>UMBL01002595.1_pt1 | contig 26737 bp, 25 predicted proteins | sample 1963951 | NCBI WGS metagenome assembly UMBL01 (sample SAMEA4835940, study PRJEB28245) | human gut metagenome | biome: gut microbiome; material: fecal sample | place: Denmark | collected 2008 | reverse complement strand
CAGCGGACCGAAGTCTGTCATCGCACCGACACCCAGGAAGATCAGTGAAGGAAGAATACTCCACTCATCCAGTAAGTAAAAATAATGAAGAAGTCCGCCAACGCCATTGGATGAATCCTCAATGCTCAGCATAATGTCCGGGTAAATATTTACCAGAAGCATACCAAAAGCGATCGGAACCAACAGTAGCGGCTCAAAACCATGTTTAATGGCAAGATATAAGAACACACATGCCACTGCGATCATCAGGTAGTTTCCCCAGGTAAGGTTGAAAAATGCTGTCTGATGGATCAGGTTTGACAGGGTATTTGTTACATAAGACATTTGTCTACCTCCTGTTTAGTTCATTGTTGCAAGAGTATCTCCATTTTCAACGGCAGCACCCTCTGCAACATCGATGCTGGCGATTGTTCCATCCTGAGGAGCAACAACCGGGATCTCCATCTTCATGGACTCAACGATCACTACGCTGTCACCAGCTTTTACGCTCTGTCCAACAGATGCAACGATTTTTACAACTTTTCCAGGAACGGCTGCGGAAACCTTAACAGAACCTGCGCCTGCTGCCGGTGCTGCTGCCTTAGGTGCTGCTGCCGGTGCTGCCTTAGGTGCCGGTGCTGCTGCCTTAGGTGCTGCTGCAACTGGAGCTGCTGCGTTTCCGTTCTCTTCTACAGTAACTTCATATGCTGTTCCGTTAACAGTAATTGTATAACTCTTCATTTTAAAATCCTCCTAAATAATGATTATCTTTTTCTGCGGTTGATCTTACGGATGGAGCGGACTACAAATCCGTCTGTGCTTGTCTTTCCTTCAGAAGCAGCAATCGCTGCTGCAATCACGGCAACAAGCTCACCATCATCTGTAACATCCTCTACGACTGGCTCAGCAACTGGTGCTGCAGCGGCTGGTGCCGGTGCTGCGGCTGCCGGTGCCGGTGCGCTCTCTTTTTTCTTTCCTTCCACAAGGCCAGGAATATATTTGAAAAGAGAGATCACAAAGATCAGGAATGCCAGGATCACAAATACGGTACCAAGACCCATCAGTGTGTTCAGGGCTGCCTTCTCCATATTCTGTGCCAGTGTATAATTCACATCAACAGTAAGAGAAGTCGGTGTTCCTGATTTATCAAATACATAAGTGAAATTCGCTTTGTTTTTCTCGAAGGATACCGGAACAACAACGGTGTACTGGTCATCGGAATACTCTACTGTGATATCTTTTTCATCGATATCACCTTTTTTCTCACCAAGTTCTTCTCTGGAACCGTCCCAGGCGCTTGCTGCGCTCTGTGTGAAAGCATCCTCTGATTCCAGATAGCCCTGGATATCATCCTCGGACATTGCGATGATCGCATCTGTCAGGCCTTTTGTTGTTGTAACAAGCTGACTCTTTACAGAATCATCAACCTCATCAGCAGCCCATGCAGTAGCTGTGCATCCGATCAGAAGTGCAGCTATGCAAAGAAGTGCCATGCAGACAGAAGAGATCTTTTTATAAAACTGTCTCATACGCTCACCTCACTTAGACTGTTCCATGCTTTTTGGATGGACGGTCTTCCCTTTTTGTGAACAGCATCTCAAAAGCACCGATTACATATTTTCTTGTATCTTCTGCTTTGATCACAGTATCCACATATCCTCTTGCTGCTGCAGATGCGATACCGTTCTGGAGTTCATTGTACTCAGCTGCCTTCTCATTCAATGTAGAAGCGTCAGCTCCCTCATACATGATCTTGGCTGCAAGGGAAGCATCCATCATACCGATCTCTGCGCTATCCCATGCATAAACCATATCTGCTCCGACAGATTTGCTGTTCATGGCAACGTATGCAGTTCCATATGCTTTACCGATCACAACATTTACCTTCGGTACCGTTGCAGATGCAAAAGCATGTACCATCTCACCTACGGATTTAGCCATCATCTTCTCGTTGCAGAGAGTGGCTTTAAATCCGGTTACGTTGGTAAGAGTAAGTACCGGAATCTCGAAAGCGTCACAGAATTTTACGAACTCTGCTGCTTTTCTTGCGCCTCTGGAAGAAAGAGTTCCATCAGAAACCTCTGTCTTATTACCATCAGCGTCATAAGACTCACTTCTGTTTGCAACTGCACCAACAGTAGCTCCGTTCAGGCGGAGAAAACCTGTTACGATATCCTGTCCGTAAGCTGCCTTTGTCTCAAAGAATTCACCATTATCAGCGATTCTTGAAAGAGCGATTGCTGTGTCGCCTGTGCAGCCTGCGATATCATCACATACTCTGTTCAGGTCGTCTGTGCATTCTTTAAAACTGTCATTGTCTTCATTATTCTCAGGAAGCATGCTGACCAGTGTGCGGATCTGTCCAAGAATCTCATCCTCTGTTCCGATACCATCAACAAGTCCTGTCTCCTCACTCTGGAACTGGGCGGAAGCTGAATCGCATTTTTCCACTCTGTTTCCCTCCAGTGCATTCGGAGTGTTTACAAACAGTCTGCCCTTCTTCTCCTCTACAAATGTAAAATCTGTAAGAGCCGGTACAACTGCCATTCCACCGCCGCATGTTCCGAAAACAGCAGTGATCTGTGGAATAACACCGGATGCCAGTGTCTGTTTCAGATAGATCTCACCAAATGCCTCAAGTGCATCGGTAGCCTCCTGAAGACGAAGTCCCGCACAGTCTACAAGACCGATAACAGGTGCTCCAACTTTCAGAGCAAGATCATAAATTTTGGCGATCTTTTTGGCATGCATCTCACCAACTGTTCCGTTCAGTACAGATGCATCCTGGCTGTATACATATACCAGGCTGCCGTCAATCACACCATATCCGGTGATCACACCGTCTGAAGGTGCCTTTTTTTCAGTCATGTTGAAATCTGTAGTTCTGGCTGTGACAGCCTGTCCGATCTCAACAAAACTGTTGGCGTCAAGCAGGGAATTGATCCTTGCAGCCGCTACGCTTTGTGTCGCATTACTCATTATACTATGCCCTCCATTTTTTTATTAATATAACCAAAAATTCAGCCGAGTATAATTGTACCTTTTTTTAAGCGAAAATTCAATACTTTTCGTCATGAATGTTAAAAAATTAACCCCTGACAGATGTCAGGGGTCGACCGATCAGTGAAAATAATCCTGAAAAATCTTATTTACATACCATTTATAGGTGATTCTGCCGATTTTTTCATTCGATGTCACAGAACAGGAGACTATTTCTTTTCCATTCAGCATTGCATGAAGTGTACCGATCTTCTGATTTTCACGTACAGGTGCTGCTATTTTATCCGGAAGTTCTGTTTCCCATATAATTGTTTCTGTTTTTTTCAGAAGATATCTTTTCGTCTGCTCTTTCTCCGGCAGAGACGCATGTACTTTTAATCTCCTCTGCAATTGTTCCGGATATGCTGAATCTTTATCTTTCTCCGGGTATGGACTGTTTTCCTCCAGCACAGCATCTGTCACTGTGATTTCCGGAAGGTCCGGAAGATCCGGGAGAAGCACATAACTGTAATTTTCCCTGCCATAAGACAGCAGTTTTTTTGTATCGGACCATTTGTAATTTTTGTTTCCGGGCCAGCCACATCCAAGCAGTGCCACAATAAACAGTTTTTCATCCTGTCGTACAGCACAGACATAACAGTATCCGGCATTGCCGGTGAAACCGGTTTTTCCGGAAATCACACCAGTCTCCATATCCAGAAATGCATTGGTATTATGAACCGAATAATGTTCCTTTCCGGAAATATCTGAGAATGTATAATCCCTGGTCTGTGTGATATGGACAAATGTCGCATTTTTTATGGCATATGCCATGATCAGTGCCAGATCTCTGGCAGTTGTATGATGAACTCCTCCTTCATCTTCTGCATCCAGCCCATTTGGCGTTACAAAATGTGTGTCTGTACATCCCAGTGATTTTGCTTTTTCATTCATCAGGAGCGCAAACTTTTCCACAGAGCCGCCAATATGTTCTGCAATGGCTACTGCCGTATCATTATGGCTTTTCAGCATCAGCGAATATAACAGATCTTCCAAATAAAACTGCTGGCCTTCCCGCATTCCCAGGTGTGTCTGTGGCTGTGATGCCGCATTCCTGGAGACCTGTACATAATCATCTCCGGAGGCCATCTCAAGGGCCAGAATACAGGTCATGACTTTTGTAGTGCTGGCATTTGGCCGTCCTTTATAAGCCTCTTTTCCATACAGCACCCGTCCGGTTTCTCCATCCATAAGAACCGCTGAGAGTGCATAAAGCTGCTCCTCTTTTGCCCACACAGGAAAAATCTGCAGAATAATAAGGACCGCTGTCATCAGCACGACAGCGGCCATACGCCTGTTTTTCATACGATCACCCCACACACATTTCTATAATTGTTTGCAGTAACCATTATATTTTTAATTTTATGCAGAAGTGTCTCCGTGATATAACTTTCTCTTTTTATCTGTCAAACTTGTTATCCATTAAAAGTCAGATTCCATCGTTCGGAAAGATGTCCCGGACGAACTGCCAGCGCAGAGAGTTCTTCAAGCATATCCGGTGCTTTTTCCAGAGCTTCTTCCATAAGGCTGTCCAGTTTCAGAAGTTCTTTTCTGCAATCAACCTCCGGTTCCGGGCTCATAAAAAACTCTGTGATAAAAGCAGCTCGTTTCTTTCCTGCCGGAGAAAGAGCATGTTCTGAAAGTCTTTTCTTTCTTCCTCCATCATCGCATACCAGAATACAGGTAAAAATCTTCATCATCTTCAGTGACAGGTAAATATTCCAGGTACGAATAGCCGGCAGTACCTGATGAATCGTCCAAGCACTGAAAAAATTTGCGCGGATACCGTGGGACGGATAAAAATGCAGAGGATTCTTTCCAGTCTCATACATCAGCATACGGTCAAATTCTTTTTCCAGAAGTGTATGGGAAATCTTGCCCTCTTTTGCTACCTGGTTTACATAGGGGTGACAGGTAGAATCCAGAATATAGTGGCATCCAAATCCCAGCATATATGCCATCAGTGCCGGATTTTTTTCTTTCCTGACCCTGGCCATACCTTTTTCAAAAAATTCCCTTGCTTTTTCTCCATGCATCTTTACTCCATACTGTGTCACCGGATTTTTTGATATAAAATAATAAAAGAGAATATCCGGGCCATGCTGTCCGATCCGATACAGATTTCCATTGCTGCGGATCAGATGCTGCAATTTTTCAGGAAGTTTTCGGCAAACCCTTTTTCCAAAAAGATCATGTGTGTAAGTTGTGGGCATTTTCTGTTCCTCCTCTTTTGCTTATAAAGTGGACATAATCCTCCCCCTGTACAGCAGATTCTGGTATCTGTTAATGTCTTCTGCTTTCTATACATCCAGTTTCAACTGAATTTCTTCCTCAGCCTCCGCCTTAAAATCTTCCAGCTGAACAGGATCCATTTCCGGAAGTTCATCAAGGCCCTGAACACCAAAGCAGCGCAAAAATTCCTCCGTTGTTCCAAGAAGGATCGGACGTCCCGGTGCATCCAGACGGCCAAGTTCTCTCACCAGATCATAATCCATCAATTTATTAATGGCATGATCACATTTCACACCACGGATTTTTTCAATTTCTGCTTTTGTGACAGGCTGTTTGTAGGCAATGATCGAAAGTGTCTCAAGCATAACATCTGTCAACGTTGGTTTTTTCGGCTGTGCAGCAATCCTTATAAGGGAATCGTAATATTCTTTTTTTGTGCAAAGCTGAAAGGAATTCTCTAATTCAATAATCTGAATTCCCCGTTCTTCCTCCTGATAATGAATCATCATATTGCGGATGATATTCTCTGTTGTTGTAACATCCTGCTGGATTGCTTTGGCAATACGGCTTAATTCTACTGCTTCGCCCATTGCAAAAAGAATCGCTTCAATTTCCCCTTCAATTCGTTTGATTTCCACTTATCGTCCTCATTCCTGCTGTGTTATTCTTCCGCAAACTCTGTCAGATTCTTCCATGTTTCCGGATCCGTGATAACTTCTATGTGAATATCATCAAAAAGATCTGCCTGTTCTGCATGAACATGTCCCATTTTCATCAGCTCCAAAATCGAAAGAAACGTAACGATCAGCTGTACTCTGGAATGCTGATCTTCCATCAGCTGCCGAAAACTGAATTTACGATGTTCTTTTGCATAGTCCCGCATCTCCAGGAGTTTGTCTGACAATGAAATTTCTTCTTTTTCGATCCGGCCAAATTTGCTTCGGATAGGATCAATTTTATTTTCCTGCCTGCGGATCAAGCTCTGATAAATCGCACTCATCTTTTCCAGTGTCAGCCCCCGCAGGAGTTCCTGTGGATCAGATGGTGGTGCATATTGCAGCACTTCCTCCGGAAGATCCTGTTTCCGGTAATAAACTCCTGCCGCGTCCCCGAGTCTGTCCCTTAATTCATAGGACATATATTTGTACATCTTATATTCCAGAAGTTTCTGCACCAGTTCTGCTCTCGGATCTTCCTCTTCACCTTCTTCGTTGATTTCTTTAGGAAGGAGCATTTTGCATTTGATATCCAGAAGAGTAGCTGCCATGACCAGAAACTCGCTCATAACGCCAAGATCTTCCTTCTCCATGGAATGCAGATATTCCATATACTGGTCTGTGATCTCCACAATAGGAATATCATAGATATCAATCTTGTTTTTGTCAATCAGATGCAGCAGCAGATCCAACGGACCCTCAAACACATTTAATTTAACAGATATTGCCATAACATTTCCTCATTTCATTTATTCGGAAGGTTTTACATCAATCACCAGCAATTCTCTTGGGTTGCGTATCCTCAGAGGAAGCGTATGCTCTCCAAGTCCTGCACTGACAAACATGTGCTGGTTTCCCTTATGAAAATCTCCGCAGCAGAAAGGCGGCAATACCAGATACTGAGGAGAAGAAAGCCCATGATGCTCACTGAATCGTACAACACCTCCATGATAATGTCCGGACAAGATCATATCTGCACCCCATTCATAATATGTTTTTCCGTATTTGGGGTTATGTGCCAGGAGAACCTGCATTCCATTTCTTCCCGGTTTTCCTATCAGTTTTTCCATGACTTCTTTTTTTAGTTTGGGAGATCTTGGCTTATGATAATATTCAATAGGCAGTTCCAGCCCCCAGAAACAGATGCTGTTTCCTTTCAGGATCGCATGTTCATGTTCATTTCTCAGAATATGCACCCCCGCCTTTTTCAGCGTTTTTTCATATATCCTGTATTGTTTTCCGTTTTCTTCTGAAAGAGACATTTTATATTCATGATTTCCCAGGGCATAATATACCGGAAAATACTGTGCAAGCTCTTTCAGCAATTTGCATGCAGTCACCAGCGTATCCGGACAGGTACGTACCGCCATATCTCCGGCTGACAGTACAGCATCCGGTTTTTCCCTGCGTATCGCTTCAATAAGTCCGGCATTATCTCTTCCGTAAGAAAATCCATGAAGATCTGCAAGTAAAACAAATCGTATCCCTTCCGGATTCCGGATTTTATTCGTATAAATCTGGTATTTTTTTATTCTGAATTTTTTCATTTTATTTTCCAAAACCACAATTCGGGAATGTACAGACCGGACAGTTCAGACAGAGTCCACCTTCTCCAAGTGCGTTAATTTCTTCCGCTTTTATTTTATCATCTGCCATTATTCTCGGAAGGATCAGGTCAAATACTGTCCTTTTTGCATACATGACACATCCCGGAAGGCCGAGTACCGGAATCTGTCTTCCATTCCGTTTCAGATATGCCACCAGAAGCATTGCTCCCGGAAGTACCGGTGCGCCATAAGTTATGATCTCCGCTCCCGTATCACGGATTCCTCCGGGGGTTCGGTCATCAGGATCCACACTCATTCCTCCGGTACAGATGATCAGATCCGCCCCCTCATCTGCAAAAGAAAGAACTTCTTCTGTGATCAGTGCTTTGTCATCACCCGGCATTACCTGCCCGATGATTTCAGTTGGAAATTCAGAAAGTTTTTCTTTCAGCACAGGAGTAAATGTATCCCGGATCAGGCCTTTTCTGATCTCACTTCCGGTTGTGACAATACCGACTTTTTTTTGATGATAGGGCAGGATATCAAAAACAGGATACTCTCCTGCAGCTTCTTTGGCAGCGTCCATTTTCTCTTTTTCGATCACAAGAGGAATAATTCTGGTCCCTGCGATCTTATTTCCTCTTTTTACCGGAAAGTCCCCATGTCTGGATGCGATCATCATCTCTCCAAGAGAATTGACTGCCACAAGTGCTTCTCGTCGGATCTTCAGAACACCATCTATTTCTGATACCACTTCTATCTTACCTTCTTTGATATCTGTTCCATGCATTTTCAAGGAATCGCCCGCACAGATTCTGTAAAGAATTTCTGCCGCCTCATTTTCATGAAGGATTCCTTCTTTTTTTCCCAGACAAAAAGGTGTTCTTTTCCTACTGAGAGCAAAAGCGGTATATCGTCTTCTTTTACCACATGCCCCTTTTTGAAAAGAACGCCTTTTTTTTCATCTTTTATGATCTGTGTGATATCATGGCACAGAATGTGTCCTACTGCATCTTCTGTTCTGATCTCTTTCATGCAAAATCCCTTCTCTGTTCTGTTATTTCTCCAATCCGCTTTATTATACATCCTGTCAGGCATTTTTGTCAAAAACATGTTTGCATTTACAAAATGCTGCCTATAAAAGATATTCCCATGCCGCACATTTCAGCCAGTCGTGATAATCCGCTTTTTGTACTGTCTCTCCATACAGGATATCAATACTTCCTATTTTCTTTCCATTCTGATAGTATTCCTGTTTTCCGGCTTTTTCTCCTTTTTTCACCGGAGCAGTCTGTTCTTCTGGAAGAACCACTTTCTTTTTCACATGATCCGGTTTTGTTCCATCTGTACTGAGATATCGGAATTTTCCTTTATAGACAAGACTGGCTTCCTGCTTTACTCCCTTTCGGATCTTCAGAGGTTTCAATTTTTCCGGTACATCATCTGTATATAATATACATTTTGAAAAACCATAATTTAAAAGGGCAGCCGCATCACGAAATCTTGTTTTGGGGTCCGGCGCTGCCATCACAGAAGCGATCAGTGTAATCCCGTTTCTTTTTGCCACTGCACTGAGACAATATTTAGCAATACTGGTACTTCCTGTTTTCAGTCCCATACATCCTTCATAACTCCGAAGCAGTTTATTTGTATTCGTCAGAGTAAATTTGAAGGAACCTTTTCTGGTTACATGGGTAATATCTTCCATCCATACCGACGAATATGTAAGAACTTCCGGATACCGACTGATCAGTTCCCGGCTCATAAGTGCAATATCATAAGGAGTGGTATAATGATCTTTTGATTCTGTCAACCCACAACAATCCACAAAATGTGTGTTCTTCATGCCAAGTTTCTCTGCCCTCTGATTCATCTGTTCCACGAAGGTCTGCTCAGTCCCTGCAAGATGTTCTGCCATTGCCACGCTGGCATCATTTCCGGATGCGATCACAATACATTTGATCATGGTTTCTGCTTTTTGTGTTTCCCCTTCTTCCAGATATACCTGGGAACCGCCCATGGATTTCGCATAAGCGCTTGTCGTGATCGTATCATCCAAATGCAGCCTGCCATCCCGAATGGCATCAAAGATCAGGATCAGCGTCATAATTTTTGTAATGCTTGCAGGGCTTCTTTTCGTATCCGGATCTCTGGAATAGATCACTGTGCCTGTCTCTTTCTCCATCAGTACCGCACCTGGTGCTTCAATAAGGTTCTGATTTGAATTTTCCAGCGTTTCGTCAGGTTCTCCCCGGACACCAAGAGGGCTGAAAATAAAATTCAGTGCTATGCTCCATACCACTATACTCTTTTTGATCCTGCTGTATTTCATAAACTCACTCCTATAAAATTCTCTCTGTTCTATTTTAAAGGCTTCTGTCCTGAAATATGCCAGAAATCCCAAAACAGACCGAAGAGAACAAAAGCTCTTTGCTTCTATTCTCCCGGTCTCTTTCTTATGAAAACAGTAAGGGAATCGTATTTTTTATACAGTCATTGTGAGAATACCTGTCATATCTGGCTTTTTCATTCACAAAAGTAAGAGATGCCTCTCTGTTTTCCATTGTTAAGGCAGCAACACCTGTGGCAATTTCTTTTGGATCTTTTCCATAGGCTGCCTCTGCTTCTTTCACGATCCGGACATTTTCTGTATTTGCCAGGACTTCTTTCAGATAGTACCGTAAAACAGGTTTTTCCCAGACTGTATACTGACCCAGGGGAATATTCTGAAATGTAACTGCGGCAACGGCATAGCCATTTTCATCCACTTCGTAACTGTCTGGCACAAAAGTCACATAATCTTCATAATGATGAGAAACGCCCGCCAGATCTGTTCCTTCTACAGAAAAGAAAAATGTTGGATTTCCATGCGCCCAGATAATATCCGCTTCTTTTATTTTCTTCATTACAGTAATCGTTCCAAAAGGCAGGATCACAGGTGTATTTTCGGCCTGCAGAAAAATCTCACTCGTCAACACACCTTCTTTTTTCTCAAAAACAACGGTTTTGTCATAATTGCCTTTGTAGTTCTCCGGATTTTTTGTTTCCACGATCCGGAACTTCCCACCGTTTTCCTCTGTGATCAGAAGTTCTTCCGTATAGTACGATTCTCTGTCGCTGTCATATCTTAAAATTCTCTTTTCGCCCAGATCATCTTCATAGGCTTTCTTTTCCTGGTTCCACTGATAAACTGTAAATTCCGCTCCGGTAAGCGGCTCTCCAGTATATACATCTGTTTTTTTCAGGCGGATAACTCCCTTATATTCTGGTACTTTTTTATTCTGTACTTCCAGAAAAAGACTTACGCTTTCATCTGATATATCTACTTCCTGTTCCCATTTTCCTTCATATCCTTTCGGATTCCTGGTTTCTGTTATTTTAAATTTTCCGGTATTATCAGCTGTCTGCAAAAGTTCTTCACTGACATAAAGCTGCTGTTCACTGTCATATTGCAGAACTGTTCCTGTTGTCTTATACGCTTTCCTGGCAGCACTGTATTCATACAGCGTAAACTCTGCATCTTCCAGAATATCTCCGGTTTCTTCATCCGTTTTCCGGATTTCAATTTTCCTTTTATTTTTCTGATAATTCAGGGCTTCAAAGGTAAAGGTTTTAGCTGTTCCTGGCTCTGTCAGCCTGATATCTTTCTGCCAGTTTCCAGTATAATTTACAGGTGCTTTTGTCTCACGGATGCGGAATTTTCCCTGATTATCCTCCGTATAAGAAAATTTTTCCGAATTATAGGTTCGCTTCTGTTTGTCATAAGTCAGTGCTTTTCCGGTTTTTCCATAACTTCCTGTCTTCTTGCTCCATTCATATAAAGTAAATGCCGCACCGGCAAGCGGATCTCCGGTATCACCATCTTTTTTTGTAATAACAACTGTTCCACTGATATCCATAATATCTGTCACACTTACAGCCGTTGTTTTTCCGGATAAAACAGTAAAACTTTTAATCGCTGTGCTTAAGAGATAGCCTGTTGGTGCCTTTATTTCTTTCACATAATATTTACCCGGAATCAATTTGGAAAATGTGTAAACTCCCGTTTTATCTGTGGTTCCGATCTCTATCCTCTGATCTTTTTTATATCTGGTACGGTAACCGGACTTCAATGCTTCTGCCGCATAGATCGCATACTGTGCACCTGCAATCTTTTTTCCGGTATTAGCCTCTGTCTTGGTAATTTTTACATTTCCGTAACCAGATGGTTTCATTGAAAACGTGAGCTGTCCTCTTGTTCCCTGATATACGTATGCTCCAAAATCCTGCACTCCATCTTTTCCTGTCTGTGCTTTTCCATCTACCAGAATATAAGAAACCGGCTGTAACAGCATTTTACAGGAATACTTTTGTGATGCTGACGTCTCCAGTGGAAAGATCAGGTAAAAGCGGGCCCCATCTTTCAGAGTCAGACTTGTACCACTCATCATATTCGGACTTGTCAGATGTGCTTCCCGGTCTGCTGCACTTTCCCAATAGGCAAGCTGCCAGGTTGCTGTGGCCGGCCTGGTTATTATAATCCCATTTCCCGCTTTTCCTCCATCTGTTATTTTCAAAAGCGGGCTCATCTGAAATCCGTTTTTCATACTATTCGGTATATACGGCAGATTGTCCGGCCTCGATCGAAATACACTAAGTGGAATTGTCTGACCAGTTGCAGATATCCAGCCGTTTTCTCCATAAACAGACAAAGCAGCTTTATTTCTGGGTGGAATCGTCAATGTCCTGATCTTATTCAGGAAACGGTTGATTCCCACATGCTCCACCTCAGTTTCTGTCGCATAGCCACAATCATTAAAATATGCTTTAGAAAGAGCAATGTGTGTAAAAACATATCGATTCTGCCATTTCGACCAGTTTATGTGACCGCAGGATGGATCATAACTGGTTCCCAGATCTCCCGGACCGCCATATCCAAAATACAGCAGTTTCTGAACTGTAGAATTTTTCAGCACTTTGACTGCATCATTTTTCAGTGTAGTGCTGTCCACGCCATCTTTTGTGGCTTTCAGACAATATAAGGGAGAAACTTTTTCTGCTCCCGTATCATCTACATAGTGTACGGATCGATAAGTGCAGCCCATGCGGGTCTGGTTTCCGGATCCCCAGAAATCATTTGCAGCTGTCCAGATTTCATCACAGTAAACTCTTGTCCAGACATCCAGGTAGTACTGAGAAGCACCCAACGCAGTAACCGCAAGAGTCTCATTGTCGTCTGCCGTTACCTGTGCACTTTCCGTCTGCGTAAAACTCTCCGCAAGAGCCGGTGAAAACGCAATCATTTCTCCATTTTCAATATCCTGGATCAGTTCCTGTGCTTCTTCGCTGTTTCCGGTCAGAAGATCTGCATTTTCCTCCGAAAAGACCGCAAAATCCGCTTCCTCACCGGACTGCTGCTCTTCTTCTGAAAAAATTTCTGCTGTTTTCTTATCATTTTCAGAAAAATTTCCAGACTGTTTATTTTCCGAAATCTCTGTTTCGGAATCACCCTGTGCCAGTGTTTCTTCTGTATCAGAAACTACATTTTGTTCCTGCTGTATACTTTCTGTTTCTGATCCACCATCTTCTGGATCTTCATTTTCCACAGCTTCCTCTATCTCTGGCAGATATTCTGAAGAGATTCCCATAACCGTACTGGCAGAAGCAGCTATGGAGGAACCAGAGATCAGCAGTGCCAGCAATGTACCGGTTATTTTTCTTTTCAATTTTTTCTTCCTCCTTTCCTGAGTACCAGAATTCCGGCAAGAAGGGCCACTTCTTCCAAAATCAGGAAAAATCGGATTCCTGTATCATCTCCTGTTTTTACCGGAGCTGTTTTCCCGGAGGAAGCTCCTGTTTTCCTGGAATATCCATCAGAATTTTCTTCTTTTTCGGACTGCCCGGCAGGAGTTTGAGATGGCTGTATTTTTTCTTTTTGATCTTCTTCTACGGAAAATATCCATTTTACATCCCCGTTACGAAGTGCAAAATCATTATTAAGCTCTGATGGAACTGTAATCTGGAACTTCATTTCTCCGGATTTTCCCGGTTGGAATATTCCCAGCGAAACAGCTTTATTCAGAGAAACAGCCAAAAGATCTCCGGAATACAGTTTCTTTCCATCCATTGATATCACAAGCTTTAACTTTTTCAGAAATTCCTGATCTTTCACAGACTTACATTCCGCTGAAGTGCGGAAAAAAATCTCCGCCGTATTTTCCGTTGCATTTTTGATCTTAACAGAATCCTCAAGAACATCTCCCGGCATTGCCGCAGAAAATCCTGCAAAGAAATCTTCCGGAGCCGCGATCAGTTTATGTGCGTCTCTCTCAAATACTACCCTGAGCTTAACCTGACTCTTCCGTTTTACAACCCGGCCGTTGGTATCATGTATGCATCGCAGGATCTCCTGATTTCCCCAGGGCGACATAGCATTAAAATCCGGTGAAAAATTTGCAGCCTGAATGGCATCTGCCACGATCGTGATCCCCAGTTTTTTCTCCTGATAAGGTTCTGTCCATTTTTCCGGTATTGTCACTCCGGTAAAGATATCTGCGCTTTCTCCCTGCTCCAGCTTTCTGGTACAGTAAAAATACGCACCTTTTTTTACCCAGTATTTCGGCATTCCCGTCAGATTGGTGTCATTTAATCCTTTTCGGTTTTCCAGGTTATCTGCATACGTGATCTTCACTCTTACCCAACACGGTTCCGAACGATTTGTGATCCTTGGGATTTTGGATATCCTGTCACCAGGAAGGACCATTTTCTGATTCTGATACAAAATTTCTTTTCCATTCTTTTTTTCCAGTTCTTTCATCGAAATATTGATATCACCGGTAGAAATATGGTTCGTCACAGTTACTGAATCCGAAAATTTTCCATACGCAGATACACACATTGCAATACTGCCAGCTGTCAGAATTCCCGCCAGTATCCATTTAAGAAATTTCTTCAAGCTTTTCACTCCTCTCTGTATCTGCAGATATCGGGTTTTTAAAATAGTTCCAGGCACTTTCAAAATCAGAAAATCCTTCTGCCTGAACCGATTCTTCATACACATTGATCTCAAAGTCAGTAATACTGTCCTTATATGTATCATCGATCTTAGACGAATCAATGCGGAATCCGCTGCATAAAGGTGTGGTTTTCTCTCCTTCCGTGACAATATTTCGATAGTAATAATACCCGTCTTCATTGTTATACAGCCAGTTTACTGTATCCAGTCCAAGAAGTTCCACCCCTTTTCCAACATCATAATTGGAGTAGGAAAGAGCCATTCTCACATAACAATCCGCATGAAATCCTCTTTCACCACCGGAAAAGTTTCCTGTCCAGATTTCTTTAATATAGGAGGGATTCTCTTCCACTGGTATCGGAGTCGGATCCGGAAAATTTTCTTCTATTTCTGTTGTCACATGTCCTACTGCCAGTGTATTTACTTTCTGATCAGAAGCGGAAAGATATGCAGCTGTTCCTGCTGTCAAAAGAAAACCGGCAGTAAGAAAAAAACATACAGAAATTTTCAGATTTTTCATCTGGTGACACCACCAGCCTGTCCTTTATTCTGATTTACATATTTCTGATATGCAGCCTTGGCCTGTTCCAGAACAGTTGTACTGTCATCCCCGGTATTCATGGACTGAATCGCATAAGCACGCACCGGCATATCCAGTTGCTGTGTATCCAGCTGTCCTTCAATGATATTGGCAAAAGTTACTGTGTCAAACAGTGTTGTTGTTTTTTCTCCCGGATTTAAAATATGGTTGTAAGCGTAGGTATACACCATATTCTGTCCGATTTCCTTTTTTTCCAGCTGTGTCCAGTCATTGTTCTTTGCATAACTGAAAAGTTCTGTTTTTGCCAGGGCATTTCTGGTCCCGTCCTGAGCCGCGGTAATTACTTCACTGACAGGCACCGACACCTCCAGATACACAAACGCTTCGTTTACGCCAACATTCTTTACATATGGATCTTTTTTGATCACCTGAGTAGGAACAATCTTTGTATTCTCTTCCGGTTTCCACCCTGGTTCATCCAGTTCAATATCTACTTTACCCACTGTAAAACTGTTGGTAGTTGTTTCAAAATCTGTAAGATATGCCGCAGTTCCTCCAGCTGCCAGTGCTGCGATCATTGCTCCAAGTGCGATTCCTTTTACCATTTTTCTGTTTTTCATCATAAATTCATTCCTCCATGCAATTTTTTTTATTCTTTTTTGGGGTATATGCCAGATCAGAGATCACTGACAGACCTGCCATAATACATACGGCAGTAAATGGGATCCGGGCTTTCAGAAAATATATGATATAGCCCAGATAAGGCAGGCAAAAGACCACCCGCCCGATGATCTGCGACTTTGCCACAGGAATCGGATCTGCGTTCTTGTTGGCGTCGCCTTTTGTGATAAAGGTACCTTCTTCTTTCTTCACAACTCTGTGTGTAACAACGGTATCTTCATTATGAAATGTGATAATATCTCCCGTTTCAGGGGAATACGCTCCTTCTTTTGTAAAAACAACGGCTCCTGTTGGAATCTTCGGTTCCATGGATCCGGAATAAACCACATATGGGCGTATCCCGAAAAGACCCGGAAGGAGAAGTACCATAGCAACTATGAGCATCAAAAACAAAGCTGCATTAAATATACATCGAAACAATATTTTCATTTCTATATTCTGTTTTATATACTATTTTGACAAAGATTTCCTGCTGTGGGAAAAGAAGTTTTTTATCCCGATCGTCCGAAAGATCTGGCGGCGACCGGCCCCAAATATACTGGTCCATAAAAACCTGCTTTCTGTCTGTTTCGCAATAAAAATTGTGGATATCATATGGAACGGAACCGTTCCGAAAAGTTCGTCTTATAAAGACGCTTATAGATAAAAATAAGATCTGTTTCAGATGTTGTTATTATAAAACCGGACTGCTGATAAGTCAACGAAATTCGTCCGACAAAATTCGACCATAAATTCCGACTTTCCAGAGAATTCCAGAAAGGAACTGCCACAGTCTTTTACTCCGGCAGTTCCCGGCAATTACTGTTGCGTAAGAGAATAAATGCACTCCAGCGGAATCATCATGATCTCCTGTATTTCTTTTTTCTCCTCTTCTCTGTTTTTTCCTGTAACCGGAATTTCGATTCGAAAAGCCGGCTGATGTATTGTTTCGCCATAAAACTGTTCAGGCCTTCCCATATTTCTGCGGTCCGACTGTTTCTCATAATCCATAGAATATCGTTCCAGTTTTCCTCTTGTACATTTTTTCAGATGACGCGCCAGGCGATAGCCTTTCTGACCAGCAGAAAATCCCTGTTCCTGCCTGTAATAGATGATCTTTTTTCCTGAACTGCAAAAAACCAGGAGCCCCCTGCTTGCATATTCCTGAAAGATGCGTATCAGTGCTTTTGTCTCATTTTCACTTGCCGGCTGCTGGTGTATCTTTTTTCTGTTGCAAAAACTGGTCGGAAAATTTAAAGCCGGATCCATTCCCCTGGCATTGCACACAAATTCATCACATGGAACATCCTGCATTTTCAGCATCTGCCGAAAGATTGGATTACGCACAGTTCCATAGCCTTTTCGGCAGATCTCATATCCATCCGGATTCACTACCGGAATAATACAAAGTCTTGTCTGATCCAGAAGTTTTCTCACCTCATAAAATTCCTGAACAGTCCATCCACACTCATAATTCCGGCAAAGTTCCACTGCTGTTTCCGCAAGCCTGTCCGACATCTGCCCATCTGTTCCGGAAAAACCAGCTATACAGAAAATACATAGATCTCCGGTCCCTATTTCAAGCATGGGGATCATCCGGTCATCGTGGCTTTTTCCGATCACACGGAACTGTGTGAATTTCTGATATCTCTGAGCCGCTTCCCAGAGCAGATAATAAATATTTTCATAGGTTTTTTCCTGTACTGTTTCCATCTTTTCTTTCCCCCGATCTTTCCGTCATTTTATTATCTATGTATGCGGGAAAGCATAAAAAAAGAACCGGTATCTTAACACCGATTCCTTTTATTCACAAAATAATTCAGTATTCCGCCACCTACAATGATCACCATGGCAACCGCAACCACTCTCTTGGCGGCTTCCTGGGGCAGCTGCCCCTTTGATCCAATGGAAGCCTCATAAAAAGTCAGCGTATAATCAATTTCATGAGGTGCCCCCATGGCCAGTGTATCTGCGATCACTTCTATTTTATCATCCAACGCAGTAACTGGTATGGTAAATACAGAATTTCTGCCCTCTTCGCTTTCGTTCTGGAACTTCTCCCCGTCAACGATCATATAATCATAATTGGAACTGCTCCACTGAAGTTCTGCATACATTCTGCCATTCTTCACCAGCATCAGTGTTGGAGAAGATACACTGGCTTTTCCACTGCCGCCTTCCAGATCTACCTGTATGGAATATTCCCCATCCTCCAGATCTGTTTCTATTCCATTTTCCTTCTGCGCCGCAGCCACAGATACCGGTCCTGCCAGCATCAGTGCGAGAAACAGTACCGGCATTATCTTTATCATGTATTTCATTTCTTTTCTCTCCATTTTCCCGTTCTTTTTGTATCACTATAGCACAATGCATGTTTTCTGTAAAGAACCCTTCCGCCTGTTGAAATGTTCCCTGCTTTCAAGTATAATAGAGAGAAATTTGTGTACAAACGAAAGGAATGAACAGAGATGATCGAAACTAAAAATCTCACCAAAACCTTCGACAGTTTTACTGCTGTGGATTCTCTGGATCTTCGCATAGAAACCGGCGAATTTTTTGGACTTCTTGGTCCCAATGGTGCCGGCAAAACTACTACGATCAGTCTGCTTTCCACTTTGCTTCTGCCCACTGCCGGAGAGATCCTGATCAATGGACAGACACTGGGACGCAACCGACCGGATCTGAAACGTAAGATCAGTGTGATCACACAGGAATATTCCATGCGTCAGGATATGAATATGGATGAGATCATGGAATATCAGGGACGTCTTTATTTCATGCCCAGGAAAGAAATCAAAGAAAAAACAGAAGAACTTCTGGATTTCTGCGGACTTCTTCCTTTTCGAAAACGTACGGTACGTAAGCTTTCCGGAGGAATGAAACGAAAACTCATGGTATGCCGCGCTCTTCTCACAAGTCCCGAAATTCTTCTTCTGGATGAACCTACTGCAGGAATGGATGCGCTCTCCAGGCGGCAGATGTGGAATCTTCTCCGTCAGCTCAACGGAAAAAATCTTACCATTCTTTTAACCACTCATTATATGGAGGAAGCTCAGTCTCTCTGCAACCGGGTAGCGCTTATGGATCACGGCAAGCTGGAAGAGATCAACACGCCCTCCGGTCTGATCGAAAGTCTGGGTAAATATACCGTTGACCAGGAAACTCCCGAAGGTCCCAAAAGCCACTATTTTCACAGCAGAGCTGATGCTATTGCTTTTCTGTCCTCTCTGGACGGGCAGTGTACCCTTCGTGAAACAACTCTGGAAGATGTTTTTGTAGAACGTGCAGGCAGACACCTGATGCAGCGATGATCTGCCATATATCATATTACTAATAGAATGGACGATGAATATCATGGGAATACTTACTATTTTATGGGAAAAATGGGTAGAATTTCGAAGAGATTTTTATAAGATCACACTGGCTGCCATGATCGCACCTTTAATGTATCTTATTGTTTTCGGAATGGGAATACAGACCTCTTCCCACGGGGAACCTTATCTGAACTTCCTGATCCCCGGAGTCGTTTCACTGACTACTATGAACGGAAGTTTTAATGCAATTGCCCAAAACTTAAACGTACAGCGTCTTTACGAGAAGGCATTTGACCAGGTCATGATCTCGCCAACTCCTCTGTGGCAGTTTATTGCAGGTCAGATCATCGGTGGCAGTCTCCGCGGTCTTTATGCAGGCGGGATCATTCTTCTGCTGACTATGCCCATTGGAACGGGACTGGTCTTCAATGGATGGTCTCTGCTGGTAATGTTTTTAAATGGTGCTGTATTTTCCGCAATTGGAGTTGTCGTTTCTTTCCTTGCGAAAAATCATGCGGATGTGCCCCGTTTTTCCAACTATATCATTATGCCAATGGCTTTTCTGTGTAACACATTCTTCTCTACAGAAAAGATTCCGGGATTTCTCGGCAATTTCGTGGCTGCACTTCCTTTGTCGCAGACCAGCCATCTGATCCGTACCATCGCTTCCGGCGGTGCGGTAAACTACATCAGTATTCTGATCCTGGCAGCTTATCTTGTTGCATTCAGCATTGCCGCTTCCTGGTTTATCTATAAGAAGAAAAATCTGTAACCATGCTCTGCAACTGATGGTTTCTGCTCATTGAACAAAACTTGTCAAACGGATATTCGCAAGCCATATCCGCTACTTGCTCATAACCGAATAACAATTATATATCTGACAAAAAATCACCGGCTTCTCTGAAGATTGAGAAACCGGTGATTTTTGTTATATCTTTGTTATCCTATTCCGTGATCAGATATCTTTTTTTCTTCTTCTCACAATTACATATCCGCCTGCAAGAAGTGATGCCACGGCAAGTGCTGACATTGTTCCGATCGGTGAATTATCGGCTGTAGATACCGCACTTCTGGAAGTACTTCCATTACCTCCATTGGAGGAAGTTGCTGATGCCTCTCCTGTTACCGTTGCATCCGGATCTGTACCTGTCTGACCGTCTGTACCATCCGCACCAGGAGTTCCCGACGGAGTTAACTCTGCAGATTTGAACTGATATACCGCAGACTCGATGGTATCAAGCGGCTGCCAGTTACCATTGGTGTAAACATATTTCTGGAAGAATACATACAGATTGTAAGTATCTGCTTTTTTAATTCCTTTGGTAGAGCCGATCTTCCATGCTGTATGCTGCTGTTTGGCAGTTGGATTGGCAGCAGTGCTCCAGTAAAGCGGAACCCACTTCACATCACCCTCATTTGGATTCGGATTTGTCGTTCCTGCACCGATAACCGTAAAATCATAGAAGGTATTCGGATAGAACTGAAGTGCATCATCCAGTCCCTGCACAATACTGTCTGTTACAGGCGGAATATTTGCTCCCGGTACATTAGTCGGAGATGGTGTCGGAGTTGCCGGTCTTGAAGACTGAGACAGTGTAATCTTAAAGGATTTTGCTGTTTTTACAACACCATTGATCGTTGGCTGTAAATCAATATCTTTTCCCTTGGAATCTTTCGCTGTGAGGTATACTTCAATTTCTTTATCCGGAAGATTATTAAGTTCGATATTAAAGGATTTATCCGCTTTGATATTTATGCTTCCGCTTCCACCGTCTTTATCGGATCCTTTTACTTTCCAGGTGTAGTTACATACACCATCTGCACCGATGATACAGGTAACCGTAGCGGAAGAATGATCACGCCAGCTTAATCCGGTCCAACGGAGAGACGCTTTCGTGGTAGTGGTTTCTTTCGGACGTTTGGATTCAAGCAGTTTGATCCTCTTGGAGACTTCCTGTTTGTCTTTATCCTCGAACCATACCAGAAGATCAATCTTGTTCTTGGAATCAAGCTTATCCAGCGGGATTGAGAAATTACCTGCTTTGGAAACATCAACTTTGTTCTTTTTATCATTTTTTGCAGTTTTACCACGTACTACCCATTTATAATAACAGGTTCCTGCTTTGGTAGTATTCAGGGTTATGGATACCTTTGTACGGCTTGACCACTTGGAGCCAACGGCTTTTATAACTGGTTTGGTAACCGGAGCCGCAGTCTGTGTAATGGTCTTTTTTGCAGGCTCTGCATTTACAGATCCATCCGTTGCTTTTACCCATACATAGAGATCAACTGCGCCGCCTGTAAGGTTCTTAAGAGAAACGCTTGCTGTTTCTCCAGCTGCGATCGCTACGCCCTCAGTGGCGTCATCTATGGATGGAGCTGCTGCACCTTTCGCAACCCATTTATAGTAGTATGTACCGTCTTTATCTGAGGTGATCGTTGCTGTTGCGGTAGTTGATCCGTTCTTCCATGTAGAGTCTGTGATCTTAACGGTCGGTCTGTTGGAGACGAGTGCTCCTGTAGTGGTATCTACTTTAAAATTCTTATCTCCCTCATACTGTGGAGCCAGAACGCCAAGCGCTGCTTTAAAAGCTTCATCTGTGACATCTTCAGATTTTGCGATAGCAACATAATTCTCTGCCGCATTTTCTACAGAAAAACCGATCTTTGGAGACGTGATCTCTCCATTGACAACAATTTTTCCGTCTGTACCTGCAAGCACTACATTGGCTGCTGTCTGGCCGTCTGTCTTTGTATTTCCGGTGATCGTTGGCTCAGTATCTGCTGCTCCGTCACCTTTCTTTACAAGGATCATACCTGTACTGTAGACAGCTCCACCATCAGAATGATTGTTACTGATCTGACCGCCTGTGATCTGAACAGTTCCACCTTCATTAAAAATAGCTGCTCCTCTTGCAGTTGTCGTATTATTGGTAAGAGTAATGCCTGTTGTCATGGCAAATTTCGCACCGGATGCTACATGGACCAGAGAACCTGTCACCTGTGTTTCACCTTCAACGGAACCATCAACAGAGAGTGTTCCGGCTCCTTCCGCAACATCTCTCTTTGCCATGTAAAGGATACCGTTTACCTCGAAAAGATTGCCGGCATAGCTGTCCGCACGCTCAATTTTGGCATTCTCATCTTCTCCGACAATTGCAATTCCTTTATTTGCCGGAATTGTAACAGTGTTTGTAAGGTAAATCGTTCCACTGATAATAATCTTTGTAAGATCTGACTCCTGTACATTCGTCGTATCACTCAGTTCCGGAGCTTCATTGATAACTTTCTGAAGTTCTTCTTCACTTTTTACCACAGTTCCCTGCTCCGCTGTCTCCGCAGCAGCCGCCGCCTGTTCCTGTTCCAGCTGCTGCTGGGCAGCCTCGGCCTGAGCCTGTGCTTCTGCTTCTGCCTGAGCCTGCGCTTCTGCTGCTGCCTGGGCCTCAGCATCTGCTGCTGCCTGTGCCCCGGCATCTGTATCAGTCTGAGCATCCGCCTGTCCATCTGTATCTTCCTGCTGGCTGTCCGCTCCGTCTACATTTGTCTGGGCATCAAACTCTGTGCCATCTGCAGCTCCTGTATTCTCCTCTGCAGCCTGGGCCTCGGCAGCTGCTGCGCCTGTATCTTCAGCAGCAAATGCTGCGGCAGGTGCCATTCCCACTGTCATGGAACCGGCAAGCAGGACTGCAAAAAGTTGCTTTTTTTTCATTTATAAGTCCTCCTGTTCGAGTTGATCTGTCTATTCAATTCAATAATCAGAAAAAGTATAGCACACCGTCCAAAAAAAGTAAAGCGGATGCAACACTCCGCTTTACCGGGCATCCGCTTACGGACGGACCTGTCCGTTTCCGTAAATGATATATTTGGTTGTCGTCAGTGCAAGAAGTCCCATTGGTCCTCGTGCATGAAGTTTCTGAGTGCTGATTCCAATCTCTGCACCAAACCCAAATTCATTTCCATCGGTAAACCGCGTGGATGCGTTCACATAAACGGCCGCCGCATCTACCTCATCCAGGAATTTCTGAGCATGGCTGTAATCATTGGTAATGATCGCCTCTGAATGTTTTGTATTATATTTATTAATATGTGCAATGGCTTCCTCTACAGAATCCACTACTTTTACAGAAAGAATATAATCCAGATATTCTGTTCCCCAGTCTTCTTCTGTCGCAGGAACAGATTCCGGCATCAGTGCACCGGCATCTTTATCCGCACGCACTTCCACATGCTTCTCTTTCAGGCGCTCTGCCAGAACCGGAAGAAAAGCGTCCTTTACCTTGCGGTTTACAAGAAGAGATTCGCAGGCATTGCACACACCTACACGCTGTGTTTTGGCATTGATCACAATATCAGCAGCCATCTGAAGATCTGCGGTTTCATCCACATAAATATGGCAGTTGCCGGTTCCTGTCTCGATCACCGGAATCGTGCTCTGGTTTACGACCGCTTTGATCAGGCCTCGTCCTCCCCGTGGTATGAGAACGTCTACATATGCGTTCATCTTCATAAATTCTGCTGCTGTCTCCCTGGAAGTATCTTCGATCAGCTGGATCGCATTCTCAGTAATCCCGCAGGATCTCACGGCTTCACGGATACATTCCACAATCGCGGTATTGGAATGAATGGCATCACTTCCACCTTTCAGGATGACAACATTTCCGGTTTTAAAGCAAAGTCCGAACGCATCAGAAGTTACATTTGGGCGTGCCTCATAAATGATCCCGATCACGCCTAGTGGTACCCGTTTCTGTCCGATCATAAGTCCGTTGGGACGTTTTTTCATGCCGGTAACTTCTCCTATCGGATCTTCAAGACCTGTAAGCTGGCGAAGTCCGTCTGCCATTCCCTCAATGCGCTCTGGTGTCAGCATCAGACGGTCAATGAGACCCTCGGACATCTGATTTTTTCTTCCGTTTTCCACATCCAGGGCATTGGCTTTCAGAATTTCTTCTGTGTGCTCCACAAGAGCTGTTGCTGCAGCTTCAAGGGTTTTGTTTTTGTCATTTGTAGAAAGATTTCGAAGAACGGTCTCTGCATCTTTTGCATTCTGTCCCAGTTTTTCAAGCATTTCATTCATTTCAAATACTCCTGCCTTTCTTTCTGTCTCTTTATTGCATTTCAGCATTTTACTGCATATCGCGATAGATCTTTTCTTCGGTAACAACAACCTGTGGCCGGATATCTGTCGGTTCTGTGGGAACTTCCGGAAGGATCTGGAAGGAAAAACCTACCGCAACTCTGCAGATTCCCGGATGTTTCTCCAGAAATCGATCATAAAAACCGCCGCCATAGCCTACACGGTCACATTTCTCATCAAATGCAACTCCCGGCATGATCATCATGGCATCTTCCCATGAAACAGTTTCTCCGTCTTCCCTTGGCTCCGGAATTCCAAAATAACCGGATTCCAGCTGTGAAAAGTCCGTCAGTTTATAAAATATCATATCTTTCCCGAATACCTTCGGTACAGCCACTTCTTTGCCATCTTTCCATGCCTGCTCGATCATATAACGGGTGATCACTTCATGATTGTAATCTGCATATGCCATGATCCGCTCTGCGTTTCTGTATTCCGGAAGTTTCGTCAGTGTCTCTGTGATCACATGGCTTTTTTCCTGAATCCAGGCATCATCATGCTCTTTTCTGGCTTTAAAGATTTTTTTTCTAATTTCCTTTTTTTCTTCCATATTTTTCTCCCAGGTTGGTGATACTGCCATCCTTTTCTTTGATATCGATATTATTCAGATGTGCACGAAGGCTTCCCTTTACCGCATCCAGATACTCTTTGCGCAGCTTCGCCTGTTCTACTTTTTCCTCTTCCGTGAGGCCTACACTTTTCTGTTTATGTGCCAGTGCGTTGATTCTGTCGATCTTGATATTGTCCATCATAATAATTATTCTCCTTACAGCAGTTTCTCAATATAATCAATGAGGAAGAATTCTTCCTTCTTGTTTCCAACAAACAAAGTTCCGCAGTTCTTACCCTCCACGATCCTGTGGATATTATGGAAATCATTTCCATTGGCAATAACCATGTCCGCTCCGGCTGCTGTTGCAATGATCGCAGCGGTAAGTTTAGTTGCCATTCCACCGGTTCCCACATTGCTTCCTGTGGAAGATTTTCCAAGTTTTCTCATATTGTCATCCATATTTTCTACAATGTCAATAAACCGGGCATCAGGATTGGAATTGGGATCGTCCGTGAAAAGTCCGTCAATGTCAGACATCAGGATCAGAAGATCCGCGCCGATCAGAGCCGCAACTACAGAAGAAAGTGTATCATTATCTCCGAATTTTACCAGATTCTGGAATTCATAGGAAGAGACAGAGTCATTCTCATTTACAATAGGGATCACGCCCTCTGCCAGAAGCTGATTAAAGGTATTCTGAGCATTCCTGCGGTTGGTATTATTGACCATAGTATTCTTGGTCATCAGGATCTGCGCCACCATCTGATTGTATTCTCCAAAAAGTTTCTGATAGATAGTCATCAGTCTGGCCTGGCCAACTGCCGCACATGCCTGTTTCTTTTCAAGCTCAGCAGGTTTTCCCTTCATTCCCAGAGCTGCTGCTCCCACAGCAATGGCTCCGGAAGATACCAGAACCACATCTTTCCCCTGGTTGTGAAGATCACTGAGTTCTCTTGCAAGGATCTCCAGTTTACGAAAATCCAGTCTTCCTGTTTCTGAATGGATCAAAGATGAAGATCCGATCTTGATTACGATACGTTTCTTGTCTTTCAGACGTTCTCTGTAATTTGCATTCATGTTTCCAATTCTCCTGATACCTGTATATTCACTGCATGATCCGGACAACCATATTATTGTCCGGATCTGCTTTTTTCTTTATATGATACGGGCTCTGATTCGCTGTATACGCTTCCCGCTTTCTATTGATATGTGACAGAATCAATCCTGTCGTTCTGTACGATCTCAACCCAGGTAGTTCCCTGATTTAAACGGATCTCCTGTTCATTTCCATCATAATAATGAGTTATTCCCCAAGGTGAATCTTTCTCCCAGCGGATATCGATGGCTTTTCCTCTGGTAATAAACTTACCTTCTCCTCCGGAAATGGCATCAATGTTCAGATATCCGTTTCCGTCGTAAGCCGGGCATGAAGAATACTGCAGGATAATATTATCGCAGGTTATCTGCTGGTTATCCAGCTGATCTACATGTTCCTTTCCGAACTGGAACCGTTTGTATTCCCCGGATGTCTCATCGTATTCATACCATGGATGGTTATCTGTGAAATTATCCAGTTTCACTATATTAGCGGTGATCCCATCCTCCGGTACGATTTCCACCCCATCTTCCACAAAAAGATAATGTCCCTCGTAGTCTTCTTTATATTCCTGGCTGTATCCCATGGCATCAATACCAGCCTGAAGGTGTGCAGCATCTGTATAGGCATTGTGAGGTGCCTTCCTGTCACTGGTCCGGAAAAATGCCAGTTTTCCCATCTGGATCCCGTTGAGATTGTCGATCACATGCTGTTCTAGATAAGGCAGGGCATAAGCCGCCTGTCCATAATGCGCGTAGATCGCATTGAATTCATTGGCATAAAAGAGATAATAATCGCGGCAGCTGCGTACAGACCCGATCCGTTCCAGCTGATCGTAATCTTCAAGAATTCCCATAAGACGGGTAATGTTTCCCTCTACCGGAGCTTCATACACAACTCCGGCATGATTGATCCCACTCTGCGGCGCA
>UMBL01027984.1_pt1 | contig 27947 bp, 24 predicted proteins | sample 1963951 | NCBI WGS metagenome assembly UMBL01 (sample SAMEA4835940, study PRJEB28245) | human gut metagenome | biome: gut microbiome; material: fecal sample | place: Denmark | collected 2008 | reverse complement strand
TCTGGCAACTGCTTTTCCGATTTTTCCTAAACCTAAAATTCCAAATGTTGAGCCTTCAAGTCTAATCATTCCTGATGTTGAGTTGTAATCATATACATGTTTGTATTCTATTTCTCTGTCATAATGTTTTAATTTTCTTGCAACTGCAAGCATTAATGCTATTGAATGATCTGCAACTTCCTGTGTACAATATTCTCCGATAACCGCTACTGCTGTTCCCTGTTCTTGTGCTGCATCCGCATCTACGAAGTTGTAACCTGTAGCTTCAATTGAAATTCCTTTTAAATTCGGATTGCTGTTTATTATTTCTTTTGGAAACTCCAAATATGATGTAAGTATTCCATCTACATCTTTAATTGCTTCTTTAAATTTCTCATTATCACCTTCATGTACATAAAGAGAAATTTCTGTATCTTCTCCAAGGAATTTTTTAAAAACCGATTTTTCAATTTCCAAGTCTCTGTTAAGAGGTTCTTTATAATCACAAATTGCTACTTTCATATTTTTCTCCTGTTTTTTGTTGATTGAATTTTTCTACGATAATTCAATTTTTAATGTAAGTCTAATTCCAATTTTCTTATGTTTAATATGGATTTTTATTTGCTTAATGTTTCAAGAACCTTCTTAAATTCTTCAAGGAAAATCTTGTTCTGTTCTGTTGTACCAATTGATACTCTAAGATGTTTGTTGTATCCCCAACCACCGCAAGGTCTTACAATAACACCAACTCTTAATAACATTTCTGCGATTTCACCGGCATCATATGGTGTACTGAAGAATACGAAGTTAGCCTGTGATGGGAAACATTCACATCCTAATTTTGTAAGTTCTTCATTTAACATTTCTCTGTCAGCAATCATCTTATCGCCATATTTTTTACATTCAGCCTGTCCTTCTTCGCTCATTAATGCAACTGCTCCGGCAAGACCAATTCTGTTAGCATTAAATGGTTCGCTTACTGTGTCATACCAGTTTACAAATTCAGGATTTGCTACAAGGTGACCAATACGTCCACCTGCTAAACCATAATATTTTGAAAATGTTCTAATGTTAATTACCTGCTTACCTGCTTTAATATATTTCATTACATCAGGTAAATCATCAGGATTGGCAAAATCAGCATATGCTTCATCAATTACTAACCAACATTTTTCAGGAAGCGCCTCTACGAAATCATCAAATGTATCTTTGTCAATTACTGAACCTGTTGGGTTGTTTGGATTACAAATCCATACGATTTTTGTTTTATCTGTAAGTTTTTCCTTAAAATCTTTTAATTCCATTGTGTAGTTATCATTTAATGGTACTTCAATTACTTTAGCACCCATAATTTTTGAAATTTCACGATACAATCTGTATGACTGCTGTGGTACTAATACTTCATCTCCATCTTCTAATAATGTCTTTGCAACTTCATCAAGCACATTTCCTGCACCATGTCCAAGGCTTACCCAATCACCGTCAACACCAAATTTCTCTCCTACAACTTTTTTTAATTTTATATAATTCTTTTCTGGATATATATTAAGCTTTTTAACTTCCTCTCCCATTGCATTAAGTGCAATATCATATGGTCCATACATATTTTCATTTGAACCTAACTTTACAACACTTGTAAGACCATAGTCAGCCATTACATCTTCCATGCTCTTACCTGATACATACTTTTCACAATTAAATGCCTCATGTCTAATACCTTTTACTTCCATCTCGTTTCTCCTTTGTCCTAAAATATTTTTCAGTAAAAGAAAAAGGCGCGTACAAAAATCTCTGTACGACGCCTTTGTCTTATGTGACCCATTATAAAAAGCCGCAAAAAAATGTCAATGTATTTTCTTTGTTTTTTTAACTTTCTAAAGTTTAAAATTAATTATTTTAATTTTATTTGCTCTTTTTATTAATATAGTTAATTTTTTGTGAATTTTAAAATAGCATTTTTGATTACAGTGTGCCAAGGTCATAGATGTGTCTGTGCTTGCACAAAGGCATATTTATGACCTTGGCACACTGTAATCAAACTTTAAACTATATCATTAATTCATTTTATGCCTGTTTTTTATTTAATTTACCTGCGTACCCAGATATTTTCCATTCTATATTTTTTTGGGTACGTTTTTTATTCATTTATACAATGTGTTATATATTTTTAATGATAATTTAGTGAGATGTACCCAGAAATTCAAACTTTTTTCTATTTCGGGGTACGTTTAGCTTTTCTATATATGTTATGTTGTATTTTTTGCTTGATAATTCGGCAAAACGTACCCAGATATTTTAACTTTTTCCTATTTTGGGGTACATCGACTGTTTGCATATATATTATGTTGTATGGTTTACCTGATAATTCGGCAAAACGTACCCAGATATTTTAACTTTTTCTTATTTCGGGGTACATCGACTGTTTGCATATATATTATGTTGTATGTTTTACCTGATAATTCGGCAAAACGTACCCAGATATTTTAACTTTTTTCTATTTTGGGGTACATTAGTTGCTTTAACATATGATTTGTTTATATTTTGTCTATAATATAGTTAAATGCAACCAATTTTCAGAAAAACTATATATTGGGCTTAGAAATGTTTCTCTTAGGAACACATTACAATTCCTAGCATCTACTATGGACAAAAGAAGCTACGCATTATGCGTAGCTTCTCACAACATTTTATTATTAACTTGTTATAATTTATTTACTTATTATTCCCAACAATTCTTCTGCAGGTTTCTATATCTGCCTCGATTTGCTGTTTCAATTTCTCTAAGCTGTCAAATGTTCGCTCCGGTCTTATGAAATCATAAAACTGTACCTGAACGATTTCATTGTATATATAGTTCTCATAGTCAATTATGTGGGTTTCAACTTTTATCTTTGTTCCTGTTTCAACTGTAGGATTTACGCCTACGTTGCTTATGGCATTAAAAGTCTGACCTTCAACTACCACAACTGTTCTATAGACGCCATTAGGAGGCAATAACTTAGTTTCATCAGGAATGATATTAGCTGTTGGAAGTCCGATTGTTCGTCCCAAGTGCTTGCCCTGCTCAACCTTACCGATTATCCTGTAAGGATGTCCAAGCATTTCATTTACATCCTGCATCTTACCTTCTGTTATTTTTTTTCTAATACTAGTACTGCTTATATCTTTGTTGTGATACTGTTCCTTCTCTACAACTATAAGATTATAACCATATTTTTTCTGATTGTCCTTCAAAAACTTAACATTTCCGGAAGCCTTTGTTCCAAAATGGAAATCCGGTCCACATACAATTGTTGTGGCACCTATTTTATCTTTTAAAATTTTTGATACAAATTCATCCGGAGAAAGTGCAAGAAACTCTTTCTTCATAGGCATTTTCATATACACATCAACGCCCTGCTGTTCACAAAGAATCTGCTTCTCATCTTCTGTCACAATTGTTTTGTTGGCATTATTTTTAAGGAATGCTGAAGGTGTAGTTTCAAAAGTAAGAACTACTTTCTGTCTACCATTAGCATTGTTAACTATAACTTCAAGAAGCTTTTCGTGTCCCTTATGTATTCCATCAAACTTTCCAATTGTTACAATTGTATTTTTTAATTTTATGTTATCATCTAAAGAAATGCGTTGCATAATTTCTCCATTTCTATAAGAAAATCTTAATTGGTTTGTATATCTGTTTTTCTGCAATATACATATATAAACCAATGAATTTGCCATCGTGAGTATATACTCTTACTGTCTGACCATCCTGATGATTCATCTTTAACAATGTGTTTCTCGAAGTAAAAATATTACCGTTATAAAGTAACTTTTCAGCTTCCTCTGAAACCATACATTTTGAATACATATTCAAAATCTCGTCAACAGGAGTAATATACTGTTCCAAAACTCCCTGGTCCCTAATTTCTTCTATCTGAGATAGAGAAATACTGTCCTTTATGTCAAATCTTTCAACTCGTGTACGTGTAAGTTTTTCCATACATGCCCCAACACCTAAATCCTTTCCTATGTCGTAGCAAAGGGTTCTTACGTATGTACCCTTAGAACATGTTACGTGAAAACTTACTCTTGGCAAATCAATTTTTGTTATTGTAATGTCTATAATTTTGCAATGTCTTGGAGGTCTTTCTATTTCTTCTCCCTTTCTTGCAAGATTATATAATTTCTGACCATTTATTTTTATTGCTGAAAACATTGGTGGAATCTGGTCATATTCGCCTATATAGCTTTTAATCACATCAAAAACCTTTTCTTCGGAAAGCTTCATAACTTCCTCTTCAGGTGTCTGATTAGTAATCTGACCTGTTGTATCCTGAGTATCTGTCTCTGTTCCAAGCAACATTGTAGCTGTATAAGTTTTGTCCTTTTCAGACAATAAATTGCAAAGCTTCGTTGCTTTTCCAAGACAAACCGGCAACACTCCTACAGCATTGGGATCAAGGGTTCCCATATGGCCTATTTTTTTCTGTTTTAGGATTCCTCTTAACTTTGCCACTACATCGTGAGATGTATAGCCGGGTTCCTTATAAACATTAATGACTCCATTAATCATTTATACCATCAACTCCTTCAACAGTTTCATTTTAAATGTCCTGTTTTATTCTGTTAAGCAGTTTGTTTATTATATCGTTAAGTTTGCCGTGTATCTCTGCTCCTGCAGCCCTTACGTGACCGCCACCACCGTTTTCAACGGCAATCTTGCTTACATCCACGTAATTCTTTGAACGTAGACTGACTTTGTATGAATCCTCACTTAACTGGTACAAAAACATAGCCACTTCAACACCGTCAACATTTCTTATTGATGCCACAACTGCATCTAAATCCTTAGTTGTAACACCGTACTCTTCCATCATTTCTGATGTGCAGTAACCATAAATACATTTTCCATCTAATGCCAACACTGCTTCACTTTGAATCTTCGCAGTAACCATCATCTGGTTATATGTTTTTCTAAAAAATGTTTCTTCAAGAATCATATTCACATTAACACCTTTTTCAATCATGTTAGCGGCGATTCTCATAGTTTTTGGTGTTGTACTTTGAAATCTGAATACGCCTGAATCGTGTGCGATTCCCATATACATTGGTTCTGCAATTGATTTATCAATTAAGTCTTCATCTAACAAATCATATAATACTTCACTTGCTGAACTTGCCTTTGGCAAAATATAATTATAATCTGCATATCCGTCATTACTTGCATGATGATCAATGCAGGCTGTTCTTTTGGCATTCTCATAAAAAGGCAAATTAAGTCCTAATCTGTCAAGACTTGCCGTATCGAGTGATATAAACAAATCAAATTTAGTACCGTCATATCCTGTTGTGATAATCTGGTCTGTATTTTCAATAATATTGAACTTTTTGTCCACAAACTCTAAAAATACCCTTACATCTAAATCCGGTCTGTTCTTTTTAAGATAATTATACAAAGACATACATGAACCCATGCAATCTCCGTCAGGTCGCACGTGACCTGCTATACCAATAGTCTTTGCATCTCCAATAATATCGTTAATCTTCTTCATCATTCAAATTAATTCCTTTATGCTTATTCGTTATCCTCTGATTCTTCTTTATTATTCCCATTAACTTCGTCTATTAATTTTGACATCTTCATACCGTATTCAATAGACTGGTCCATAACGAATTTTAATTCCGGTGTATTTCTAAGGTTAACTGTTCTTGCTAATTCACGGCGGATAAAACCGGCAGCACTTTTAAGTCCTGCCATTGTATCTGCCTTTGCTTCTTCGTCACCTAATACACTAATATATACCTTACAGAACTTAAGATCAGGTGTAACTTCAACACCTGTTACACTTGTCATCATTCCAATTCTTGGATCTTTAAGTTCTCTGATAATTACACTTAACTCTCTCTGAACTTCCCCGTTAATACGAGTGTTCTTTATACTGTTTTTTCTCAATTTTTAATCCTTTCCGGACTAGGTTAAAGTTCCTATCTTGGCACTTCTACCATAATATATGCTTCAACCTGATCGCCTTCTACAATGTCATTGAATTTTTCAAATACAAGACCACATTCGTAACCGGCTTTAACTTCCTTAACATCATCCTTAAATCTCTTAAGTGATGCAACCGGTCCTTCATAAATTTGTTCTCCATCTCTTGTAACTCTTGCTGAACATCCTCTCTGCATAGCACCATCTAAAACATATGAACCGGCAATGTTTCCAACACCTGAAGCCTTGAAAATCTGACGGATTTCTGCATGACCGATAACTTTTTCTTCGTAAACAGGTTCAAGCATACCCTTCATAGCTCTTTCAATGTCATCAATAGCGTTGTAGATTACAGAATAAAGTCTTAAGTCAACTCCTTCTGTCTTAGCTGTTTCTTCAGCCTGTGCATCAGGTTTTACATTAAATCCGATAATAATTGCGTTAGATGCTGATGCTAAGATAACGTCAGATTCGTTAATTGCACCTACACCACCGTGGATAACCTTAACTTCAACTTCTTCATTTGAAAGCTTAACAAGACTCTGTCTTACAGCTTCAACTGAACCCTGAACATCAGCCTTGATAATAAGGTTAAGTTCCTTAAGTTCTCCTGCTTCAATCTGTGAATTAAGATCATCAAGAGAAATTCTAAATTTATTTGATTCCATAAGCTTAGCCTTGCTGTCTTCAACGAATGTGTTCGCAAAGTCTTTTGCTTCATTAGCTGTTGCAGTTGATACAAATACTTCACCTGCGTTTGGAACACCACTAAGACCTAAAATTTCTACAGGTGTTGATGGGCCTGCTGTCTTAATTCTGTTTCCTCTGTCATCAGACATAGCTCTCACTTTACCGTGGTTAGCTCCTGCTGCAATATTTGCTCCAACCTTTAATGTACCTTTCTGTACAAGAACTGTAGCAACAGGTCCTTTACCCTTATCAAGCTTAGCTTCAATAATAATACCTCTTGCCTGACGGTTAGGGTTAGCCTTTAATTCTAATACATCTGCCTGTAAAAGAACCATTTCAAGAAGGTCATCAATACCTTCCTTAGTGTGAGCTGATACAGGAACCATTTCAACGTTTCCGCCCCAGTCTGAAGCTAATAATCCATGTTCTGCAAGTCCCTGCTTAACACGGTCAATGTTTGCTCCCGGTTTATCAATTTTGTTAATTGCTACAATAATTTCAATTCCTGCTGCCTTAGCATGGTTAATAGCTTCTACAGTCTGTGGCATAACACCATCATCTGCTGCTACAACAAGGATTGCAATATCTGTTGACTGAGCACCACGCATACGCATTGATGTAAATGCTTCATGTCCAGGTGTATCTAAGAATGTAATAGTCTGGTCATTAATTTTAACAACTGAAGCACCGATATGCTGTGTAATACCACCTGCTTCTCCTGAAATTACATTTGTTTCTCTAATTGCATCAAGAAGTGATGTTTTACCATGATCAACGTGACCCATAACACATACTACAGGTGGACGCTTAACCATTAAGCTTTCATCTTCTTCATCTTCCTTTAAAAGTTCTTCAATAATATCTACCTTTTCTTCTTTTTCACACATAATGTCATAGCCTAAAGCTATTTCTTCTGCGCTGTCAAAGTCGATTTCAGTATTAACAGTAACCATCTTTCCTTCAAGGAAAAGTTTCTTAATAACTGCTGATGGCTGCATTTTCATTCTTTCAGCGAGCTGACCTATTGTAATAAAATCCGGAACCTCAATTACCTTGATTTCTTCCTTCTTTTCTTCTTTCTTCTTAGGTTTTTCCATTACAGGCTTAGAGAAATCTTTCTTTCTGCCATTCTTGCCCTGTCTGTTATCGTCATAATTCTTCTTATTTCTTTCCTGACGGTCCTGACGAAGTTTATTTTCTCTTGACTTTCTATCCTTATTCTGAATTGGTTCAGCAGGTGCCATACCGCCTCTTGAATTATCATTTCTTCTAAAGTCATTTCTTCTGTCGTCATTTCTGCCCTGGCCGTTGTTGTTTCTGTCTCTGAAATTTCCGTTGTTATTTCTGTCACGATAATTTCCGTTATTGCCATTATTATTTCTATCTCTGTTATAACCTCTATTATCGTTTCTGTCATTTCTACGGTCATTTCTCTGACCATCATTTCTACGATCGTTTCTCTGGCCATCATTTCTGCCCTGACCATTGTTGTTTCTGTCTCTGAAATTTCCGTTGTTATTCCTGTTGTTACGGTTATCTCTGTTATATCCGCCTTTGTTGTCTCCTCTGTCGTTTCTGCGGTCATTTCTCTGACCATCATTTCTACGATCATTATTGTCTCTGTTAAAAGGCTTATTTTGTCTGTTGTTATTCTGTTCTGTTTTCTTTTCTACCTTTGTATCCTTCTGCATATCTTTTGGCTTTACCTCTTCCTTCTTTGGTTCAACCTTTGGTGCTTCAACCTTTGGTGTTTCTGTTTTTTCAGGTTCTGTTTTTGCTACCGGCTTAACTTCTTCTTTCTTAACCGGTTCAGCCTTAACTGTTTCCTTTGGCTGTTCTTTTTTTACTTCCGGTTCAGCTTTAACCGGTGCCTTTGGTTCAACTTTCGCTTCTACCTTAGGCTCAGCCTTCTTTTCAGTAGTAACCTTTGCTTCCGCACTCTTTTCCTTCTTATCTGATGAATGATGATGTTCACCATCACTGTGTCTTCTGCGTCTCTTTTCTCCATCACCCTTAGAATGTCTTTCGCCTCTTCTAATTACACCTTTGCTTGTAATTATAACTCTTGGCTTTGACTTTTCTTTCTTTTCATCTTCAGTAGCTTCTCCACTGCTTTCCTTCTGACTGTTCTTGAATTTTGTTTTTACAAATTCAATATTGTCATCGTCAATGGAACTTGCTGCCTTTACATCTATGCCCTTTTCTCCAAGTGCCTTTACTATGTCAGCACTTTTTATATCTAACTCTTTGGCTAATTCATGTACTCTCATCTTTGCCATTTAACTACCTCCGCTTATTCATTTTCTGTTAACATCTTCACAATCGACTTGCTAAATCCGGAATCCAACACTGCTATGGATGCTCTTTCTTTATTACCTGTTGCCATACCTAACTCAGCCTTAGTACCATAAATAAATACAGGAATCTTATAAAACTTGCATTTATTTTCAAATAGTTTTTTTGTATTGTCTGAGCTTTCTGTTGAAACAATAACAACCTTGGCTTTATTATCCTTAACAGCCTTTTCAACTGAAAATTCACCTGCCACGGTTTTCCCTGCTCTTGTTGCAAGTCCTATCATAGAAAATACCTTATTCATTTATCTCTCCTAATTCTTTTTCAAGCTGACTATAGATTTCTTCGCCAATACCTGAAATCTTAAGTGTTTTTTCCAAACCTTTATTCTTAATTGCTTTCTTCAGGCATTCTTTATCCGGACATATGTAAGCTCCACGACCGTTTAATTTTCCTGTTGCATCAACACTAACATTTCCCTCTTTGTCACGAACAACTCGAATCAAATCCTTTTTGTTTTTTGCCTGTCTGCAACCTGTACAGGTTCTTACAGGCATCTTTTTTGTCTGTCCCATAGCATCATCTCCTAATCCCTGATTTGGTCTGTTATTCTTCTGTCTCTTCAGTTGTAGCTTCGGATGTTTCTTCTGTTACTTCTTCAGATTCTTCTGAATCAGCCTCTGACTCTGAATCATATTCATCATCATAATACTCGTCATCATATTCTGCATCGTATTCATCATCGTAGTATTCGTCATCATAATATTCATCATCATCGAATACATACTGAATTCCTTCTTCTTTTGCCTGTGACTCACTTTTAATATCAATCTTAAATCCTGTAAGTTTTGCAGCAAGTCTTGCATTCTGACCTTCTTTACCAATTGCAAGTGAAAGCTGGAAATCAGGTACTACTACTAATGCTTCCTTGTTATCAGGATCAGCAAGAACTGCAACAACCTTTGATGGACTTAATGCATTTTCAATTAAGATTGCAGGATTTTCGCTCCAGTTTACAATATCAATCTTTTCATCACGTAATTCATCAACTACTGCATTTACTCTTGCACCGTTAACACCTACACATGCACCTACGGCATCAACGTCTTCGTTATTTGACCATACAGCCATCTTTGTTCTTGAACCTGCTTCTCTTGCAATGCTTTTAATTTCTACTGTACCGTCCTGGATTTCTGTAACTTCCTGTTCAAAAAGTCTCTTAACTAATCCCGGATGAGTTCTTGAAACAACGATTCTTGGTCCTCTACCATTGTCTTTTACTTCTGTAATGTAAAGTTTTATTCTTTCAGTTGGTCTGAAATGTTCTCCCTTAGCCTGTTCTTTTTCCATAAGAACTGTGTCAACCTTACCAAGGTTTACGCTAATATTCTTACCATTGATTCTCTGAACAATACCTGTAACAATGTCATCCTGCTTTTCAAAATACTGTTCGTAAAGGCTCTTTCTTTCTTCTTCTCTAATCTTCTGAAGGATACCATTCTTTGCACTCTGTGTTGCAATACGTCCAAAGTCCTTTGACTGGATTTCAATATTTACAATATCGCCAAGTTCGTATGTTCCCTTAATGCTTCTTGCATCTTCAAGAGAAATCTCTGTTACAGGATCCATTACTTCTTCAACAACTTCCTTCTGTGAATAAATGTGGAAATCTCCTGTTTCTCTGTCCATTGTAACTGTTACATTGTCTGCTTTGTTAAAGTTATTTTTGTACGCTACTACTAAGTTATTTTCGATAGCTTCAAATAATGACTCTTTGCTAATATCTTTTTCCTTTTCTAAGATATTCAATGCTTCAATTAATTCTTTGTTCATTTGTTTTTATCCTCCTAAAAAATTAAAAATCAATTGTTGGTCTGACAAGTGATACATTCACTCTGTCTATATCTGTTTCACTACCATCTTCATTTTCAATGGTAATTGTGTCTGCATTATATGCTTTTAAAAGTCCTACAAGCTGTTTCTGTCTGTCAACAGCTCTGTATAAATGAACTTCAATTTCATTTCCCATGTTTCTGTCAAAGTCCTTATCCTTCTTTAACGGACGGCCAAGCCCCGGTGAACTTACTTCCAAAATGTAAGCATCACTGATAAAATCTTCTTCATCTAATTTGTCACTTAAGATTCTGCTAACAGATTCAAGGTCGTTAATAGTTATACCACCTTCCTTGTCAACATATGCTCTTAAATACCAGTTGCTGCCTTCTTTTACATATTCAACATCAACTAATTCAAAGCCCTTTTCATCAACTATAGGTGTAATCAGAGCTTCTGTCTTCATTTCATATTCTTCTCTTCTTGACACTTTATTCTCCTTTAATTATTTTTTATATCAATTACAACAAAAGAGTGGGCCTTTGTGGTCCACTCCTCTGCTATCTAGTCAATATTTACGCTTAATAGTATACGACTGTTTTTTTTGTGTGTCAACCCCGTATTACCTATATTAATGTTATATTTGAGTTATATTTTTGTTAAATTATTGATTTTACACAATTATCAACAAGATTATTTTTTAATTCTAATCTTTTTAACATTACTCCATTTACCGTAGTATTTTGTCTTGCCAACTACCTTTACAGCTCTGGCTTTAACATAATACTTTTTGTTCTTCTTAAGTTTCTTAAATTTAAATACATTTCTTTTAAATGTCTTTGTAATTGTCTTCTTGCCTTTAAACTTCTTTGATGTAGAAACCTTAACAACATATCCTGTTGCGCTCTTAACTTTCTTCAAAGAAATCTTTGCCTTAACTGCTTTGTTACGTTTAACAGCCTTTTTAACTTTTGTTCTTCCAAGTCTAATGCTTGTACTTGAAACCTTATCAGTTGTAGTTTCTTTCATAACATTATTTGATGTTACCTTAGGTGTTGTAGTTTCAGGTTTTGTTGTAACACTTGTTTCCTTTTCACTTGTAGGTGCAACTGTTGTTGGTTTTGCAGTTGTTGTTACTTCTCCACTTGTTGTCGGTTCAGTTGTTGGAGTTGCTGCTGTTGTTGTTTCTGTTCCACCTGTCGTTGGCTGTGTAGTAGTTGGCGCTGCAGTTGTTGGCGCTGCAGTTGTTGTTTCCTTCTCTGTTGTAGGTACTTCTGTTGTTGGCTCAGGAGCGCCATCTCCTTTCTTTAATGCTATCTTTACTGTATTGCCATTAATGTCCGCATCAATTGTATAATAGCCATCTTCCTTAAGCTCGCTTGCTTTAAGTGGAATCTCTGCACCCGGGCAATTCTTTGTTATTACAGTACTTAAATCAGGTCCTGTAATTGTTGCATTAAATCCACCCTGCTTAAATATGAAATAGAATGGATTTCCGTCTGCTTCATTAATTCTTGCAAATATATCTTTTCCTTCAATTACACTATATGAAATTCCTGTACTTCCAATTTCTGTCCAAGCAGTAATGTCAGACCAATCAATCTTTGTTACTGCAGGTGTTGTTGATTCAGGTTCATCTGTGTCATTTCTTAATCTGTAATATACTTTTAAAACAAGACTATTATCTTCTGTAACTGTGCCTGAAATTTTTGTTCCTTCAACAGTTTTATCTAAAATATATCCTGTAAATGATTTATTAGGTGCTGTTACCTGATTTCCAGCTGAAGCAGTTTTTGTATCTGTACTATTAAGTGAATATGTCAAATCTGCATTTTGTAAATAGTATTCTACTTTATATGTTGCTCCTGCACTTTGTTCTTCTGACTGTGCCTTTGGTGCAACCTTAATAACCTTTCCATCTGAGAAAGTTACTGTTTTTTCTTCATTAGTAGGATTGTATGCAACATATGTAGTTATTCCGTCTTTATTTTCAAATACAAGACTTAATGGATCATCACTTGTAATGTCTAGTTTAGGACTTCCAACTTTCTCCAGTGACTTAATAAAGTGGTAAGCATGAGCTTTTGAATCTCCTGCCTCTGGTGCACATGTTGAACTAAAATACTCCTGAGCTTTGTCCATATCAGCCAATGCCAAATAAGAACTCCATAATTCATTCCATCTGTCTGTTGGTGTAGATAATTTATCATTTCCCGTAAATGCTTTTTCATTGGCCTGAGCTGATTCAAAGTTTGCTTTTACGAAATCTGTACTCTTTCCCAAATAATATGATGCAGATGTAATAGGTAATAAATTAATCCCCTGAATCTGTAATGGTTCTGCTGTCCACCATGCTGAGTAATCATATTTGCCTCCCCAAACAATTGAAGCTACATTATGCTTGTTAGCTGATGTTGTGCTTGCAGTATAATTGCTATCCAAAATATCTCCATCAATATCAAACCAATAGTTATTAACTGAATTAACTTCTGTTGTGTACAAATATACACCTAAATCTGTTAATTCTTCATTTCCTGTAGCCTGACCATACAAAATCAACGCTGCCCATGCATTTATTGACTCTGAACTTGATTCCTGATTGTTACCATCAGCAAAGTTAGCATGACCACTTGCCCATGAATGTCCTTCATATGTTGAAAATACTCTTAAGTATGGATATTTTGATGAAGAATCTTTCTTATCATAAGCAATATCCCCTATAACTTCATTAATTATATCTGAATACTGTGCAATAAAATCAGGATCTCTAAATGCAACCTGAGCTGCTGCCTGAATAAAATATCCATAGTGGAAATGATGGTCTGTCATTCCGTCTACTGTATAATAAGCCTGTGGGAAACCAAATAAGCTACCTACATTTTCATCATAATAAAAATACTTATCTTCTGCATTATTGTCATTATCCGCTGTAAACCAGTCTGCTAATTCATTTTCCAATGCTTTTAATAAAGTGTTAGCATCTTCTGTGTCGCCACATGCCTCTGCTGCTTCCATAACCTGAATAGCTCTGTTCATTCTTTTTCCTGAATCATATGTATTAACCAGAACATTAGCTTCCTTAGTTAATTCTCCGTTTTCAGGACCATAATCTTTCATAAAGCTATCTACATATTCCTGTAACTTGGCTTTATCAGAATTTTCAACTGATGGACTTGACTGAAGGATTCCTGAATAAGTTAATTGGGTAGTAAATGAATCGCCAATCAAAAACTTCATCTGTCCACGAATTGTTCTTGCCTCATTTTTAAGATAACTATAACCTGTCATATTCTTATACTGGCTTGGAAGGATCCCCATAACTACTCCGTCAGGTTTTGATGAATCCATCTTACCAACTTTATAATTATATGTTGTAGTTACCTTTCCTGTACTTCTGTTATAGTCATAATTAACCCCTGTATCTTCTGCGTAGTTAAATGCATAAGGTTCATAAATTTTAGCAATCTTTTCAGCTTCTGAATCATTTGTTCCTGTGCTTTCACATAACCATGCCAATGTGAAATACGCTTTATTCTCACTAGGGAATGTCATTGATATTTCACCAATGTTTGTTTCTCCTAATGTTGGATTCCAAGTTGTTCCCTTTGGAACATATAGTGCATAATAATCATAATTGCTATACTTGCTAACATCATCATGATTATCATAAACTCTTAACACAAGCATTGTTGAATTCTCAGGTGTATCACCATTATATCCCACAACTGCTGAAGGCAATGTATCTCTTAATCTTAACAATGATGCTGTCTTTGTTCCATTCATTCTAAACAATGCCATTGGACTTCCCTGTGTCATTGTTGTCTTCATATATTGTGATGAATCAGACGCATTCTCTAATACCACATCTGTAGACCAGTCTGTTTCCCTGTCAACTTTTACCTCATTTGAGCTAAATCCTGTCTTAACTTCAAAATCTGATAAAGTTCCATTCTCCGGTGCACTTGCATTAAATGTATCTCTAACAACCATAGTTGATGGCTTTGTAACGTACATTCCATCGCTTACAGCTTTAAATGCTAATGGAATTGCGTATGTTGTGTTACCAAAATTATCACTACAACTATACTTCCATCCCATTGATGTTGACCAGCCATTAGTCTTAAAGGCTTTGTTTTCTGAATCATAATTATCTGTTGTAAAACGTGTATTACCTTTGTTAGCTAAAGTTGGCAGATTAGCAAACAATGATTCATTAGTCTGGGTATGAATAACATTGTCACCTTCATATGACCAAGTTCCTGTAACCTTAGTAGCCAGACTTCCTTTCTGCGTGGCAGCCTTTACATCGCTTACAAAAAAACCATGTTGAAACGCCGGCATAGCCGTCATTATTAAGGCTAAGCCTATGGCTATTCCTTTCTTTGTCTTTCTCATTAGTAAGTCCTCCTTCTTAATTCAAAAACATTATTAAAAATGTTTTTGGTTCACTTTTTACTTTTTTTGTCTTTTAAAAATAGTATATTTTGTTTATTTTTCCCTAACATACAGCACGTATATTACTACATATTGCACAACTATTCAATAAAAAAACATTTTTATGTATTTTCTTTAATAAAAGTATTTTTATTAGTTTTTTATAATATTTCAATTATTTTTATTAATCTTTGAACCGTTTTTTTTTTTTAAGTTTGACTTTAAATAAATGCTTTGCTATATTTTTCTATACATAAACTTGACTTTAGGTTGATTTTGTTTGGAGGTTTTATTATATGAACACAACATATTACAATATAGGCGAAGTATCTAAAATGTTTGATTTGCCTATTTCTACTCTTCACTATTATGACAGGGAAGGACTTTTTCCTAATCTTAACCGTTCAAAATCCGGTGTTCGAAAATTTGACGATAGTGCAGTTGAATCTTTACGCTTGATTGAGTGTCTAAAGAAAACCGGTATGGAAATAAAAGATATTAAAGAATTCATTATATGGTGCCAACAGGGGCCTTCCACCTACAAAAAGCGTAGAGAGATGTTCAACAAACAACGTGAAAACGTTGAGACTGAAATAGAACATCTTAACCAGGTTCTTGATATGATAAAGTTTAAGTGCTGGTATTATGATACTGCAATTGCTGATGGAAACGAAGACAGATTAAAGAATTTAAAACCGGAAGACATTCCAGAGGATGTGAGAAAAGCGTGGAAAAATGCGCATAGATAAAGTAATTTTTATTGTAACTACAACAAAAGCTATGGGCTAAAATTGTCCCATAGCTTATAATTTTATATTTTATTATGTACATTTTTTCAAAATTTCAATCAATTCCCGCCAATCATAAATATGTAAATGGTCAAAATCAATTTCATATTCTTTATTTCCACTCTTAAACCTTGGAATATCTTCATCAGTCTTTCCTTCATATAGAACCGGAAACATTCCTGCATTATATGCTCCATAGACATTTTAGAACCCCAAAATGTACGCAAATCAACATTTTGTAAAGGAAAAAGTGTATGTTCATCAACATTTTGTAGTATTTTTCATCCCATCCTTCTTATAATTCCCCCTCCTTCTTTCTTTAACCATCCAACTGAATCTTTATAGTTTGGAAGTATTTTCTCCACTTCTTTCCAGAAAGCTTTTGAGTGATTCATTTGCTTTCGATGGCATAACTCGTGAACCACAACGTAGTCTATTACTTCAGGTGGCATCAGCATAAGAAGGCAATTAAAATTAAGATTTCCTTTGCTGCTACAGCTTCCCCATCTGGTCTTTTGATTTCGTATTGTTATTTTTCCGTATGTAACACCTATAATATCCGCATAATATTTCACTCTGCCCGGAATGTAATCCAATGCTTTATCTGCCAACTTGCTAATTTCTTCTGCTGTAAAACAATCAATTTTAGATAACTCATCGTTTTCTCTTTTTATTTGTTCAATGCATTTAGAAATCCACTTTTCTTTTGACTTTAAAATTTCTCCGATTTCTTTATCAGAAGTAAAAATGGGAGCTCTTACTGTAACTGTCAAATCATTATTTACCTTAATTGATATTGTTTTTCTTTTTGTTCGTATTACTGTAATATTATTCATTACTTTATGCAATTTTCTCCGTCATAATTTTGTTTCATAAAAACCTAAACAATATGCCTCATCTTCTCCATTAAAATACATTGGACTAAAATTGTATTTTTCATGTGCATCATCTGTTCTGTCTACATATTCGCCTCCATGTAACGGCTTATCTTTTCCATCCTCATTTCCTGTGTACTCTCCCATCCATGCAATGTTACAAAATAATACCTTCATAATATAGTTAGCTCCTACGTCTTAATTCCACAACTCTTTCATCATATTCACTCTGTAGCTTATTCTGGATTCTTCGCTCAAAGTCTGCTTCTCCATCATATGCGCCTCCACCGCGTAGTCTGCTTCTAAGTGAAATTGCTCCGGCTACGGTAAATTTGCCATAGGATGTAGATATTTCTGTTTTGGCATTAGAATCAACAATAGCAGCATCAATAGTCTGAAATCTCTCTATAAGGTCAGTTATCTGCTGATATGCTGCTTTTGCCTCTTTAACATAGTCTTCTTTTTTAATTCTCTTTTCAAAAACTTTATCTTCATTAGGTTTAATTGTATCTATAAAACTGGCTTTTTCTATTTTATCGTTTATCTTCTTTACTAATAAATCCCTTTCGTCCAAAGCCTGTGTTACTAACATTTTTTCGCTCATAAAAAACCTCCTTCAAAATCATTGTCTATACAATAATTCTAACGGAGGTTTTCTACTTTGTCATTGAACTTGTAGTATAATAATTTTTACTATTATGCTGCACGTCCATTCTTTATTCTTTCATAATATTCATATACTCGCTCATTGCTTTCATTATGTGCATCGTCACACAATGTAATTGGCTTTCTATTTCCACAAACAAGCAGATCTATTGGTACGTGAAACAAATCACTAAGTGCATACAAATTATCTATTGTTGGCATGCTGATACCATTAATCCAATGATATATACTCTGCACACTTCCAAGTTCAAGATATTCCTGCACATCCTTCACTGTCAAGCCACGCATATCCATAATTCTGCGGATGTTAATTCCTGTTTTTCGTTTGTCAATTATTGGAAACATTATTACCTCTTTCATTTCAAAAAACTACATTGTAACTTTAAGAGTGCTAGCCTTTAAATTATACACTTCTTATATTTAATAAACAAGCCATAATATTTCCAATTCACATCCAATCTTCAACATTAATTCATTTTCAATAAAAAACGTTACTTTCTAGTCCTAACCTTCTTCACACTACTCCACTTGCTATTATACGTCTTTCCCTCAACCACTTTGTACGCTCTAACCTTTATGTAATAGGTTTTCTTTTTTAGCTTGCTAAGCATTTTTGTAGTGTATTTAGTCTTAACAGTTTTTGTTACCTTTTTGCCGAACTTCTTTGATGTTGAATATTTTATCTCATATCCTTTTGCACCGGCAATTTTCTTAAATTTAAGTTTGATTTTCTTATTATTCTTTGTACGTGTAACCTGTTTGAATATAACTTTCTTAACACTTAATTTAGTATTGATATTGTTGTTAACTGTAGTGTTTGTATTACTACCTTTATTATCATTATTGCTGGTTGTTGTTTCGACCTGTTTTTTAGTTGCAACAATACCATAATCACTTAAATGCATTGTTTCAAAAGTTATATATCCATCTTCAACAGCTGCATCTAACTGCTCAATGATTTTCCCATTCCTTGTGAATACAATTTTATATGCATCATAATCTTTCAGGTTATCAGGCATTTTGAATTTGACTTTTATTTTGAATCCATTGACTTCTACTATTTCCTGATTGTCATTTAGGAAAAATATATCCACCAGATATTTTACATTTTCTTTTGCAAGACTCTCCGGTACATCCAATTCTTTTATTTGCAAACTATAATTAATATCATCAACCCACTCTAAAAATGTCACACTTCCATTTATACCGCTTGTAGACGTAATTTCCCTAGTTTCTGAATAGTTCGGATCTTTCTCCCATACTGCATACAATGTAATATTTGTATATACATTTCCATCTTCAATTAAACCATCTTTGTCAAACTTTGAACTTTCATCGTTACTGTTTCGCCATGAACGCCAATACATATATTTTAAGTAATCTCCTGAACCATTTTTCTTAGCATTCCATCCTTTGAAAATGTATCCTCTTCTTTCAGGAATGTACTGGAATATTTTCATTTCTGTTCCACTATCTGCTCCACCAAGATAATCGTACTTCTTTGATTTCTGTCCTTCAATTGTTCCGCCATTGGCATCTAAAGTAAGTACATATGAAAATGGTCTCATATCCTCTGGAAGATTTGGATCATTTAAACGTCCATTCTCATCTACACCGTAAAAATTATTACTTTTATACACTGCAGAAATAACCACATTAGAAGTTTTACTAAAATACGATTTATCTATTGACATTACAACTTCCCCATCGTAATCCCAACCACAAAATGTGCATCCTTCTCTTTGTGCAACGTACTTGCTTAAATCGATTGTTTTAAATTCATCTTTGTTTATTACAAGTAAAATCGAATATTGTCCATTAACTTTTCCACCAAAACCATCTATTTTCAAATAGTAGTTTTCTGTTTCATCTAAACTCTTATCAGAGAATCTGGCATATAAACTGCATCCATTCTTGTATGATACACCATTAATTTCACCCTGAGAAATAAAATCATCAATCTTAAGTTCTGTAACTACTTTATCTATGGTGTCATTCCTTGTCATTGTCCAACCTGCAAAAGCAGTTTCCCCATTATATGGAATAATGCCTTTTGTTATATCAGATACTTTTATGGATTTTTCGTTCTCATCAAAATTAAATTTTATAACCTTTTCATAAGTTCCGTCAATTTCCCCTTCTCCCGTTTTTAATACCACAGCGTATTCTCCGTCATCCGTGATTGTAAAAGCCCTCGCCTCCTGTGTCATAAATGGTATTGTTAATATACTTAACACTAACAAAAACATAATTTTCAAAAAATAATTTCTTCCCATAGTCCATCCTCCTTGTCATTTAATTTTCAAAGCTTTTGTACAATTCTATAAAACCTTGTTTTTAACCTTATAAATTGGCTAAATTATAATATATTTAAAATTTTCAGACATCGTACCTTTTTAAAGAAAAATGGACATTTTCGCTGGTAAACATCCACTCTTCCATATTCACTATTATTTCTATTATATTTTTTATCTAAGCATAAAATTCTTTAACTGCTTACGGTTTTCTATGTTTAATTTGTTAAATACGCAGGTCAGATGCTGCTTAACTGTTCTTTGTGTAATGCCTAAATATTCTGCAATTTCTTTGTTTGTCCAACCCTTATTGGCAAGCATTGCAATGGCAAATTCCGTAGTTGTAAGATTGTCAGCCACATCCTCATTAGTATCCGGATTATGTATTCGTCGCCAGCCTGCACTAAACTTATATGTAATATCGATTATTCTTGCATAATCTTCCGGATAATCCTTCTTCATACATGCCTCTATTAATCCTTGCAAAAGCCCGTGATGTTCACCTATTCCTTCTATTAGGTCATCCGGTTTGGAAATCTCCCAGGCTTTCATAAAATATATCTTCGCCTTTTCAGTTTCTTTCATATTAATTAAATCCATTGCAGCAACAAGATTTAAATAAATCATGGCTATTGGATATGTTTTGCTACAAGTCATAAGACAGGTCTGAACAATTCCTAATGAACGCTGATAATCTTTAACCAAATATGCTTTGTGTGCCAAAACATAGGCTCCCCACAACTGCATTCCCTTAGTAAATTCTGATAAATATTCAGCTAAAGGTGGTAAATCTCCAACAGGAATATGTAACAACGTATGTGCTGCTGTTGCTACAAATACACAACAGGCTCTTGTTTTCTTATCTGTTTCTTCTAGCATTGCTTCTTTAAGATATTCCTTTAACCTTTCAAGTCCAAATCTTGCCGAATGTATTCTATCAAGAGAAAGATTGGCAAATGTATATATCAGGCTTGCTGACAATTTAAGCATTATATCTTCGCAATTTAAATACATTTCAGCATATTCAACTGCTTTTTCGTGCCTTCCACTAAAATAATAGTATTCAGCATATGCCATTTCTTTCTGTGGAACATCATCTATACTTTCTATAAATTCTATGCACCTTCCTAGTGGAAATGCCGAACTCATAAGTAACATTGGTACTCGTGTTGTATGCTTTTCTTTTATTATTTCTTTTTTATCTGTAATCCCCAGCAAATAATCTGCAGAAACTCCAAACAACTTTGTTAACTTAATAAGTATGTCGCTACTTATAGTCTTGGTATCTCCGTTTAATATTCGTGTGATTTGTGATGGTGTAATTTCCAGCCTTCTTGCCAATTCACTTTTTGAAATACCTGCTTCTACACATAATTCTGCAATAATTTCTGACGGTGTTTTATTTGAGTCCATTCCAAACATCTCCTTTATTTCTAAAATATAACACATCTAAAACACCGTTGCAAATTTGCAAAACATCTGTCCAACTTTCTACCAATCCCCATCATCATAGTCATCCAACGCATCATCTACTCCATCTGCATAATCTGAATCACTATTATATCTGTCATCGTCATAATCATCATCCATATAAACATCTTCATATCCATCGTCATAAGACTTGTATGGATTGCTATATTTCTTCTTTGAAGAACTACCTGAAGAATTACTTTTATATGAACTGCTTGATGAACTATTACTATATGTACCACTTGATGAACTGCTGTTTGAGTAACTACCTGAATAACTGTTGCTATCGTCTGATGAACTATTATCATAACTGCTATTTGAACTATTAGAATCCACTTCGTAATAACTATCTGTAGTTGCCTCTTCTAAAGCAGTAGTCTTGCTCTCCTGACTGTCTGATTCAACTTCATAATTTTCATCATTAACCCTATGCTGATAACAATAGTCGCTACCATAAATTGGCTGATCCTTACATCCCGGTGCAGCACAGCTTCTTTTCTGCTCACTGTTAACTTCGTAAATAAATATTATTAAAAATAAGCCTCCCAAAACAATTGCCATAAATTTTATAAATGGTTTCAACGAATTATTGTTCATGATCTTTTCCTCCTATAATTATCCAAATTTAACTACTCATCATTTAGTAATTATTCAATACTTGATTGAAAAACTCATCGCAAAATCGAAGTTTTTTCCAATACATTATATAATGTATTTTCGGTTTTTCTGGTATTTTATGTGATATAATCCTAATAAAACTGTTGAAAAGAGCTTAATTGTTTGTATGTAAAAATAGCGGCTCGCATTTTCTTCTGCAAAAGTTATTGCAACAACTTTTTTAAAAATCACAATGATTTTGTTGCGTTAATTTTTTCAATTAAAGGCTTTTTTCTTATTGTTAAATAAATTCTACTTTTTTAGCTGTCCCAAAAACACCCCTTGCAACGCTAATCTTGCAATTTTTTTGAGTTTTTTCAACATTTTTCTCGTTTTTTTGATTTTGTACTCCAATAAAAAAGCCAATCTTTATATGCCAGACTAATTTCCAACATTTAAAGATTGACTTGTTTTTCTTCATAAATTATTATTTTATGCTATTTGAATATTAATTTTCTATTTTGTGCTTTTCTAATTAATTGGAGTGCCAACTTCAATCAGGTTTCCATCTAAATCGTAAAACCTAACCATTTTCTGTCCCCAACTATGTTCCATCAATTCATTCACATACTGAATTTCATATCTGCTATTATTAAGCTTTTCAACAAAATCCTCAATGTTCTTTTCTTCAAAATACAACTCAGTCATATTATTTTGTGGAACAACATCTTTCTCAAGAAAATCTTTCCAAATATTCTTGTCCTGAAGTACCAAACCTTCTGTCATTATTACGTTTCCATCATTGTTAAGTACAACTTGAAGTCCAAACAAATCTCTATAAAAATTAATAGATTCTTCTATATCAGAAACCACAATAAGTACATTTCTAAGTTTCATTTTTTTATATTCCTCTCACTAAATCTACTTTCATTATAGCAAATCTGTCCGGTGTTTAAAATATGAATTATTCTATTCTGCTTCAATACACTCTGCATTTGCTCGCATTTCTGCTGCCATATCAATTGCCTCGCCTGCATTCATACCTTCCTTTGTCAACTTCATAGCTGTGTTAAGCTCATAAATATCGCCCATTGTTGCATTATCTCTTTCTAATTCACTTTCAATCTTTCTAATTCTGTGGTCTGCTACTGCATTTTCAATAAATTTAAACATATCAAATCCTCCTAATAATACTGCTTTCTATAAAATTTCAATGATTCAATACAAGACAACTTCTTAGCATCTGCGGGATTTGGTTAATTCCTGCGTTATCTTATAATTCCAATATATCAGGAGAAAATGACATTATTTGTCATTTTGAAATGAAAGTTTGAAAATTTTTGAAATCTGTACCATATATGATGTTTTTCACTTGTATGGTACAGATTTGTTCTTCCCTGAGCTGGACAAGCTCTCTATCTGTACCATATGCGAATTTTTCTACTTATATGGTACAAATTTCTTCTACTCTGAGTCGGAACAAACTTTCATTTGTACCATGTGCAAATTTTTTCTCTTGTATGGTACAGATTTGTTCTTCCCTAAGCTGGACAAACTTTCTATCTGTACCATATGCGAATTTTTCTTCTTATATGGTACAAATTTCTTCTACTCTGAGTCGGAACAAGCTTTCATTTGTACCATATGCAAATTTTTCTCTGTATGGTACAGATTTGTTCTTCCCCGAGCTTGAACAAGCTTTCATATGTACCATATACGAAATTTTCTTCTTATATGGTACATATTTCTTCTGCTCTGAGCTGGACAAGCTCTCTATCTGTACCATATATGAAATTTTTCGCGTATATGGTACAGATTTCTTCTAGTTTCAATTTGAGAATAAACTCAAACTTATAATCTGCCTCATAACAAACAATTCTTTAGTTCCATGGGGTAATTATCATTTAATTTCAATAGATTCAATCTTATAATCTGCTCCATAACAAACAATTCTTCAATCTTATGGGGTAGTTCTGCGTCAGATTAGCCAGAACAAGCTTTATAACTTATCAAAAAAAAACTGTTGCATTAATCTCTCACTAACACAACAGTTTTATTTATTCCGTAACTCCCTATATAATTATATTTTAAGTTTCATTATTTGTAATTTCCCTATTTACTTTCCTGTTTCTTTTTTTCAAAGTGTTCTTTTGTTTCTTTTGCAACTACACCACTTAATGTAAATAATGCAATAATATTTGGTATTGCCATTAATCCGTTAAAGATATCGGCAATTGTCCATACTGCCTTTACTGTCATATATGGTCCAATGAATACTGCTAAGATGTATAACCATCTGTATACCTGAACTGCTGTTTTGCTCTTGTTTGATAAGTATTCCAAACATCTTTCACCATAGTAATCCCAACCAAGGATTGTTGTGAATGCGAAGAATACCAAACATACCATTAAGATAAATGATGAAACTTCGGCAGGTAAGAAACTTAAACCATTCTGGAATGCATGTGTTGTTACCTGAACGCCTTCAAGTCCTACCACTTTATATGAACCCATCATTACAATTGAAAGACCTGTTAATGTACAAACAATTATTGTATCAATAAATGTACCTGTCATTGTTACAAGTCCCTGACGAACAGGTTCTTTTGTTTTTGCTGCTGCAGCTGCAATAGGTGCTGAACCAAGTCCGGCTTCGTTAGAGAAAATACCTCTTGCAATACCTTTCTGCATTGATATTGCTATTGAAGACAATACACCACCTGCCACTGCTTTAACACCAAAAGCATATTCAACAATTGTTGCTAAGGCTCCCGGAAGTTTTTCAATATTAGTTACAATCAAAACTAATACTGTAACGATATATAATATAGCCATAAATGGTACTATAACCTGAGAAACACTTGATATTCTCTTAATACCACCAATGACAACTAAACCTACACAAATAGCTAATGCAAAAGCTGTAATAACTATGGCTATTGAATAATCAGTTCCTAAAATACTAACTGTATCTTCTTTGTTAGGATCAAAAAAAGACTGAACTGCTGATGCGATTCCGTTAACCTGTGTAAATGTTCCGATACCGAATAAACCTACACAAGCTCCAAAAAACGAAAAAACTTTTGCAAGCCATTTCCACTTATGTCCCATACCATTTTCTATGTAATAGAACGGTCCACCAAGAACATGACCTTCCTCATCAATAGTTCTGTAACGAACTGCCAAAAATCCTTCTGCATACTTAGTAGCCATTCCAAAGAATGCTGCTACCCACATCCAAAATAACGCTCCCGGTCCACCTACTGCAGTACCAAGTGCTGTACATCCGATGGCTGTTGCTACACCTACAATGTTACCTGTACCGATTGTTGCTGATAATGCTGTACATAGTGCTCCAAAACTACTAACTTCCCCATGTCCGTCTTCTTCGTTCTTAAACATATACTTAAGTGCCTTAGGCAAATGCACTATCTGTAATAGTCTTAACCGAAAAGTAAGGTAGATGCCTGCTGCAAGAATCAACACAATAAGTGGGATTCCCCAAACTAAATCATCTACCTTAACTAAAAAATCTGTAAAATCGCTCATAATATTCCTCCTGTCCTTTTGCCTGAGAGATTAGTGATGCTTCTAAAAATTTAAATATCACCTTACACCTTCGGCGCCTGAGTTAACACTGCTATATTCAAAATCTTATTTCCTGCACTTCTTTAACTCCCCTATCTAATCTAAAGAATCTCTCCAAAATAAATTCTGAAACATTTGTGTCATCAGACCTCTCCAGTGGTTGTCTATTCTACTTTTTTTGACAACGCAACTATTATTGTAAGACCATATGGAAAATTATGCAATATATTTTTAGCAATTCTTTAGCATATTAAAGTTTTACAACATTACATTGCTATTTTGACTGCTATTTTATACTTAAACTTAATTTTTTAAAGTTGATTTTGTAAAATTTTAACGTTTTTATTATTTTTATAGTTTATAATTTAAATTTTTAAGCACTCCTTCACATTAAAATTCTACTGTAATTCTTAAGCTCTTTCCATCATCACTGAAAGCACTAATCTTGCCCTTGTGGTTTTGGACTATTCCCTTGGCTATTGAAAGACCAATTCCTGTTCCAACAATAGTATTAAAAATCTTGCCCTTTATACCCGTTGCTGACCGGGCTGTCATCTTAACTGCCTGTCCCGCCTTGCCTGTTTTAACCAAAACAAGGCTTCCTGTTACTGAGCAAACCAATACCACTGCAATTGTAGATGTAATGATTTTTTTAATTTTTGCAACCAAATTGATTTTTTCTCAGATTATCTGTCTTTTTCACAAAAAACCAATAACTAATTTTTTCTACTACTACAATTATCGCTCCATATGAAAAAAGGCTGGCTTCATCAAAGGCGTTAAACGAATTACACTCTTTATTCCTTAAATAAGAAAACTCCTTCCAATATTACACATAATAATGCAATACCTAACCCAAAGAAATTACACGTATGTATATTATATATACCAATAAAATTTCCCAATATTTCACTTAATGCAAAAGAAGCAACAATAACACATTCAATAACAAAATGATTACATTTTCCTAATTCATTCTGCCTTCTTTTTTTCAAAAAATCGAATACAACAAAGCAAATAAGGCACGTTAATAAAACCTGTAATATTGTCACTTGCATAATCGAAATTAAACTAGCTCCAATAAAAACAGATAAAATAAGCCTTTTGTAATTTTTTATTTTTATATCTTGCATATGCATTCACTCCACAACAATTTTATTCTTACTTTTATAATAACATATTTTAAATTATTTTGGTTTTTGCATTTTATATTTGCGTTGACTTTTTACTAAAGAAATAAATTTTAAGGGAGCATACTACAGCTACTTATAAATCGCTAATGTAGTATGCTCCCTTTTTTAATTATAGTGTCTCATCGTAAATTGTTTTTTTACCTTTATAGCCAATTACTTTTACCTCTTTTGTAACTGACAATTTCTTTAGATTCTTGTACTTTTTCAAATTAACTTTTTTAATCTGTGTATTGCATATTTTTAGAGTTTTTAATGTTTTTGGATTAAAATTACATTTTTCATAATTGCAAATAAATGTACAATTTAGATTAGCATTTTTTATTTTGTTATTTTTTCCCAGTGTAATTTTTTTAACTCCGCTTCCGTATAAATTAATCTTTTCTAAATTTTTGTTTTTCGTAAGATTAATTTTTTTCAACAAAGGATTATATGCAAGCTTCAGATTTTTCAATTTGACGTTCTTAGATAAATTCATTTTTTTAAGTTTTGTACTTTTTATACATAACCTCTCTAAATTATTTAATTTTGTGAAATCATAATTACTGTTATTAACACCACTAATTTCCAAGTTCTTTATCTTCGTCAGTTTTGTTAAAACTTTGATATTTTTTATGTTGCCATACTCACTTACATAAGTATCACAATATGTTGTAAGTTTTACTTTTTCAACATTTGTAAAAATTTCTAAGCCTTTGCAGTCTATTATTTCATAATCTTCTTTTGGCTTCTCTTTATTCTCCCAATACAAATTATTCTTATCAATAATGATTGTTTTCACTGCTGATATTTCTTTTTTGCTAAGGTAACCGTCATTATTTTTGTCGATTTTTTCTGACACATATTCTCTTACTATTGTATCTGGAAAATTCTTTGCGTTAATTTTTACATTCCCGCTTTCCTTTGCCTGGCTTGGAAATGTAGTTAACATTATACCTGCACAAAGTGCTGCAATTGCAATTGTTCTTTTCATAGTCCTTCCTCCACCATCAATGTAAATAGACACCTAATGCCATCAACGTTCCCATTTCTTCACTTGTTTCTGGTTGTGTTCCTAACCCTAAATTTTTATTAAAAATAAGTGATAAAAATAACATGCCTACCATAACCCAACTTAAAGTTTTCTTTAACATGTTACTACCTCAATTATCAGATACATAACATATTCCTAATAGTTACAAATATCTTAGTTTTTATATCATCCTCCTTCCACTGCTATTTCATTTTCTAACCGAACTATATCTATACTTTTATAATATCATACTTTTTTATTTAAT
>UMBL01011849.1_pt1 | contig 37949 bp, 39 predicted proteins | sample 1963951 | NCBI WGS metagenome assembly UMBL01 (sample SAMEA4835940, study PRJEB28245) | human gut metagenome | biome: gut microbiome; material: fecal sample | place: Denmark | collected 2008 | reverse complement strand
CCTGCTTTTATACTTTTACTAAATAATCTACTCCAATAAAACAATAATCTTCTCTCTATGTCATTTTTATCAACTATCTGCATCTCTATATCACAATTAATAGCACTATTTATTTTTGCTTTAATGTCCAAAATTCCTACTTTGTCATCAAATAAATCTTTTTCAAGTATTGTATTATTGTCTAATTCAACATTCGTTATTTCTTTGTCAACTATTGAACTTATTAATGAAGCAGTTATGTCTTCGTTTCCAATTTGTCCAAATATTCTTTTGAAGACATAGTCGTTTTTCGGGTTTAATAATTTTACTATGTTGCATTCCTTCTTTCTATATTTAATTTTTTTCTTGAAACTTTGGCAGATTTGCCATAAATTGAATTAATAAAATATCGTTTGAAATATAATATCATTATATTAACATAAAAAGTTTATATATTCAATAGATATTTAAAAATTTGTTTAAAAAATAAAAGTTATCAAAATGGAATACTCCCTCTTGATAACTTTTATTTTTTACCAGAATATTAAAAATGTTAAGAATGTTCCCCAAACTACTTGCTCTCTTGTTAAATCTTTCAACATTTCGGGTAATTCTCCTTCTTCCTTTTCATCAACAAATTTCATTTCGTAATAATCTACATCTTGTACTTTAAAGTATTCTTCAAAATTTCTTGTTTCATCATCTCTCATTGTAGACACATCTATGTATTTACTTCCTAAGAATGTATCTCTTTCTGAGTATAAATCTATTCTTAAGTATTTATTTGTAATTTTATGTTCTGAACTATTGTAAATACTGCCTTTTATACGTCCATTTATTTTGGTTGCTTGTGCTTGATACACTGTTACTTGTGGCAAATTGTCCTTTCTTCCTATATTTTGATATGTTGTTTCTAAATTTAAATATATCAATATGTTTGAAAATATGTAAAATAGTATTATCCACATCGCATATTTAAATAACGTTTTCATTCTATCCATGTTACTTCTCCTTTTATTTTTTTATGTTGTTATTATAACAGAAAAATATTGAAATTTCAATATTTTGGGTAGATTTAACTAATTTTGAAAATTAGTAGAACAAATTATATTATGATTTATTAACCACAAAAGAGGATACTCATTGAATATCCTCTTTGTTTGAAAGTACTTTAATTAATAGACATTGAAAGGTATTTTATAAAAGGTATTTTATAATGTCCTTTAATATTATATTCGGGTCATACAACAACGCAAGTTGCATATCTTTTTGTTTTAGAAGTTCTATATCTGCACCATTTTCCAATAAAATTTTTATTATTTTCAGATTTTTGTTTTCTATTGCAGCCTCAAGAAGACCTGAATCTTTCTTCGTATTCTCATCCGCATATTTAATTAAAATTTTTACAACTTTTTCATATCCTCCATTTATTGCATCAAAAATGAGAGAAAAGCAATCCGTTTCAACCACGCCATGTTCTATCAGTAATTTAACTAATCCTATATTTCCACAATTTACGGGACTCTCCAAAAGTTTATAGGGCCATACTTCCGTCACATCTGCTCCATTTTCAAGTAATACTTCTACAATTTCTTTATTTCCTATTTCTACTGCACTTAACAAAAGATCAACCGTATAACATTCTGCTAAATTTGCTCCTTTTTCCAACAACAGTTTTACTACTTCTATTTTCCCACTTTCAATTGCTCTATAAATAACTAGATTATGCCTCGCTTCTACATCTGCTCCTTTTTCAAGTAATAATTCTATAACATCATTATTTCCTCTCTTTGCCGCTATAATAATAGCTTGATTATCATCCGCTGTTACATCTGCTCCTCTTTCTATAAGGAATTTTACTAGATCAGTATATCCGCCTTCTACTGCTAATTGCAATACTTCATTCAAGGTATTTGTTGAATATGCACCCAAATCCACTAGTTGCCGTATAATTTCCATATACTTCTCTTGACTATTTTCTTTCATATTAGATACCTCCAAAATTCTTTGTTTGTATTTTATTACCTTTTGCTACATTAGCATTATACATTATGTTATGTTAATTGTCAAATTTCAATTTCTTTACCCAAATAAACAGAATAAATATAAACCTTCTCCACCTTTGTACCCAAAGCACTCTCCAAAGCCTGTTTATACAAATCTAGTTGACTCTTATATTTTTCAATAAGTTCAAATTCCTTACCACTTTCAACATAATCAGTTTTATAATCAACCAAAACAATTTGCCCATTTTCATTAACAAAATATAAATCTATAATACCCTGAACAAGTATATTTTCCTTTATATACTCATCATAAATCTGACTTGCTGGAACATTAATATAAAATGGCTTTTCTTGATAGTATTCTTTGGCATTTTTTAATTGTTTCCAAATCTCTGATTTTGTAAATTGTAATATTTTGTTTGGATTTATTGCTTGCTTTTCTTTTTCTGTTATTATTTTATTCATTTCCAAATTTTGTATTAATGATTTTATTTTTTCTAAATCATAATCCTCTTTTGGATTTAATTTTTGTAGGCATAAGTGTGTAAGTGTTCCTTTTTGTGCAGATGTTATTTGAGTTTCTTTTTCTTCTTGTAAAAATTTTGGTTTTTCAAAGGTTATATTTTGTGTACTAATATTGCAATCATTTTCACCTGTCTTGTCGTTTATTTCTGTAGGTTCTTCATTATCTAAACTCTCAAAATCAACATTCAATTGTTTTTGTTTCATTTTCTTAATTTTTGTAACAGAACTTTTAGTTGGAATGTCAATAGCTAATTTATCAGGATATTCATATTCAATTTGTTCCTTAATTTGATTTATATCCTTTTTATTAGAATTTTCATTTAACATCTCAATTACATTTTGAGATGTATTTTCTTGCTCATTTTCTTGTTTTTTATTTTCAAAAACGCTACTTGGTTCTATCCTATTCAATTCAAGTAAATCTTCTGTATTAGACTGTTCATACAAATATACAAGCAATATCCAATCTAAATAGTCTTTATATTTTTTTACCAAAATAGGATTTATTTTTCCATTTTTTCTTGCATAAATATTTTTTTGTTGTTCAATATCTTCTAATTGTTTTGAATAATCTTTAGAAATTCCTGTTATTATTAATTTTTCTTTTGCTCTTGTTAAAGCAACATACAAAATCCTCATTTCTTCCGAGATATTTTCATTTCTAATAACGTTTTTTATTGCTTCTCTTGTTAAAGTATCATATTGAACTTGTGCATTGTAATTAATATATTTAGCACCTATTCCTAGGTCTTGATGCAATAGAACCGGATTTTTTCTTATATCTTGTTCATTGAATTGTTTATTTGTATTTACCAAAAATACAATTGGAAATTCAAGTCCTTTACTCTTGTGAATACTCATTATTCTAATAACATCATCATTTTCACCTATTATTTTTGCAGAACTTAAATCACCTGAATTAATTTTTAATTTTTCTATAAAGTTTATAAAATTATATAATCCTTTAAAACTGGCAGTTTCATATTTTTTTGCTCTTTCAAATAATATTTTCAAGTTAGCCTGTCTTAAATTACCGTTTGGCATTAGTCCAACATAATTGTAATATCCTGTGTCTGAATAAATTTTCCAAATCAATTCGTCTAATGCTAGATATTCTTGTTCTTTTCTCCATGTATCAATTTGATTTAAAAATTTTTCTATTTTTTCTTTTAATTGTGCATCAACATCAACTTTTGCTTTTTGCATACAATTGTAGAAATTGTCATATTTGTCTGATAAACGAATTTCCACAAGTTCATTATCTGTGAACTTTCCTATGTTTGACCTTAAAACTGTTACAAGTGGAATGTCTTGCATAGGGTTGTCTATTATTTTTAGTAAACTCATAATTGTTTGAATTTCTATTGAGTCTAGATATTCTTGGTTACTATCTGCAAATACAGGCATATCAAGTTTTATAAGTTCTTGTTCATATATACTTGCCTTGTCTTTTGTGGACCTCAATAAAATTGCAATATCTTTGTATGTTATATCTCTAAATATTTCTTTTTTTCTGTCATATACTTGATATTTGCTATCTATTAATTTCTTTATTTTATCTGCAACATATTTTGCTTCAATTTCAATATTTTCCAAGTGTTCTAATTCTTCTTCATTTTCTCCATCATTATCGTCATAATCTGAATTTTCATAATATTTATTTGAGTACTCTTGGCTATCTTCTTCGCTTTCTTCCTCTGTTTTTACATCTATTATATCAATTTCTGTTTTTAAATTTTGTTCTATTTTTTTGTAATCTTCTGCACCAAAATTCAAATACTCATCTTCGTTATAGTCAACTTCCCCTAATTTTTCACTCATAATATCTTTAAAAATTAAGTTTGTAAAATCAAGTACATTATCTCTACTTCTAAAGTTTTTGAATAGTTGAATCTTTCTTCCTGAACAATTTGGGTCTGTTTCAACTGGCTTGTAATTAGAATATTTATCTAAAAATAGTTTTGGCATTGCCTGTCTGAATCTATAAATACTTTGTTTTACATCCCCAACCATAAACATGTTATTTCCCCTAGAAATTGAAGATAATATAAATTCCTGTACAAGGTTACTGTCTTGATATTCGTCAATTGCAATTTCTTCAAATTTTTCTGTGTATTTTTTTGCAACTTCTGTTTTTATTATCTTTTTGTGTTTTTCTCCGTTTTCATCAGTTGTTGTTTCTACATCTTTTACTAATATATTTAAAGCAAAATGTTCTATATCTGTAAAGTCAACTATGTTTTTATCTCTTTTTCTTTTTGAAAATATTTCATCAAATTCTATAATCAATTTTTCTAATTTTTTCAAAATATCATACATATCAAATATATCTTGATTTGATTGTTGTGAATCTGATACAAATATTTTTCCTGTTTTTCTCTTGAATTTATCTTTTACACTATCTCTTACATTTTTTGCTTCTTCTTTTATTTCTGATTCTACTTTTTTTCTTGACCATGCCGTAAATTTTATATTTTGTGCGATTTCATATGCTTTATTCCAATTATTTAAATTTTCTTTTAATGTTGATAATTGCTTAATGTCTGACTCCATTATTTGCTTGAAAATTTCTAGCTCCTTTTCATATTCCATTCCTTTTACTATATCTTCAAGTATAGCTAAATCATCTGTTAATTCTTCATCCATCTCTTCCAATAACACTTTTCCCCAAGGAGTTTGGCTAAAATCTTTGTCTAGTTCATCTTTTATGTTAAACATTTCTATTTTCTCATTTAGCCATTTTAGTGGATATGGGCTTGAACTTATATAACTATAAATGCTTAAAATTAAGTCTTTTAAAGGTGTATCATCTCTGTAACTTGTATATGTATTTATAAGTTTTGTAAAGTCTTTATCTTCTGAAAGATATTTATTTTCAAACAATTCGTCCAAAATCTCTTGTTTTAAAAGTTCTATCTCGGGTGTATCTGCAATTCTAAAATTAGGCGATACATTTTCTAATTCATAAAAATTGTTTTTTACAACATCTAAACAAAATGAGTCTATTGTACAAATGCTTGCCATATTTAATAATGTTATTTGTCTTTGTAAATTTTCATTTTCCGGGTCTTCATCCAATTTTTTGTATATTGCATCTAATACCCTTTCTCTCATTTCTGATGCCGCCGCATTTGTGAATGTTACGACTAATAATTTGTCTATATCAATATTTTCATTTATTGCTTTGTTTATAATTCTTTCTACTAATACCGCCGTTTTTCCGACTTCCCGCTGCTGCAGCCACTAATAAATTTGAGTTTTTTTCATATATTGCTTGTTTTTGTTCTTTTGTCCAGTTAGGCATTTTTTATTTCTCCTTCCATGTTTTTTTTGAGAAGCGTCCACAAAAGGACATTTTCTATATCTTCTACAGTCTATTTTTCCATGTAAATATGTTGATAGTTTTTCTCCGTTTATTAAGTTTTCTTTTTGTTTTTTTGTTAGATTTTTTATTTGATATTCTAATTTACATGCTAGTGATTTGTCTTTGCTTTTCCATGCCGCTTCTAATTTAATTGCATTGTGTGATTTTGTATATTTTGCTCCATTTTTACTTTTGGTTTTGTGTTCATTAAAACGTTTGTCTAAGTCATTTGTCATTCCTGTGTAAATTGAATTATCTTCACATCTTATCATATATGTATAGTACATTTTCTTTTTTTAAGGTGTTTTTATTTACCTTTTATTCCTCCTATGTTTTTCCATATGAATATATCACAAGTTTTGTTTTGTTTCAATACAAAATTAATGTGATACGCAAAAAGAGAAGTTTGGCACTTCTCTTCTTACATTTTTCATCAACAACTTTTAACTTTATAATATCTAAATCTAGGTGATAGGATTCCACATTTCACATAGTCTAATATAATTTTCTGGATTTCTTCTATATTAAGTTGAAGTCCATATTTTCCCCGTAAATCCTCTTTTAGTTGTTTCTCTGTTACATTTTCCTGTGATGCAATATAATTATATATTACAAAATCACTTTCTTTTTTTATTTTTTCTTTTGTCATTTTTACGTACACGCTCATTTTTCTACCTCCAAAATATTTGTTGATATTACTGCCTTGTTACTTTTAACATTATACAAAAACCTATTCCAATTGTCAATGTCAATTTATATTTATCTACTTCCCAATATCACTCATATTCCAATTTTGATACTCAACTTTATAGCCAGAAAAATCAGGTACACTCACATCCTCATCATTTACAATACCAAAATCATATTTATATTTTTCAATAATATCACTCTCCTTTTTAACAATTTCTGTTCCTGGAATATATACTACTGAACCACCTCTATTTATCTCTCTAATAACAAGACCAGTCTCTTTATCTAACCATACTTCCCATGTATTTCTCTTATCAAACTTATATCTTAAAATATAATACTATTTATTTGAATCATATGAATCTGATTCTATAGACATCAAAAATGCCTTACCTAAATTTGCATAAACCATTTTTCTTTCTTCTAATGGAAATCTATCAAATTTTACATTTTCTTCTTTATTAAAAGTCTCTAAGATATCACCTTTATATACTGTAACAATTTTTTCTCTTTCATTTACTATTTTTCTTTCATCACTTTCCACTTCTCCATATTCAGTAGAAATAAGTTCTTTACCATTATCTGAATATATTTCATTTGTTATTTTATATTTTCCATCTTTATAATATGTTTTGGATACAGAAACACTATTTTCGACAGAATTTTCCTGTTTTTCACAATAATAATTTTGTGACTTTAAACTTTTTTCTGCTTTTTTCATTATATTAGAAATTCTTATAAATTTTATTAAATATAATAAAATTAAAATTAATATTATAATTCCAATCGCAATTAATATTGATTTTATTCTGCTTTTAGTTTTTATTTTTTTTAAATAGTCAATTTCTCTTTGTTGTATCTTTTCATTTTGTTTATTCTCTTCTAGAATTTCATTCAGTTTTTCTTTGCAGTCTTTGCAATCCTTCAAATGATTTTCAACTAATTTTTTAGACTCATTATTTAAAGTTTTATCAACATATCCAAATAATAAATCTTCAACTACTTTACATTCAATTTCTTTTTTCATCTTTTCTTACCTCCTTTAATTTTTGTTTTGCTCTATAAAATGTAACTCTTGCCCAATTAGGTGTTTTTCCTAAAACTTCTCCAATTTCATTAAAACTTAAATTCCCTGTTATTCTCAAATAAACTACTTCTTTTGTTTTTTCATCTAATTTTTGTATGTCTTTAAAAAGCCTTATTTTATCGTCATTATCACAAATAATATCTTCTACTGTTTTTGTTTCTTCTACCTCTTCAATTTCTTCTATTGATATATTTTTTCGTGATTTTTTCTTTAATTCTTTGTACCATAAATATTTTGCAATTTGGCATAGCCATACTGATACTTTGCAGTTTCCTTTAAATTTTTTTATTTCTTTTACTGCTATTGCAAAAGTTTCTTGTGTTAGTTCTTCTGATATATCTGCATTACCTGTTAGGCAGAATAAATATTTATATACTGCATTTGAATGTTGTTTATATATTTCTTCTATATTCTGCATAACATTTTCCTCCTTTCACTTTATAAGTGTATTTTTTTGATAAAATATTACAGATTATTCATTTTTTATTTTTAAAATTATATCTTTGCTAATACACAGAAAAATAGTAGCGCCATATTATAGCACTACTATCTCTTTGTTAACAACAGACATTTATTTTTCAATAAAGTCCATTGCATCTTTCGTTATGGCCATTTCCGGCATTTGAAAGCCACATTTTAGCCTATCTGTAGCAACTGTTGTAATAAACTGTTTAAATTTTTCCATTCCAGTTCCTTTTAGATAATCAACTATCAATACGTCCTTTTGAACATATTTACCATTGATATTATCATAGTAACTTCTTTTAACTTGAATAGTATCATTTAGAAATTCATGCATACAAACAATGATACCTTCAAATTTGATCTTTTCATCATTATCAATAACAAAAAATCCATATTTTCTTTTCATAATTTTTTTCTTGTTTCTATTACTTTTTTCTTCATCTGAAAAAAAGATTTCATTAAGTCGTATTGCATTTTCACCTTTAAAAGTAAGAGTCCGAATTTTTTCCTTACTATCCCAAGAGTGTGTTCTGTTATCAAGGACTACTTGAACTTCTCCGATACACTTAATTTTAACAGTATCATTATATTCCATTTCATCAATAATTTCTTTAAGTATCATAGAAAATTGTTCATCCTTTTTTTTATATTTCAACAAACCCTTTTTTAGTTTTTTACTTACTTTCTTCCGATCAAATGACTCTACCACGCCACATCTCATTAGCCAAAACACTCCATTCATTTTCTACCTCCAAAATTACTTTGTTGATATGTTTACAAGTTACATCTAACATTATACAAGAAATTATGTAAATTGTCAAATTAAATTACTCTTTGTTCGCATATTCTATGATTAATCTAAAACAATCAAATTACTCTTTGTTCGCATATTCCCTAGTAACCTCATTTCGTCGTTCAGGAGAACAATATTTTTTATATAACGCTTTTACATTTTTCTTAGTTAATACTTTATCAATTCCATCTTTACTAACTTGCGTCAAAAATTCAGTAATCAATGCCTCAACCTGGTCATTAACAAGAGTTTTGTCTCTCTCATTCAACCAATAATCTAGTTCATACTCCTTAGTCCAGTCTTTTCCTTTATACACCATCCCCGCAGCCAATTTATCACATAACATTTCTGCCACATATTGATATGGAATAATTGGAGTTTTATCTGGTGCACTTAAATCTACCCAATAGTCTGTATGATGCTTATTTCTACCCTTGTGATGTAGCCATGCTTGTGAATATCCTTTGTCCTTTTTTGCATCTGTTATTGGTGAATGTTTTCCATTAAAATATTTTACTCCTTCCCAAAATTCTGTAGGCGAATATTTTGATAAATCATGAACTAAACCTCTCCAAGGTTGTCCTACTTTGCAGCATAATTTGAATACTACCCATTTGTGTCTTGTTATTACCATAAAATGTCCTACTATATTTTTTAAGTACATATATTTCATCTCCTCTTACTACATATTTAGTTTATCACATATTTTTTTCAAAAGCAACTTTTTGAAAAAATTGCATATACTATTAAAGATGCTAATAAATATTGTTAAAATTTGCACTTTTTTAATTGTCATCATATTTTATTGGCTACTTTTATCAAAGTCGGAGGTTTATATATGTGTGGTTTTGTTGGTTTTGTTGATTTTAAAAATGATGTTTCTTCTAAGAAAAATATCTTATTAAATATGAATTCCACTCTGGCTAAAAGAGGTCCAGATGAAGATGGATATTACATAAATAAAAATGTTGCTTTAGGTCATAAACGTCTAATTGTTATTGACCCTGAACGGTGGAAAGCAACCTATGATAGAAAAATATTCTTATGGTGAATATGTTATTGTTTATAATGGTCAAATTTACAATACTAAAGAATTGAAAGAAACTTTATCTGAAAATGGTTTTACTTTTAATGGTCATTGTGATACTGAAGTATTATTAAAATCCTATATTCACTATGGAAATGATGTTGTTCATCATCTTAATGGAATTTTTGCTTTTGCTATTTGGAATAGTAGAAAAAAAGAACTTTTTATGGCTCGTGACCATTTTGGAGTAAAGCCACTATTTTATACAATGAAAAATGGTAGTCTGATTTTTGGCTCTGAAATTAAGGCTTTATTCGAGTATCCTGGAATTGAAAAAAAACTAGATAATCAAGGCATTTGTGAGCTTTTCGGAATTGGTCCAGCTCATACCCCTGGGACTACAGTTTTTAAAGATATTTATGAGCTAAAACCTGCTCATTGTGCTACTTTTAATAGTTATGGTTTGCACATTGAACGCTATTGGAAATTAAAATCTGAAAAACATACAGATAGTTTTGGAACTACTTGTCAAAAAGTGAAATTTTTGTTGAATGATGCTATTACTAGACAACTTGTTTCTGATGTTCCTTTATGTACATTCCTTTCTGGTGGTCTTGACTCAAGTATTATTACAAAATTTGCTTCTAATTATTGTAAGGATAATGGATTACCGCCTTTAGATACTTACTCTATCGATTATGTGGATAATGATAAAAATTTTGTTAAAAGCGATTTTCAACCGAATTCAGATAATTATTACATCAATTTAATGAATAGAGATTTACACACAAATCATCATCAAATTGTTATTGATACTCCTGAACTTGCAGAATATTTAGAAGATGCTATGATTGCACGTGATATGCCTGGTATGGCAGATATTGATTCTTCTTTATTGCTATTCTGTAAAAATGTAAAAAAGAAAATGACTGTTTCTCTTACTGGTGAATGTGCTGACGAAATTTTTGGCGGATATCCATGGTTCTTTCGTGAAGATGCTTTAAATAGTGGAACTTTTCCTTGGTCTATTGCAATTGATGAAAGGCAAAGACTTTTGAATCCATCTATTGGTCAAAAGGTTAATTTAAAAAGTTATATTGATTATAGATATAATGAGAGTTTGTCTGAAGTTGAAATTTTAGATTCAGATTCTCCTGAAACAGCTGAAAAAAGAAAGATTTCACACCTTACTTTGAATTGGTTTATGCAAACTCTTTTGGACCGTTCTGATAGAATGGCTATGTATAATGGTTTTGAACTTCGTGTTCCTTTTTGTGATTATCGTTTGGCTCAATATGTTTGGAATATCCCTTGGGAAATAAAGGCTTTGAATGGTCGTGAAAAAGGTTTGCTTAGATATATCTGCAAAGATTTCTTGCCTGATGAAATTGTTGATAGAAAAAAATCTCCTTATCCTAAGACTCATAATCCTACTTATTTGACTAAGGTTAAGGGCATGCTTGCCGATATTATGAAGGATAAAAATGCTCCTATTAACAGCCTTCTTAATCGAGATTATATTTTGGAGATTTTGAATACTGATGGTTCTGCTTTTTCTCGTCCTTGGTTTGGGCAACTTATGACTGGTCCACAATTGATGGCTTATCTATGCCAGGTTAATATGTGGCTTGAGAGGTATCAGCCTAAAATTGAAATTTAAGTAAAAATAGAGGTTCTGTGAAGAATCTCTATTTTTACATCGTATACAATTTTACTATTTTAATGATAAAAACTCGTTATACATTTGAGAATTATTTTTTCTCCTCACATAAAGTTTCAATATAATCTTTTATAGAACTTGATAAACGATTCATATCTTCAATATTATCAATAGTTGGAATATGTATAAAAGCAATTTTTGATTTTAAATTATTTTCTTGTTTAAAATTTAATGCTCTAAAAAATACATTGTTACATAAATATTTTCCAGCATCATACGAATTCATTACTTGGTAAGCATATTGTTCTAAATTTTCTTTTAAAGCACCATAATAGTAATCTGTTACTAATTTTTTTCCTTCTAATATAGCATTATTTTCAAAGTAAATATTGGTAGTATTTGGTTTTTGACCAAAAATCAAAACATTATCATAATTTTCTAATAATTTTTCTTCTATTTGTTTACTACTTATTTCAAAATCATTTTCCAAATATAAAATATCTTCATTACATACTTTTTTTATATAGTCTAATAATATTTTTGCGGAGTTATCATCTCCTTTAAATCCAGCTATTAATATTTTCATTATTTCACCTCATAATTTATAAATTGTCTTTCACATCATTTTTTTACATGAATATCTTTCCAAAATTCTTTATTACTAAATTCTAACCCTTTTTCACTTTCATCATACCAAAATTTATCTTCTTCAGATAATTCTCCTAGGGTATTCAAATGACTAATTTGCAAAATTCCCATTGCATTTGCAATATCAAAAAATAATGGAAATTGTTCTAATTCATAATCTGTTAATTTATTATATTTTTGATATTCTTCTAAAATCATTTTTACTTTTTTCTTTGTGTTTTCTTTGTTTTCTGCATCTAAACATAAATTACAAGAACTTACTGCTAAGTCAATAATTCTAGGAATATAATTAGAAACTGCAAAATCTATAATCCATAATTTATTATTTTTATCTTTCATAACATTTGTACTTATAATATCTCCATGAAGGAGGGTTCATTTTTATTTTATATTAAAAATGCTATTCAAATTTTATTTCACATTGATCTAACATTGCGGTTGGATGTTCGTATATTGATTCCTGTATTTTTAATTGTTCATTATTAATTCATTTAATTTATCTGGAAAATTTACAGTCATTCCATCTATATCTAAATTATATACTTTTAACATTATATTTTCATTAGAAACTCCCCATAATCTAACACCCAGATTATTTTTTCTTGCTAATTTAATTCCATTTTCTGAAACTAAGTCAGCTGGTGGACATATTTGATTTCCAGAAATTTTCATAAACTCTAATATATTTTTTTGATTTATATCTTCTTTAATAAGCCATCCTATTTTTATAGTCTTGTCTAATTTTCTAACATTTAATAATGCATTATATATGAATGAAGTAATAAAAACATTGGCTTTATTATAATATTTTTTTATAATTTCTAAGGTTTCTTTTTCTATCCCTTCTTCTTTTAATTCTATTGCTAAAATTAAATCTTTGCTGGATACTTCTTTCATAAAATCTTCAAATAGAACTATCTTTTCATTTTCAAATTCTTCACTAAACCAACTTCCAAAATCAAATTCTAATAGTTCTTTATATGTATAGTCCGATATTTTTCCTGTTCCATTTGACTTCTCATCTATTTTATCGTCATGAAATATAACTATTTTTTCATCTTTAGTCTTTTGTAAATCTAGTTCTATTCCGTTTGTTCCTATTTGAAATGCTTTTTTAAAAGCTGCCATTGTATTTTCTGGTGCATATGCTGATGCTCCTCTATGTGCATAATTAACAAAAGTATTCATATTCTTTCCTACCTTTCTTTATAACTTTTATTATTATGTATTTTCTTTATATCATTTTTATATACAGCTATTATTCCAGTAATTAATAATATTAAATCTTCTAATACCATAAACCAACTATGATGATAAATATAATATGAACCATATAAAAATCATAAATAGCTTCACATACATAATTTAAAGATTGTACACATAATGATTTTTTCTTGTATGCCTCTTAATTTTATTTTATATTATCATAAATACCAAATTATTACAATAAATATGCAAAAAATAAAGTGCCATTAACTAACATTTTATTTCAGTAATCACATGTTTTATATTATTTTATTGTGTTTTGACTTCTTCTACACAACTTATCTTTTCTATGTATTCAATATCTTCTATTTTAGAAATTGCAAAACATTTCTTTCCTAAATCTTTAAGCGATGCTCCACAATGATATAATTCTTTGTTATCAATTACTATAAATCTATCATGAAACTTATTTGTATATGCAATTTTTAATGTAGGATATTGTTTATTAAATTTTTGAATATCCAATTTGGTTAATTTGTTATTTTGTATTGTTAAAATTATAACTTCAACATTTTTGTTTTTCTTTTGTAGCATTTCTAAAATACTGTCATCTATATAATTGTCTATAATTAAAATTTTGTTTTTCGCTCTTTTTATAATACCAATTATCAAACTATAAGCATCATATATCTGCCCATCAAAAAATATTTTTTGTTTGAATTCTTCTTTTTCATTTTTTTGTAATTCATCAAATACTTTTTCAAATTTTTCTTCATGTTCTGTTAATACCTTATTTTGTTCTAATAATTTATATTCAACATTTGATAATCTATCAAAAACTTGTCCGTTTGATAATAAAAATTTTCGCATTTCTACAAATGCATCCATTATGTTTATGCTAACTTGAACTGCTATTTCATTTTTTAAAAGTCCAGAAAGCATCGCTATACCTTGTTCTGTAAATACATATGGCAAATATTTTGCACTTCTATATTTATTATCTTTTAACTTAGATGTGGTCACAATTTGTGACCACATAAATTCAAATTCATCTTTTGTCAATCTGAAACAAAACTTTTTTGGAAATCTATTAATATTTCTTTTGACAGTTTGATTTATTTTTTTCGTTTCATAATGATATAACATCGCAACATCACTATCTAACATTACTTGCTTTCCTCTAATAGTATAAATTAAATTTTTAATATTCTCTGATGAATTTTGTGCTAATTCTATTTTATCATTTGTATTAATTTTCTCAACAGCATTTTCCATAATACCACTCCGTTCTCGCTTATGTATATATTTACTAATAAATATATTTGTATTATATATTATGTAGTATTGACTGTCAAGTATAATTTTATTTTATATTATCATAATAAACTGTTATTTAATAACAATTTATTTCAGTAATCACATATTTTATATTATTTTTCGTTATTTTTATAAAAAACGTTCATTTTTGCAGATTGTGTATTTTCTACTTTTCTTACAGTATCAGCGGTTAGCTGTCCGTATTGTTTTCTGACATCCAAGGACTGGTCCTCAACTTATGGCTTATTTGTGTCAGGTTAATATGTGGCTTGAGAGGTATCAGCCTCAGATTGAACTATAAAGTTAATATAGAGGTTCCTTTGGGGGACCTCTTCTTTGTGTATGACGAGCATGTCTCACACATAAAGACGACACACCTTTTGAGTATGTCGTCCTTTTCTTAGTGGGCTAATTAGCCTCTTTTATAAGAATGTTTTTCATTCCATCCTTATTCTTTTTTCGGCCTTCTTTTGCAACCAAACGCCCATAATTTTTGAAACTTCGTTTTCCATATTCGGTTGTGATAACACAACTTCCTATGTCAGAATGAATGTCCAATGTGTTGAACATCCTTTCTGAATATTCACCGGTTTCGTTTGGTTTAAGGCCTCCACTTAAGATAAAAAGTGTGACTGTTGTTTTGTTTGTTACTGTCATACCAGCACCTCCTAATTAATTTATGATTATATTATACTATGCTTTACATAAAATGTCAAATCTATTCTAATTTTTTGAGTAACTGATTATTATTCTAATTCCACTATTTTTTAATATTTTATAAATAATATGTAATATTATATTTCATTATATTTTACTAAATTTATTGCAGATTCTAACGTTTTAGTACAACATAATTTTCCATGAGTATCCACATACAATAAATCTTTAATATTTGATATTTTCCTTGCTTGTTCAATATCTTCTATAACAATTTTCTTCTTAAACTTTAACTTTGTATCTATTAATCTAATATCATAACATTCTCTTTTTGACTTGAATATTAAATATTTAATATTTTTATTTTCTAGTAAATTAATAGCTTTTCTGTATGGTAATTCTTTATCAAATACAACATAATTTTCATTTGTTTCGTTAGCTTTTCTTATAATTATTTCAATCGCTTCAATCTCAGCTATTGCATGTTTAATATATAAGTCCCAAAATTCATCTGCTAATTTTAAAGCATGAATAAAACCTTCTTCTTCCGTTATATCTTCATTCCATTCAGGATTACATAATTTAATAAAATCAGGTGATGTCTTATATTTTAAATATTCCATTTGCATATTATCTGTTGCATCTATGTATTGTATTAATTCATTATCCATATATTCATAAACTTTATTTATATTTTTAATTTTTAAATCCTTTAAATATTTTTTTCCGAATTTTTTCCATAATAATCCTATTGATGAATAAAATATTCCATTTGCTCTCTGTCCATTTCTGTTTTTTTGATGGTGATCAAATTCTCCGAAGTCCTATGTCATAAACAATTTTATTTTTTAAATTCCATTTTTCATTTATAGATGGTACTCTTATCAAAATAATATTTTTATTAATTTTACTAAGAAATATTGTGGAAATAACATCATCCACATGAAATTTTCCAGAATGGGTTATACAATTTGCCTTTGTAATTTCTCCGAGTTAATTGAATATTTTTATATCTATTTTTTTCCATTTATGTTCTTCTCCTCAACTATTATAATTCATGCTCTCGTAAAATATCTTTATTAATCAAGACCTCTGACACTGGTATGAAAATCAAAGAAGATATTTTTGCGAAGTGAATGTTATTATAAAAAACTATATTTTCTTTGCTTTAACTATTAAAAAAAATGGTCTATCAAATTGATTTATGTATTTTGGATTTTTAACTATCGATTCTTGACTTGCAACAGGTTCTTCTATTTTTTCTATAGAAAATCCATTATTTACAAGTACATTGATAATTTCAGTAAAAGTTCTATGGTATTTTATTACATCTTTTCCAAACCATTCTTTGGCCCTTATACCAGGCCTATTATAATCCGAAAATAAACCAAAGTACTTTCCATCTATTACTGTATGTCCCTTATTAACATTTTCCGTATATTTTATACATGTTGTAAATGGATGCTCTTGTGAAAAAATCAAATAACCACCCTTATTTAATAAACTATATATATCTTTTATTAATTTATTATAGTCTTTTACATAATGAAATGCTAATGATGAAATTACTATATCAAATTTATAATTAATTTTATCAATATCTTCCATTGGTACTACTTTATAATTTATGTTCCTTAACTTATTGTATGTATTTGCCATCTCTATCATATGCGTAGAAATGTCTAAACCTAAGACACTTTTTGCACCCAATTCTTTATAATATTTGTCGTTTTCACCGTATCCACATCCTAAATCTAATATTTTTTTATTTTTAACATCAGGCATAACATTTCTAAATGCTGGTATTTCAATTAAATCATTTGCATTTAATCCTCTTTGATCAATTCTAAGTTCATCATATTTTTTATAAAATTTTTTATCATCATAAATATTCTGTTTCATAGTTTCTCCTATATTATAAATATTTCAAATAATTTATATTTAGATATTTCTTACTTTATTATCAATTGACAAATTGATAACTCAAGTTTTAAATTAATTATTCACATATCCCATCAAAAATTTTCTTAATCTCATCATTATAATAAATAGCCCCACAAGGTCTAATATCATCGCCAATTTTAACCTGAACATTCATATTATTCTTATCACCAGAAAAATACTTAATTGCACATCTCAACTTTTCCTTTTGCACTTCAGTAAAATCAGTAATATCAAAAGTCACAACCTTGGGTTTTTCTTCTCCTAAATCTTTAATTTCATTTGCAATTATAGTTGGTTCTTGGTCATCTCTGATACTCAAACGACCATCAATTAAAACAATATTCTCTTCAACTAAACTTCTTCCCGCTCCTATAACTGCATTTTCAAAAGCAAGTACTTCTGCAGTTCCATACAAATCTTCTATTGTAATAAATGCCATAATTTTATTATTTTTTGTATATTTTTTCTTAATTGAAGTAATTACTCCGGCATACTTTACTTTTTGACCATCTACAAATTTAGGCTTACTATTTCTTGCTTGAACATTTGCCATTTCATCTCCATTAGCACCATCATCATTATTTGTCAAGTTTTGCTCACTTATTTGGACTAAATCCATACTATTGATATTTGTTGAATGCATAATTTGTTCTCTTAATTTTTCAAGCGGATGTCCCGAAATATAAATTCCAAGCATTTCTTTTTCCATTGAAAGTAATTCTTTTTCAGGCATTTCTGGATGTTCATTAAATTGATATTTTTGTTTTTCCATTTCTTCTTTTTCTTGCTCTGTTCCTATATCAAACATTGAAACTTGTCCATTTAAACCTTTTTTCTTTCCACTTTGAATTGTGTCCATAATTGTTTCAAATGAAGCTAATAATGTTGCTCTTGTTTGTTCAAACTCGTCAAATACTCCTGCTTTTATTAAACTTTCTACACATTTTTTATTTACTTGTGTGTCTGCTATTCTTTCACAAAAATCTGTAAAGTTTTTGTATTCTCCATTTTCTTGTCTTTCTGCTACAATATTTTCAACTGGAGTTTTTCCTACATTTTTTATTGCTCCAAGTCCAAAACGAATTTTTCCGACCGCTTCTGAATTGTTAACTTCAACTGTAAATTTTTCAAAACTTTTATTTATATCAGGTTTTAAAATTTGAATTCCAAGTCTTTTACACTCGTCAATATATTGAGGTGCTTTGTCTAAATTTCCTAAATAACTATTTAAAGTTGCAGCCATAAATTCTGCAGGATAATATGCTTTTAAATATGCTGTTCTGTATGATACAACTGCATAACATGCGGCATGTGATTTGTTGAATGCATATTTTGCAAATTCTGCCATCTCATCAAATATTTTATTTGCAGAAACTTCATCTATTCCATTTCTTACACATCCTGGTACAACTACATTCCCATCTTCATCTACTTGTCCATGTATAAATACTTCTCTTTCTTTTGCCATTACATCAAGTTTTTTCTTCCCCATGGCTCTACGAACCAAGTCTGCTCTTCCTAATGAATATCCAGCTAAGTCTCTAACTATTTGCATAACTTGCTCTTGGTAAACCATACATCCATATGTTACGTTTAATATTGGCTCCAGACTTGGGTGCGTATATTCATTGTGCCCTGGGTTTTGTTTTCCTCTAATATATCTTGGTATTTGGTCCATTGGTCCAGGCCTATATAAAGAAACACCTGCTATTAAATCTTCCAAACAGTCTGGTTTCAATTCTTTCATAAAGTTTGTCATTCCTTGTGATTCAAATTGAAATATTCCTGATGTATTTCCATCTTGCCATAATTTGTATACTTTTGGATCTGACATATCATGATCAAATTCTACATCAATTCCGTGATTTTCTTTAACCATATCTATTGTGTTTTGAATAACTGTCAAGTTTCTTAATCCCAAAAAGTCCATTTTTAAAAGTCCTAATTCTTCAAGTGTTGTCATTATGTATTGGGTGTTGATTTGTCCATCTCTTACATAAAGTGGAACATATGTATCTACTGGGTCTTTTGTTATAACAACTCCACATGCGTGTGTTGATGCCTGTCTTGGCATTCCTTCAAGTCCCATTGCTATGTCTAATATTTTTTTAGTTTGCTCATCTGATTCATATCTATCTCTTAATTCTTTGTTTTGCTCTAAGGCTTTTTTTATTGTTATATGAATTTCATTTGGAATCATTTTTGCCAATGCATCTGCTTCTGCATATGGATAGTCCAAAACTCTTGCCACATCTCTTATTACCATTTTTGCAGCCATTGTTCCAAATGTGATTATTTGTGATACATGGTCATGTCCATATTTTCTTGCAACATAATCTATAACTTCTTGTCTTCTTTCATCTGAAAAGTCAACATCAAAATCAGGCATACTGATTCTTTCTGGGTTCAAAAATCTTTCAAATAGTAATCCATATTTTATTGGATCAATATCTGTTATTTCAATTGCATATGCCAAAATAGAACCTGCACCTGAACCTCTTCCTGGTCCTACTGGTATTCCATTTATTTTTGCATAATGTATAAAATCCCATACTATTAAGTAATAATCAACATATCCCATTTTTTTGATTATTCCTAATTCGTATTCTGCTCTTTTTTGTATTTCTTCTGATAAATTTTTTCCGTATCTTTTTTCTAGACCTTTATCACATAATTCTTTTAAGAAGTCATAATGTGTTGGATATTCTGGTGATACATCATAGTTTGGCAATATTGTGTGTCCAAATTCAAATTCTACATTACATTCTTCTGCAATTTTTACTGTGTTTTCAATTGCATCTGGAAATGCTTTGAAATATTCTGACATCTCTTCTGGTGATTTTACATATAACTCATCTGTATCAAATTTCATTCTGTCTTCATCACTCATTCTTTTTCCAGTTTGAATACATAACAATACTTCGTGGTTATATGCATCTTCTCTTTTTAAATAATGTGCATCGTTTGTTGCAACTAGTGGAATATCAAGTTTTCTTGCTAATTGAACCAACTTTTGATTTGCTAAAACTTGTTCTCTTATTCCATTGTTTTGAATTTCTATGTAATAATCATCTCCAAAAACTTTTTTATGCCATAATGCTATTTCTTCTGCCTTTTCAGTTTGGTTTGCTAATAAAGCTTGATTTACTTCTCCTGCAAGACATGCACTTAGGCATATTATACCTTCATGGTATTTCTCCAATATTTCTCTATCTATACGAGGTTTATAGTAATATCCATCAACAAAACTTAATGAAACCAATTTACTTAAATTTTTGTATCCTTCATTATTTTTTGCAAGCAAAATTAAGTGATAGTAATGGTTATCAATTCCTGCTTCTTTTTGTAATCTTGAACGTGGTGCAACATATACTTCACATCCTATTATTGGCTTTACGCCTTCTTTTTTACATGCTTTATAAAAGTCAATGGCTCCAAACATTACTCCATGGTCTGTTATTGCTATTGAGTCCATTCCTAATTCTTTTGCTCTTACTGGTAAGTCCTTTATTCTATTTGCTCCGTCTAATAAACTGAATTCACTGTGTATGTGTAAGTGTACAAATTTTGACATTATTTTTCTCTCTTTCTATTTTTGTCCTTTTTAGAACAATTCTATTTAGAACACTGTCTTAAAAAGAACATTTTTCTGTATTATATTATCTTTTTTTATTAAAGTCAACTCAAAAACTCTAATGTATAATCATACATCAGAGTTTTAGGGTGTTTTATTTAAATCAAAAACATTTTTAATTACTTACAAAATCTATGTTTACCAATAGTAACTGTCATAGGTCTAGACCAAATCCATTTATTTGTAGCAGTAGAAGGATTAAAATAATAAATTGCTCCATAACTTGGATCCCATCCATTCATTGCATCCTGCGCAGCCTTTTTTGCGGTAGAATTTGGTGTCAAATTAACCTGACCATCTTTAACCGCATCAAATGCTCCAGACTGATACACAACACCTGCCAACGTATTAGGAAAAGAACTACTTTTTATTCTATTCATTACTACTGCACCAACTGCAACTTGTCCTGTATATGGTTCTCCTCTTGCTTCACCATAAATAACCCTAGCAAGCAAATTTAAATTACTATTATAACTAGAAGATGATGAACTGCTTGAAGAAGATGATGTTATTCCCATTGCCTTTAATGTTGCAGGCCCCGCAATTCCATCTACAGTCAAACCGTTTTTTCTTTGAAAATATTTTACTGCATTTACTGTTTGTGTTCCATAAATTCCGTCAATACTTCCAGAATAATATCCCCACCTTTTTAATTTTGTTTGAATTTGTGTTACTTCAGAACCTCTTGAACCATATTTTGATAAAGTTTCTACTGCCAAATTTTCTTTGTTATTTTTATATACAAATATAGATAATAACATCCCTGTTAACATTAAAATTGCAATTATTGTAAAAAGTTTATTTTTCTTTATTTTTAACATAAAAAACCACCTATCAATAAAAATATTTTGCTTTCTAATATTTTTATCAATAAATGGTTTTATTATACATTTTTCTGCTACAATGTTACTATTAATTGGAACAATATCTACACAAAATGGTCTCCATTCCAACTTGTAAATCAATTTTTCCATTTTTAAAATTATAATCTAAATCCGTTAAATCCTGTAACATATTCCTTAAATCTTTTTCTTTAAAATATTTTGCCTGTACCTTATATTTACTTGTTAAGAACATTTGGTTAGGTTTTAAATTTAAACTTGAAGCCAAATCTTTATTTGTATTCAATGCCATTTTTGTTATATACAATTTTTTAAAATGATTATAAAGTGTAACTAAAATTTTTGCTAATGGTTCTTTTGCATATATTAAATTTTGCAAAACCTGTAAAGCACCTGTTATATCCTTTTTTCCAAGGTTATCTGTTAAATCAAATATAACGCTTTCCAATTTTTTAATTGATAATTTATCAATATCTTCTTTTTTTATTGTTCCATTTTCTCCTGCATACTCAATTAATTTTCTAATTTCATTTATTAAATCCTGCATATTAGTTCCACAACATTCAATAAAATATCTAAGTGTTTGAGCATCTATATTTACCTTATATCCATTACAAATAGTTTTTATTCTTTGTTCTATTTGATTAGCCTTTTGGAAATCAAATTTGCATACAATTCCATTTTTATTAATTGCAGAATACAAAGCAGATTTAATATCCGCTTCTTCCTCAACAAATACTAAAACAACAGACTCATCTATTATTTCCATATTTTCTTCAATATATTTTGATAATTTATCTTTTATTTTAGTAGTATCACCTGTTTTTCTCTTTCCTTCTTTTTTGAAAAGCCCTGTATTTCTTGCAATTATCAATTTCTTTTCATATCCAAAACTCGGAGTTTCTATATCTGATATTATTTCAGATACATTTTGTTCGTCTATCATTATAAAATTTATTCCTTTAATGCATTCACCAAATAAATTTTTAATTCTTTTTAAATTGCTTTCTAACAAATACAATTCCTCTCCATACAGAAGATATAAAGAATGTAATTGACCTAATTTTAATTCTTTTTCCAAATTATCAATCGTCATATTTAATCCCTTCTTATAGTTTTTCTATATATAGAAACCCTTATAATGGCACATATAATTTTATAAAATCATTGTACAAATTGCTCCTACGCTCCAAGCCTGTGCAATTGCGCCTTTTGGTTCATATGGTTTTGTAGAATCATAGATTTCTGCTATATTTCCCACACATCCTCTTTGGTTAATTTCTTTTTCAAAAACTTGTTTTTCCTTTTCAACAAAATCTTTTAATTTTGTCTCTAATTTTGTCTTATATGTTTTTCTTTTTTCAAATTTTACCATATTTTTTAAAGCCTCATAATATAATTCTAAAAGCCAAGTCCAAGTTATCCCTTGGTGGTAACTCATATCTCTTTTAAACGCGTCTCCTTCATATATATCAACATAGTTAGGTTCTCCTTTAGCCAATGTTTTTAGTCCATAATTATTTAATAGTTTTTTCTCTACTACATTGATTATATTATTTGCCTCAATAGAATTTGGTTCTACTATTGGATATGTTAAACTTAAAGCAAATAATTGATTTGGACGTATTTTTCCGTCTTTATTTTTTTCGTCAGTTATAACATCATATAAGCATTTTCTTTTTGAATTATAAAATTTTGCATTAAAAGATTTTTTGCATTTTCTTGCTAATTCTTTGTATTTTTTTATATTATGTTGTTCTTCAAATTTTTCTGCCAAATCTGCCATTATCATTAAGCCATTATACCATAAACTATTAATTTCAACAACTTTTCCATTTCTAGGAGTTGCCGCTATTCCATATGTTTTTGCATCCATCCATGTATTTTGTGTATTTGCAGTTCCAGAAGATATAAGAAAATCTTTATCTAATTTTATATTGTTATCATCTAAATCGATTCCATTTTTATAATTTTCTATTATCTCTTTTAATTTATCATATATATATTCTTTAACAAATTCATAATCTCCTGTATAATTCAAGTATTTTTGTATTTGTTCAAATAATAATAATGATGCATCTACACTGTTGTATAAAGGTTTATTATCTTTTTCAGAATAGCCATTTGGAACTAAACCACATTTGATATTTTTAGCCATTGTTAGTAAAACTTCTTTGGCTATATCATATCTTTTTGTCTTTAACAATAATCCTTCTAATGACAATAGACTATCTCTTCCCCAATCTAAGAACCATGGATATCCTGCTATTAATGTGTGTAATTCAAAAGCAGGTCTATATACAACAAATTGGTCTGTAGCTTTTATTAATTCTGTTTCAAATTCTGTTTTTGTTGATGCTTCTGCATTTTGTATTATTTTTTTTATTCTATTTTTTTCATTTTTTAACATATTATCAACATTTATATTTTCTATATTACTTTCAAGTCCACATGTAAAAAATATTGTTTTTTCTTCATTGGGTTGTAAATTAATTTCATATACTCCAACAACACTATGATTTTCTTTTGGATAAAATCCCCTTTTTTGTTCTTCTATATAAAACATATCTTTAAAAATATTATTTTTATATTCTGTATATTTTCCATCAGATACATACATATATATTGGTTTTTCTTGGTTCTCATCAACAATAATTTTAACCTTCGTATTATTTATTTGTTGCTTTATATTAAACTCATACTTTGTACTCATTGAGTGAAAATCTCTAAAATTAACTATTGGAGCCAATGTAAATAAAGAATGTTTATTTATATTTTTTATTTTATAACAAATTCCCACAACTTCTTTTCCATATTCCATACATATCGTCTTTTCAATATTTACACCTGCAACATTATATTTAAATGTTGGAAAAATATCTTTTTCAAAACTTTCTTGAAATTTATATCCTTGTGAAATATAATTTTCTCCCACATTTGTATATAAATCATATTTTTCGTTTTCAATTTGTATACTTTCATCTACTTTTGATAAAATTAAATATCTTTGAGCCGGTGGCATTAATGGAGCAATTAATAATCCATGATATCTTCTTGTATTTGCTCCAATAATTGTAGAACTTGCAAACCCACCCATTCCATTGGTTATTAGCCATTCTCTCTTTAATCCATTTTCTAAATTAATATCCTCTTTTGTAAACTTCATTTCTATTTCCTTCCTAATGATTAATATTACTCATCAAAAATTTTTATTTTCCTGTAGTTTTTCTTCGTCTTCCCCTTTGACTTTTTGGAAGAACCCTTTGAGGCTTTGTCGTTGTTGTTGCTTGTCTCATACTTTTTTCATATTCTTTTCTAAACTCTAGAACCTCTTTGTCTTCTTGAAAATTCACATTTTCCTTTTTTATTTTGTTTTCTCTTATTTCCTTTGCTTTTTTTGCTTTCCTTGCTTCTTTTCTCATTTTTTGTTCTTTAAGTTTTATCATTTCATCTGCTTGTTTTATAGATTCAATTCTATCATTATATTTGCTTCTAAATTTGCTTTTATGTGCAACTTTATTTTCTTTTTTACCTTTTTTTGCATCTTTAGCCATTTGTTTTTTTATTTTATTTATTCTCTTATCTTCTCTTAATTTATTATTTAACATTAAATATTGAGGATCATTTTGTTTATCTTGATATTTTAAATCATCACATATTAGTCCAATTATTGATTCTGCTACTAATTCTGGGTCATGTCTTATACAACCTTCTGATATCATTGATAAATTTCTTTGTAAAAATGTTATTCCTTTTACCTTGTCAACATTGCTATCAACTAAGTCTTGTCCCTCTAAATTATATTTTTTTATGTATTCTGGAACAACTTCCCCCGTATCATATATACAATAGTCTATTATACCTTTTCCACAATGTTCAATAATTGCATTTAAATGGTCTGATACGCTATATTCGTCTGTTTGGCCAGGTTCTGTCATGATATTACTTATATAAACTTTTAATCCTGCAGATTCTTTTATTGCTTTTGCAACACCATTTACTAATAAATTTGGTATTACATTTGTATATAAACTACCAGGTCCAATTATTATACAATCCGCTTCTTTTATTGCTTCTAAAACACCCGGTGCAGGTCTACAATTTGTAGGGTTTAAATATATTCTATTTATTTTTGTTACTTTATCATATACCACTTCTGCAATTTTAGATTTTTCAGTTACCAAATATCCATTTTGTAGTTCTGCTGTAATATTCATTTCGTCTAATGTTACCGGCAAAACTTTTCCTATAATATTTAGTACTTCATTACTTTTCATTATTGAATCAGAAAAATCTTTATTTATATTTCTCATTGCATTAAAATATATATCTGCAAATGTTAAATTTCTAAGCCTTCCTTCTGTGAATTTATAATTAAATAATTTTCCAATTTGCCCATCTTGAGCAGAAAGAGAGACAATACTACCTTTCACATCATCTAACGGCATATTTTGAAGTTCTCTTCTGGATTCACTTTCTGTCTCTCCATAATCTGATATTGTAACTATTGCAGTTATATTGTCTGTATATTTTTTTAGACCTGTAAGAACAGTATTTAATCCCGTTCCACCACCTATTACAACAATATTAGGTCCTTGATGATATACTTTTTTATTAAATATTAATGATTTAACATTTACATTACTTTTATCATTCATCCTATCATCTGTTGATTCTATCAATATTTCTAATGTTCTCTTGTTTAAACATACTAATCCAAAAATTACTGCTAAAACTCCAATTACGAATGTGACTATTATTTTTGCTAATTGTGCAAATGACATTTCTTTTAGGACCAATATTTCTGCAGTTCCATAACATATCAACGCAATCCCTATTAGTATTAATAACATCCATCTCTTTAATTTGCTTTTTGAATCAAACCATTTTATAAAACCATTCATTTTTGCTACCTCCAATGGGATATTATAATCCCAACACCTTAATTTCAAATTCTATTTTTTTACCAAATTTTTCATAAACTTTATCTGTAACGTATTTTGCTAAATCTAAAACATTTTGTGCCGTAGCACCTCCTGTGTTTATTATGAATCCTGCGTGTTTCTCTGAAATTTTTGCTCCGCCTATTGAATAGCCTTTTAGTCCTGCTTCATCAATTAGTTTTGCAGTTATAAAATTGTCTCCTCTTTTAAAAGTACTTCCTGCAGATGGATATTCTATTGGTTGTTTGTCTTTTCTATATTGTGCATATTCATCCATTTTGGCTTTTATATCCTTTGTATTTCCTTTTTCCAACATCATTTTTGCTTGTAAAATAATGTATTTTCCACTTGAAAATATACTATTTCTGTATGTAAATTCCGCTTGTTCATTTGTAAATGTATGTAATTGACCGTTATAGTCAATTGCCGTAATTTCTGTTATTATGTCTTTCATTTCTTTTCCATGTGCACCTGCATTCATTAATATTGCTCCACCTATTGTGCCTGGAATTCCTGATATTTCTTCGAATCCGGTTATTTCTTGTTTTAATAATTTTTGTGCTAGCATTCCTATTGGTACAGCATCATCTGTTGTTATCTCTACTTTATTTTGTTTTTTATTTTTTATTGTTATTTCTTTTAAGTTTGTTTTTATTACTATTCCTTGTATTCCTTTATCTGATACAAGTATATTGCTTCCATTTCCTAGTATTGTTATTTTTATTTTTTCTTTTTTTGCAAATTCTAATATTTTTTGTAATTCTTCTATTGATAATATTTTTATAAAGAATTCTGCAGGTCCTCCTATTTTGAATGACGTGTGTTTACTCATTGGCTCATTTTGTTTTATTCTTTCTTTTGTGATTATTTTTTCTAAGTTTTCTAATATTTCTTTGTTTTCCAATTTTTCACACTCTCTTTCTTTTAGTTATTTACGTTATATATTTTACTAAAATTTATGCAAAATATCAAGTAAATTTTAACAATTTATTTTTTGTAAAATCGAATTTTTACAGTTCACAGCACATAAAGCAAAAAAAATAAAAGCCAAGACTATTCTTTTAGTTTTGGTTTTTATTTTAAATATTATTAAGAACATTATTTATTTTTCTTTCCAAAAGTAATTTCTTGGAATAAGAAATCATGTACTTTTTCCCAAGTAATTTCTTGATGTAAAAATTCATTTATTTCATCTTCAACTTTTTGTTGAGCAGGTGTTAATTCGACTCTAATTTCTTGGTTCCAATCAATATCTTGTAACCAAAAAGCCTTAAATTTTTGCCAGAATCCTGTTTTTACAGGCAATGCTTCATTTCTAATTGTTCCAGCATTTTCAACAACACCACTTTGATTCATATTATTTTCAAATGATATTCCACCAAATACACCTGATTCTTGATTTATTTCAGCCATTTTAATTCCTCCTTTGTACCTAATAATCTCTACATAATTTATACTATACTTTAATACAAATATCAAGATTTTTGCCATTTTTTTGTATTAAGTTTTTGTTACATAAATATTACATTTTTATTACATTATTCCATAATAGCAATAATATGTTCTTTTTCTGCTTTTTCACACACTACATCTATAATTTTATTGTCCAATTTTTCTTTTGATTGACAATATACCATTATATAATTTTGTGTATGTCCTTTATACATTCCATCTTTTTCTTCTTCAAATAATACTTCAACATTTTTTCCAATATATGACTTGTTATATTCAATTTCATTTCTATCAGATAATTCAATTAATTTTTTACTTCTTTCTTCTTTTATATCACCATTTATTTGATTTGGCATTACTGCCGCTTTTGTTCCTTTTCGTGGTGAATATTTAAAAACATGCATTTTATAAAATTTAATTTCTTTTAAAAATTGATATGTTTTATTAAATTCTTCATCTGTTTCACCTGGAAAACCCACAATTATATCCGTTGTTAGGTTAACATCACTATACGCATTTCTTAATAATCGTACAATCTCTTTAAATTGTTCTGTTGTATATCTTCTATTCATTCTTTTTAGAGTTTCATCACATCCACTTTGCAATGATAAATGGAAATGGTGACATATTTTTTCTAATTTTTTAAGTCTTTCTACAAATTCTACTGTTATAAGTAGAGGCTCTATTGACCCTAATCTTATTCTTTGGATTCCTTGTATCTCGTTTATTTCTTCTAATAAATCAATTAATCTGTAATTTGTTAATTTGCTATCTTTACTCATTGCAAAGTCTTTTCCATATGAGGCTATATGGATTCCTGTTATTACAACTTCTTTTATTCCTTTTGATGCAATTTGTGTAATTTCTGAAATTATATTTTCTGGCTTTCTACTTCTTACTCTTCCACGTGCATATGGTATTATGCAATATGAGCAAAACCTATCACACCCATCTTGAATTTTGATAACTGCTCTAGTTTTTTCTGTATATGTAACATCACCAAAATCTGAAAATTCTTTTGAGTACATTACATCGTCTAATTCAACATTATTTATGTGATTATTTATGTATTCTTCAACATGTTTTACAATTTCAACTTTTTCGTTATTTCCCAAAACTAAATCAATCTCCGGGATTTTGGCTAATTCTTTTTTTGCAACTTGTGCATAACATCCAACTGCAACAACTATTGTTGATGGATTTTTTTCTTTCATTCTTCTTAACATTTGTCTTGATTTTCTGTCTGACATATTTGTCACAGTACATGTATTTATAATACATATATCTGGTTTTATATCTTCATTTTCTGGTGTTATTTCTTCAATTATTTGATATCCTTTTTCTAAGAATTTTTGTGCCATTGCATTTGTTTCGTACTGATTTACCTTACATCCCAATGTTACGAATCTTACTACTTTACTCATTTTTTTCCTTTCATTTTTTAATCAATTAAAGAACGTTCCATTTGTATTTTGGAATTTTCACCCCATTAAAGAACGTCCTTGTAAGTTTATGTTTTTATTTTGATCTTCCATCTAATGTATCTAAGTTATCTAGTGCTTTTCCGGTTCCCAATGCAACACATGATATAGAATCTTGAGCAATCATTACATTTATTCCAGTTTTTTCTTGTAATAATTTATCTAATCCATCTATTAAGCATCCTCCACCTGTCATATAAATTCCCTTGTCACTAATATCTGCTGCAAGTTCTGGTGGTGTTCTTTCTAGTACACTATGAACTGCATCTACAATCATCATTGCAGGTTCTATCAATGCTTCTAACATTTCGCTTGAATGTATTGTTGCAGTTTTTGGTAATCCTGTTGATAAATCTCTACCTCTTATTTCCATTTCTGCATCTTGAATTTTTGGATACACACATCCAACATTTATTTTTAGGTCTTCCGCTGTTCTTTCTCCTATTGCAATGTTATGTTTTTTCTTAATATATTTTACTATGTATTCATCAAATTTATCTCCTGCAACTTTTAATGATGTGCTTACAACTGAACCTCCAAGAGAGATAACTGCTATATCTGTTGTTCCTCCACCAATATCAACTACCATATTTCCACATGGTTTTGATATATCTATTCCTGCTCCTATTGCTGCTGCAATTGGTTCTTCTATTAGATATACTTTTCTTGCCCCTGCTTGTATTGCTGCATCTATTACTGCTTTTTTCTCTACTTCTGTTACTTGTGATGGTATACATATCATTATTCTTGGTGCAAATATTGATTTTCCACAAACTTTTCCTATAAAGTGTTTTAACATTTTTTCTGTTACTGTGTAGTCTGATATTACGCCTTCTCTAAGTGGTCTTGTTGCTATGATATTTCCAGGTGTTCTTCCTATCATCCTTCTTGCTTCTCCACCTACTGCTAGTACATCTCCAGAGTTTCTATCTACTGCTACTACTGATGGTTCTCTTAGTACTATTCCTCTTCCTTTTATATATACTATTACTGTAGCAGTTCCTAAATCTATTCCTACGTCTTGTCCAAATCCAAATTTTAACATGTAACTTCTTCCCTTCTTTATTTTATTTGTTTCACTTTTGTTACATTTTCGTTACGATTATATTACAAATTGCAAAATTTATCAATAGATTTGATTGAATTTTTTATTTTTTTATATTATAATAATTATGATTTACAGTTTATAATTTATTTTTAATGAAATTAATGATTTATTTATTTTTTTGTTGCCCCATTCTAAAAATTCTAACAAAAGTTTATCAACTTTTGAGAATTTTTGAACGGTCCCCCCGAATCACTTCAAAATAAATAAATGATTAATTTCATAAATATATTTTTTATACTGTAAATAGTAACATTATAATATTTTATATAAAATTTTTAGGAGATTTAAATGAAAGAATACATATATAATTCAAAATCTGAAAATGATACAAAAAAAATAGCCTTTAAAATGGCTTCTATGCTAAAAAAAGGTGATGTTCTAGTACTTTGTGGTGATTTAGGCTCAGGAAAAACAAAATTTACAGAAGGTTTTCTAACTTATTTTGGCTTAGAAAATGAGATTTCAAGTCCTACATTTACTATTGTTAACGAATATAAAAAAAACAATATCAATATTTATCATTTTGATGTTTATAGATTAGAAGATTCCTCTGAATTTTATGCTATCGGTGGAGATGAATATTTTGAAAATGGTATTTGCTTAATTGAATGGGGCGAGTTAATTCAAGATGCACTACCCAATGAATACATTAAAATTGATTTTTCAAGAAATGACTTGAATGAAAACGAGAGAGTTTTGAATATTAAATCTATTGGTGAAAAATATGATAATATTATTGAAAATTTGAAAGGAGAATAATTTTGAAAATTTTAGCAGTTGATACTTCTAGTAAATTGTGCAGTGTAGCAATTTTAGAAGATAAAAATTTAATAAAAAAATTAGAATTAGACAATGGTCTAACACATTCTGAAACATTAATGCCTTTAATTCAACAATTATTGAATGAATGCTCATTAAGTTTAAATAATATTAATTTACTTGTTTCTGATATTGGGCCTGGTTCTTTTACAGGAATTAGAATTGGTGTTTCATCTTGTAAGGCTTTTTCAGACAGTTTAAATATTCCATGTGTTGGAATTTCTAGTCTTGAAGTTTTAGCATATAACATCCAAAATGACGGTATTATTTGTAGCACAATTGATTGTAAAAATAATAATTGCTATTTTGCTTTATATGAATTAAATTCAGGAAATTACAATGTTCTTATAGAGCCTTGTGCAAAGTCTGTTAATGATGTGTTGGATTTATTAAATTCTCAATATTATAACAAATGTATTTCTTTTGTTGGTGATGGTATTCCTAGTGAAAAATTGCATAGTATTTATGATAATAATGCAGATTCAGAAGTTACCAAAAATATAATATCATCTTATCTAAATGTTGAAAATTTGGGAACTGCCGGTTATAAAAAATTTATTAATAACAAAAAAATAGGTGAAGAAATATTGCCTTTATATTTAAAAAAACCTCAAGCGCAAATTCAACTAGAAGAGAAATTAAAAGCAAAAATTTAGAAAATTAAGTTTGTAAAACAATATTTTTAATCAAATTTTGTGTCTTTTAAGAAAGGAATATTAGTAATTATGGATTTTAAAATTAGTAAAATGTCTATTGAAGACTTAAAAAGTATTAAAAGTATCTTAACTACAGATTTTGATAATTTTTGGAGTTTTGATATTTTAGAAGAAGAATTAGAATGTAGCAATTCATATGTTATTGTCGCTAGAGATATCAATAACACTATCGTTGGTTTTGCAGGTATAAAAGTAATTTTGGATGAAGCAGACATTATGAATATTGTTGTAAAAAAAGATTTTAGGCATCATGGTATTGGCTCACTTTTACTAGAAAATTTAATAAATTATTCAAAAAATATAAATTTAAAAACTATCACTTTAGAAGTTAATGAAAATAATCTTTCTGCCATTCGTTTATATGATAAATTTTCTTTTGATAAATTAGGAATTAGAAAAAAATACTATAATGGTGAAAGTGATGCTATTATAATGAGCAAACAACTATAAGAAAATGTCCTTTGGGAGACAGTTCTATTTAGGACCTCACCTTCCAAAAGGACATTTTTTACACATATTTTTCAACTTTCACAACTGTTCTTCCGCTTCTAGTATTTCCACCAAATTCCTTGACAATAAATCTGCCTTTTCCTCTGATAGTTATAACATCTCCCAATTTAACTTGTTTAGAAGCCTTTGTTTCATTTTGACCATTTATAAAAACTCTTTCGCTATCAATAATTTGAACTGCCTTACTTCTAGAAGTTCTTGCTAAATCTGACACAAAATTATCAAGTCTTAAAGAAGGAACAATAATATTTAATTCCTCAACTTTGATTTCTTGTTCTTTTAATTCTTGTAATTCAACAATATCTATTTTGGCATTTTCAAATCTTGTTAATGTTCCTAATTCTTGTTTCAATGTTTCAGTTGATTCATCTTTTACCAAAATATCTGCTCCATCATCTGAAACAAGAATATCTCCAACCTTTTCTCTTTTCATTCCAAGTTTTACAATTCCACCTAAATAATTTCTATGTGAATACTTACCTTTTTCTTCATCTCCAAGTGAAATTCTTATAACTTTGATAATTTTTGAATAATTCTTTTCTACCATGCTCATATTGTATTTTTCAGGATATATTATAAGTACATTTCTTTCCGCATTTTCAAAGCCACCATATAATATATAATTTTCAAATTCAATTTTTTTCATAAATGTCTTTGCTAATGCAACTTGATACATATCTAAAAAATCTGTATATTCTAGTTTTTCTCTTTGTTTTGAGAATTCGATTTTGTCAAGTATTTGCGCCAATAACATTTTATCTTCTTGTTTTTTGTAGTCACTTAATATTTTTTGTTTATCCATCTTTCCTCCATTCTGTACACTGCTTCAAAAATTCGTCTGGCCACGCCTGTTTTTCAAACTTAATATCTTGTAAATTATTTTCTACAATTAATTCTTCTATTGCCGTTCCTAATCCATTAATTTTTGTGCCATCTTCTATTGTAATAACATTTTTTGTTTTTTCTATTGATTTTTTTATTATTTCCTCATCTAATGGTTTCAAAAATCTAACATTTATAACGTCTGCTTCAATTCCATTTGTTTTAAGTCTATTTGCCATTTTCATTGCATCTGCCACTCTTTTTCCAATTGCAATAATACTTGCATCTTGTCCTTCTCTTAAAATTTCTGCCTTTCCAAGTTCAATTTTTTGATGTTTTTCAAATTTGATATTTTCATCTTGCCCACCTCTTGGATATCTTATAACAACTGGCTTATTTAATTTTACTACAAATTCCATCATATCTTCTAATTCTCTAAAATCTTTTGGTGCCATTATTGTTAAATTTGGTACAAGTCTAAAAAACGCCATATCTAGTGTACCTTGATGTGTTTCTCCATCTGCTCCTACAACTCCCGCTCTATCAACACACATTATAACAGGCAAATTTTGCATTGCTATATCATGTATTACCTGGTCATATGCTCTTTGATAAAATGATGAATAAATAGGCACAAATGGAATCATTCCATCTATTGCCATTCCTGCAGCCATTGTTAAAGCATGTTGTTCTGCAATTCCAATATCAAAAAATCTTGATGGATATTCTTTTGCGAATTTTGTAAGTCCTGTTCCATCTTTCATAGAGGCTGTAACTGCTACTATTCTTTTATCTTTTTTGGCTAGTTCTATTAACTTTTCTCCAAATATTTTTGAATAGTCATCTTTTTTTTCTTTTTTTGTTTTTCCTGTCTCAATATCAAATGGTGCAGTTGCATGAAATTTATCAGGATTTTCTTCTGCTATTTTATAGCCCTTCCCTTTTTTTGTTAATACATGTATCAACACCGGCCCTGTTACTTGTTTACTAAGTTTCATTATATTCTCTAGTTGCTCAATATCATGCCCATCAACTGGTCCTAAATAAGTAAATCCAATGTCTTCAAAAAACATTTTTGGTATTATCAATTGTTTTATACTTCTTTTTACTCTTTGGACTATTTTAACTATTGGTTTTCCTATAATTGGTATTTTACTAATTATTTTTTTCCCTGATATGTTTGATTTTGTATATAATTTTTTTGTTCTTAGTTTACTCAAAAACATATTAAGACCACCGATATTTTTGGATATACTCATCTCATTATCATTTAATATAACTGTCATATGCGTTTTGCTAAATCCTGCATCATTTAACGCTTCTAGCGCCATTCCACCTGTTAATGCCCCATCACCTATTACTGCTATTACTTGATTTTTTTCGCCTTTTAAGTCTCTTGCTCTTGCCATTCCTAGTGCCGCAGATATTGAGGTGCTACTATGTCCTGTGTTAAAACTATCATATTCTGATTCGCTTGTTTTTGGGAATCCTGCTAAGCCGTCTAATTGTCTTAATGTCTTGAATTGTTCCCTTCTTCCTGTTATTATTTTGTGTGCATATGCTTGGTGACCAACATCCCATACTATTTTGTCTTTTGGTGTATTGAATACACTATGTAACGCAATTGTTAGTTCTATGACTCCTAAATTTGATGCTAGATGACCTCCATTTTTTGAAACAGTTTCTAATATATATTCTCTTAATTCTTGTGCTAATTTTTCTTTTTCTTCTTTTTTTAATTTTTTTACATCTTCTGGCGAATTTATTTTTTCTAACATTTAAAGTCTCTCCTATTTTGTCTTTAATGCTTATATTTTTATTGGTGCCAACGAAGTAGTTATCTACAACTTTTTTGGCTCTCTTGACGATTGATACAAATATCAATCAATTTGTTGTCTTTACTTTAACATAAAGTTTATAAACTTTCAAGTGTTTTGATTAAAAATCCAATTTAAAAATTTATAAAATTGAACCAATCTTAATTTATAAATTTTTTTAAGATTGCAAAAGCAAGTACTTTTAAGAGTTATTAAGCTCAAAAAAGTACTTGCCCCTGACTTAAATTATTGGGATATCCGATGAATTTCTTAATCTTACTGCTGCATAAATTGCTTTAGTTTCTGACATATCTGTATAACACCCTAAAACAATCTGCTCAGGAGTTGTCTTATACAGATATGCAGCTGTCCTAATTATATCAGCATGCCAATCATATGGCTCACCGAACAACACATCTGCCAACGTAACATTTGGATTTTCTCCGTAAAGAATATTATATTCTCTTTCCACAAATTCTCGAGTTAATCGAGCCATACGAGAATCGACTTCAAGTGGATATCTTTCCTTAATTTCTTCAGCTGTAAGTAGCCGTGCATTATGAAGACGCATTCCGCCATAACTGCTTTCCCATTCAGCCATTTTATTTACCTCCTTAACAATTCTGTTTGTGAGTTAATAGTTACTATATATAAAACTTGCAATTTGCAAGATAATCAAATTATACGAATATTGTAGCATAAAAAATCGATATTTTCAATACAAATAAAAAATTTTTAACTCTATAAATGTATATATGTCAATGATGTGAAACAAATTCTTTCAAATAGTATGATTGAATTTGTTTCATATTTATGCTTTTTTTAATTCTTCTCTTTTTTCTTTTGGTGTCAAATATCCTAACACCGCCATTGGTATTCTGTTTGACCTTTTTAAGTATGCTGCTCCTTGTTTTCTTAAATCTTCTAAACTATAAAATTTTAAGTAACTGTAAAATCTTTCATTGTCATTTCTATGACTTCTTTCTACTTTTCCATTATGTTCTGGTGTTCTTGGTCTTATCTTGTGGTGTTTTATTCCTATTTCTTTCAATAATGTATCCATTGGATGTTCTCTTTTTACATCTGATCTATTAAACGTAAATTCTACTCCATTATCTGTCTGTATTTCTTCTGTTTTGTACCCATAGTATCTTATACATCTTTTTACAAAATCTACCGTATATGCTGCACTATGTTCTTCATACCAATACAAATATCTTTCTCTACTTGCTTCATCTATACATGTATATTGATAATAATTTATATCTTTTGTCATTCCTTCTGTTTTGCATTCTTTTGGCACATATTTTACATCTATTTGCCATTTTTTTCATATCTCTGTTGGTGTATGATATTTTTGATTATGTTTCTTTGATGTTCCTTTTATTTCTGGATTATTATAATATCCTATTTTTCTTAATACTCTATATAATGATGCTGGTTTTCTTGTATATCCTTTATTTATTTTTAACTTATACCATATTTCATTTAATGTTATATGTGGATTTCTTTTTATTAAATCTTTTATCCATTTTATTTCTGTTTCTGTATGTTCTTTTGGATGCTTACTTAATGGCCTATGTGACTTATCTTCTAAACTCTCTTTGCTTCCATCATATTTTTTATTCCATCTCCATAATGATGTCCTTGATATATGATATTTTCTACATGCATATCCTATATCATTGCAATTTCTATACATTTTTACTGCATTTTCTCTTGTTTTTATTTCATGTGGTAAATATCTCTTTATATTTTTTTGATTTTGTGTTATAATATTATTCATAAGTGATTCAAGTCCTTTCGTATAATTTTTTTTCGACAATTCAATTATACTACTTGAATCACTTTTTTTCTATATTTTTTTGTTTCACATCAATTGTAACACTACAAAAACTAAAAATTTATACAGCTTGTTTCATAATTAAAACAAGAAATCATATTAACATATATAATAGTAAAGAGACTTGCTTACACAAATCTCTTTACTATTGAAAGCAAATTACTGGTATTATTTTCTTTTTTCAAGAATTTCTGCAAAATACCCAATTATTCTTACTATTGCTTCAGCAAAGACAAGTATCAACACCCAGCAAATAACACCAAGTATCTGTGCCGTCGGACCAGCAGATTCGAAAGGTTCATATTGCACTCTCCAACCAGCATCAAAAAACTGAAAAAGAAAAAGCGCAACCTCTCCTATCCGAGCCCAAGATTTAACCTTATTAGCTTTCATATTTGCATACCTCCTAATACTATCTGGAGGTTTACACAGCCCCTCCAGAAAAAATAATAAATTTTCTCTAGACTTTGCTGTGTAAAGTACATTAGATAAATATATTATAGCATATTCTCCCGAAAAAGTAAAATCAACATCATTTTATATTATTAAATAAATAGAATGTCCATTCAAAAAATAATAGCAACGCAAAATCAA
>UMBL01027561.1_pt1 | contig 43195 bp, 39 predicted proteins | sample 1963951 | NCBI WGS metagenome assembly UMBL01 (sample SAMEA4835940, study PRJEB28245) | human gut metagenome | biome: gut microbiome; material: fecal sample | place: Denmark | collected 2008 | reverse complement strand
CAAAAGCGGCTGTGACAACGGAAAGGGACAAATTTAAAATTGCCACAATGGGTGCAGACATACATAGCTCCGCCAAAGGAAGGATCGCCACAGCCCAACATCTTATCGATATTTTCCATCTCAGTCTTTCTGGGATGAAGGGTATATTTTATTTCTTCATAATAGTCGGTAAAGATTCTTTGTAAGATATTCATAAGTCTATTATGCAGGAAAAAGGAAGAAAAAGAAACCCCCTGACCCCTCAAGATTGAGGGGAAGGGGAGCTGAATAGGCGAAGCCTATTTTTATTTTGAAAAAGGTGGAAAGAAATGCGAAATATGAAGTTGATGGTGTCAAAACGGTGCAAAAAACTTGCATATTATGGAATACTTTGGAAAAAATAATATATAAAAAATCCATGAGATGATAGACTTGTTAAAAAAAGTATGGTAGTATAAATATGAAAATAAGATGGGGCTGTTATATGCAAAATAAGATATGCATACGGAGGATGGATATGCTAATTAAAAACACTTCTATTTCGATAAAATATAAAAAAATAGATAATCTTAAAAAGAATTATTTCTTAAATGAGAATATTTTAAAGGAGCATTTTAATGAAGCGACGGTTTTGCCTATTCCAGATGACGCTCCATTAGAAATACCAAGGATTATTATAAAGTCGTCAAATGAACATTCGCAATTGAACATATCGCCCATTGCTTCTACATTGCAAATTAATTATAATGATGGATTTGAAAAAAATTGGAAGAATTGTGAGCAGTATATTCAACAGAAAATGAAAACAGTTTTTTCTTTTTTAAATATTTTGACTAATAACGAATACGAATATATTGGTGCTATTACGGAAGTTTTATTAGATGAGTACATGAAAGATGGAGCTCAAATTTTAGCACATAATTTATTGAAAAACAATGATGATTCCTCAATTTATGATTTAAACATAAGATATACTTTCGTTGAAAATGATAATATTTTTGTTAATATCATGTTGCAGAACGCAAGACTTTTCAAAAATGGAATAGATGCTGATGTCGCTGGAAGTTTATCAATAGACAATCAAGTGTCAGAATCTATTGGAGTAGTGATTGATATAAATGATAGATATGGGTATAACACTTGCAATGATTATAAAACAGATAGTAGTAAGTTAGATTTTATTATTACTAAAATGACGGATGTAATGGATAGTAAATTGAAGGGACTTTTAGAGAAAGGAGCGTATTAGTATGGGCAATGTTATTAAAAATATTAGTACAACAGTTGCTGTATTAGGTATAGCCTTTTCAGTAGCTGGAAATAGTAGTATAGTTGTATCTGGAAACTATGCCGTTCCTAATTATGAGTTGTTTGCAGACGCTTCTAAAAAAAGTGAAAATAGTAGTATAATTGGATATAGTCAAAATAACATATATATTGATAAAAGAAGTACACGCCTTGAAAGAATGTCAGAGGAATCTTTTGGAGAAATGAGAGACGCTACAAAAGAAGAACTTGAAGGAGTAGATCAATATATTAAATCTATTTCAAACTCTACGGGAATAGATTTCTTCGATTTATGTTAAGAGAATTTATTGACTTTGTAGATAGCGTTTTACCATCAGTCTCTCCTGATTTTAGAGATGGAGCAAAAAATGCTGTTTCACAATTCGAGAAAGACGGGCAACAAATTAATTATCTTACAGCAACTTTATTGCCAGAGTTATCCCAAGGTGATATTATTTCACAAGTGCCATTTACATATTTTGAAGAGGATGGTAGACAAATGATATTTACCGCTGATGCTATGGTAATATCTACGTCATGTCATATAGATCAAAAAGATAAGCTGTTAATGGTTCCGGTTCTTCCAATCGATTCATTTACTGGGAATTTAGTGGAATTAAAAAAGAATATGGTATTTGATTTTATGTATATACCAGATTCCTCTATGAGTAAAAGATATGTATGTTTTAATTTGATGACATCGTATAACAAAAAACTCATTTGTGGTGGAATTGAAAACGGAAGAATTAGAAGAATTTCTTCTTTAAATCAGATAGGTTATTACTTTTTTATTATAAAATTATCTGTATATTTGATGAGAAAAGAAGATCCTACTACTCTGGATTTTAGAAAATGTTTTGCAAAAGCCGTATAAATAACGTAGGGGATGTGAAAAAACTCGATTGAGTTTTTTCGCATCTCCCTTTTTGTACCTGTTGTGTATAAATGACTGAAATCATGCGCAAAGAAAGCGCACTTCCCCTACCCCATAGAAATTCTTTTTTTGAATCTATGCGGCAGTTTTGTTTCTCATCCTTTTTTTCTGATATTTATATAGATTGTGACCTATCGCCACGAGTAAAACTTCCAGTTGTAAACGGTAAAACCCGAGTACCTTTTTTATATGTTCAGCTTATGTCATAATTACACTCAACAAAAACTACAGAGTCAAAAAAGTTAAGTATTCAACTTTTTTGACCGACTATGCAAGGAGTGGTGATTATGTCTACATAAACGAGTCTGATTGCACAGCAGACTAGAATCCGGGAATGGGCAGAACAGGTCCGTGACTGTCAGAGCAGACCAAAGGGAATGGATGTTGAAACATGGTGTGCCCAGAATAATCTTACAAAAGCGAACTACTATTATCGGCTTCGAAGAGTTCGGGAAGTATATCTGGAACAGTTCCGGGAAACCTCACCTGAGTTTATCGAAATATCGAATCCAAAGCCTCAAATAGCAGAAGCAGAAAAACTTTCATCTTCAGATAGTACAGGTGCAAGACCAGTGATTAAACTGACGAATCCACAAGGCTTTTCAGCAGAAATTTTTTCAAATGATTTGGCTGAATTGTTACAGCTTTTCATCAAGGGATTTTGCCATGCTGAATGATGGAACTGGATTTAAAAAGATTTATTTAGCGATGGGATTTACAGATTTACGCCGGGGAATTGATGGTCTGGCAAATATTGTCCGATTTCATTTTCGTTTGGATTCTTATGATAAAAATACTCTGTTCCTTTTTTGTGGCAGACGTAGCGACCGGATTAAAGCTTTGCTCTGGGAAGGGGATGGATTTCTACTTTTGTATAAACGGTTGGATAACGGAGCATTTCATTGGCCAAGGTCTGCAGATGAAGCATTGGAGATTTCAGAAGAACAGTATCGTATGCTGATGCAAGGTCTGGAGGTGGTTGCAAAACATCCAATCAGAGCATTAGAAGAGCCACCTGACCTTATGTAGATTGTGCAGAATGCTGAAAATAAAAAATGCAAAAATCGAACCAATAAAAGAAATATCCACAATCATAGAAGATGTATCCACAAAAGACTTGTCTGAAAAGCAGTTCTGATTTTACCAGCCAGGTCTATGTGGATAATCCATCTGAGGTGTCAGAAAATCCTGACATTTCAGATGTGTTATCCACCGTCATAATGCTGAATCCTGAAAGTGACGGATTAGCGGTAATACAGGAAATCTGTTATAATTAAGTCTAGCAAAAAAAGACTGGAGTTCTGATTATGGCAGTAAAGTACACAAAAGAACAACTGAATAAACTGGACAAGGACTTTATCATCGAATTGTTCCTGGGACTTCAGGAGCAGTTAGAAGGACTGAATGGTCAGACACAGGTATTAAATGATAAGATGCAGTTATTGATGGAACAGGTTATCTTAGGAAATAAGAATCGTTTTGGAAGAAGCAGTGAAAAAATGTCCGATCCTGAGCAGTTCTGTTTCATGGAAGTAGATGGAAATATTGTATTTTTTAACGAAGCGGAAGCCGTCTGTGATCTGGAGACTCCGGAACCAGACGATCTTGAATTAAATGTATCGAAAAAGAAAAAGCAGTCTGGAAAGAAAGCTGCTGATATCTCAGGACTTCCAGTACTGAGAATCGATCATTATCTGAGTCTGGAAGAGCTGACAGAAGAATTCGGCGAAAACGGCTGGAGACAACTTCCGGATGCAATTTCAAGATGTTATAAGTTCATTCCTGCAAAAGTAGAAGTCGAAGAACATCACATCGGTGTTTATGCCAGTAAAAAAGATGAACACATGGTAAAAGCACCTCATCCAAAGAACTTACTTCATGGAAGTCTTGTTTCGCCGTCTTTAGGTGCTGCTATTATCAATGGAAAATATGTGAATGCTGTACCGCTCTATCGTCTGGAAAAAGAATTCGAACGATATGGGCTTGCAATCTCAAGACAGAACATGGCGAACTGGATGATTCGATTAGGGGAAGAATATCTAGGAGTTATGTATGATTATCTTCATGAGCTTTTGTACGATTATCATGTGATACAGGCAGATGAAACTCCAGTCCTAGTGAATAAAGATGGACGGAAAGCCGGAAGCAAGAGCTGGATGTGGGTATATCGTTCCGGATATCTGTATAAAGAACGACAGATAGTCCTATATGAATATCAGAGGACACGAAACCAAAGTCATCCCCGGACATTTCTGAAAAATTATTCTGGGATTTGTGTTACAGATGGTTATCAAGTCTATCACAGCCTGGAAAAAGAACTGGAAGATCTGAGGGTAGCCGGATGTTGGGTTCACTGCCGTCGAAAATTCAACGATGCATTAGAATTGATACCGAAAGAGCATCAGAAAGAATCCATCTTATTCCTGATTATGAAACAGATACAGGCAATCTCTCGGGAAGAAAAGAAATTGTCAGAACTATCATCGGAGGAACGATTTGTTCAGCGTCAGCTAGTGGTAAAACCACTGGTAGATGCTTTGTTTGTGTACCTGAAACAAAATCAAAATAAAATCTCAAAGAGTAATAAGATGCACGAAACATTCACATATGCTTTGAATCAGGAACGATATCTGCGGGTATTTCTGGAAGATGGGGATGTTCCGATGGATAACAATGCCAGTGAACGGGCAATACGTGGATCCTGCATTGGCAAGAAGAATTGGGAAATGATCGACACCATCAATGGTGCAAATAGTTCAGCAATTATTTATAGCATAGCAGAAACAGCGAAAGCGAATAATCTGAAACCGTATGATTTTTTGAATACCTGCTCACAGAGCTTCCAAAACATGCAGATGATACAAACCGAGATTTTCTGGCATCACTTCTGCCATGGTCAGAAACATTGCCGGAATATATCAGGAAACCTACGAAAATAGAGAATAAATAGAATGGTCGCAAAAAGCGGCCACATAATATCAAGGTACTCGGAATTTACCGTTTACAAAACAACAGTGAACTATGAGAAGAATAAGAGATAAGGCGGTGTGCTATGAAGTTCATGCATATATCGGATCTTCATCTTGGAAAACGAGTGAATGAATTTTCTATGCTGGAAGATCAGAAGGATATCTTAAGAAAAATATTGAAAATCGCAGATGAAGAAAAACCGCAGGCACTTCTGATCGCGGGAGATGTCTATGATAAGTCCATACCTACGGTGGAGGCGATCCAGCTTTTTGATGATTTTCTGTGTGAGTTGTCGAAGAGAAAAGTGCAGACATTTATTATAAGTGGAAATCATGACAGTGCGGAGAGAATGGCATTCGGTGGACGTCTTATGAAAGAAAGCGGTGTATATGTTGCACCGGTGTATGCGGGGAAAACACAAGCAGTTGTTCTGGAAGATGAATGGGGAGCGATAAATATTTACTTGCTGCCTTTTGTGAAGCCTGCAAATGTAAAGAGATTTTTTGAAGATGAGCAGATAGAAAATTATACAGATGCCATACGAGTGGCTGTGGAGCAGATGAAATTAAATACTGACGAGAGAAATGTATTAGTGACGCATCAGTTTGTGACAGGAGCAAAAAGAAGCGAATCGGAAGATATTTCTGTTGGTGGAACAGATAATGTAGATGCGTCTGTTTTTGATGAGTTTGATTATGTGGCGCTCGGACATATACATGGACCACAGAAGATTGGAAGAGAGACGGTACGTTACTGTGGAACTCCTTTAAAATATTCTTTTTCAGAAATTCATCATAAAAAGGCTGTGACGATTGTGGAGATGAAAGAAAAGGGAAATGTAGAGATTAGCACAAAAGAATTAGCCCCTCTTCGTGATTGGTGTGAGATGAAAGGGACTTATATGGAACTGACTGAAAAGGCATACTATGAAAATCTTGATCAAGACAGCTATATGCATATCACATTGACTGATGAAGAGGATATTCCGGAGGCAGTGCGAAAACTGCAGGTTATTTATCCGAATTTAATGAAACTGGATTATGACAATCAGAGAACAAGAGGAAAAGCTGCATTTCTGGAGGCTGCAGAGGTAGAAGAGAAAACTCCATTCGATATTTTTGAAGAATTATACGAAAAGCAGAATAATCAGGAAATGAATGAAGAACAAAAGAAACTTATTCATGACCTGATAGAAAAAATCTGGGAGGGTGGACATTGAGACCAAAACGATTGAAACTATCTGCATTTGGACCTTATGCAAGTATAGTTGAATTAGATATGGAAAAGCTTGGAATGAAAGGTCTTTATCTGATTACCGGGGACACAGGAGCGGGAAAGACAACTATTTTTGATGGGATTGTTTATGCGTTGTATGGACTGCCAAGTGGGGAAAATCGAGAACCGGCAATGCTTCGCTCAAAATATGCAGAAGCGCATGTGCCTACGGAGGTGGAACTTTTTTTTGAAAACGGTGGACAGGAGTATAGGATCCGTAGGAATCCAGAGTATGAACGTCCAGCAAAAAAAGGTGGAGGAATTACACTGCAGCGGGCGGAAGCGGAACTGATTTATCCAGATGGACGAGTTGTAACAAAGCAGAAAGAAGTGAACAAAGCAATTATCGAAATTCTGGGACTGGATAGAAATCAATTTCTTCAGATTGCTATGATTGCACAGGGAGATTTTTTGAAACTATTATTGGCAGACACAAAAGAACGGCAGGGGATTTTTCGCGAGATTTTTAAAACTGGTTACTATCAGATCCTTCAGGAGAAACTAAAAAGTGAATCAGGTAAACTTTCGGATGAACTGGAATTTGCAAGAAGAAGTGTGAATCAGTATCTGGAAGGTGTGAGTGTAGACTTTACTCAGATTCCGCTGACAGAAGCAATTGATGAAATTCAGAATCTAGTGGACAAAGATCAGTTGGATGTGGAAAACTTGAGCGAAAAAATAAAAAATGTGCAAAAAGAGTTAGAGAAAGTACAGGAACATTTGCAGAAAGCACAGACGAGATCTCAGACACTTCGTACGCTGGAAGAGGCAGAAACAAAGTATCAGAAAATCAAGATTCAAGAAAAAGAGCTTTCCGCAATTTTGAAATTTCAAGAGAAAAAACAAACAGAACGTGATGGGCTGGAAACAGCGATTGCACATATACAGGAAGAAGTGTTGGTTTATCAGAAGCTGGAAGAAAAGAAAAAGAAATTAATAGAAAGAAAAACATTTCTTGAGAAACAGGAAAAGAAGCTCTTGAATCAAAAATTAGAGATAGAAAAACTTCAAGAACATTTACAGGAAGACAAAACTGAAGAAAAAATGTTGGAAAATGAACCGAAGAATCAGGCGGAACTACAGTTTCAGAAAGAAAAACTGGATCTGAAAAAAGAAGAACTGGATGCATTTGTGAAAAATATAAAGCAGTATCAAACATTATGTGGAAATCTTACAAAGCTTCAGAAACAATATGTAGATAAAACGCAGATGGCACAAGCACGAAAGGAAGAATACGACCAGGCATATCAGACATTTTTAGATGGACAGGCAGGGGTACTGGCGAGACATTTGAATCCTGGAGAGCCATGCCCGGTGTGCGGTTCCAGAGAGCATCCGAGGAAGGCTGCAGCTATGGAACATGTGCCATCTCAGGAAGAGCTGGATCAGTTGCAGGAGCATTTGGAACTGGCACGGACAGAGATGGAAAATGCAAGTAAAAAAGCAGCGGAATTGGTGGGAAAAGTGGATCTGCAAAAGAAACAAATCATGGAAAAGGAGAAGATGTTAGCAGAGCCAATGGAATCAGAAAATTGGAAAGTGCAAGATATTCAAAGCCAGATCAATAACAAGCAGGTAGAACTTGCAGAGCGGGAAAACAAGCTTACAGAGCAGATTCTGGATAATACCAAAAAGGTCAAATATTATAAAAATCTTCAAAAGCAAATTCAGAATACAGAAAAGAAGATCGTGGAGAAGCAGGCAGAGCGGGAGGCTTTGAGCGGAAAAATTACAGCGTTGAATGCTGAAATACAGACGGAGAGCAGGCAGCTTGAAGAACAAAGCCAGAATCTTAAGTTTGAAGATGGGAAATTGGCGGAACAGGAGCTTCGCAATCTGCAGATGAAGAAGGTACGGTTAAAGCAGCAATATGACGAGGCGCAGAAAAATGTACAGAAATGCAGCGGTGAGGCTCGAAAACTGGAAGGTCAGATGGAACAGTGCCGCAAACAACTTGAAAATCTGGGAGAGTTTAGCATAGAGAAAGAACAAGACGAAAAAAGATGTCTGGAAGAAATACGGACAGAACAGGAACAGTGCTTAAAAGACATACAGGTGCGTCTTGCAGCGAATCAGAAAGCATTGGCGAAAATCCAGAAAAAGTCAAAAGACATTATTGAACTGGAACAAAAATGGACTATGGTAAAGGCGTTATCTAATACGGCTAACGGGAACATTTCCGGAAAGGAAAAAATCATGCTGGAGACCTATGTGCAGATGACATATTTTGACCGGATACTGGAGCGCGCAAATGTGAGATTTATGGTTATGTCGGAGGGGCAGTATGAGCTGGAAAGGAGTATTGTAGCAGGGAATAACCGGAGTCAGAGTGGTCTGGAACTGGATGTAATTGATCATTATAATGGGACAAGACGAAGTGTCAAGACACTATCCGGAGGTGAATCCTTTAAAGCCTCCCTATCCCTGGCACTGGGTCTGTCAGACGAAGTTCAGTCCAGAGCAGGAGGAATAAGGCTGGATACGATGTTTGTGGATGAAGGATTTGGTTCACTGGATGATGAATCCCTGGAACAGGCAATGAAAGCACTTGCAGGGCTCTCAGAAGGAAACAAGCTAGTTGGAATCATCTCACACGTTGGCGAATTAAAAGAACGCATCGATAAACAAATTATAGTGACAAAAGAAAAAGCAGGGGGAAGCAGGGCAGTAATTGTATAATTTTAATTACAGCATTTTTGAAATGAAAAGATTGTGATAATGGAAACTCTGGTGTAAGATAGAAATTAGAAATATATTTACTGATTAGGAGGACTGAATATGTTATACATAGGCGTTGATCTTGGAACTTCTGCAGTGAAACTTTTACTGATGGACGAAAACGGAAATATCCAGAAAATTGTGTCTAAGGAATATCCATTATATTTCCCGAAACCGGGCTGGTCAGAGCAGCATCCGGAAGACTGGTATATAAAGTCCATGGAAGGAATGAAGGAGCTGACAAGTGAATGCGATAAGAGTCAGGTGGCTGGCATCAGTTTTGGCGGACAGATGCATGGGCTGGTAGCACTGGATAAAGACGATCAGGTGATTCGCCCGGCAATTCTTTGGAATGATGGAAGAACCGGAAAGCAGACCGATTACCTGAATCAGGTCATTGGCAGAGATAAATTATCCGAGTACACGGCGAACATTGCATTTGCGGGATTTACAGCGCCAAAGATACTTTGGATGAAGGAAAATGAGCCGGAAAATTATAAGAAAATCGCAAAGATTATGCTGCCAAAAGATTATCTGGCTTACCAGCTTTCAGGTTCGTTCTGTACAGATGTGTCGGACGCTTCAGGCATGCTTCTTATGGACGTTAAAAACAGATGCTGGTCAAAAGAAATGCTAGAAATCTGCGGTATCACAGAAGAACAGCTTCCGAAATTATATGAAAGCTATGAAGTCGTAGGCATTTTGAAACCAGATGTGGCAAATGAACTGGGATTTTCAGAAAGTGTAAAAGTGATTGCAGGAGCCGGGGACAATGCGGCAGCGGCAGTCGGTACAGGAACGGTCGGAGATGGAAGATGCAACATTTCTCTTGGAACGTCGGGAACAATCTTTATTTCCAGTGAAAAATTCGGAGTAGATAAGCATAATGCCCTTCATTCATTTGCGCACGCAGACGGACACTATCATCTGATGGGGTGCATGCTTAGTGCGGCGTCTTGCAATAAGTGGTGGAATGAAGAAATCCTCGGAACGAAAGATTACGTGGCAGAGCAGGCGGACATAAAAAATCTTGGAGAAAACAGAGTTTTTTATCTTCCATATCTGATGGGAGAACGATCTCCACATAATGACCCAGACGCGAGAGCCATGTTTATCGGTATGTCCATGGATACAACAAGAGCAGACATGACGCAGGCAGTACTGGAAGGTGTGGCATTTGGACTTCGTGATTCGCTGGAAGTGGCAAAAAGTCTTGGCATTCAGATTGACCGGACGAAAATCTGCGGCGGCGGTGCAAAAAGCCCGCTGTGGAGAAAAATTATTGCAAATGTCATGAACTTAAAAGTAGATGTGATTGAAAGTGAAGAAGGACCGGCACTTGGCGGTGCAATGCTGGCAGCAGTCGGATGTGGAGAATATCCAGATGTAGAGACGATTGCCGAAAAGCTTGTGAAAGTTGTGGATACAGTTGAACCGGAACCAGAACTTGTGGCGAAGTATGAAGAACGGTATCAGCAGTTCAGAAAATTGTATCCGGCAGTGAAAGGGCTGTTCTAGAAATAAATTACAATTAAGGAGGCAATCAATTATGAAAATTGCAATCGGATGCGATCCAAACGCAGAAAATGAAAAACAGGCACTTATGAAATTCATTGAGAACAAAGGACTTGGTAAAGTGACTGACTTTGGAAGCACTGACCCAATTTATGCAAATGTTGCAATTAAAGTTGGAGAAGCTGTTGCTTCAAAAGAATATGACAGAGGTATTCTTCTGTGTGGAACAGGACTTGGGGTGTCTATAGCGGCAAATAAAGTCAAAGGTGCCTATGCGGCGCTTTTGACAGATGCTTATTCAGCAGAGAGAGCTCGCCTAAGCAATGATGCAAATATTGCGTGTATGGGAGCATTTACGACAGGAAGCAAGGAACGAGAACTTTTTACGCAGATTTTTCTGACGAATGAATTTGTACCAGGATGTGGATCTCAACCAAAGGTAGATGCATTCAGAAAATACGATATGGAGCGTAAATAAATCTGCTTTATTCGGTAGGATTAAAGAGAAGCGAGGACGAGGAGCAAATAAATGCTGATTTCGTCCTCATTTTTGTGCAATTTGATATAATATTCGGTTAAAAGAAGTAAATCTATATTTCGTTTAAGTTAAAGTTAGCATATTGTTTATTAAACAATATATCTCTTGTATTTGGATGTGTTAGTGTTAGATAAAATTTTCGGTTGCGAGATAATTTTTTAACATCTATAATAAAGAGGCAACCATTATCGAGGAAGGAGAGGCGTCAAAACAATGCAAAGTAAAAAATGGCATGTACTAATTGTTGATGATGAATTTAGAATAGGGACATTGATTAAGAAGCTAATCCATTGGGATGAACTTAATCTAGACTGTATGGCTGTAGTCGATAATGGGGGGACTGCATTTGAAATAATCCAAAGTGAGAGCTGTCCCAATGTAGTGATTACGGATATTCGTATGCCTAAAATTAATGGATTAGAATTAATCATAATGACAAAAGAGCTTCAGAAAGATATGAAATTTATTGTAATCAGTGGATATAAAGAGTTTGAGTATGCCCATCAAGCATTGAAGTATGGAGTAGAAGATTATCTGTTAAAGCCGGTAAGTGAAGATGAATTGAATCATGTTTTGAAGAAGATTTCTGAAGAGCTTAGTGCCAGTTGGCAATCGGAACAGGAACAAAGAGCTTTCAAGGAGACAGTATCCGAGAGCCGCCACATAATAAAAAGAGATTTTCTAAAAAATATTATTGAAACAGAAGAACCAGAAGTGGTAGACGACAGGGTAGAGTTTCAGGGAGAAATCTATCGAGGAATTGATATTAAGCTAGATTATGTGGATTATAATAAGAAAGATAAAAAGCAGGATAAACTTACTACATCTAGAATTGAAGAGATTGTAGAGAGAATACTGAAAACAGAGACAGAAGAAGTACTAATTTGTGAAAAGGAAAACCTACATATATATTGTCTGTTTAATTATGATTTTAGTAAATCAAGAGCAATTAAAGATAGTGTGAATGATATTATGATGGAAATCAAAGATTATCTTTTGGGATTTGAACAATATGAGGTAACTATCGGAATTGGTACAGAACGGAAAGAATTTGCAGAAATCAGATTTTCTATAAAGGAAGCACATAGAGCAGTCGGTAATCGCATTAAGCAGGGAACCGGACGTATTATTTATGCAGAAACGATACAGCATGACGGTCGGACAGAAGAAGGAGTTTTGACAGAAGAATGGAAAGAGCAGATTCGCACAAGCATTGAAAGTTATTCTGTAAATAAGTTGGAGCAATGTATAAATCAAGTGTACAGTGAATATAAAATTCGAGAAGAAATGGATTTTTCGGGTTGTTATGATATGGCTGAAGAGATAGTAAATTATTTCTTTGATTATGTAGAATTTCAACAAGAGGAAGAAAACGGGGAAAGGAAAAGTGTAATTTCCAATTGTCAGCACTGTTATACAATCAGTGGATTGAAACATTGTCTGAAAAATAGTCTTGGAAAATTTGTAGAGAAAAGTAAGGAGGCTGCTGAGGCGGAATCTGTAAAGCCAATCCGGCAGGCTAGAAAATATATGGAAGATCATTATGATGAGAAAATTGTATTGGAAGATTTAGCAGAGATTGTCGGATTGAACCCAGTATATTTTAGCGTTCTATTTAAAAAGGAGACGGGTATTAATGTCAGTGCTTATCTGTTAAATATCCGGATAGAGAAAGCGAAGGAATTCTTATGCAATACAAATGAAACAATTGCAGCAATTGGTGACCGTGTGGGGTATAAGGATTCTAGATATTTTAGTCAAATATTCACAAAACAGGTTGGTGTAAAACCAGCATTGTATCGAAAGCTTCATTCATAGGAGATCAGTGGAATGAGATTTGTAAAAAAGCTTGAAAAAGTAATTTTAGCAGAGTCTGTTCTTTGCATCCTTACATTGACATTGATTTTTGTCGGATGGCATTTTGATGCAGTAGTTTTTTTTATATTGATTATACAGATTATGATTCTGATTTATACAGTAACAGCTATTGTTCATCCATTAAAGGAATTCGCTAGAATATTAGATTATTTATGTGAGACAGAATTTGAGGAAGAGGAGCTTAGAATTGCGCCGTCAGGGATTCCATTTGTAAAACAAACATATCGGCTGATGGATCGCTATGCAGCTTATAAGACAAGAAAAGATAATGTACAGATTCTTAATAAACAAACTGAATTGACTGCACTTCAGAGTCAGATAAATCCACATTTTCTGTATAATACATTGGAGACAATTCGAGGTCAGGCGTTAATTGATGATAATATAGAGATTGCAAAGATGGTAGAGGCATTGTCTGCATTTTTTCGTTATAGTATCAGTCGAAAAGGAAATCTTGTGACTCTTAGGGATGAATTGGTGAATATTGAAAATTATATGTTAATTCAGCGTTATCGGTTTAATAATCGATTCTCGTTAGAGGTAATTGTAGATGAAGAAGATGAACAGGCTTATGATTTTTTGATACCGAGATTGATTATCCAACCGGTTGTGGAAAATGCAATTTTTCATGGGTTGGAAGAAAAATTAGAAGATGGAAAGGTTACAATAGAAATAATCGTGACGGATCAAAATCTAATTCTGACAATTTCAGATAATGGAAAAGGTATGGATAGTGATAAGCTGAAAGAATTGAATTTCAGAATTCAATCAGATGATATGGAATTAGATGATGGTAAGAATCATAACACAAGAAATACAGGAATCGCACTTCCAAACATTCATAAAAGAATTCAACTCCTTTTTGGAGATGAATATGGTGTGAATGTATATAGTACAGTGGGACAGGGAACTGATGTAGAGATTACGATTCCGGTGGATTATAAAAATGACCGGGAGAAAGACAATGAAGAAAGAACTGCTGAGAATTAACCATCTGAATTATATTTATACCCGGACAAGAAAGCTCGAGAACGTATCTTTTTGTATTCTGGAAGGAGAATGCATGGGGTTTCTCGGGCTTACTTATTCTGGAAAGGATTTGTTGACCGGACTTTTGTGTGGTGAGTTGACTGAAGGGAAGGGAAGTGGATCCATTTATATAGGTGGACAAAAAGTAAATGACTGGGAAATTTTGGGAGAAAAGATCTATCGAATGCGACCGGAAAATTATATGATTGAAGAATGGACTGTGGCAGAATATATGTGTCTAGTAGATGCAAGATGGGTGGGAGTATTTTTTAGAAGAGAAGTTTTGGAAGAAGCAGGGGATTGTTTTGCAGAATTGGATCTTGATTTAGATGTATCTACCCGAATGCGTCATCTGTCTGAGATGGAAAAACGAATTGTGGATGTGGTCAAAGCATATCGTAGAGGAGCTAAGATTATTATTATAGAAGATGAATTTGATGGTATGAGTCAGATGGAAATCCAAAAATTCGGTCGGGTTTTGCACAGATTAATCCTAGGTAGGATGAGTGTGATTGTGAATAGCAATTCTAATTTTATTCTGTCAGCTTTGTCTGACAAATATGTCATTTTTAACCACGGACATATTGTAAAAAAATGTGCCAGAGAATATATCTGGAGTGAAGAACAGTTGGAACTATATTTTCTTGGAGAGAGTACAGTATCAGTTCGGGAAAATATAGAAAATCGACAGGAAGCATCTGTTCGAGAGGAAGATATAGTATACCGAGTTAGAAATATGAAGCTTCGAAAATGCGGCAGGGAGAATCTGAATTTTATAAAAGGAGAGGTAGTGACGTTAATTGTTCTTGACCGACGGGAAAAAGAAAGGCTATTTATGATTTTGTCAGGAAGAATAAAAAGTGAGGGAACACATTATATTTTAAATGGAAAGTGTTATGAAAATATAGAGTGCAATGAACTTTCCAGAAAAAAAGTTGTATCCGTGAGAGCCCTCGGAAGTCGAGAAGAAGTGTTTGAGCATATGACGGTAGATGAGAATTTGATGCTTCCGTCTCTTGAGAAGATTTCATTTTGGGATTATATCCGTTCTTCTGGCGGTATTCGTAAGATGATGATGGAAGATATGGGAGAGGAGAGCAGTGCCAAGGAGGTAAAAGCAGGAGAATTGCGTGTCAACGAATGTATTCGGATGACACTGGAACGATGGTATATTTTTAATCCAATGGTATTAATTTTATTTGAACCATTTGCTCTTTGTGATGTAAATGGTGTGGATATAGTGAAAAAATTTGTTAAAAAATTCGCAAGCAAAGGAACAACAGTAATAATTGTTAATACAAGAGAAGAATATATAGAAAATATTTCAGATCGAATCATATATATTTGACAGTCTCCTAAAAATTCTCGTACTTATTCTAAATTTCCTCACATTGGAAAAAGAAGATTGTTCTTTTATAATATAATTATTCCAAGAGAGAACTTAGAAAAAAGGAGGAAAAGAAATGAAAAAGAAAATTTTAGCAGTGTTGTTATCGGCAGCTATGGTTGCTGCAATGGCAATGGGATGTAGTTCAGGCGGAGGTTCATCAGCAAAATCAGATGGTGAAAGCAAAGGGAAAGCAGAGGATATGACGTTCGTTGTTGTTCCAAAATGTGTGCATGCTTGGTTCGATGAAGTAAATAAAGGTGCACAGAAAGAGGCAGATCTTCTTTCTGAACAGCTTGGGGTAGATGTGAAGATTGATTATCGTGCTCCGGAATCAGCAGAAGTGTCCGCACAGAACTCAACACTTGAGCAGGCTGCAGCAACAAATCCGACAGCTATCCTGCTTGACCCGGTTGATTATGATGGAAGCGCTGACATCATCAAAGAGATTCAGGACAGAGATATTCCAGTTATTTTATTTGATGCTCCTACCCCAGAAGGTAGCGGACTTACATCTGTAGGTAATGACTTTGCGGAGCAGGCAACAATTGCGGTGGAAATGCTTGTTGAGAAGATGGGAACAAAAGGAAAAGTTGCAGTTATGCAGGGTGCTCCTACAGCTCCTAACCACGCAGAAAGATATCAGGCTCACTTAAATGCACTTGCTCAGTATCCAGATATTGAAGTAATCGATGGTGGTATTGATAACGATAATGTTGAGACAGCTCAGTCTCAGGCAGCAGCTGTACTTGCAGCAAATCCTGATCTTACAGGATACTTAAACTGTGATGCATGTGGATCTGGTGTTGCAGCAGCAATCGAAGAGAAGGGTATGCAGGATAAAGTAACATTCGTAGCAATGGATAACTTGATTGAGATTCTTGACTATGTTAAGACGGGAACAATTACAGCTACATCTTCAACACTTCCTCAGGAGCAGGGTATGTATGCAGTGTTAATGGCATATCAGGCAGCTCAGGGAATGCCTCTTCCAGCAAATGTTGATACAGGTATCGGACGTATTACATCTGACAACATTGACGAGTGGATTGAGACTGTAAGTGCTAAATAAATCAAAAAGTTAAAGTTTTAAGATGACTACTAAGCGGGGGCTTGTGACTGGATTTATTCAAGTTGCTCGTCCCCGCTTCTTGAATGAGGAGCATATCTATGAAAATATTAGAGGCGAAGAATATTACAAAGATGTTTCCGGGAGTTATCGCCCTGGATTCAGTAGATGTAGCCTTTGAACCAGGAGAAATTCATGCAATCATCGGAGAAAATGGAGCGGGAAAAAGTACACTAATCAAATGTCTTACCGGAGTATATGAACCGGAAGAAGGAGAAGTCATGATTAGTGGAGAAAATGCGATGAAGAATAAAGCGCTCTTTGACAAAGTTGCGTATGTCCCACAGGAGATAGATTTGTTTGGTTATATGTCTGTTGCAGAGAACTTATTTATTCCGTATGAAAAATCAGGTATCAAAGGGACTGTAAACCAAAAGGAACTTGAGAAACGGGCAAATCCGATTCTGGAAAAATTCTCGATTCCAGTAAAACCAAACGAATTAGTAAAAGATATATCTATATCTTCTCAGCAACTTCTTCAGATTGCTCGTGCAACTGTTCATGAGGATTATGATGTATTGATGCTTGACGAACCGACAACAAGTTTGACGAGCAGAGATACAAAGATATTGTTTAACATAGTAGAGAAAATAAAGAAAGAAAATAAGGCGATTATTTTTATTTCACATAAATTGGAAGAAATTTTCCAGCTGGCGGATGTAATTACTGTTTTTAGAAATGGTAAGAAGGTTGCATATTCAGAGATTAAGGATGTAGATACTAACTGGGTTATCAAACAGATGACAGGTCGGGAACTGAATCAAAATGAGAGATTCTATTCTACAAAGGTATCTGACGAGGTGTTGCTGGAAGTAAATAATCTTACAGGTGAGAGATTTACCAATGTTAGTTTCAAACTGAAAAAAGGTGAAATCCTTGGGTTCTCCGGATTAGTCGGTGCTGGACGAAGCGAAGTTATGCAGGCAATCTTTGGATATCTTCCGGTATATAAAGGTTCGGTTAAACTGGACGGAGCGGACTGGAAACTGGGAGATACAAACTATTCGGTTAAGAATGGATTTATTTATCTTCCAGAGGAACGGAAAAAGCAGGGGATTTTGCCAGTACTTTCTATTAGAGATAATATTTCTGTATCAGTTTTGGATAATCTGAAGAGTGGAATCAGCATTTCTAGAAAGAAAGAAAATGAACTGGCAAAGAGTGTTATTGAAACTTATGATGTAAAGACACCGGGGTCAGACAAAGAAATTCAGTTTCTGTCAGGTGGTAACCAGCAGAAGGTTATTATCGGGCGTGCCATGGCTTGTAAGCCGAAACTCCTGGTATTTGATGAACCGACAAAGGGAATTGACGTAGGAACAAAAACTGAAATTTACCGTCTTATGAAGAAGCTTGCAGAAGAAGAGGGAATCGGAATCATCATGATTTCATCTGAGATGGAAGAGATTAAGAAGTGCTCAAATAGAGTCGTTGCAATGTATGAAGGTAAGATTGCAGGAGAGTTTGACGAATACACGGAACAGCAATCTATTCTAGGAGCAATTATTGGAGTGAATTCCTAATTATATTTTACAGCTGTATCAGAAAGTGGTTCAGCTGGAGGAAAATATTTACGTAAATTCTTAGAAGGATGAAAGAGGAGTTTTAATATGAGTAGAGAAAATGAAAAACAAAAATCAGGAAATGCATTTATCAATGCATTGAAGAAAAGTAATATGACTGCGATGGCAGCAATATTAGTCGTTATGATTATCATTGCAAGTATTGTATCTCCATATTTCTTAAATGTGTACAACTTGCAGTCAGTACTGCGTGATTTAGCATTTGTAGGCATGATTGGTATTGCTCAATCATTGCTTTTGCTAGTTGGAGAACTAGATTTATCAGTAGGTAAGATTGCCTGCTTATCTGGTATCTTAACAGGTATGTTGATGGTAAATGTAGGATTGAATCCATGGCTGTGCCTTGTAATAGGACTAATTCTTGGATTATTGTTCGGATTTATCAATGGTATTATTATTACAAGGCTTCGTTTGAATTCAATGGTTGCTACAATCGGTATGCAGGGTGTATATGGTGGTATTAACTTGGTTATCACAAAAGGAAAAGCTGTTACAGGTATTCCAGCTGATACACAGGTACTTGGAAAACAGTCTATCGGACCTATACCAATTCCGTTTATTATTTGTCTTGTTGTTTTGATCCTGATTTTATTTATGGTAAAGAAGACAAAGACGGGTCGTTACATATATGCGATTGGTAACAGTAAAGAAGCAGCTAAGATTCTCGGAATCAAAGTAGATCGTATTCGTGTTATGATTTACTCTATTGTTGGATTGATTTCTGCGCTGGCAGGACTTCTATATGTATGTCGTCTTGGCTCTGCACAGACAGCCATTGGTGAAGATTGGCCAATGAACTCTATAGCAGCATCTGTTATTGGTGGTGTTGCTCTTACAGGTGGCGTTGGTAATCCGGCAGGAGCTCTGATTGGAGCAGCTGTTATTACAATTATTCAAAATATTATTGTACTGTTCGGCGTTAACTCTTATTGGCAGTCAGCAGTTAGTGGTATTGTCGTAGTACTTGCTATTTCCTTCAGCTCTATTTCCACTATCGTTCGTGAAAACAGACAGAAGAGAATCAAATTGAACTAAACAGACAGATATTTATAGGACTGGTGGATGTTTTGCAATATTGCCAGTCCTGAATCTTAAAAGGAGGAACGTAAATGAAATTAGGATTAAATCTTTCGTTTGCAGTAAAACGCTGGTTGGATCCAGTTGAATTAGCAAAGATGATAAAAGAGGATTTTGGAGTAGATCATGTACAGTTCACATGGGATCTGATTGATCCGTGGTGGCCGCAGGCACAGAGAGATGTTATGGTCTATCAATATAAAGATGCATTTGCAGATGCAGGAATTACAATCGATGCAACATTTGGTGGACTTGCATCCTATTCTTACGCCCATTTGCTGGCACCGACAAAAGTACAAAGGGATATCGCTTTTACATTTTTTAAAAGAGCAATTGATATGACTGTTGATATGGGAGCAAAAATCATGGGAACACCTGTCGGTGGTATGGATTACCATGATGCGAGAGATCCGCAGAGACGTGAAGAACTTTATCAGGATATGCTTGAGTATTTAAGGAAGCTTGCCGAGTATGGAAAAATGAAAGGTTTGGAAGAGATTCATATTGAGGCAACACCTTTGATTACGGAATTTCCACATAGTCCGGAAGTGTCAGTTCAGATGATGAAGGATTTGGAAGGTACAGATATTCCAATCAAACTTTTGGTAGACTGGGGACATGCACTTTATAAACCACTTTTAAAAGAAGAAGCAGATATTGAACTCTGGTTCAAACAGTGTGCTCCATATATCGGCTCTATTCATTTACAGCAGACAGATGGCCAGTGGGACAGACATTGGGATTTCACTCATGAAGGAGGAATCATTACACCGGAGTTGATTAAAAAAGCAACAACAGAAGCAGGGCTGGATGATATTACACAGTACTTGGAAGTTGTAACAATATTTGAAGATGATGACGATGCTGTCTATGAAGGCATGAAGAAGACAATGGATTATCTTCACAAAGAACTTGGATGTTAGGAGGCGGGAAGCATGGATTATAAAGAAACTTATGAAAAAATCCTCGGAGAATACAGACAAGTATTTGAGAGAGTCGACCAGGATAATATGCGCGCATTTATTGACGAAGTAAAGGCACATGACCGCATTTTCCTAATTGGTGTTGGACGTGAAGGTATGGCAACCAGAGCATTTGCTATGAGACTGATGCATATGGGAAAAGAAATTCATTGGATTTGGGATGATACAACACCATCTATCGGAGAGGGAGATTTACTGATTGCGACTCTTGGAGATGGACGTATCGGGCATATTAATTACATTTGCGAGCGTGCGAAAGAAGCAGGGGCAATGATTTATGTTGTGACAGGATCTCCAAGTGGTGACACTGCAAAAAATGTTGCGGATAAAGTATTTTTCGTGCCGGCAGCAGTATATAGAGGAACAGATGATGTAGTTCCATCCTTCCAGCCAATGGGAAATCTCTTTGAGCAATGTTTGTTGATATTATTTGATATTATTATCATGACAATTGTGGATGAGACACCGGGACTTACATTTGAAAAAATGTCGAAGAATCATCGTAATGTTGAATAATTATAAAGAATGTACAAGGAGGTATCACAAATGGGAACAAAAAAGATCTTAAATAAGGATGTGTCAAATGTTGTAGAGGAAAGTCTTGCGGGATATCTGATGGCTTATAGAAAATATTACAAAAAAGTCGGTGAGTACAATGCATTTACCTATAAAGGACATAGAAAAGATAAAGTTGCCCTTGTGATTGGTGGAGGAAGCGGACATGAGCCGTTGTTTACAGGATATTGCGGAGCAGGACTTGCTGATGCAGTTGCATGTGGAAATGTTTGTGCATCTCCGAACCCTGAATTGATCATGGAAGCTGCAAAGGCAGTGGATCAGGGAAAAGGTGTTCTGTTTGTATATGGAAACTACGCAGGAGATAACCTGAACTTTGATATGGCAGAGGAAATGTGTCAGGCAGAGGGTATGAAGACAGCCCATGTGCGTGAGTGGGATGACTTTGCATCTGCACCAAAAGAGAGAATTACAGATCGCCGTGGTATTGCCGGAGACGTATATACAATCAAGATTGCCGGAGCTGCGTGTGATGCAGGGTTGAGCCTTGAAGAAGTTGTTCGTATTACAGAAAAAGCTAGAGATAACACAAACACAATTGGACTTGCAACATCTCCGGGAACACTTCCGGGAAATGATAAACCGACATTCGAAATAGCAGATGACGAGATGGAATTTGGAATGGGACTTCACGGTGAACCGGGAATTGAGCGTACAAAGATGATGCCTTGCAGTGACATGGTTGATCGTATGTATAAAGAATTGAAAGAAGAGATGGGATTAAAAGAAGGAGATGAGATTGCAGTTCTTGTCAATGGACTTGGTTCTACACCACTTCTTGAGTTGAACCTGGTGTTCTATGAGTTACATAAACGTATGCATAAAGATGGGCTTAAAATCTATGACACAGAGATTAAGACATATTGTACATGTATGGAAATGGGTGGATTTTCCATTACTTTCTTGAAATTGGACGATGAACTGAAACCGTATTATGATGCACCATGCTATTCTCCGTATTATGCGAAAGGTTCTGTATCAGGAGAAGCAATCGAGGATGATGGTGAGGACGAGGAAATCGAGTTTGATGAAAACGATGTTAAGCCAGCTGAAATCGTAAGAAGTAAAGAAGGAGAGTTGACAGAACTTAACGCAGAAGATACAAGAAATATGCTGCTTTATATCGCAGATAAAATTATTGCAAATAAGCCATATCTGACAGAGATTGACAGTGCTATCGGTGATGGAGATCATGGAATCGGTATGGCAGGTGGAATGCAGAAGGCAAAGAAGAAACTGCTTAAGATGGCAGGTGAGGAGAATGCTTACCAGCTCTTTGAGACGGCAGGACAGGCAATGCTTATGTCTATGGGTGGAGCTTCAGGAGTTATCTTCGGAAGTCTGTATCTGGCAGGAGCAAAAGGTATGGATCCAAAGTCTGTTATTACATCCAAAGATCTTGCCGATATGGAGAAGAAGAGCCTGGAGGCAATTCAGGAAAGAGGAGGAGCACAGGTCGGAGACAAGACCATGGTAGATGCTCTTTCACCAGCAGTAGATGCACTTGCAGCAAATGCTGATAAAGGTCTTCTTGAAATGTTGAAGGCGGCAGAGGAGAGCGCAAAGCAGGGTGTTGAAGATACAAAGAAATATGTTGCAAAATTCGGACGTGCAAAATCGCTACTTGAGAGAGCGATTGGACATCAGGATGCAGGAGCAACATCTGTATATCTGATTTTCCAGGGAATGAGAGAATTCGTGGAAGGAAAACTTGCATAAAACTGTGTAGTATAGATTACTGAAAAATTGAAGACTTATATGATGATGTGGCGTGGTGAAATAGCCACGCCGTAGTGAAAAATGGGAGAAAAGAATGTTAGCGACGTTAAAAGAAGTACTTGAAAAAGCAGAACAAGGTAATTATGCAGTAGGAGCATTTAACTGTACTTCTCTGGAGTCTGGAATGGCAATTGTGGAAACAGCAGAAGAGCTCAATAGTCCAGTGATTTTACAATATGCAGATTCCCATAGACATCTGATTTCTATAGATGTTATTGGACCGATTATGTTACAGCTTGCAAAAATAGCGAAAGTACCAGTCGTAGTACATTTGGATCATGGCGCAAGTATTGAAAGTTGCAGATATGCAGTTGATATGGGATTTACTTCTGTGATGTATGATGCATCTGCGAAGCCGTTTGAGGACAATGTAGCTGAAACAAGAAGCGTTGTGGAATATGCACACGAAAGAGGTGCTTCAGTAGAGGCGGAACTTGGACATATATTGACTTCCAAAGCAGGAGCTGCTGAAGGCAATGGGAAATCCTATACTCGTGAAGAAGCATATACAGATCCTGAGATGGCAAAAGAATTTATCGAAAGGACAAATGTAGATGCACTTGCAATTGGATTTGGAACAGCGCATGGAATCTATACGGAAAAACCCGTACTGGATTTGAACCGCATTGCGTTGATAAAAAGTGCAAAAGATATTCCATATGTTATGCATGGAGGTTCCGGACTCAGTGAGGAAGAGTACAGAACAGCAATTCATAACGGAATTCGTAAGATTAATTACTATACTTATCTGTCATTGGCTGGTGGAAGAGGTGTGATGCAGTATCTCGAGGATAAAAAAGATAAGGATGCAATTTACTTTGAAGATATAGCAAAAGCAGGGATTACAGCAATGAAGGCAGATGTGAAAAGAGCAATGAAGATTTTTGAATCGGATGGAAAAATATAACCATCGGCGTACTTATAGATATGCTTAAGATAGCAGAAAATCCCTGGTGAAAACCGGGGATTTTCTGCAAGAAATCCCAATTGAGCTAATTAGTAAAAATGAATATAATAAATTTATTTAGATCAGGAACAAAAGGAGGTAAGACATGAGTAAAAAATTATATTTTGGAAGTAATTTGAAAATGTATAAGAATATTAAGGACACGGTAGAATATCTTCAGAAATTAGTGGAGAATACGAAAGATATCAGCCGGGAAGAGATAGAATTATTTATTATCCCGTCTTATACCACTCTTGAAAGTGCTACGAAAAATGTTGACCGCGCTTATGTAAAGCTGGGCGCTCAGAATATGTGCTGGGAAGATGAAGGACAGTTTACAGGAGAAATTTCGCCGCTTATGCTAAAAGAGTTAGGGTTGGATCTTGTAATGATCGGACATTCTGAGAGAAGACATGTGTTTGGCGAGACTGATGTTGAGGAAAATAAAAAAGTAAAAGCAGCTTTAAACCATGGCTTTACAACACTTTTATGTATTGGTGAAACAGCAGAAGAAAAAGACTTTGGAATTAGTGCAGAAGTCCTTCGGACTCAGTTGAAAATAGGATTTCATGATGTTCCGGTATCTCAGGTTCCGAATATCTGGGTTGCATATGAGCCGGTATGGTCTATTGGTGTAAACGGAACTCCGGCATCGGCAGATTATGCAGAGAAGATGCACAAGGTAATTAAAGCATGTTTGAGAGAAATTTTTGGTGATGTTGCTGATGAAATCCCTGTATTATATGGAGGAAGTGTAAATCCGGGAAATGCAAATGAATTAATTGTTCAACCGTCGATAGATGGGTTGTTTACGGGAAGAGCAGCATGGCAGGCGGACAATTTTGATAAGTTGATTCGTGATGCAAAGGCAACATATGAAGCAAAGTAAAGAATGTTAAAAAGTAAAGGGGGCAAAAATAAGCCCCCTTGATTTATAAGTTTTTAAGCAAATCTTTTAACGTTTCTTCCACAGAATCTGTCGTGTGTGTAGCGTAATCCGCTACTCCGGTGGCAGCGGTCGTCATAGCATAGCTTGTGTTGGACAGCTGCAACATTTCCAGATCATTATACTGATCTCCGAATGTGATACCATTCTTTGGATCCATGCCAAGGGAAGATACGATATTGGAAAGGGCAGAACCTTTATTGGCATTCGGTGCAATGAAATCAATCCAGATATTCCCGGAGGTTACAATCTTGATTCGATCATCGAAACGTTCTTGAAAATAGGCGCGAAGACGTTTTTCGGTTCCATCAAAATCACATACTGCGATTTTGATAAAAGGCTCCTTGATATCACGCACATTTTGAACAACGTCCATGTCATAACCGACATCGTTACGGATATGATTGATGTAGTCAGAATCTTTTGAGTCGGTATATCCGGTTCGGGCTGTAGAAATTAAAGTGTGGCAATGACCATATTCTTTTGCAGCGTCTGCGATTTCATAGATAAGACCAGTATCAATATGTCCTAATGAGACGATCTTGCCATCATGTACACACATAGATCCATTTTCTGCAACATAGGAGATATCATCCTTCACAGGGGCAAATAGACGACGGAGATTTTTGTACTGGCGGCCGCTGGCTGCAATAAAATGTATTCCATGTTCTTTTAACTGACGGATAATGTCAAATAATTCTGGATTCAGTTCAGTCGCGTGACCATGAAGTAAAGTTCCGTCTACGTCGCTGGCAATATACTGTATCATAGTGTTCCCTTTCTGTATTTATGTATTAATTGTCGTACCTGTGTTGATAATAGAAATCTTATCTATTATAATATAAAAAGGCGTCAAAGAAAAGACGACAATGAAAAGAGGAGGCTATAACGTCATGAAAATCGGAATTGGTAATGATCATGCTGCAGTAGACATGAAGAATCAGGTAGTAGAGTACCTGGAAGGAAAAGGATATGAAGTTGTGAACTTTGGAACAGATACATACGAGAGCTGTAATTATCCAGAGTACGGCGAGAAAGTTGGACGAGCTGTAGCAGCAGGAGATGTAGATCTTGGTATCCTGATCTGTGGTACAGGAGTTGGAATCTCTTTGGCAGCAAATAAAGTAAAAGGTGTTCGTGCAGTTGTTTGCTCAGAGCCATATTCTGCAAAACTTTCCAGACAGCATAACAATACCAATATTCTGGCATTCGGTGCCCGTGTAATCGGAATTGAGCTTGCAAAGATGATCATCGATGAATGGTTAAGCGCAGAATTCGAAGGTGGAAGACACCAGACCAGAGTAGATATGATTACAGCAATTGAGAATAAATAAGCAAAAAATAATCAGTAAACAAAACTGTTGCTTTGTGAAGGATAATCTGACGAAGCAGCAGTTTTTTTGTTGCCAAGCATGCGACAAAAAGGTCCGGTGGACCTTTTTTAGCGCTATAAAAGTATTCGAAGGAAATTGCCAGTGAAAGTTTATCTGTGCAGAAAATTTTTTTTGAAATCTGTACATTTCCGCATTTTAGAAAAATCACCTATCTGATTTTTGAGTCATACTATAATATAAAAAGATTTTGAGGAATAAATATGCCATATTCTATGATGTTAGATAGTGGTCACGGGGGAAGTGATCCTGGAGCAGTTTATCGGGGGCGCCGTGAAAAAGATGATACATTAAGGCTGACGCTTGCAGTGGGAGAGATTCTTCAGGAAAATGGAATTGAGGTACTTTACACCAGGACAACAGATGTGTATTTGTCCCCATATGAGCGGGCAGTAGAGGCAAATCAGGCAGGAGTGGATTTTTTCCTGTCGATCCATCGAAACTCTTATCCGACAGATAATGAAGTAATGGGAGTGGAAAGTCTGATCTATGATTTGTCTGGACTTAAATACCAGATGGCGCAGGAAATCAATGAACAATTGGAAACGGTGGGGTTTGTAGATTTGGGGGTGAAAGCAAGACCGAATCTTGTAGTGTTGAAGCGGACACGGATGCCAGCTGTACTTGTAGAGGCTGGATTTATCAATTCAGATACGGATAATAAATTATTTGATTCTAATTTTCAGGATATTGCACAGGCAATTGCAACAGGAGTCCTGGATACATTGGAAAATGCCGGAGTTCTGAAAGAACCGGAAACGCCGGTGGAACAGACGAAGTACCGTATTCAGGTCGGACTGTTCCGGAACCGGAACAATGCAGCGAGGCAGCAGGAAACACTGGAAGACCGTGGATTTCCGGCATATATAGATCAATGGAAACAATATTACCGGGTGATTTCCGGAGAATATGATATGCTGGACGAAGCGGTGGCGGCACAGAGAAGACTTAAAAGAGCCGGATTTGAGACGCTTTTGATACAATAATCATTCAGGTACTCGCTTTGAGCCAACGCCCAGACTAAAATTGTTCAGGTGCTCATTTAAAGCCAGCCTCCCAACTAAAATTATTCAGATACTCGCCCAGAGCCAACGTCCAAACTAAAGAGCAATTGGGACGTGTGGCGTATCTGCCAGATAGAATTATTCCCATATTCGTTCAGAGCCCAACGTCCCAACTAAAAAGCAGTTGTGACGTGTGGCGTATCCGCCAGATAGAATTTTAAAAACAACTTTAAAAATGTAATCATTTTACAGTTGTTTTATAAAATTCTGCCTGGCTCTGAACGAGTACATTTTACAAAGATTTAGCATTTCTCTGTAAACTGATTTAACATGCAGTTCCTATAATGTACATGAAGAGAAGAAAGAGATGGTGCGGACCACATGAAGATGTGAGAGCATCTAAGATATAGTTGTTTCATATGCAGGGAGGAATGAATATGAAATTTTTATGGGAAATGACAGGAAAAATATTTGGAGCGGAAGCACAGGACGGAACATTTTTATCAGCAAATGTATTGCTGTGGAGTGTTACAACATTTATAGTTGGAATGTTCTTCTGCACGGCAATCGGAAAAATTGCATTGATTGACTGTATAGCAAATGTAATGTGTGTTGCTATTTATGCCGGAGTGATCGGCGGAGTGATCGGTGGATTTTTATTTCTGATACACAGACATAACGGGAAACAGTTATAAGAGTTAAAAATTATAGAGGCTTAATAGAAGATATTTTGAATTACATCAAAAGATATAAAGAAAAGGCATGTTCTGACATGAAATTTTAAGAACTTGCCTTTTCTTTTTAATTATTATATACCTACAAAAACTGTTCGAAACAGAATTTGTAGATATGTCTACTTATTATTCTTCAGAATCCTCATCATATTCCACTTTCTCCGGCAGATACACATGAACTTTCTCAATACGGTTTTTATCCAGAGATTCTACAACCAGTCGAATACCATCGGATGTTGTGACAGAATCACCGAGTTCCGGAAGCCGGTCCAGATGCTCGATGATAAATCCACCGAGGGAATCATATTCTTCGGATTCCAGATTCAGTTCCAGACGGTCATTGAAGTCGTCCAGGTTGACAGAACCTTCTACCAGATATTCTTTGTCAGAAATTTTGTGAACAAAATCTTCTTCATTCTCGTCATATTCGTCATGAATTTCACCGACAATTTCTTCCAGGATATCTTCCAGTGTGATCAAACCGGAAGTTTCACCATATTCATCCAGAACAATTGCGATGTTAAAGGATGCCTGACGCATCTCCACAAGAAGCTCGGAAATATTCTTATACTCATAAGTAAAATAAGCTTCTCGCATAATATCCCGGATATGGAATTCTTTTGTGTTTCCGTAATCGTAAAGCAACAAGTCTTTCATGTTAATCGTACCGATCACATTGTCGGTCGTATCTTCATAAATCGGCAGCCTTGTGAATTTATCTTCACGGAAAATGTCAATCAATTCTTCATATGTGCAGTTTACATCTGCAAATGTTACGTGAACGCGTGGAACCATAACATCTTTAGCTTTTGCATCTCCGAGATCTACCACATTGTAGATCATTTCTTTTTCTTCGGATTCGATAACGCCGTCTTCATGGCTGACATTTACGATAGTACGAAGTTCATTCTCGGTCATGGCGCGTTTGTGGTCATTCGGATCTACGCGTAAAATGAAAAGAACAACGTTGGTCAGACCATTGATAATGAAGACGAACGGTGTCATGATCTTCATAAATATATGGATGATTGGTGCGTATGCCAGAGATACCTTCTCAGCGTGGATGGTAGCCATTGTCTTCGGTGTAATCTCACCGAAAAGCAGAATCGCTACAGTTAAAATTCCGCTGGCGATTGCGACCATGGAGCCTCCGAGACTGTAAGCCAGGGTTGTGGTCAGCGATGCGGCAGAAAGGTTCACGATGTTGTTACCGATCAGTATAGCGGTTAGCATCTTAGAAGAATCATCCGTAATTTTTAATACAGTTTGTGCGTTTTTGTTGCCTTCATCGGCAAGGTTGCGGATTCGAATTCGGTTTACTGTTGTAAGTGCAGTCTCCGCAGAAGAAAAGAAAGCAGATAGTGCTAACAGTACAATCAGTACAATAAATAGTATAGTATCATTCGAGTCCAATGATAAATCACTCCTTTTTGATAATAGTGTAATTAAGAGTAATATACAGCATTTACGGGGATTTTGCAAGAAGAAAGGAAGTATCGGGGAACGTAAATGAGACAAGGTGCCTAAAGTGTATCGGTAAACATTGAACTTGTGGCTTTTTTATTGTATGATAAGAATATTCTTTGCGGTGCTTAGAATAACTTTCAGTATAGGAGCAGATTTTTATGAATCAGAACTTTTATGATAAATTGAACAATGTGATAGCAAAGGATAGCATTTTGATCGATGAGCCGATGAGCCGTCACACTACATTTCGTGTGGGCGGACCGGCAGATTTCTTCGTGACACCAAAGGCGGAGGAAGAAGTAAGAGATGTGATCCGTATCTGTAAAGAAGCAGGAATGCCGTATTATATTATAGGAAATGGAAGTAATCTTCTTGTGTCTGATGCAGGATACCGCGGTGTGATCGTTCAGATTTATAAGGAAATGAATGAAGTGAAGGTAGAAGGTGATCTTGTAAAGGCACAGGCTGGAGCATTGCTTTCAGGAATCGCGGCTAAAGCGCTGGGGGCAGAGCTTTCTGGTTTTGAATTTGCTTCCGGAATTCCGGGGACAATCGGAGGCGCCTGTGTGATGAATGCAGGCGCCTACGGCGGAGAGATGAAGGATGTACTGGAATCTGTGACAGTGCTTACAGGTGAAGGTAAGATTATAGAACTGGGCCGTAATGAACTGGAGCTTGGATACCGCACTAGTGTGATTGCGAAGAAAGGTTATATTGTGCTTGGGGCGGTGTTGAAGCTTGAGCGCGGAGACGGAGAGAAGATCAAAACTTATATGGATGAGCTGAAGGAGAAGCGTGTGACGAAACAGCCGTTGGAATATCCAAGTGCCGGAAGTACGTTTAAGCGTCCGGAAGGATATTTTGCAGGAAAACTGATTGAGGATGCCGGACTTCGGGGATTTCAGGTCGGAGGAGCACAGGTGTCCGAAAAGCACTGTGGTTTTGTGATTAACCGGGATCATGCGACGGCAGCAGATATTATGGAACTGATGAGACAGGTACAGATCCGCGTGAAGGAGAATTCCGGCGTAGATCTGGAACCGGAAGTGAAGAGATTAGGGGACGAATAAGATGAGACTTGTAATTGTGACTGGAATGTCCGGTGCCGGAAAAAGTACGGCACTTAAGATGCTGGAAGATATGGGATATTTTTGTGTAGATAATCTGCCGGTCCCATTGATTCCGAAATTTGCAGAACTTCTGGCGGTGCCGGGTACGGAGATGAATAAAGCAGCTCTTGGAGTAGATATCCGGAGCGGACAGAGCTTTCGGGAGCTTGCGAATGTACTGAAAGTTCTGGATGAAGGCGGCTGCCAGTATGAGATCCTTTATCTGGAATCCAGCGATGATGTACTTGTAAAGAGATATAAAGAAACGAGACGTTTTCATCCGCTGGCAGGTAGTGACGGACGTGTGGAAGATGGCCTGAAGAGAGAACGAGAACTTCTTGGATTCCTGAAGAAAAAAGCGGATTATCTTGTAGATACCAGTCATATGCTTACAAGAGAATTGAAAGCAGAGCTGAACAAGATATTTGTCCAGAACAAGGAATATAAGAACCTTTACATTACGGTGTTGTCATTTGGCTTTAAGTATGGAATTCCAAATGATGCGGATTTGGTGTTTGATGTACGTTTTCTGCCAAATCCATATTATATAGAAGAGTTACGTCCTATGAGTGGAAATGATCAGCCGGTCAGAGACTATGTGATGAATAACGACACAGCAAAACAGTTCTTGACAAAGCTTACGGATATGGTAGAATTTCTCATACCGAATTACATTTCCGAGGGAAAGACACAGCTTGTAATCGGAATTGGATGTACGGGAGGAAAACATCGTTCCGTTACACTGGCAAATGAATTGTATGAGGCGCTGAAAAAAACAGACAGCTATGGAGTTCGCATTGAGCACCGTGATATCGGAAAAGATGCGATCACGAAGGCAAAATAGGTGAGTATCATGTCGTTTTCGGGGAAAATAAAAGAAGAACTCGCAGAGCATGTCGCAAAAGCACGGCATTGTAATCTGGCAGAACTGACTGCGATTTTACATATGTGCGGGGAATTTGAAGAAGATAAAAATGGTATATGTACGATTAGATTCCGATCAGAAAATTATCTGGTAGCGAGAAAGTGCTTTACATTAATGTCAAAAACATTTAATATAGAAGCTGACATCGTAGTCCGAAAGAATATGACGAATGGAAGCACAAGTTATTTTATGCGTTGGGCAGGGGAGGAACTGCTGGCGGTAAAGAATGCACTTGTGCAGGCTGTATGCTGTAAGCGTGCTTATATCAGGGGGGCATTCATTGCAGCAGGATCGATGAGTGATCCGAGCAAGTCTTATCATTTTGAGATTGTGTGTGGGGAACTTGCACAGGCAGAGTATGTGAGAGATATGATCAACAGCTTTGACCTGGATGCTAAGATCGTAACGCGTAAGAAGACATTTGTCGTATACTTGAAAGAAGGATCCCAGATTGTGGATGTCCTGAACATTATGGAAGCGCACATCGCCCTCATGGAACTTGAGAATGTCCGCATTCTGAAGGAGATGCGTAACTCAGTGAATCGAAAAGTTAATTGTGAGACAGCGAATATCAACAAGACCGTATCGGCGGCCGTAAGGCAGATGGAAGATATTGTGTATGTCAGAGATACAGTTGGCTTGGATTATTTGCCGGAAGGATTAAGAGACGTTGCCCTTACACGGCTTGAGAATCCGGATGCAACTCTGAAAGAGCTGGGGAGTCTTATGGCAGACCCGGTTGGAAAATCAGGGGTGAATCACCGGCTGAGAAAGATTAGCGAGATAGCAGATAAGTTAAGGGGTTAGTTTAAGGAGGATTTATATGATTAAGAAACCTGTTACACTTCAGTCAGACCTGGACATGGAGTCCAGACCAATCGCACATCTTGTGCAGGAGGCAAGTCAGTATGACAGTACGGTGTACATTGAGATGGACAACATGAAGATTAATGCCAAAAGTATTATGGGGATGATGGCATTACAGTCACACCAGCCGGGAAAAGGAACCAACCTTACTCTCATTGCTGAGGGAGACGACGAGGAGCAGGCTGTAAGTGGAGTGGAATCATTTCTGCTTGCACAGTAATCAATAACATACATAGATAATTGAGGAATCGAAAGAGGGCATCTCACATGCCCTCTTTTTGGAATATATTGTAAAACCATGGAGGAAATGTCAGATGAAAAAGCTTCTATTTGTATATAATCCACGTGCAGGAAAAGAGATGCTAAAGCCAAGATTGTCAGATGTTCTTGATATCTTTGTGAAAGCGGGATATGAAGTGACAGTGCATCCGACACAGGCATACAGGGACGCTTATTATCAAATCAAGGAATACGAAGTTGGCAAATATGATCTGATTGCGTGTAGCGGTGGAGATGGAACGATTGACGAGGTTGCGACTGGAATGATGAAGCGCCGTGAGATGGGAAAAGATGTTGTTCCGGTAGGATATATTCCGGCAGGAACGACGAATGATTTTGCCAAGAGTCTGCACATTCCGAGAAAACCCCTTGCGGCAGCAGACAATGCGGTGAAGGGAGTTCCATTTCCGTGCGACATTGGAAAGTTCAATGACAGCGTATTTGTTTATATTGCAGCATTTGGAATTTTTACAGATGTGTCTTACGAGACAGATCAGGCAGTGAAAAATGTACTTGGTCATATGGCGTATATATTGGAAGGCGCAAAGAGAATCTTTAACATTCCTTCCTATAAAATTAAGGTGGAGCATGACGGGGAAGTTATCGAGGACGAATTTATCTTCGGTATGGTGACGAATTCTCGTTCCGTTGGCGGCTTTTCTAATATGGTCGGGAAAAATATAGTATTTGACGACGGACTGTTTGAAGTGACACTGATCAAGACACCGAAGAATCCGATTGCTTTGCAGGAGATTATTGCAGCACTCCTGATCGAGCAGGTGGATACAAAGCATATGTACACATTTAAGACAAAAAAAATTACCTTTGATTCTGTGGAAGAGATTCCGTGGACACTGGATGGAGAGTTCGGCGGAGAACAGGATTATGTGGAAATCGAGAATGTTCAGAAGGCAATGGAGATTATGGTTCCGGAGAATCATGTACTGGAGCTGAGCGAGCAGAAAAATAAAATAGAAAGAGATTAAATAAGTGGAGACTAGAGAAAAATTTTCATCAAGACTGGGATTTATATTAATGTCCGCAGGCTGTGCAATTGGTCTGGGAAATGTATGGAGATTCCCGTATATCACAGGAGTGTACGGAGGAGGAGCATTTGTGCTTCTGTATCTGTTCTTTCTTTTGATTTTAGGACTTCCGATCATTGTTATGGAGTTCGCGGTTGGCCGTGGAAGCCAGAAGAGTATTGCAAAGTCTTTCAATGAACTGGAACCAAAAGGAAGTAAATGGCACATTTACCGCTATTTCGGAATTGCAGGTAATTATCTGCTGATGATGTTCTATACGACAATCGGCGGCTGGATGCTTGCATATTTCGTAAAGATGGTAAAAGGAGATTTCGTAGGAGCTGACACAAAGCAGGTGGAGGCGATTTTTGGAGAACTGACTTCTAACAGAAATGAAATGCTGTTCTGGATGATTTTGATTTCCGTGCTGGGGCTTATAGTGTGTTCTATGGGACTTCAAAATGGTGTCGAGAAAATGACAAAATTCATGATGTCCAGTTTGTTTGTAATTATGTTAATATTGGTCGTTCGTGCAACGACACTGGACGGTGCGATAGACGGATTGAAGTTCTATCTGCTTCCGGATTTTGGTAAGATGGCCGAAAATGGATTTAAAGAAGCGGTGTTTGCGGCAATGGGGCAATCATTCTTTACTTTAAGTGTCGGAATTGGTGCCCTGGCAATCTTTGGAAGTTATATTGGAAAAGAGAGAAGATTGACTGGAGAGGCAATCAGCATCACTGTTCTGGATACGGTTGTAGCGCTTGTTGCAGGTCTGATCATATTTCCATCCTGTTTTGCATTTGATGTAAACCCGGGTCAGGGACCAGGACTTGTATTTGTGACACTGCCAAATGTATTCCGTGAGATGGCAGGCGGAAGAATCTGGGGAGCTCTGTTCTTCCTGTTCATGTCGTTTGCAGCATTTTCCACGATCATCGCAGTGTTCCAGAATATTATCCAATTCGCAAGAGATATGTGGGGGATTTCTTTGAAGAAATCTGTTCTTATTAATGGAGTTCTGCTGATTCTTCTTGCAGTGCCTTGTGTGCTTGGAATGACAGACTGGGCAGGATTCTCTATAGGTGGAAAGAATATTATGGATATCGAGGATTTCCTTGTAAGTAATAACCTTCTGCCGATTGGATCACTGGTATATCTTTTGTTCTGTATGACAAGATATGGCTGGGGATGGGATAATTTCATAAAAGAAGCAAATACCGGATCCGGAGTGAAATTCCCGACACATAAAGCCATCCGGTTTTACCTGACATTTATCCTGCCGCTGATCGTGCTGTTTATATTTGTGCAAGGTTATTGGGGCTTGATCGCAGGATAGGACATAAAAAACGTAGTTTTAGATTACGATGTCGTACAAACAATGGTTTTGCACCGACCGAAACGGAGTGTAGACTTGCAGAGGTGCGCAGTAGAAGTATGTCATGCAATTGCATGACGCGCACCTCGCAGCAAGAATGTATTGTTTAATTGCGATGTTATAAACTAAAATATGAAATTTTTATTGCGGGTGAAAGAGAATAGATATTTGAGCCCAGCGTAAGAAAGCCAATACACCGAAAGCCGAATATGATTTCCAGTATAAAGGAGCATCGGAATGTCAGATGCGTCCCTGCAAAATGTCGGAATTTGATGAAAAAATAAAAAAGTTTAAAAAAATTGAAAAAAGTGCTTGCATTCTTGGGAAACCTTTGCTATACTAAGCAAGTACCGAATGCGAGGGTACGGAAAAAACATAAAAACTGATATGGCTCCGTGGTCAAGCGGTCAAGACGCTAGCCTCTCACGCTGGAATCAGGGGTTCGATTCCCCTCGGAGTCACTAAGATCCACAGATTGTTCTGTGGATTTTTTTGTTGTATCCGTGATGAAACGAAGTCTGAGGAGTATTCACCTGGGAAAGATATTTTACAAAAGTATTAGTCCAGAAAACGGAAATAACTTATTTGAAGTATAAAAAGGCGTAGAATTTAATTGTTAAAAATATGACAAAAATACTTCTGGATTGGCTGAATTTTTTGACAAAATCACATGTCTCCAGATACTTGTCATTTAGAATGTTATGGTCTATAATGAGGAAAGCAAAGGTAACAATTTAAATGGAGGAATTTAATATGTTAGTATCAGCAAAAGAAATGCTTGAAAAAGCAGTAGAAGGCCACTATGCAGTAGGGCAGTTTAACATCAACAATCTGGAGTGGACAAGAAGTGCGCTTCTTGCAGCAGAAGAGGTAAAATCTCCAATTATCCTTGGTGTATCTGAGGGCGCAGGAAAATGGATGACAGGATTCAAGACAGTTTCCGCTATGGTACAGGCCATGATTGAAGAACTGAATATCACAGTTCCGGTAGCATTACATCTTGACCATGGTACATACGAAGGATGTTATAAGTGTATAGAGGCAGGATTCTCCTCTATTATGTTCGACGGATCACACTATCCGATCGAGGAGAACATTGAGAAGACGCGTGAACTTGTGAAAGTCTGCAATGAGAAAGGAATTTCTCTTGAAGCAGAGGTTGGCTCTATCGGTGGAGAAGAGGATGGCGTAGTCGGAATGGGCGAGTGCGCAGATCCTAAGGAATGCAAGATGATCGCTGATCTCGGTGTTACAATGCTGGCAGCAGGAATCGGTAATATTCATGGAAAATATCCTGCAAACTGGCAGGGACTCAGCTTTGAGACTCTTGATGCAATTCAGCAGTTAACTGGAAAACTCCCGCTCGTTCTTCACGGTGGTACAGGTATTCCGGATGATATGATTAAAAAGGCAATCAGTCTCGGTGTTGCTAAGATCAATGTAAATACAGAGTGCCAGCTTTCATTTGCAGAAGCTACACGTAAATACATTGAGGCAGGAAAGGATCTGGCAGGAAAAGGATACGATCCACGTAAACTTCTCAAACCAGGTGCAGATGCAATTATTGAAACTGTCAAAGAAAAGATGGAATTATTTGGCTCAGTTGGTAAGGCTGAATAAAGATTTAATTTATACTTGCCTTTTTCAGACGATAGGGTTATACTAACAGACATAGACAGAACAAAGGCGTTCCAATGTTGAATTGGAGTGCCTTTTCTGTATATATAAAAATAGTAATTGTTTAGTATTTGACAAACGGCGAGTATAAGAATATGGTATTGAATGATTACAATTTAAAATAAGTGAAAGAGAGGAAAGCAGGATATGAGTGAGCGTTTTAATGTAGCAGACATTTTCGGAGAAGATGTATTTAATGACACTGTTATGCAAGAGCGCCTTCCGAAAAAAGTATACAAGGATTTGAAGAAGACGATCGAGGAAGGAAAAGAATTAGACCTTGCCACAGCTGATGTCATCGCACATGAGATGAAAGAGTGGGCAATTGAGAAAGGAGCTACACATTATACGCACTGGTTTCAGCCATTGACAGGTGTAACTGCTGAGAAGCATGATTCATTCATTTCCGCACCGCTTCCGAGTGGAAAGGTTCTTATGAGCTTTTCTGGAAAAGAACTGATCAAAGGAGAGCCGGATGCATCTTCATTCCCGTCCGGAGGACTTCGTGCAACATTTGAAGCACGTGGATATACAGCATGGGATTGTACATCACCGGCATTTGTAAGACATGATGCAGCAGGTGCTACACTTTGTATCCCAACTGCTTTCTGTTCTTATACAGGAGAGGCACTGGATCAGAAGACACCACTTCTTCGTTCTATGCAGGTAATCAATGAACAGTCATTGAGATTACTTCGTCTCTTTGGAAATACAACAGCTAAGAAGGTAACACCTTCTGTTGGACCTGAGCAGGAATATTTCTTAGTAGATGCTAAAAAGTTCATGCAGAGAAAAGATTTGATCTATACAGGACGTACACTTTTCGGAGCAATGCCTCCAAAAGGTCAGGAGCTGGATGATCATTATTTTGGAACAATCCGCCAGAGAATTGCAGGATTTATGAAAGATGTAAATGAACAGCTCTGGAAAGTTGGAGTTTCATCAAAGACACAGCATAATGAGGTTGCACCGGCACAGCATGAGCTTGCACCGATCTATGCTGAGGCAAATGTGGCTTTGGATCACAACCACCTTGTAATGCAGACATTAAAGAGAGTTGCATGTCAGCATGGTATGAAGTGTCTGCTTCACGAGAAACCATTTGCAGGAGTTAATGGATCTGGTAAACATGACAACTGGTCACTGACAACGGATGATGGAAAGAATCTTCTGGATCCAGGTGATACACCTCATGAGAATATCCAGTTCTTACTTGTACTTACATGTATTTTGAAAGCTGTTGATGAGCACGCAGATCTTCTTCGTGAGTCTGCAGCTGATCCGGGAAATGATCACAGACTTGGAGCAAATGAGGCTCCACCGGCAATTGTATCTGTATTCCTTGGAGAGCAGCTTGAGGATGTCCTGAATCAGTTGATCAGCACAGGAGAAGCTACACATAGTCTTGCAGAGGGAATCCTTAAGACAGGTGTAGATACACTTCCGGATTTTACAAAAGATGCTACAGACCGTAACAGAACATCACCATTTGCATTTACGGGTAATAAATTTGAGTTCCGTATGGTAGGATCTCGTGATTCTATTGCCGGACCGAACGTTGTACTTAACACAATCGTAGCAGATGCATTTGCAGAGGCATGTGATGTACTGGAGAAAGCAGATGACTTTGATCTTGCAGTACATGATCTGATCAAGAAATATGCGACAGAGCATCAGAGAATCGTATTCGGTGGAAATGGATACTCTGACGAGTGGGTTGCAGAGGCTGAGAGACGTGGACTTCCGAACATCAAGTCTATGGTAGAAGCTATTCCGGCACTGACAACAGATAAAGCAATTAACCTCTTTGAGAAATATAAAGTATTTACAAAGGCAGAGCTTGAGTCCCGTGCCGAGATCAAATACGAGAACTACTCAAAGGCAATCAATATTGAAGCTCGCACAATGATCGATATGGCTACAAAACAGATCATTCCTGCAGTTATCAAATATACAAAAGAACTTGCAGATACAATCAATGCTGTAAAGGCAGCAGGTGCAGACGTTTCTGTACAGTCTGAGCTTCTGACAGAGATTTCGGCTCTTCTTGTAGAGAGCAAGAACGCTCTGAAAGCTTTAACAGAAGTTACAGAGAAAGCTGTAGAGATGGAAGAAGGAGAAGAGCAGGCCAGATACTATCACTTCACAGTTGTGCAGGCTATGGCTGCGCTTCGTTCACCAGTTGACAAACTTGAGATGATCGTAGATAAAGAAGCATGGCCAATGCCTTCTTACGGAGATCTGATGTTTGAAGTATAAGATAAATGTTCCGATAGCAGAGTACAGGAGATTGTAGACTGCGGAAACTTTAGAAAGAATTAAGGATTTTATAAGGACCTTGGACTTGGAATGGACACATCTTTGTGCTATTCTAGGCTCAAGGTCTTTTTCTATGGCATTTGAGTAATGTTGTATGGAGTAGAGATGCATTGTGGATCTTTAAATAATAAAGTGTGAAGGTGTCTGGCTCGCTCGTGATACATAATAGAAACGATTAAGTGTTAATATTAGATATAAGAGATTAAGGAAGGAGATGGAAGATATGACAAAAAATGAATTCCTGGAGGGGCTTAGAAAGGCTCTTGGTAATGATCTGGATCGTGAGACTGTGCAGGAAAATGTTGCATATTATGATGGGTATATCAGTGTTCAAGTGAATCTTGGAAGAACAGAAGAAGAGGTGACCGCGGATCTTGGTGATCCGTGGGTAATTGCGCAGACAATTATTGATGCGGAGGAAGCAAAGCGGGGCACGGGCAGAAATGCTGGAAGTTCCTATACTACCGCCAATAGTGGATTCAGTGATCCAGTATATGGAGATGGCGGGGATTATACACGCGAGGATTATTATGATCAGAATCAGGGATATCAGACACATGTGCACACATTTGGCTTTGATACCTGGTGGAAAAAGCTGTTGCTGATACTTGGAATTATTGGGATTATCGTGCTTGTAGTATCGATTGTTGGAGGAATTATAAGCCTTCTGGCACCGATTTTGATTCCGCTTGTGATCATTATGCTGATTATCAGACTGATTGGCGGAAGCGGCCGGCGATGGTAAGCGAGACAGGCAGCCATATAAATATGATTTATATATAGAAAATATATGAAATAAGAAACAGACATTCCGACGGGGTTAAAATTAAGCCTGCCAGAATATCTGTTTTTGTTTGGGAAAATAGGGCAAAATAAAAGACTGATAGGGGAGCTATCAGTCTTTTGAGGGGAGTATAAATAATTAATAAGGGGTTGTAGAAAGTTGTGCTTCCTACGAATTCAAGTATAATATAGGAATTTCTAAAAAGCAAGATAAAAATGAAAAATCTTAAAAAAACCTTAAGGTGAGATTAAGATGCAAGATAATAACTTCATGCATTGGGAAGTAATGCTTTTGTTGAGGTAGCTGGTTTGACAAAATAGAAATGTTAACATATAATATACTTAACAGGAAAGCTGGAAGGTGAATGCAGCTCACCCGTTCCGGCGAATAAATTTATTAGTTATAAAGAATAGTCGTCAACTCGCCAAAGTCAGGACGGCTATTTTTTATGGGTAAAACTAAGTATTGCAACAATAAGCATCGCTATGGATACAATAAGCTGTAATTCTTCATATGTACTCATGTAGCACCACCTCCGACAGGCTCGGAACAGGTGCAGCACGTCCTCCAGTTTCCCGGTTAAATATATTATATGAGGATATTATAATATATTTAATAGCAAAAATATAGCAAAAATATAAAAATAAAACTATTTTACATCACATAAAATTCGGATGCCGGGACATACTAATTTTGCAGCAAAAAAGATTAGGAGGAATTAATATGGCTAAGAATTACAGTTCATCAAACAAAAACAGTTACGGCGAGGATGGTTACAACTCAACAAACAAGAACAAAACAAATTCAAGTATGGGGGATAAAAACGCATCTAACAAGACTTCAAACAAGAATGCAAAGAATTCTTCAAACAAGAATGCATCTAACGCATCTGACCGCAACTGTCATGATGAGAGTGACAGATACTAATCAGAGCTGATGATCAGCGTGGTTTGCAGGTATACTGTGAATTTTGCTGGCGACCGGGGGCATGCCACAAGGCATGTCCCTGTTTGCGTTGCCGGGCATATGAAGTGATAATGATTGAGAAACTGCCTGAGATATTTGAAAATATTATTTTTCAATATTTTTTGTTGAGTCCGACTTACGGAAATGATTGACAGTGCCCGGTAATAAAAGTAATATGAAAGAAAAACTTTTTTAATGCAAATGATGATTTGGAGAGATATATGAGAAGAATGGAATTGATTGCTCCGTGCCATTTTGGACTGGAAGCAGTGCTAAAACGTGAAATTATAGACCTTGGATATGAGATTTCGGAAGTGGAAGACGGAAGAGTCACATTTATCGGAGATGAGGAGGCTATATGCCGTGCAAATGTGTTCCTGCGTACGGCAGAGCGTATTCTCATTAAGGTGGGGAGCTTTAAAGCAACAAGCTTTGAAGAGCTGTTTGAGGCAACGAAGAGCCTTCACTGGGAAGAATATATTCCGAGAAACGGAAAATTTTGGGTTGCGAAAGCTGCTTCGATAAAAAGTAAGCTGTTCAGCCCGTCAGATATTCAGTCTATTATGAAAAAAGCGATGGTACGCAGACTTCAGGAGTATTATGGCATCGAATGGTTCCCGGAGGATGGAGCATCTTACCCGGTACGTGTATTTTTAATGAAAGACATTGTGACAATTGGAATTGATACTTCAGGGGTATCTTTACATAAACGCGGATATCGAGAAGTGTCTGGAAAAGCGCCGATTACAGAAACGTTGGCGGCATCACTTATTATGCTGACACCTTGGAATAAAGACCGGATCCTGGTAGATCCATTTTGTGGAAGTGGAACATTTCCGATTGAAGCGGCTATGATGGCAGTCAATATTGCTCCGGGAATGAATCGTTCTTTTACAGCTGAATCTTGGATGAATATTATACCGAAAAAGGTCTGGTATGACACGATTGATGAGGCAAATGATTTGATTCAGGATGATGTCGAGGTGGACATTCAGGGATACGATCTGGACAGTTCTGTAATTAAGATCGCAAGGCGCAATGCCAGAGAGGCGGGAGTGGATCATCTGATACATTTTCAGGAAAGAGACGTTAAAGATCTGCATCACCCGAAAAAATATGGTTTTGTGATTACCAATCCACCGTATGGTGAGCGATTGGAGGATAAAAAGGATCTTCCGGCCCTTTACAGAGCATTTGGTGAGAGCTTTAAGCATTTGGACAGCTGGTCTGCCTATATGATAACTTCTTATGAAGAAGCTGAACGATATTTTGGACGCAAGGCGGATAAGAATCGTAAGATTTATAATGGAATGTTGAAGACTTATTTCTATCAGTTCCTTGGACCGAAACCGCCAAAAAAGCTGAGGGAGAAGTAGGAAAAACCAGAGGAGAATTGAAGATGGACACAATTATATTTGCGACAGGTAACAAAAATAAAATGATAGAGATCCGTATGATTCTAGCAGATCTTGGCTGCAAGATCTTGTCCCAGAAAGAAGCCGGAATCCAGGCGGATGTAGTAGAGGATGGACAGACATTTGAGGAAAATGCGTTAATTAAGGCGACGACGATCGCGGATATTGCACGGAAGATGCCGGAGTATAAAAATGCAGTTGTTCTGGCAGACGATTCCGGATTGGAAATCGATGCGCTGAATAAAGAACCGGGAATCTATTCGGCACGCTATATGGGTGAGGATACGTCTTATGATATTAAGAACCAGGCGCTGATAGACCGGCTTGAGGGAGTGCCGGATGAGAAGCGTACGGCAAGATTTGTATGTGCGATAGCGGCGGCGCTTCCAGACGGAAGTACGGAAGTTGTACGAGGAACGATGGAAGGTCGTATTGGTTATGAGATCACAGGGGAAAATGGATTCGGATATGATCCGATCTTTTATCTGCCGCAGTTTGGCTGCAGCAGTGCAGAACTTGAACCGGAGAAGAAAAATGAACTGAGCCATCGCGGAGAAGGACTTCGCAAAATGCGCAAAGTATTGGAAGAAAAGCTGGAAAGCAAATAGAAGATATAACCAGACGAAAGAAAAGGCAGCTAGAAGAATGCAGTAAAAGAAAAGACAGGAAGACAAAAGAAATATGAAAATTGTGATAGTAAGTGATACACATGGTTCCAGAAAGAATATTGAAAATGTTTGTGAGTGTAATCCGGATGCAGATATGCTGATCCATCTTGGTGATGTGGAAGATGATGAAGATTACATAGAAGCTATTTTTGAGTGTCCAACGCATATTGTGGGTGGAAACAATGATTTCTTTTCAAGACTTCCGAGGGAGGAAGAATTTGAACTGGAAGGACATCATATCTTTATTACGCATGGACATGCATATTATGTCAGCATGGGAGAGGCGCATTTGCAGGAAGAAGCGCGCCGCAGAGGTGCGGATATTGTGATGTATGGGCACACACATGTGCCGGCACTTACAATAGACGCTGATCTTGTGACGCTGAATCCGGGCAGCCTGACTTATCCGAGGCAGCAGGGACGACAAGCTACCTACATGGTGATGAAATTAGAAAAAGGAAAAAAGCCTGAAGTAGAGCTTAAAACTGTGTAAAGATATGAACTCAATAAGTCTGGAAAGCCCGATTTTACGGGCTTTCCGAAGTATGGAAGACGCTTTGAAGAATTTTTTGAAAAAAGTTTAAAAAAATTGTTGACATATAGAGGGGGCTTATGTATAATACTATTTGTGTCACGGAGATAACGACGCGGAAACAAA
>UMBL01001360.1_pt1 | contig 45103 bp, 35 predicted proteins | sample 1963951 | NCBI WGS metagenome assembly UMBL01 (sample SAMEA4835940, study PRJEB28245) | human gut metagenome | biome: gut microbiome; material: fecal sample | place: Denmark | collected 2008 | reverse complement strand
CATTTTCTCCTCCCATGTTTTCTTTGCCCGGTGTATTCTTATTTTTTTATCAATTAACTACTCGCAGACTTTTTTATTTTATTGACTGTTTATTTTTATCAAAATCAGTTATTTACTTGTTATAAATTTAGTTTTAGTTTATACTTGTTTTATAAGATATTTACAGAACGGAGAATTAATATGGCTGATAATAATAATATTTTAAATGAAGCTGAAACAGCTTCTGAAAATGATAATTTAGATAATAATTTAACTAATGAAGATTATAACGGAACAACAGATAATAAAGAATCACAGTACGTTCCTAACATTGATGTTTTTTCAACTGATAAGGTCAACAGCTATGTGAAACTTTCAGACAAATATGAAGACATTAAATCTTCTGCTGCAACAATGCTTATTGTTGGAGGAGTTGGACTTGTTCTTATGGCTTTAATTATTGCCAAGGTTATTGTTCTTCCAATCAGTGCAGAAACTTCATGGTTGTTCTACTCTGTAATGGGTGGTGTTTTTATTATTTTTGTAATAGCCGGAATTGTTTCTTTTATGCATGCTAAGCAGGTTAAGATTGAAGCTGCTGAAGAGGATAAACTTATTGACAGCATTAATACCTGGGCTAATGATAATTTGAAAATTAGCGATTTAGATCAGGGACTTGACTTAAGCCAGCCTGATGAAATTCTTTTCTTTTCAAGAGCTGAACGTATTAAGAAGGCTCTTATGATGGAATTTGAAAATGCTGACGAACCTTTAATAGATGAACTTACAGAACAGATTTTTCATACACTATATGAAGAATAGCCTTTATTAACTCTCTTGACTATTCTTCTAGTCCTCTGAAGCTATAGGTTACCTATCCCTATAGCTTCTTTTATATACTAATTTCAATCTTTGTAATAAAAAAATGGTTCCAAACTTTATTTTCTTTAACGCTTGAAACCATCTTTTTTTATATGTAAATATTTCTAATATTATTCATCCCAGTTATGATATACCTGCTGAACATCTTCATCTTCATCAAGTCTGTCAATAATAATGTTCATCTTCTTAATTGCTTCATCATCTGTTAATTCAACATAATTCTGTGGAATCATTGTAACTTCAGCCTGTGCCATAGCAACTCCAGCTGCTTCTAATGCTTCTCTTACTACGCTAAATTCGTTAGGATCTGTAAGCACTTCATAGCTGTCTTCTTCGTCCTGGAAATCTTCAGCTCCTGCATCAATTGCAGTCATCATAAGTTCATCAGGATCCATATCACATTCTTCCTTATCAATGATAATCTGTCCCTTTTCGTCGAACATGTATGCTACACAACCCTGTGTTCCTACATTTCCACCACCTTTTGTGAAACAGTTTCTAACATTAGCTGCTGTTCTGTTTCTGTTGTCTGTAAGTGCATCAACAATAATTGCAATACCATTAGGACCATATCCTTCATATCTTACTGTTTCATAATTAATTGCACTTGCATTTCCTGCTGCTTTCTTAATTCCTCTTTCAATTGTGTCATTAGGCATGTTGTTTGCTTTTGCCTTTGCAATAACATCACGAAGCTTGCTGTTATTATTTGGATCTGCTCCGCCTTCCTTAACTGCTACAGCGATTTCTTTTCCGATGATTGTAAACATCTTACCTTTTGCTGCATCATTCTTTTCTTTCTTATGTTTAATATTCGCAAATTTTGAATGTCCTGACATATTAATCCTCTCTTCCGTAATCTTCTTTATTTCTATTTCTAATTTAAACCACTAGAAATTTTAACATTTTATATATTAATAGTCAACTAAGCTTATGTATCTAATTCCAAACTAATTAATAATGCTTTGTCCACTATTTTAAGCATTTCGCTGTCTAAATGACAAACCTTATCTTTCAATCGCTTCTTGTCGATTGTTCTTAACTGCTCCAATAAAATAATTGAATCTTTTATAATATTGCATTTGTCACAGTCTATTTTTACATGAGTCGGCAGTTTAGCCTTAGTCATTTTTGATGTGATTGCCGCAACAATTACTGTTGGACTGTGCCTGTTTCCCGTATCGTTTTGAATAACCAGAACAGGTCTTATTCCTCCCTGCTCAGAGCCTACAACAGGTCGCAGATCTGCATAATATATATCCCCTCGTCTAATAACCATTTCACACTCCAAAAATTGTTTATTTATATATAAGTATTCCAATTTTTGTAATGTGTATTCAAAATATAATAAAAAATTATATTTCTACTTCATAATCATCTTCAAAGTAGTCCTTTGTGCCAACTATTTTGCCATCTTTAACAAATACTCTTGGCACTCTTTTTCCAAGGTCACAGACAAACTCATAATTAAATGTTCCGGCTAACGCTGCCAAATCATCAATTAATATTTCCTCTGAACCATCTTTTCCTGCAAGAGTAACCTTGTCCCCTTCCTTAACGTCCATACCTGTTACATCAACCATAAACTGGTCCATGCAAACTCTTCCAAGAATGTTGCATTTCTTACCATTAATTAGAACATAGCCTTTATTGCTTAAGTTTCGTGGATATCCGTCTCCGTATCCAACAGGAATAGTTGCTATTGTCATCGGCTTATCTGCCACAAATGTCTGACCATAGCTTACGCCTCTGCCTTTTTCAATATTCTTAACATATACAACATGACTGTATATAGACATTGCAGGTATTAATTTCATATTATCCTTATCCATCTCTTCTGATGGATACAAACCATACATTGAAATTCCTGCTCTTGAAATTGTAAGGGAAGTTTCAGGCATTTCCATCATAGCTGCACTGTTTGCACACTGATGAATTGGTATTTTAACACCTTTTGCTTCTACCTTGGCAATAAAATCATTATATTCCTTAAACTGCTTTTCAGCAAAAGACTTATCGACATAATCAGCCTTTGCAAAATGAGTAAATGCAGATTCAATCTCCACATTTGGAAGCTTGCTTATTTCTACGACCTCATTTACTGCTTCTTCACTTGGAATGTAACCGATTCTGCTCATTCCCGTGTCAACTGCAATGTTAAATTTAACTGTTTTGTTTAACTTAACTGCGTGATCTGAAAAAGCTTTAGCCATCTTATATGTAAATATAGGTGGTAACATTTCTTCGTTAATTACTAAATCGCACAGGTTTTCAGGAACAACTCCCAGTATGTACAACGGCTTATCAATGCCGTGTCTTCTAAGATTGTGTCCTTCCCAAGCTGTTGCTACTGCATAACCAACGCATTCATTTTCAAGTGCTTTTGCAATGGGTACAGCTCCATGACCATATCCATCTGTCTTAATAACTCCTACAATTCCTGTTTCAGGTTTAATCTTTTCTCTCATCATTTCTATGTTTTTAATTATTGCATCTAAATTTACTTCAGCATATACTCTAAAGTATTTTTCTATATCTTTCATTATCTCATTCCTTTAAATAAAATCTTTATTCCTTCAATAATATCTGTTGCCATCATTGATGTCTTTGACACATATTCCATGGCTTTATCCCCCGCCAATCCGTGAATGTATGGTGCTAAAACAGTTGCGTTATTAAATTCAACACCTATGCCTATAAGCGCCGCAACTATCCCTGTTAAAACATCGCCTGAACCTGCTGTAGCCATTCCACTGTTACCTGACAGATTAATGAAAGTCTCCTGTTCCGTTGTAATAACTGTTCTTGCATCCTTTAAAATACAGTTAATGTTATATTTATAATTAACTTCTCTTCCGTATTTAATCAGATTAGAAGCAATCTCCTCAACCGGAGTATTTAAAAATCTGCTCATTTCTCCCAAATGAGGTGTAATTACAACATTCTTGTGTAACTTCTTTTTCAATCTTTCGTCTTCTGAAATATTGTTAATCCCATCTGCATCTATAACTGTTGGCAAATTATATTCAAGAACTTTTTCAATCATGTTCTTTTGAATTACGCCTGTTCCAATTCCCGGTCCAATGGCAACAACATCACACCACTTAAGGCATGCTTCCAATGATTTCATATTAAATTGATGTACATCATAAGTATTCACCATTGCTTCCGGAAGTAATCTTTGAATAATCTGTCTGTTCTGTTCTGCAGTAAATACGCGAACTAATCCTGCCCCAACTCTAAATGCCGCTTCAGCACAAAGAACCGCCGCACCGGAAATATCCTTACTTCCTGCGATAATCAAAATCTTGCCATATGTGCCTTTATTAGAATAATTAGGTCTTGGTGGAATAAAATTAAAATCCTCTAATGTTGCAGTTTTAACCTGCTCTTCTATCTGTTCATAGGCTTCCTGAGGAAATCCGATATCTGCCACAACAACCTGACCGCAATATTCTGCTCCAGGATATAAAACAGTACCAATTTTATAACTTCCAAAAGTTACAGTGCAATTAGCCTTTACTGCAACGCCACAGATTTTACCTGTGTCCGCACTAACACCTGACGGAATATCAACTGAATATACAATGTTCCTTCCCTTATTGATTTTTGAAATAACATCTTTATATACACCTTCCACATTACGGGATAAGCCTACTCCAAAAATACTGTCAATAATAACATCTGCATCGTTATAATCACCAACTATGTTAATTCCAATATTATGTGCAATGGAAAGCTGCTGTTTAAATTCTGTACTGGCTTTTGATATGTCACCTAAAATGTACAACTCTGTATTGTAACCTTTTAAATGTAATATTCGACAGATTGCGACACCATCTGCCCCATTGTTTCCAACACCTGCTACCACAAGTATTTTCTTATCCTTTAACTGGTTTTTGCAGACAATCTCTGCCACACTCAGTGCAGCCCTTTCCATTAAAACCAATGACGGTATTCCAATTGTATTAATGGTATAACTGTCTACCTTTTTCATATCTGTACCTGTAACAATATTTTTCATATATTACTCCTTAGAATCGTTCTTTTCTGAAATTCTATATGTAAGCTTCATTAAACTTTCTGATAAGTGAACATTTTCTACTATAATATCGTCTGAAAAACTTAAATCTGTATGTGCAAAGTTCCAAAAAGCCTTTACTCCACACTCTACAAGCTTTTGTGCTATCTTTTTAGCCGGTCCCTTTGGCAATGTTAATGCAACAATTTCCACGTTATGTTTTTTTACATAATCATAAATATCTGCAATATCCAAAATCTGACCGTGAGCTGTCTTCTTTCCTATTAAATCAGGATTCTTGTCAAACAATGCAACAATTTCAAATCCTCTGTTTCTAAAATTACCGTAGTTTGCAATAGCCTGACCAAGATTTCCCGCTCCAACTATTATCATCTTGTGCTTTACATCAAGTCCTAAAAGTTTTCCGATTTCATCATATAGATACTGTACATTATATCCGTATCCCTGCTGCCCAAAACCACCAAAATTGTTTAAATCCTGTCTAATCTGAGAAGCAGTTACATTCATAAGTTTACTCAGTTCCTTAGAAGATATACGCTCCACATTCTGCTGGCGCAACTCATCTAAATATCTATAATATCGGGGCAGCCTTGTAACCACCGCCTTTGATATTTTGTTCATTAATTATTCTCCTTGCTTAAGTGCTTGTAATCCGACACTATCCCCAGACTACAATATATAGTTTCAATTATAGTTATTAGCCTAAAGATTGTCAAATATTTGTCATTCTAATATGTTTAAAATTTTGTCTTTTTATGGTAAACTGTTCACTGTTAGCAAACACAAATATTTTAGGAGGATTTATCATGATATTATCATGTAATCATATATCTAAATCTTACGGTGTAGATACAATTTTGGACGACTGCTCTTTTTTCGTAAACGATGGTGAGAAAGCTGCCATTGTCGGTAATAACGGAGCAGGCAAATCTACTATTATGAAAATTATAATGGGTGAACTTAGTGCTGATAACGGTACAATCACCCTTGGTAAAAACAAGACTATAGGATATCTTGCTCAGTACCAAGATCTTGCTTCACACAATTCAATCTATGATGAAGTAAAATCCGTTAAGGCTGATATTATAAATATGGAAAAGAAACTTGTTGAATATGAAAAGGCAATGTCCGGTGTTTCAGGTGATGAACTTCACAAACTTATGGAAAATTACACTAATTTGGAACATCGCTTTCAATTACTTAATGGTTATTCATACAAAAGTGAAATCGAAGGTGTTATTAAAGGTTTAGGTTTTACTGAGGATGACTTTAACAGAGAGGTTGGCACTCTTTCCGGTGGTCAGAAAACAAGAGTTGCCCTTTGCAAGCTTCTTCTTGAAAAGCCTGACATTATTATGCTTGATGAACCTACCAACCACTTAGACCTTACTTCAATCAAGTGGCTTGAAACATATTTATCTAACTATAATGGTGCAGTTCTCATAATTGCCCACGACAGATATTTTCTCGACAAAATAGTTACTAAGGTAATTGAAATTGAAAATACACACTGCCACGTTTATGATGGCAACTACTCTGATTTTTCGGTTAAGAAAAAACAATTACGTCAGGCACAGCTGAATCTTTACCTGAAACAGCAAAGTGAAATCAAGCACCAGGAAGAGGTTATTGCAAAGCTTCGTTCTTATAAGCAGGAAAAGTTCTATAAGCGTGCTGAAAGCCGTGAAAAAGCTCTTGCCAATATGGAACGAATTGATAAACCTGAAGAATTAAAAGATGTAATGAATATTAAGTTAGAACCTGACTGTATAAGCGGTAATGATGTTTTGACAGTTGAAGGACTTTCAAAATCATTTGATAATCTTCATCTTTTTTCTGATATTAGTTTTGAAATCAAACGTGGTGAACACGTTGCCTTAATTGGCGATAACGGAACAGGAAAAACTACTATTCTTAAGATTATTAATGATATTATCAGTGCTGATGCCGGAACTGTAAAGCTTGGCACTAACGTTCATATAGGATATTATGATCAGGAACATCACAACCTTGAAGATTCTAACACTCTATTCGAGGAAATTGCTGATGCTTACCCTGATATGACTAATACTAAGATTAGAAATACTCTTGCTGCTTTTATGTTTACCGGAGATGATGTTTTCAAACTTGTAAAGGATTTAAGCGGAGGCGAAAAAGGGCGTCTTTCTCTTGCTAAGCTTATGCTTTCAGAGGCTAATCTTATTATTCTTGACGAACCTACTAACCATTTGGATATGACATCTAAAGAAATTCTTGAAAATGCCATTAATAATTATACCGGAACTGTTTTCTATGTATCTCATGACCGTTATTTTATTAACCAGACTGCTTCAAGAATTCTTGAACTTACAAATACTAAAATAATTAACTATCTTGGCAACTACGATTATTACGAAGAAAAATGCGAAGAGTTAACTAAAACATATGCGCCTGCCATTGAAAAGGAGAAAAAAGTTACTTCTACTTCTTCCGGCAAGCAGGATTATTTAGAAAGGAAGGCTGAAGCCGCAAGGACTAGGAAATTGAAAAATGATATTTCAAAAGTCGAAAAAGAAATTAAAGAAAAAGAAGACAGATTAAATGAACTGGATGAGTTATTAGCAGATCCTGCTGTTTCCACTAATTCCGCAAAACTTAACGAAATTAGCAAAGAACAGAATGAAATAAGTGAACGATTAGATGAACTTATGGATCAATGGGAGATTTTATCTGACCAACTTGACTAATAATATTGCATTTTGTGCTAATTTATCTTAAAATAATTTTATAGTTTTTACGTTTAAGGAGACAGTATTATGGAGAATAAAAAAGTAGTTGTTGCTTTAGGAAGAAATGCTTTCAGTGAATCATTTCCTAAGCAGCAGGAACGTGTAAAGGCAGCAGCAAAGGCTATTGCTGATTTAGTAGAAGAAAAATATGAAGTTATTATTACTCACAGTAATGGACCACAGGTTGGTATGATTCAGACAGCCATGACTGAATATTCAAGACTTGATCCTGACAGAACAGTTGCTCCTATGTCAATTTGTGGTGCAATGAGTCAGGGATATATCGGTTTTGACCTTCAGAATGCTATTCGTACTGAATTACTTCACAGAGGAATTTACAAACCTGTAAGTACTATTATCACTCAGGTTCGTGTTGATCCTTTCGATAGAGCTTTTAATGCTCCTTCTAAGGTTATCGGCAGATTAATGACTAAGGAAGAAGCTGAAAACGAAAAGAAGAAAGGTAACTATGTTGAATACGAAGAGGATCAGGATGGTTATAGAAGAATAATTGCCAGCCCTAAGCCTATTGATATTTATGAAATTGATGCTATCAAGGCTTTAGTTGATGCTCACCAGCTTGTTATTGCAGCAGGTGGTGGCGGAATTCCTGTTCTTGAACAGCGTACAGGTTTAAAGGGTGCCAGCGCAGTTATTGAAAAAGACTACACAGCAGCTAAGTTAGCTGACATGTTAGACGCTTCTGCTCTTATGATTCTTACATCAAATGATTACCTTACAATCGACAACAACGGCACACAGGAAGAATTAAAGAACCTTACTGCTGAAGAAGCTCAGAAGTTAATCGATGAAGGACACTTTGATCCTGTAACATCATTACCTAAGATTGATGCTTCACTTTCATTCGTATTAGCCGGCAAGGGACGTAAGGCTATAATTACAAACCTTTCAAAAGCTAAAGAAGGAATCCGTGGAAAAGTCGGAACAATAATTGAATAATTCAGGTTTGGATATATTAATATTTGGTATTTGGATATATTAATATATTAGTATATTGATATTTGGATATATTAAAACCATTATTAAAACAAGATATAATGACAATGGCACAGGGCTGTGAATCAGCCCTGTGTTTTTTGTTGTCAGAATATTGTGTCGGTATTGTATCACCAGTGATTGGGACAAACCTTTTCTTTCATTTACAGATTATATAGCGCGTTTCAGTTGCTAGATTCCGTAATCGGTGACGAACAGACAAGCTTTTTTCTATGATTTACGGATTATATAGTGTTTCGGTTGCTAGATTCCGTAATCGGTGACTATTGGAGAAGAAAATTGACATATTTTACGTTTTACAGGGGTGATTTTGTCTCACAATCCGTAATTGTATTTTCAATTACTTGTCATATGATAATTTCTTTTGCTGACACGTAATTTTTCACGTGATAGCAAGCTTTTTGCTTCTGATTACGTGTGTCACAATATTTCTTTCATATGACACGTAATTTTAGACGAATTTTCTAGATTTCTTCATTGAATTACGTGTGACACAGCATTTACTTCATGTGACACGTAATCGCAGACGAATTTTCTAGATTTCTTCATTGAATTACGTGTGACACAGCATTTACTTCATATGACACGTAATCGCAGACGAATTTTCTAGATTTCTTCATTAAATTACGTGTGACACAGCATTTACTTCAAATGACACGTAATCGCAGGCAAAATATCAAAGATTTCTTCAATAAATTACGTGTGACACAATGTTTCTTTCATATGACACGTAATTCCTACAACAATCATAAGTATACTGGACCCCGTGGCGTGGACACCGCCCCGGACGACTTTGTACGGAAAATGAGAAGATAAATCTTCAAAGAATCACCTTACTTCCAAAGAAAAAGCTGTCAGGAAATCAATTAACCATTCAATATTTCTCTACCTTATGTTCTCCATAAGCTTCCTCAAAGAAGTATTCCTGTGAATTGATTGCTTCGCCTGTGATTTCGTCTTTGCAATATTTTCCATTAGGCTTCATTCTTCTTCCTTTTACGTTATCTGAAAGCATTATGTTAAACATACCTCTTATACGTTTCTTTATTGCTTCATCGTATATTGGTGCAGCAACTTCTACTCTTCTGACTGTGTTTCTTGTCATTAAGTCTGCTGAAGATATATATATTTTGTCCAAAGGCTCCTTACCGAAAATATAGATTCTTGAATGTTCAAGATATCTTCCAACTATACTTTTTATTGTTATGTTTTCGGTATATCCCGGAACGCCGGCTATAAGACAACTAATTCCTCTTATAACCATATCAACCTTTACACCTTTGTTAGAAGCTTCAATAAGTTTTTTAATTATAACTTTATCAGTAAGTGAGTTGCACTTAAATCCTATGTATCCTTCCTTACCTTCTGCAATTTTTTCGATTTCATTGTCAATAAGCTCCACTATTTTGCTCTGCATACATTTAGGTGATACAAGAAGATGCTCTGTTTCTTCAACTACCTGTTCCAAACATATTTTGTTGAAGACTTCTGCTACTTCTTTAGCAATATCTTCGTTAGCTGTCATCAATGACAAGTCAGTGTAAAGCTTTGACGTCTTCTCGTTATAATTGCCTGTTCCAACCTGTGTAATATGCTTAACCTGATTGTCTTTCTTATATGAAATAAGACAAATTTTTGAATGAACTTTTGTATGGTCGATTCCGTAAATAATTCTGCATCCTGCATCTTCCATTCTCCTTGACCACTCAATATTGTTCTGTTCATCAAATCTTGCTCTAAGTTCAACCATTACCACAACTTCTTTTCCGTTTTCGGCCGCGTCAATTAAAGCCTCAACTACCTGTGAGTTTTTGGCAACTCTATAAAGAGTCATCTTTATTGAAGCAACATTTGGATCTGCGGCAGCTTCCTTTAAAAGATTAATAAAACTTGTCATGCTTTCAAAAGGATAACTTAACAGAATGTCTTTCTTTTCAATCTGATCAATCATAGGTTGTGTTTTGTCAATTGCTGTAGAAACCTGTGGAATCCTTCTCTTAAAGAATAATTCTTTTCTATTTCTAAGCATATCCTGAATCTTAAATACGAAATCAAAATCAAGTGGTGTTTCCTGATGGAAAGTCTGCTCTTTTTTAAGATTTAATTCTTTACAAAGACTTCTAATAACCTTTTCATCTAACACTCTTGAATATTCCATTCTTATTGGGCAAAGCTTTGTACGCATTCTAATCATTTCTTCCATTGATTCTCTATAACTAATGTCTTCGTCTGCAAAAATCTCATCAATATCAATGTCTGCGTTTCTTGTAATTCTTATTAAAGACTTGCTTTTTACTGTATAGTTTTCAAAAATCATAGGCATATAATGAAGTATAAGTTCTTCAATAAGCATATATCTGCCACTACCCGGCACTATTTGAACAAGCCTGTTAAAAACACTACTTCTGCAAGGAACAATGCAAATCTTATCATTGTTTTTGGACTCAAGAAGTGCAACAGCATATATTTCCTGATTATTTAGGAATGGGAATGGATGCTTCTTTCCAATTACTTGTGGAGATAATAACGGCATAACATTATTCTTAAAATAATTCTCCATTCCATCTTTTTCTTCTTTTGAAAGTTTATCAAAATTTACAATCTGCACGCCATAATTCTTAACTTCTTTCATCAAGCCATTATATATATGCTCTTTCTTCTTTAGCAATTCCTTCGTTCTTTTAAAAATACGTTCTAACTGCTCGCTTGATGTCATATAAGTTTTGTTTTCTCTTTTTTTGTCAGAAATAATCATCTGATCATAAATTGAGCCTACTCTAACTCTATAAAATTCGTCAAGATTAGTTGAAAAAATACTTACAAAAGTTAATCTTTCACACAACGGAACATCTTCATCACTGGCTTCATCTAAAACTCTTTCATTAAATTTAAGCCATGACAATTCCCTGTTATCATAGCAAGGCAAAACTTTGTGCTTTCCTCTAACTTCTTCTTTTACATTTTCAGCTTTTGTTCCTTCTGCTTTTAAGTTTTTCTTTTCCTGTAACCCACTTTTCATTTCCGGCTGAGGAACTTTATTCTTCTCTATGATTGGATTATTTTCAGTTACGTCTATTTCGTTTTTCTTATTTATTTCCATTTTAAACCACCCGAGTTTACTTACTAATCTCCTAAGCATATGCCTAACATTCTAACCTGTCTTATAATTTCATCATTTGGATCTACACGTTTTGGTTTTTCAACCGCTGTACTTAATGGCACACTTGTAATATTGTTGCTTTGTACGGCCACCATTCTTCCATATTGCTTATTAAGGATTAGTTCTACACCTTTAACACCGATTCTTGAAGTAAGAACTCTATCAAAAGCACAAGGATTACCACCTCTTTGAATATGGCCCGGTACAACAACTCTAACTTCGCCGTCAATTTTTTCACTAAGTTCAGCTTCCAAACGGTAGCCTGCTGAAATATATCCGTCTTTTGCTCTTTTCTGCTTAAGTTCTTTCTTTGAAAGCTTTGTCTCTTCCTGTGAAATAATTCCTTCTGCCACTGCAAGAATAATATGCTTTCTGCCATTTTTAAGCTTATCTTTTATATATTGGCTTATTTTCTCAATATTATATGGAATTTCGGGTATTAAGATTACATCTGCCTTTCCTGCTATTCCTGAATATAACGTAAGCCAGCCTGCCTTATTTCCCATAATTTCAGCAATCATAATTCTTCCGTGTGACTTTGCCGTTGTATGCAACTCATCAAGAGTTCTTGTTGCAATATCAATGGCTGACTGAAATCCGAAAGTCATATCTGTTCCGTTAATGTCATTATCTATAGTTTTTGGAAAAGTTACAATGTTTAAGCCCTTCTCTGACAAAAGATTTGCTGTTTTGTGGGAACCATTTCCTCCTAAAACCACAAGACAATCAAGTTCCATCTTTTTATAATTAGAAATCATTGCCTCTACTTTGTTTCTGCCTTTTTCATCAGGCTCATTAATCTTCTTAAATGGTTGTCTTGAATTTCCAAGGATGGAGCCTCCCAAATTTAAAATATTCTCAAACTCTTCCGGCTTCATTTTCTTATAATCACCATTAATAAGACCTGTGTAACCGTCCAAAATCCCATAAATTTCAACCTTATCCTTATTGGTTTCAGTTAATCCTTTAACCAATCCATACATTGCTCCGTTTAATCCCTGACAATCTCCACCACTTGTAAGTATTCCGACTTTAATCACAACCGCACCTCCTGATTTTTTGTTTTATTATAATAAAAGAAAACCCGGCAGAACATTACAATCATATGTCTCTTCAATATTACTATATCAATGTAAATGTTCTGTCCGGGTTTGGTTAAATCCGCGTTAAATATTCTATTATTTTGTCTCTTTGCTATATGTTTAATAGTACACTTTTAAATGATATTGTGCATTATCTTTTTATGTGACATTTTTATTTTTCAATCACATTGTACAAATCATAGTATATTCCATGTTTGTCCATTAATTCCTTATGTGTACCCTGTTCTTCTATTCCCTTGTCTGTTAAAACTAGAATCTTTTCTGCATTTCTTATAGTAGACAATCTATGAGCAATTACCATTGTTGTTCTGTTCTTTGCCAGTTTTTCCATTGATTCCTGTACTATCTTTTCACTTTCGTTATCAAGTGCAGATGTTGCTTCATCAAAAATCAATATTGGAGGATTCTTAAGAAATACTCTTGCTATTGAAATTCGCTGTTTCTGTCCGCCTGACAGCTTAATACCTCTCTGTCCTATATCTGTTTCAAAGCCATTTGGAAGTGACATTATAAAATCATACGCATTAGCTTCTTTTGCTGCTGCAATTACTTCCTCCCTTGTAGCATCAGGGCGACCGTATCTGATATTGTCATATACTGTTCCCACGAAAAGGTAAACATCCTGCTGCACTATACCTATATTATCTCTTAAATCTTTTAATTTTATGTCTTTAATGTCTTTTCCATCAATAGTTATTTTTCCACTTGTGGCTTCATAAAATCTTGGAATAAGATTGCAAAGTGTAGTCTTACCTGCTCCTGATGAACCTACAAGTGCCACATAAGAGCCTGCCTTAACTTCCAGATTAATATGTTTCAAAACTCTATGAGAGCTGTCATTATACTTAAATGAAACATCTTCAAGTTTAATGTCACCTTTAACATTACTTATTGAAACTGCGTTTTCACTATCTTTAATTTCAGGTTCAATTGAAAGAATCTGTAGAAATCTTTCATATCCTGAATATCCATTCTGAAACTGTTCCGTAAAATCAATTAACGTTTTAATAGGATCTGTAAAAATATTTATATATAATAAAAATGTAACAAGGTCTGTTACAGATATCATGTCCTTAGTTATCATTAATCCCCCTGAAACTATAACAAGAAGATTAATCATTGTTGTAAAAGCTGTAAGTCCTGAGTTGTATCCACCCATATACTTATAGTTATTCTTCTTTGCTTCAAGGAAAGCATCGTTTCCCACTTTAAATTTTTTATTTTCCAAGTCTTCATTGGCAAAAGATTTTACCACTCTTATTCCCGAAAGATTGTCTTCTATTTGTGCGTTTATTTCCGCTATTTTAATTCTGTTAACTCTAAACGCCTGTTTCATTTTCTTATTAAAGAAATATGCGTAAACAAGCATAAATGGAACTAATAAAAATGCTATAAGAGCAAGTCTTACATTTATGCTTAAAAGAATTGCCAAAGCTCCTATAATCTTTATTACTGATATGGTTACGTTTTCCGGGCCATGATGTAATAATTCAGTAATGTCAAAAAGGTCCGATGTTATTCTTGACATTAACTGTCCTACTTTTTCATCGTCATAAAATGAAAAAGATAATTTTTGAAAATGTCCAAATATTTCTGCTCTCATGTCATATTCGATTTTTGCACCCATTACGTGACCATAATTGGCAATGTAATAATTACAATAACACTGGAACAAAATCAAAATTCCTACAACAATAGCTATGATAATCATTGTTTTTACAACCTGTTCTGCTGGCATATATATTACTTTTGCCGTAACATATCTTACCACCAGCGGTATTAGCAATGCTATAAATGATGCCATTATTGCAAAAAACATATCTGCCAGAAAAACTTTCTTATAAGGTTTGTAATATGACACAAGTTTCTTTAAATTCTCTAACATTTTCTCTTCCTGCCTTAAATATATTTTGCTCAATTTCTTTTAAAATACCAATAATCTTATTGAATATTTTTTATCATAAAGGGACCGCCACCACGACGATCCCTTTGTTACTACCTGCAATCATTACAGGCAAATACTTTTAGTATAAATAATAGCAGTTAACTGCTTTTGATTTATAAGTTTTCTTGCCTTCTTTTCTGTTTGCCACTACATAAACATAGTATGTTTTCTTCTTATTAAGCTTCTTCTTTTTGAATTTTTTAGCTGTATAAGCACGCTTCTTTGTTGTAGTAAGTTTCTTGTAACCACCAGTCTTTGATGTAGACATGTAAACTGTATAGTTCTTTGCTCCACTAACTTTCTTCCAAGTAATCTTTAACTTCTTACCTGACTTCTTAAGTCCAACCTTTGGCTGTAATGCAAAAACTGTATAATCAGACCATGCACCATAGTAGTTCTTGTTATCAATTGTTACATAAGCTCTTACTCGTAATTTGTAGAACTGGTTCTTAATGTTCTTTAAAAGATTGTATGATGTACTTGTAATATTACCTGAAGATACTTTCTTATTCTTGTATGTGTAAAGTTCATATACATAACCATCGTGGTATTCAGGCTGTGTAAACCCAAATGTAACCTCTTTTAAAGAATTATAATAGTTTGTAATTGCTAATCCCTGAACCTTTTCAGGAACAAGATTAATCTTATATGGACTCAAGTATTCCGTATTATAGAATCCTGTTGTCTTTGCAGAAAATCCATTAACTGTTCTAACAGGTCTTACACCAACGCAAGTATCGTTCTTAAGTTTGTTGTTAAAACCGTCTACTGTATATGTAGTTGATGTTGTTGAACCTACTACATATTCATTATTATTTACAAATCTGACAATCTCATAAGATGTAGCACCTTCACTAGCTGTCCAACTAATTGTTATGCTTGATGTTGTAGCTGTTGTCTGTCTTAAATCCTTAACATCAGCAGGTACTGATGCTACCTGAATTGAATCAGAAATAGCATAAACTGTGTTCTCATTCGTAGTACTTACAGCCTTTAATGCCTTAACATAAAGTAAATCTGATGCTGAATAACTTGAATCTGTTCTTGTGAAAGTCTGATTATCATAAGATGTTTCAATTATATATTTCACATTAGTTCCTAAATAGTTATCCCAAGCAATACTTACAGTAGTAGTTGAAGCCTTCTCCTGCTTTAATCCTGTAACCTTTCCTGTTGCACCAAAAGCTGTCATTGCAAATAACAATGAAAACAATGCTGCCAATGTAATTACTGAAATCTTCTTACTAATTTTCATATTCCCTTCTCCCTTCGTTTTTAACCTCATTAATAATAGAAAATATATAATAAAATATTATTACAGTGTCAAAAGGTCTTTCCCATCTGTGCTTGCACAATGGTAGAAAAATAAGCTTTGGACACGTTCTAATATTTATTACCCTACATTAATCCTTCTAATGTCTTTCTAATAGCCATAATGAACTCTTCTGTATTTAATTTCTTCTTGTTTTCAAGTGTTGAAATTAAATATAAATCTCCTGTCATTTCGCCATTTTCAATTGTGTCGATACATGCCTTTTCAAGCTTGTCTGCAAATTCCATAAGTTCAGGAAGTTTGTCAAGTTCTCCACGTTTTCTTAAAGCTCCTGACCATGCAAAAATTGTTGCGATAGGGTTAGTTGATGTTTCTTCACCCTTTAAGTACTTGTAATAATGTCTCTGTACTGTACCGTGAGCTGCTTCATATTCGTAGTAACCCTGTGGTGAAGCAAGTACTGATGTCATCATTGATAATGAACCGAATGCTGTTGCAACCATATCTGACATTACATCACCGTCATAGTTCTTACAAGCCCAAATATATCCACCTTCTGATCTCATTACACGTGCTACTGCATCGTCAATAAGTGTGTAGAAATATTCAATTCCTGCTTCATCAAATTTTTCTTTATATTCAGCTTCAAAAATTTCAGCGAAAATATCTTTAAATGTGTGGTCATATTTCTTTGAAATTGTATCTTTTGTTGCAAACCAAAGATCCTGCTTTGTATCTAATGCAAAATTGAAACAACTTCTTGCAAAACTTTCTATAGATTCATTTAAGTTATGCATACCCTGGATAATTCCTGCACCCTTAAAATCGTGAATTAATTCTCTTGTTTCTTCTCCTGCTTCGTTAGTGTAAACAAGTTCTGTCTTGCCTGCTGCAGGAATCTTCATTTCAACACCCTTGTAAACATCACCATATGCGTGTCTTGCAATTGTAATAGGCTTCTTCCAGTTCTTTACGTATGGTTCAATACCTTTTACAATGATAGGTGCTCTAAATACTGTTCCGTCAAGAATAGCTCTAATAGTACCATTAGGACTCTTCCACATTTCCTTAAGATGGTATTCCGGCATTCTTGCTGCGTTAGGTGTGATTGTTGCACATTTTACAGCTACACCGTATTTCTTAGTTGCTTCTGCAGAATCAAAAGTAACTTGGTCATTAGTCTCATTTCTATACTCAAGTCCTAAATCATAATATTCTGTCTTTAAATCAACAAAAGGTAATAACAATTCTTCTTTGATCATTTTCCAAAGGATTCTTGTCATTTCATCGCCATCCATTTCTACCAATGGAGTTGTCATTTTAATCTTTTCCATTATATTTCCTCCTAAATTAAGCTATCAAACTACTCCACTAGATTATAACTAATTACATTGCTAAAGTAAACAAATTCCCCTGCTTTTTTTTATTTCTTACAAAAATTAACCATTTTTTCAGGGTTGATTTTTCCCCAGCCCTGCCTGTTTCCTTCCATTTTTAAATCAATTGCCGTATTCCTTATCAACTTCTTGCATTGTATGTTAGACATTTCCTTATTAATGCCTAAAATCATACAAATCACGCCTGAAACTATAGGTGTTGCCATTGATGTTCCGCTTTTTGGTACATAGCTGTATCCTGACTTTATGCCATTACTGCAACTGTATATGCCATTGGCCGGAGCCAAAATATCAGGTTTTTGAACGCACTCTTTTGTTGGACCTCTACCTGAGTAATTCTTTGTAATCCTACCGTTTACTATCATCTTAATATTATCATCTAATGCCCCAACTGTAATTATCTTCTTACTGCTTCCGGGAATTGACACAGTTCCATATTCCGGTCCATTATTTCCTGCTGCAGCTATAATAACATATCCCATGTCCCATAAAAGTTCCACAGCCTCAATTAATTTCTTATTATTTCCCTCTTTATTAAATGTGCCAAAAGATATGTTAACCACTTTTATGTTATATTTCTTTCCATTATCAATAATCCACCAAATTCCACTTATTACGTTATCTTCCTTGCCAATGCCTCTTTTATCAAGAACCTTCAGTGATACTATGTCCGACTTAGGCGCAATTCCTTTAAAAAAGCCGTTAGACATTTTTCCATCTCCTGCCAGTATTCCCGTTACATGAGTTCCGTGTCCCTCATCGTCATAAATGGCTGTTTTTCCGTTTACAAAATCCTTATATTTTATTATTCTTTCCCCAAAATCAGGATGATTGCATATTCCCGTATCAAGGACTGCAACTGTCACATTTTCTCCCATTATATTATTTTTGTGCAAACTATCTATGTTTAGAATTTGTCTTACCTTCTTCATTATATTTACCATTATTTTATCTGATATTTCTACTATAATATATGGCTTATTTTTGCTTTTGTCCTTGTAGCTTTTTAACATTTTTTATTTTTTTGTAACCGGAACAGGTCAGGTTACATATACTTTAGTGTAAACAAAAATTAGGAGATTCAAAATGAGTGATTTAGCAGCAACAAACTGTGGATGTGGTTGCGGAGACGGTGGAAACAACAACTGTTTACTCCTTATCCTTATACTTTTGTGTTGTGGAGGTTATGGCAACGGCTCAGGCTGTGGTTGTGGCGGTAATGACTGCTCAAGCATTATCTGGATTATTTTGCTTCTTAGCTGCTGTGGCGGTTGTGGTTCATTCTTTGGTAATGGAAACGGCTGTGGTTGCGGCTGCTAGTTGATGACAACGACTTTTACCAATACGACTTTCTATGTCTGACCAAAAACGCTCTTTTATACAATAATATAGAAGACACAAACCTGTTTGTTTTACTTACAAGTATTATGTGCGCATATTTTTAATTTAGTATTTTATTTGTTTTTACAGCATAAACTTAATAAAACAGACAACACAATATTATCCGGGGGGATTATGGTTATATGGAAAACAACCGTTTTATGCAAACAAAATTCGATTCCATGGTAACTAATCAGACTATGCAGTTAGTAAAAGCCATAATCCCTTATATTGATAATAATCTTGCAACTGTTCTCGGGGTTTATATCAAGTTTATAGAGCTTGAAAATACCTTTCGTGTTAACCAAAATGTTTCCATTTCAGCTATGAATGCCAATCATAAAGGGCTTGAAAGTATGCTTGAAGATATTAAGGAATTTTTAAATGACGGGGACAAGGAAACTCTTGAAACTTTAATGACTGTTATAGAAATGATGAATATGGATGACGGGGCAAAGCAGGATATTTTAAGCGGATACATGGATATGTTTGGTATGTGATTTAAGGAGGTTCTATGATTAATAACAAATGGATGGAAAATCCTATACTTTCAGATATTTCTACTGAAAAAATGGAAGTTCTAACTAAAATATTAAATGGTGCAGGAGATATGGATGCAAAGCAAATGCTTACATATTTTATTAAAGAAACTAATCAGGCATCCAAAAATGGCATAAACTTCACCGACAAAGAAACAGATGCCATACTTGAAGTTCTAAAAGCTGATATGTCGCCTGAGGAAATCAAAAGAATTGATACCATAAAAAGGATGGTAAGCATGCTTGGGAAACGAAAGAAAATGAATTGATGTGTGTCCCAAAGTCACTCATCCTCTTTTGTTTCATCACAAGTGGATGAATGACTTTGTACACTGTAATCATATTTCTTCCATACTGTCTTTCGGCAAAGAACGGCTTGCTATTAAAATTTCTATAAGCACCAGCAATTCCTTACTGGACAAAAAATCATCCATAGACAAATAATATGCCTTCTCCCTATGGGAATATTCAATCTGGGCGTTTCCGTTTCTATATTCGTTCTCAGATAAATATGCCCTTATTTCATTTATATCTCTGGAAACCGTTTTGCCTGAAACAGAATATTCATCCGCCAACTGTCTCACAGACACAAACTCGCCTTTAAGAAGTCTAAAGAAAATATCTAAAATCCTATATTTTTTGTCCTGTAATTCCATAACCTCTTACTCCATATTATATTTTCTCTCTTCGCTATAATACCAACGCTCACATAGTTTTGCATAACCAATAACATATTGATATTTGTATTCTGGTTTTTTATTTAAACATATATTTATTTTATATGTAAAAGTTGAATTATCTGCAAAAAGTTTATCAAAACTTACTACAAGTGTATTATCTTTCACTTCCACTTCTACGCTGACATTGTACATTAAATCATAAATATCCTTCTTTATATTTTCAGGCATATTAATATTTGAATCTGACTCTATACCATCACACATTTCATTAAGATTAAATTTTACATCCGCACATTTGTCTATATATGAAAAATACTCTGCTATTTCTGTTAGTTGTTTATAATATGTAGTCAAAACTGGTCTAATTGCTTCATCTACATAGACTTTTTTAGAAATCTTCGATGGATTCATATAATCCATCACATCCACCTTTATAACCTTTTTCACTCCGTTTACTGCTCTGGCTGTGATATAGACCGTTCCTGTTTTCCTATTATCATTAGCCGTAACGACACCTTTTTGATTTACAGTGGCAAGACTTTCATCTGAGCTACTCCAAACAAGTTTACTGTTATATAATTTCTTCTTTTTTAATCCTTTATTTACTCTTGCTTTTGCATGTAATTTTATACTTTCATACAAACCTACATTGTAATTATCTTCATAATAAAAATCAGGAATTACCACTCTTGCCGGGTTAATTTTTTTAGCGTTTCTTTTAGTTGCTTTCACTCTTATTTTATAGCTTTTTACACCTAAGACTTTCTTTCCCTTAACTTCCGTATAAGGAGCGATTTGGTATGTATACTTTTTTCCTGCCTTAACTTTTTTGTCAGTATAGTTTTTTATTTTATTACTTTTTATTGTAGCTATTTTTTTATTATTTCTGTAAATAACATAACCCTTTGACTTTGGTACTTTGGACCATTTCAAAATTATGCCATTTTTGTTTGACATATTTCCATAAAAATTACTTACCATCGTATCTATATTATTCGATTGTATTGATTTTTCATTTCCATATGTATTATGCATATTTAATATGCTTGTTAATACAAATAAAATTATTAGCTTTTTTATTTTCACTTTTATCATTTTTGAAAAATCCCTATATATTTACTTATTTATTCTCCAAATAAAACTCTGTATTATATTTTCTCTCTTCGCTATAATACCAACGCTCACATAGTTTTGCATAACCAATTTGATATTTAAATTTTTCTTCTGATGCCTTGTCAATACAACAAATAATATTATATTTAAAAATACTTCCATCTGAAAAGTAATCGTTGTAAGTTACTTTTAAATAACCATCTTTAATTTCAAAATGAAGGCACAAATCATTCATAACTGTGTATAATGACTTTTCTATCTTTTCATTTAATTTTATTTCAGGTTGTGTTTTTACCGACAATCCATCTTCTTCTAAGTCAATTTTCATATTACTAATTTTATTATCAAAAGCAAAATATGTAGCTATATCGCACATTTCATTCTTGTACTTTCCAAATAAAGGTGCTAATTCTTCTGGAACAACTTTATAATTTTTAAATTTGACAGGATTATAATAATTCATCACATCCACTTTTATAATCTTTTTCACTCCGTTTACTGCTCTGGCTGTAATATAGACTGTTCCTGTTTTCCTATTATCATTAGCCGTAACGACACCTTTTTGATCTACAGTCGCAAGACTTTCATCTGAGCTACTCCAAACAAGTTTACTGTTATATAATTTCTTCTTTTTTAATCCTTTATTTACTCTTGCTTTTGCATGTAATTTTATACTTTCATACAAACCTACATTGTAATTATCTTCATAATAAAAATCAGGAATTACCACTCTTGCAGGATTGATTTTTTTACCGTTTCTTTTAGTTGCTTTTACTCTTATTTTATAGCTTTTTACACCTAAGGCCTTCTTTCCCTTAACTTTCGTATAAGGAGCGATTTGGTATGTATACTTTTTTCCTGCCTTAACTTTTTTGTCAGTATAGTTTTTTATTTTATTACTTTTTATTGTAGCTATTTTTTTATTATTTCTGTAAATAACATAACCCTTTGACTTTGATACTTTGGACCATTTCAAAATTATGCCCTTTTCGTTTGACATATTTCCATAAAAAGTAATTGTTGAATTTATACTTGGATTTTTTGTTTCATCTGCTTTTACCAAATAACAATTAGTTATAAATGTAACCATTATTAAGATTGCTATTGATATGATGAATTTTAGATTATGTTTTATCTGTTTCATATTGCCCCCTAAACGTTATCTTTTTCAAAATTTTATCACACTTGGTATTTCTTGTCTATAAAGATAAAAGCTGCCATCAGGTCATCACAACCTAACAACAGCTTTTCAACTAAATACTTAATTATTTAGCAACTATATTTATAATTCTTCCCGGAACATAAATTTCCTTAATAATGTTTCCTGTTAACTTGTCGCCTAATGCTTCCTTACCCTGAGCAATAGCGTCATCCTTTGAGATGTCAGCAGGTACACTGATTACAACTTTTGTCTTACCGTTAATCTGAACAGGAACCTGGATTTCATCATCCTTCATAAGTTCTTCGTCAGCTTCAGGCCACTTGTTGTTTTCAAATACGCTACCTGTGTTTCCAAGTCTTTCCCATAATTCTTCACCGATATGTGGTGCAAATGGAGCTAATAATGTAACGAAAGTCTGAATTGTTTCTTTGTCAATTCCGCCTTCTTTCTTAGCTAATTCAATAAACTTGTTATTAAATTCCATAAAACCTGAAACTACTGTATTTAAACTAAAGTCTTCAAGACGTCTTGTAATTGTATGAACCATCTGGTGACGAAGTTTTATCATTTCCTTAGTTGGCTCAACATTAGCTTCAATGCTATCTACTGCTAACTTCCAGAATCTTGTGATAAATCTATATACACCATCAATTCCTCTTTCATCCCATTCTGAATCAAGTTCAGGTGGTCCTACGAACATTTCATAAAGTCTTAATGAGTCACATCCGTAATCTCTTACCAAATCATCAGGTGATACAACGTTACCCTTTGATTTACTCATCTTAATACCATTCTTACCTGTGATCATACCCTGGTTAAATAATTTCTTAAATGGTTCATCGAAATCAACTACTCCGATATCATGTAAGAACTTAGTATAGAATCTTGAATAAAGTAAATGAAGAACTGCATGTTCAACACCACCAATATACATATCTACAGGAAGATACTTGTCAGCTTTTTCTCTTGAAACAAGTTCTTTGTCATTCTTATTATCAATATATCTTAAGAAATACCATGATGATCCTGCCCACTGTGGCATTGTATTTGTTTCACGCTTTGCAGGTTTTCCACAGCAAGGACAAGTTGTGTTAACCCATTCATCTATTGCTGCAAGTGGTGATTCACCTGTACCTGTTGGTTCATATGATTCTACGTCAGGTAATAATAATGGCAACTGATCTTCAGGAACCGGAACTGCTCCACAGTCAGGACAATGTACGATTGGAATAGGTTCACCCCAATATCTCTGTCTTGAGAATACCCAGTCACGTAATTTATAGTTAACTGTAGCTCTACCAAATCCTCTTTCTTCAATAATATGAGGAGCTTCTTTCTTAAGAACAGAAGATTCCATACCATTCCACTCACCTGAGTTAATCATAGTACCTGATGCTTCTGTGTAAGCTTCTGTCATATTTTCGATTTCTTTACCATCTTTTGCAATAACCTGAATAATTGGAATGTTAAACTTAGTTGCAAAAGCAAAGTCTCTGTCATCATGTGCAGGAACACACATAATTGCACCTGTACCATAGTCAGCAAGTACATAATCTGAAAGCCAGATTGGAACCTTTGCACCGTTTAATGGGTTAATTGCATAACTTCCTGTAAATACGCCTGTTTTTTCTTTTCCCTGAAGTCTGTCTACAGATGACTTATTAGCTGCCATCTGAATGTATGCTTCAACATCTGCTCTTGTCTCATCTGTTGCAAGAGATTTTGCCATGGCATGTTCAGGAGCAAGTACCATAAATGTTGCACCGTAAAGTGTATCAGGTCTTGTTGTATATACTGTAATCTTCTCATCTGAGTTTTCTAATTTAAAGTCAACTTCTGCACCATATGATTTTCCAATCCAATCTGCCTGCATTTTTTTAACTTTTTCAGGCCAGTCAAGCTTGTCTAAATCTGCAAGAAGTCTGTCAGCATAAGCTGTGATTTTTAACATCCACTGCTTAAGGTTCTTCTTTGTAACTTCTGCTCCACATCTTTCACAACATCCGTTAACAACTTCTTCATTAGCAAGACCTGTCTTACATGATGGACACCAGTTAATTGGCATTTCTTTCTCGTAAGCAAGTCCTTTCTTAAACATCTGAACAAAAATCCACTGAGTCCATTTATAGAACTTAGGATCTGTTGTGTTAACTTCCATATCCCAGTCATAAAGAGAAGCAATTTCATTAATCTGTCTCTTAATGTTTGCAATATTAGCTGCTGTTGAAATAGCTGGATGTGTCTTCATCTTAATAGCATAGTTTTCTGCCGGAAGACCAAAAGCATCCCATCCCATAGGATGAATAATATGATAACCATGAAGCATCTTATATCTACTCCATACATCACTAATAACATATCCTCTCCAATGTCCTACATGAAGTCCTGATCCTGATGGATAAGGGAACATATCAAGACAATAATATTTTGGTTTTGTAGTGTCTTTATTAATAGGGGTTACATCCCAATTGTGACGCCACTTTTTTTCAATTTCCTTATGATTATAAGGTGTTGCCATAATTTATTTCCTCCTAAAAATATGTATAAAAATTTAATCTTTAGCTATTGTTGTTGTGTCTTTCTTAGAAGACTTAGTTGTTTCAGGCTGCTTAACATTTTTTGTTGTTTCGCTTTCCTTCTTTGTTGCTTTCTCCTTAGTCTTTTTTTCCTTTGTGGTTTTTTCAGACTTCTTTGTAGTCTCCTTAGGAAGCTTAAGTTTCTTCTTTTGAGCCTTTGACGGTTCAAATCGCTTATTACCCTCAGATTCTTTTACTTTTATTTCACACATTACCTGACATGAACCAACGTTTCCTGCCTTGTCCTGTGCCTTAATTGAAACCGGGAAGTTGCCTTCCTTTAATTCCAATGGATCAACTGTTGTTATTGTGATTGTTATGTCACTTTCATTACAGGATACATACTTTCTAACCATTTCTTTAATAGCCTTAGCGTTAGATTCCTTGTTCATATCCTTTTGGTCTTTGCTTTTTACTTCATAAGTAAACTGAGTCTTAGAACATGTAACCTTAGGCTTTGTTGTATCAACTACCTTGTACGATAATGAAGCTGTTATCTTCTTACCTGATTTAAGCTTGTAAGTATATGTCACTTTAGATGTTCCTGTTTTGGAAGAATCAATCTTATTATACTTAAGCTTTCCTGTAATATTCTTTCCTGTTTCATCTAATGCTAACAGGTTACTAAAATAATCTATCTTTTCACCTTTTTCAACATTAACAGGTGTGTATCCTGTTGCTATTGTACCATTAGCTTTCTTCAAGTATGGATTGCTTTTATCAGGATCTGTAGGATCCCATCCACAATACTTGTTTGTTTCAGTCTTTTTTTCAACCTGTAGTGGAAGTTGGTCTTTCTTTGAACCTTTCACTATTTCAAGAACTGTCTTGTCCTTACAGTTATTGTAAACCCAAGCTGCATCTGATGCATACAAAATAATTGACTTGTCAACTTTCTTATCCTTACCTACTGAATTATAAGACTTCTTAACTAAAGTATCAGGATATCTGTCGCTATATTCTGCTGACTGAATCCATGCTGAATAAGTATATAAAGTATTGTACCTGTGCCATCCATTGTTTTTAACCCATGAATAGCTCTTTTCAGTTTTGTATTTGCCCTTTTTAACATTCTCTCCCAATGTGCATGGAAAAATCTTATAGGCTGTCTTGTTCTTCTTGTCAGCATCATATCTGTAGACTACCATAACATTCTTTGCCATATTAATCTGCAAATAAAATTCATCTACCTGTTTCTGTACTGTTTCCTCTTCTTCATCTTTGGCGATATTATTTCCAACACCGCTGGTCTTATCTGCATCTTTGTTAATCTTGCTTTGCATATACATTAACGCTGCAAATATTATTCCTGCCACAACAAGAATTTCTACTATTGTTATCAGTATATTTTTAAACTTTTTACTTTTTAATAAATCTTTAATATTCAACTTAGTACCCCTGAATCTGTAGGTATTTTGTTATTAAAAGAAAAAGGCTTCTAAAAAAATGCCTACGCATACCACAATATTATACATCATTGTGAGCATTTTTCAAGAAACCTTTTTATTTTATATTATTTTTGTAGGATATTATTCTCCATCAACTGCCTGTGAGTCAGTGCCATCGCTTGATGAACTGTCACCTGAATCTGATGAATCGCTACTACTTCCGTTATTAGATGAATCTGAGCCATTTGAATCTGAGTTTGAACTTCCTGAATCAGAACTTCCACTAGAATCGCTATCTGACTTTTCTGAACTTCCACTGGAACTGTCATCTGAACTTCCTGAATCACTTCCAGTTGAACTATCTGAACCATTATCAGAACCTACATCATCGCTTCCGTTTGAATTTCCACTGTTTGTATCTGACTTGCTATTCTTATTTACACTTTCAGTCTGGCTATCATTATTATTTCTATTCTGGTAATAACGTTTATATACAAACAAACCTCCCACTGCAACTGCTGCAGCCATACAAATAAGAATTAAGAATAATAACAGGTTAGTGAAGAAATGATGCTGCTTTCTCTGACGTCTGCCTCTTCTTCCTCTTCTCTCCCTGCGACCTAAGCTTGGAGTGCTTATGCCTCCTCTTGACTTTTTGCTTCTGCCTCTGGTCTTTTTAGTCTTAGTTTTCTTTGTCTTTTTTGTTTTGTTTTTATTATTGTCAGACTGCTTGTTAGCATTGTCTTCTGACTTAGGTTTGTTCTGACTTTGCTTTTTGGCATTGTTGTCTGTATTAATCTGCTGTGTACTTTCCAAATCTTTCTTAGGCAGTTCATTAACAAATTTTTCAGGATGAACCATTTTCTCATATGTGGTTTTTAATCCCTGCCAATCCGGTTCGCTGTAAAATGCAGGTGGCTGGCATGAAACCTTTGCCTGTTCATTCATCATACATACAACAGTTTTGTCGTCTGTAATCTGGTCTATTGCCCAAACAGGATAGCTATACTTAGCCATTCCGTCGCACAATCTTTTTGTAAGATTTTCGTCAAAAAACTTACTATATCCATTCTTCAAGCAATTAGAAAAAACATTTCTGTCCATATCTCCGTCTAAGAAACTTTCAAGAATGTTCTTAGGATTGTTAAATGACTTATTATTCATAACACAGTCAGGATTCATAAGAAATTCTGCTGCTGAATTGTAAACTTTCTTCTGACCTGTTGCTTTTGCAACACTGTCTGTGGCATTTAACAAAAATGGTGAAATAAGTTCATTAAGAATACCATCTGTAACAAGCATAACTGAAGCAATGTTGTTGTCTAACTTTCCAAAGCTCCAACTGCCTTCTCCTGCTCTCAATGGCTTAACATACTGCTTGTTCTCACCCTGTTGCTGTTCAGTTATGATATCCATAGTTCCGTCATTCTTTTTTACAACTATGCCACCATCCCCGGCGTGTCCATAAGCAATGCTTTGTCCATCATAAATCGCTCCGCTAAGAGTTGTATCAAAATCTTCAATCTGTGCATTGTTCTCTGTTGCATACTGGTTAATGCTATTTAATGCATAAGAAAAAGAATCCTTTAATACCTGCAATTGTTGGTCTAAATTCATACCGGAATTAATATTTTCACTACAATATTCTCCTGCTTTTTCTACTGCAATCTTTGCTCCTATATCGGAAGATTTTGCACTTCCTACACCGTCAGCTACTAAACCTATTGAGCATCCATTATTAAGTTGTATTACTTTATTAGCGTCCTGACAGGCCATATTTCTGGTACTGTGGGACTTTCCTTTTATTGAAAATCCATAATTAATCATACATTTCTCCATTTCCCATTTGGCACAGATTATATATGATTGTTCTTTAAGTCAAAATAATCTGCGCTACTTATTTAGCCTTTTTAAATTTACTGACTATAATACATATAATAACAGTAACTGCCATATCAGGCAATGTATTTCCAACAATTATATCAACTGTCATAAGATATCTGTATAGAATAAATCCAATAACCCAGATTATAATATTTGTAATTTCAACGTTTTTATCTTCGCTATTGTTTTTGATAATGAAGAAGTCTGCAATTTGAATTGCAATCATAGGTGCAAATACTGAACCTATTAAATAAAGGAAATCAGTAATATCGTCCATTGGGTAAATAATTGCTGCTATTGTACCAACGATTGTTACTGCAATTGCCATATACTTTCCGTTAATTTTGCTAAAGATTGTTTCACTTGAAACACCTGCTGAATATGCATCCAAATATGTTGTTGTAACTGTTGAAAAAACAATTATAAGAAGTCCTGCTATTCCAAGACCTGCCTTTAACATTATCTGGTCGATTCCTGCATTCTGTGCAAAAATAGCTGCACCCATTCCAATTATATACATCCAACAGCTTACAACTCCGTAAACAATGGCACTTGCTGCTGTTGCCTTAATTGGCTTTTCTGCTTCTCTTGTGTAATCACTGATTAATGGAAGCCATGAAAGTGGCATTGCTACTGCAAGTTCTACTGCCGCACCAAACGTTAATCCATCATCAGGAATACTTGTTGCCACACCGTTGTCAAAGAAAACAACTTTACACAAAATAATTGTTAGAATAAATAAAGCTGTCATTGCAACAACATTTACTTTTTCGATGTTTTTTATTCCAATAAAAATCCAAATAATAATAAGTACACCGATTACAATGCACCACACCCAGTTTCCTGTATTAAAAATTCCGTTGGCTGAAAGTGCGCCGTCATAAATCATAATGGCTGTCCATCCTGCCAATTGAATAACATTTAATACTGAAAATAGAATACTTCCTTTCTGACCGAAACTTATCTTTACTGTTTCCATTGCACTTTTCTTTGTCTTTGCACCGATTACTCCTGCAAGGAATAAAAGTGAGCAGCCAATTAAGTGTCCGATAATAATCGCAAGAATGCCTTTTTCCATTCCAAGTGAAGCAAGATATGTACCTGTTACAATTTCTGCAATTGATACACCTGCTCCAAACCAAATTAAACTATTACTAAATACTGATGTCCCTTTTTTATCCATTTTATGTACCTCTTTCCTTTTTTAGTCGCATTTAATTGCAAATGCATGATTCATAGGGCCACTGCCTTTTCCTAAATCAAGCATTGCTGATAATGCTCCTGAAATATATTCTTTTGCCTTTTCCACTGATGTATCCAAATCTCTGCCTTTTGCAAGATTTGAAGCTATGGCACTGGAAAGTGTACATCCTGTTCCATGTGTATTAGGATTGTTAATTCTCTTACCATAGAACCACTTGTATTCACCGTTTCTGTAAAGAAGGTCGTTGGCATCATTTATGCTGTGACCGCCCTTGCATAATACGGCGCAGTCATATTTTTCGCTAATAACTGCTGCTGCCTTTATCATTTCCTCTTCATTATGTATTTCCATATTGGATAATACTTCTGCCTCCGGAATATTTGGTGTTATTACTGTTGCCAAAGGAATTAAGTATTCCTTTAAAGTGCTTATGGCATCATCGCTTATTAATTTTGCTCCGCTTGTTGCAACCATAACGGGATCAAGAACTATGTTCTTTCCATTGTATTCTTTTAGGCTTTTAGCTATTGTTTTGATTAAGTCACTTGATGATACCATTCCTATTTTTATGGCATCCGGTGTTATGTCTTCAAATATAGCTTTTAGCTGTGCCTGTAAAAATTCAGGGCTTACTTCATAGATGTCTGATACGCCGGTTGTATTTTGAGCAGTTAAGGCTGTAATAGCACTCATGGCATAAACTCCATTAGCTGTCATTGTCTTTATGTCTGCTTGTATTCCGGCGCCTCCACAAGAATCACTTCCTGCAATTGTTAATGCTGTGTTCATTCTTTTCTCCTTTTCCGGCAAAACTTTACTGATAGTTTTCCTCACCGGCGAAAGAAAATTTTGTCACAAACACGTTGATTTTGTTATTTTGCTCCGCCGTCTATTGTAAAGCGAAAACCTAAACTCGCCTACGGCTCAAACAGTAGGTTTCTCGCTTTACACTATGCTCGCAAAATTGCCAAAATCTGCCTATTGTTTGTTTTCAAAATTTTCTTCCGCCGGTGATAATAGTACTTTCACTATATAATGTTTTGCCTGTAAGTTTTTTAGTTTTTGTGGTTCACAAGTTGTTCCTTTTAGGTTGGCTTGTGTTTTGTATAGCGATATAAGGTGGTGCCCCCAATTTATCGCTTTGTCAGGGTTTATTACTGTTTGTTTGAATAATAGGAAACCCTGTTGTTTGTTTTTGGTTAAGTAGTTTTTCCTTATTGTTTTTTGTTTAGGTTGTTTCTACTTGTTGTTTTGTATTTGGTTAAGTAGGGTTTTGTGTTCTGTCCAATTTTTTATGTAGATGTTTGTTAGGTTTCTTATTTTTTCCTGGTCTTTTTCGCTTGCAGGATCGTAGATTCCTATTGTTTTTATGCCTAGTTGTTTGGCTGTTTCTATTGAGTATGCTCCATCTTCAAATAGCCATGTTTGCTTTGGTGTTGTTCCCATTTCTTCCATTGCTTTTATGAAGATGTCCGGTTTGTCTTTTCCATGTCCAACCTCTGTCGTGGTAAATATTTTTTTGAAATATTTGTCTATGTGCAGTCTTTTGAAAGCTGCTTCTATCATTGGTCTGTCTGTTGACGTTGCTATTGTCATTGGGATTTTGTTCTCGTAGGCTTGTTCTATAAAGTCTATAACTTTTGGTTTTGGCATTGCTTCTTTTTCGTAGAATTTGTATACACGGTTGTTTATTCCGGTGCATATTTCTTCTGTTGTAAGGTTTAGATTGTACTTTTTTTGTATGTATTCTGCACCTTCATTCATTGTCATTTCGAATAGAATTTCTCCAAGATTTGGTTCCGCCTTTATTCCCATATCTTTTAGATATAGTTCTCCTACGTTCATCCATATTCCCATTGAGTCTAGTATTGTTCCATCTACATCAAATATAAATCCTGTTGACATTTGTTCTCCTACTTTACAGCTTTTATTGTGTTGACTTTTAGTTCTTTTGTTGCAGCTTCTATGTCTTTGCTTGCAAATATGGCACTTATTACTGCGATTCCGCAAATACCGCTTCCTGCAAGTTCTTTTACGTTGTCCTTTGTTATTCCGCCAATTGCGATTACTGGTATGCTTACCGCTTCACATATGGCTTTTAATGTTTCAAAAGGTACATCTTCTGCATCATCTTTTGAGCCTGTTGGAAATACTGCTCCAACTCCTAAGTAGTCAGCTCCGTGTTTTTCAGCTAAAATTGCCTGTTCGACTGTCTGGGCTGAAACGCCAATAATTTTGTCAGGACCAAGTTTCTTTCTAACGTCTCCTGCTTCCATGTCGCTTTGTCCAACGTGTACTCCGTCTGCATCCATTTTTATGGCAATGTCTACATTATCATTTATTACAAATGGAACGTTGTACTTTTTGCATAACTCTTTTATTTCAATGGCTTCCTGTAAAAAACTTTCTTCATCAAGTTTTTTCTCTCTAAGCTGTACAAAAGTTACTCCACCCTTTAATGATTTTTCAACCTGTTCATAAAGTGTTTCATTTCCAAGCCAGGCTCTGTCTGTTACTGCATATAGTAATAACTCATCTGTTGTAGTATTACTTGATTTCATATTTTGCTCCTTTTTCCAATGTATCTCCATCCATGTTGTAGATAGCATCAATAATTCTGTTTCTGTATGTTGAGTTGCCATCACCATCCTGCATTCTGTCATAAGCAATCTCTCCTGCAAGTCCCATTAAGCAAACTGCAGCTGCGGCTGCTTCTAACTTGTTGTCAGAGTTAGCTACTAAATATGCTGTCATAAGTCCTGAAAGCTGACAACCTGTTCCTGTAATGGAACTCATCTGTGGCTTGCCATTTCTTATTACATAGCATTTTTCACTATTGCAAACTAAGTCAATTGCACCTGTTACGGCAATAATGCTTCCTGTTGCTTTTGAAAAAGCTTTTAATTTAGAAATAGTTTCTTCAAGATTTTCATCTGTAACTTTATCGGCTACGTCAGCATCAACACCTTTAGTACTTCCACTTCCAACCATTAAAGTCTTAACTTCTGAAATATTTCCTCTAACAACATCAAACTTTACTTTTTCCATAAGTTCGTTAGCTGTGTTAGTTCTTAAGGCACTTGCTCCTGCTCCAACAGGGTCAAGTAAAACAACATGACCTAATTCGTTTGCTTTCTTTCCTGCTGCAAACATTGAAGGAATAGTGTTCTTGTTTAATGTTCCAATATTAATATTAAGACCGCCACATATAGATGTAATATCCACTACATCATCAATGTCATCTGACATAATAGGGCTTCCTCCACAGGCAAGCAAAACATTTGCTACATCATTTACTGTTACGTAATTTGTAATATTGTGTACTAATGGCACATTCTTTCTAACATTTTCTAAACATTCTTTAAACATCTTTGTCCTCCTGAATTTAATTTTTCACAAAAGAAAAAGGACAAACCTATTTGGTCTGTCCGCAATGAATCTTAAAATTGATTTCTTCCTACGTTGGCATTATCCAAATCAGGTTCATGGGTCGAAGTTGATCACTTCCTCTCAGCCTGCCTACAAGCTCCCCTGTTATAATTATTAAATTTTCCTTTTTCTCTGTGTCCATAAGCACTTTACAGAGTATATTTTATAACCTATTGGAAAATAATTCAATAGATATTTATTATTATATGGAAGAATTGTGGGAGTGCAAAGCTTATATTAATCCGTATAATAAACTTCTGGCTTTTTGACACCTAATTCTATTGATTAATTCTATTTTCTTACAGCCTCTTTCATTTCTTTTACATACTGTGAAACATATTGTACACTGTCTTTTCCATGTTCTGCCACAATTCTTACAATAGCACTGCCAACAATTGCTCCGTCGGCATATTTGCATACATCTTCTGCCTGCTTTGGTGTGGAAATTCCAAAACCTACTGCACAAGGTACATCTGAAACTTCCTTAACAAGTTCAATCATTCCGTTAATGTCTGTTTTTATTTCTTTTCTAACACCTGTAACTCCAAGTGAAGATACGCAGTAAAGAAATCCCTGAGCTTCCTTTGCAATCATTTTTATTCTGTCGTGAGATGTTGGAGCTATCATAGAAATCAATTCAATTCCTGCCTCTGTACATTCAGGCAAAAGTTCATTTTTTTCTTCATAAGGACAATCCGGAACAATTATTCCACAAATTCCACATTCACTACACCTGTCCATAAATTTCTTTTTCCCATATTTGTAAATAACATTTATGTATGTCATAAAAACTAATGGAATATGAATCCGGTCTTTTATTTCAATTAAAGCATCCATTAGCTTATCTGTTGTACAGCCTGCTTCCAATGATCTTAAATCTGCCTTCTGAATAACCTGTCCTTCTGCAATTGGGTCTGAAAAAGGTATTCCCACTTCAATTATATCTGCCCCTGCATTCTGCATTTCAATAATAAGTTTCTTTGTTGTTTCAAGGTCAGGATCTCCTCCTGTTATAAAAGGTATAAATGCTTTTCCATTCTTAAATGCTTCTTTTATTTTACTCATAAATCTGTACTCCTCTATATCTTGCTATTGCTGCCACGTCCTTGTCACCACGACCTGACACGTTAACTACTACGATTTTATCTTTGTCCAAAGTTGGCACATACTTCATTGCATATGCAATTGCGTGAGAACTTTCAATTGCAGGAATAATTCCTTCTGTTTTTGACAAATATTCAAAAGCATTAACTGCTTCTTCATCTGTAATTGCCACATATTCTGCTCTTTTTTCTGCCTGAAGCATTGCATGTTCAGGTCCGATTCCCGGATAATCAAGTCCTGCTGAAATTGAATAAACAGGGGCAATCTGACCATATTCATTCTGGCAGAATAAAGACTTCATTCCGTGGAAAATAGCTTCTGAACCGTTAGCCATTGTTGCTGCGTTCTTTGGATTATCAACTCCAAGTCCTGCTGCCTCACAACCGATTAATTTAACGTCTTTATCTTCAATGAAATTGTAGAAAGCACCGATTGCGTTTGAACCGCCGCCTACGCAGGCAATTACTGCATCAGGTAATTTGCCTTCTTTTTCCATTAACTGTTCTTTTATTTCCTTGCTGATTATTGCCTGAAAATCACGTACAATAGTCGGGAAAGGGTGTGGTCCCATTACTGAACCTAAAACATAATGTGTGTCATCAATTCTGTTAGTCCATTCCTTCATAGTTTCGTTTACTGCATCTTTTAATGTCATTGTTCCACTTGTTACAGGATGAACTTTTGCTCCTAAAAGTTCCATTCTAAATACGTTAAGTGCCTGTCTTTCGCAGTCTTCTTTTCCCATGAAGACTTCACATTCCATCCCCATTAAAGCTGCCGCCGTTGCTGTTGCCACACCATGCTGTCCTGCACCTGTTTCAGCTATAACTCTTGTTTTTCCCATTTTCTTTGCAAGTAAAACCTGACCCATGGCATTGTTAAGTTTGTGAGAACCTGTATGGTTTAAATCTTCTCTCTTTAAATAAACCTTTGCGCCACCTAAATCCTTTGTCATTTTTTCTGCATAATAAAGCAAAGATGGTCTGCCTACATAGTTATTTAAAAGGTCTGTTAATTCCTTATTAAATTCAGGATCGTCCTTGTAATGATTATATGCTTCTTCCAATTCATTTACTGCGTTCATTAATGTTTCCGGAACATACTGTCCGCCATATCTTCCAAATCGTCCTTTTGAGTTTGTATTATTTGTATCGCTCATTTTATCTCCTATCTGCAATTATTGCCTTACAATTTCTATAACTTTTTTAATTTTTTCTCTGTCTTTAAATCCGTCAGTTTCTACTCCGCTGCATAAATCTCCTTGCATATTGGAATCATACTGTACTCTTTAGTCAAATTTTCGATTTCGTTAAACGATTGTGTTTTCATGTTGTCCTCCTTATTTTTATTTTGGGACAAAAGAAAAAGCTTTCGTCCCTCTACTTCTCGTAAAGGGACAAAAGCTATAATAAACTTCTGCGGTGCCACCCAAATTAATGTATAACACATTCACTCATTGCATACCATCATATGCTACCTTCTATAACGATAAGGATCCGTCAGCGTCTACTTCCTATGATTATCATATTGGTTTCAAGCTGCCCTCTCAGGTCCATTCATTACTGATAGTTTATTGTCTCACACCAACCGACAACTCTCTGAAAAACATCTCTTGTAACTACTTACTCCCGATCAACGGTTTAATCACTGTTGGGACAATTCTATATTGTTTTTTTCTAAAAATCAATGACTATTTTTGTCTAATCAATTGATTATTTTTATTATTTCACTATTTTTACTTTATTTTGATTTCATTGCATTACTTAATTAGACATCGTAGTCTTTTGTTTTTTAAGTTTGATTATTTCTGCTCTTCAATCACTCTGTTTTGAACATCTGCCGGTGCCTGCTCGTATTTTGATACTACATATTCAAAATCTCCACTTCCTCCGGTAATTGAACGTAGTGAAGTTGAATAACCCGACAATTCTAACATTGGGACTTCAGCCTCTATAATCTGCTTTCCTGTATCTGTTGGAATCATGTTAGTTATTCTTCCTCTTCTCTTATTTAAATCGCCCATTATGTCTCCTGAATATTTATCAGGTGCTGTAACGCTTAAAAGTGCAATAGGCTCAAGCAATATCGGGTTAGCTTCCATAAAACCTTTCTTAAATGCTAATACTGTAGCCATCTTAAATGCCATTTCAGATGAATCAACAGGGTGATATGAGCCATCAATTAAAGTAGCCTTAATTCCAACTACAGGGTACCCCGCAAGTGGACCTGCTTTAACACATTCCTGAATACCTTTTTCTACAGCAGGGAAATAATTTCTTGGAACTGCTCCACCAAAAATCTTCTCCTCAAACTCATAAGGTTTCGACAAATCTCCTGACGGCTCAAATTCCATTACAACATCTCCATACTGACCATGACCACCTGACTGTTTCTTGTGTTTGCCCTGAACCTGAACTTTCTTCTTTATTGTTTCTCTAAAAGCAATTCTAGGTTTCTCTAATGTAATCTTAACCTTATATCTTTCTTCAAGCTTAGATGCTGCAACTTCTAACTGCTGTTCACCTATTCCATAAAGTAATGTCTGCTTATTTTCATCATCTACAACCACCTTCAATGTTAAATCTTCAATTGTAAGCTTGTTTAAAGCCTGGGCTATTTTTTCTTCTTCACCCTTGTTAACTGCTTTATATCTTACATATGTATAAGGCTTTGACATTGTTGTTGGATGATATTCTATAGGCCATTCCTTAGTTGATAAGGTATCTCCTGTTCTTGTGCTGGCAAGCTTGCCAATTGCTCCAATATCTCCTGCGTATAGTTTTTGAACCTCTATTACATTCTTGCCACGCATTACGTAAAGCTTACTTAGTTTTTCTTCTACATCTTTTGTGGCGTTGTAAACTGTATCCCCTGCACACAACACTCCGGTTCTAACTTTTACAAGAGAATACTTACCAACAAAAGGATCCATTATAGTTTTAAATACATATGCTGAAACAGGTTTGTTCCAATCAAAATCACCTATAACTTCTTCTCCTGTTTCTAAGTTTATGGCAATCTTCATTACTTCAGCTTTATCTGCTGATGGAAAATATTTCTCGCAAGTCTGAAGAAAGCTGTTAACGCCCTGACAATTTACTCCTGAGCCAATCTGTACCGGAACAATGTCACACTTGATAACACTTCTTCTAAGAGCCATTGAAATCTCCTCGTATGTAAATTCTTCCCCTGAAAAATATTTATCCATAAGATCTTCGTCTGATTCTGCCACTGCTTCCATTAACTGTTCCCTACAAGGTTCAAGTTCTGGTGTTAAATCCTCAGGAATATCTCTTTCCGTATAGCTTCCAAGGTCGTCGGTAAACTTTCTGCCTCCCATTTTTACCACGTTAACATATCCTGTTAACTTTCCATCTTCAATAATAGGCAAATGGAATGGAGCCACTTTCTTTCCAAATCTTTCTTTCAACTGCTCCACGATTTCCATATATTTAGCATTAGGATCATCCATGTTGGTAATAAAGAATATTCTTGGAATCTGTCTTCTCTCACAAATCTCCCAAGCCTTAATTGTTCCAACTTCGATTCCCGCCTTGCCATTTACAACAATAACTGCTGCATCAGCAACACTCATTGCATCTTCCATCTGACCCACAAAATCAAAATATCCCGGTGCGTCAAGAATGTTAATCTTCAAACCATTCCACTCTACCGGTATAACTGAAGCATTTATGGAAAACTTTCGTTTAATCTCCTCCTTATCATAATCACTGATAGTATTACCGTCCTGCACCCGTCCCATTCTGGTAATTACTCCTGTAGAATAAGAAATGGCTTCTGCCAAAGTAGTCTTTCCTGATCCTCCGTGACCAAGAAAAACAACATTTCTAATACTGGATGTTTCATATACGTTCATAAATCCGGCCTCCTTATTTAATTTTTAAAATCCGTTACAATTCTATGTAATATATTTTACTCTATATGCCGGTTCTTTACAACAAAGTTAAATCTTTAACAAGCCGTGTAAGCAAATTTTTGGGGTTCTCTAATTTTTTAATTTGTATCTACTGTTTTTATTATATATTTATAACTTTGTTTTTTAGTTTTTATATTTTAGAATATATTTTTTTAATAATTTTAGATAATTCTAAATTTATGCTTGCAGTTTTGACTTTAAAGTGTTAAACTTTAAAGCGTTAAAGTTAAAGGAGGAGGAAATCTGATTTATCAGAGTTTAATAGAGTTATGAGAGAACATATTACTTTTGGATTTGTAGGAATTGGTTTAATAGGGGGTTCAATTGCCAAGGCACTTAGACGTGTTTACCCAAGTTGTAAGATTATTGTATACAATCGAAGCGCTGAGCCTAGAGTTATGGCTATCAATGACGGAACTGCCAATATTGCTGTTCCACAAGTTAATGAAACTTTTAATGAGTGTGATTATATTTTTCTTTGCACTCCTGTTGAAAAAAATGTTGAATATTTAAAGATTCTTAAAGATATTATAAAAGATGATTGCATTATCACTGACGTGGGAAGTGTTAAAGGCAATATCCATAAGGCTGTTGAAGAACTTGGGCTGGAGAAAAATTTTATTGGCGGACATCCAATGGCCGGTTCTGAAAAAACAAGCTACACTTATGCTAATGACCGTCTGGTTGAAAATGCATACTATGCCATTACTCCTACTGACGCTGTTAGTGAAGAGCGTGTTGAAGAGTTTACTGAAATCGTTCAGGGTATTGGGGCTATTCCAATTAATATATCATATGAAGAACATGATAAGGTAGTTGCTACAATCAGTCACCTGCCACATCTTATTGCTGCCAGCCTTGTTAATCTGGTTAAGCATAATGATTCAAAAAATGAATATATGAAAACTATGGCAGCCGGTGGTTTTAAGGATATTACAAGAATTGCTTCTTCTTCACCTGAAATGTGGGAACAGATTTGTATGACAAACAATACTAATATTAGTGACATGTTACAGAAATATGTTGACAGCCTTCTTGAAATTAAAGAAGACCTTGACCAGCATAAGGGACAGGGCATTTTTGATTTAATTTCAGAAAGCCGTGACTACCGCGACAGCATTGAAGACCGTAACAACAGTCTTATTTCAAGAAGCTACAATGTTTACTGCAACATTATAGATGAATCCGGTGCAATAGCTACAATTGCCACAATACTTGCAACAAACGGAGTCAGCATCAAAAACATCGGCATTATACATAATAGAGAATTTGAAGATGGCGTATTAAAGATTTCATTCTATGATGAAACATCAGCCGACAAAGCTGTGGAACAACTTGAACGCCATAGATATAATGTAATAAAAAGAAAATAGAGTTATAATTTTGCCCCCTCGTTTAGAGGGGGCATTTGCTTCATTTCTATTCCACATTCTTTAGTGCCTGTTCCATTGGTATTTTCTTGATTTTCTTCATCTGAATTATATGAACCACAAAGTAACATACAACGCCTATTAATACCATACCCGGATATATCCATGGTGCAATATAGTAATCAAGCCATCCATTAAAATCTTTCATCATTACATAATATATATATTTAATTATATATGCTGAGATTGGCACGCATATAATCATTGATGCAATAACTATTATTGCTGTGGCAATGTTGTAAAGTGAGCTTACTTCTTTGTCTGTGTATCCAAGAATTTTTATCATTGAAATTGACTGTTTGTTCTTTTCTATAATCATCTTTGCAAGGATGTAGATTACTATGATATAGATTAATGTGGCAAATCCCCAGAACAAATAAAATGCCCGCCCCATTGAGTCTTCTAACTGGTCTGACATAACTGTTAAGTCTTTTTCAGTAATAATTGATGCCACATACATATCATCTATATCCAGCTTCTTATTTGAAAAATATCCACAGAAATAATCTTTATCCTTATCGAATACTTTGTTAAAGTTCTCTCTTGTCATAAAGATACATAATGATGCCGGATAAACGTAAGTTCCTTTTATTGTAAATTTGTATTTTTTACTGCCAAATTTTTCTTTAAGCTCTATTGTCTGGTTTTCTTTTAAACCATACTTCTCCATATATCCTTTAGATACAAGTACCTGATTCCTTGTGTCAGGAATGTTCTTAGTGTTAATATATTTAGAATCTTCGTTAACACCATATATTGTTATTTCTTCTTCGCTGTCTGTTGTATTAAGTGCTGATACTGCATACTTTTCAGTATCTTTGTCATCTACTTCAATTGGTGCTTTCAAAATATATTGGTAGTTTGCAATTTTTGAATCCAATACTCTATCCTTAAAGTTTGTAAGTAAAGGTGACATCATCATACCAAACATAAGAAGGACGCTGGCAAACAATATTCCTAAGAATAATGTTATATACGTTGATGTATTTTGAAAAATTATTCTTAATCTAAATCTTGTTTTGAACTTAAAGTTTGGAAGTTTTACTACTTTGCTCTTCTTGTTTTTCTTTAAGTCGTGACGTAAAAACTGTAACGGTGAAATTCTAAGTGAAACATTAAGTACAATTAATGTTACAACAAATACAATTATGCAAGGTATTACAGTTGTAAGAATGAAAGCGTCTGCGTTCCATTTTGTTACATAAGTTGGAAGTGAATAACTTCCGTAATACATTGAAGCAACATAAAATTTCATTACTGTATAGCCAAGGATGTTACCGATTACTGCCGCAATAAAAGTAATAAGTGCCGGCAATACGAAGTAATGTCTTACCATTTCCTGTTTTGTGTAACCTGAAGCTCTAAGTGTTCCGATTGCTCCTGCTTCCTGTTCAATTGTATTTCTTGTTGTTATACCAAATACAAAAGCTATAATTGCCATAACGATATAAAGTAATACCATAACCATTACCATATCGCCACCCATATCTTCACCTGTAAAATTAATTGCCTGATTATCTCTTTGTAAAACATAATCTGTCAAAAGACCTGATTCTGTAAGAATATCCTGAATCTTTTCAGATTTTTTTGTAAGTTGCTTGTCTGACATATTCTTTTCTGAATCACTAGTATAATTCCATGTATAACAATACTTCGCCTCTGTTTCTACATCATCAAAAGCCTTGTCTGTTACAATAGCAACTGAGAACTTATTTGCATCAAACATCATATCAGTATTGTTTTTAAATAATGCACTGTAATCTGATAATGCAATATAGGCAGTAACTTTGTAGTCTTTATTACCTATATCGATTTTATCGCCAATTACAATATTATTATTTTCTCCATAAAGTCTGTCAATTGCAATTTCATCATCTGCCTTTGGCATATTGCCATCCATTAAACATGCTTTATTAACCTTAGTACGATTCTTGTATAATCTGATTGTGTGATTATTCTTTCTGTCCACATCCTTATAGAACAACTGACCTATTGAAAGATTTTCTTTTTCAAGCTTATCTATAAGGCTGCTGTCTGCTTCTTTTGCAAGAATAAAATGACCGTCTTCTATATTGTACTTCTCGAAGCTTTCATCATATGCGCCCTTTGTACTTCCATCGGCAACTAAAAATCCTGAACAAAATCCAATGGTAACTATAAGAAAGAGGCACAGTGCTATATACTTGCCAAAATCATTTTTTAATTCTCTGAAATATCTTTTATTAAGAGGATTTTTCATGTCTGCCTCCTTACCATTCTAATTCCATTGCAGGTATTTTATTTTCATTAATGTCTGTCTTTCTAATCTGACCGTCTTTTAACTTAATTACATAATCAGCCATATTCTTTATGGCATCATTATGCGTAACAAGAATTACAGTGTTTCCATATTTCTTATTTACATCTTCAATTAACTTTAATATCTCTTTTGAAGTGTTGTAATCAAGGGCTCCTGTTGGTTCATCACAGAGAAGAATGCCCGGATTCTTTATAATCGCACGACCAATGGCAGTTCTCTGCTGCTGTCCACCTGATAACTGATTTGGAGTCTTATTCTGGTGTTCCCATAAACCTAAAGTTTTAATCATATCATCAATAGGTAATGGATTACTGCTTAAATAAGCTCCAACTTCAATATTTTCCCTAACTGTAAGATTTGGAATCAAGTTGTAAGACTGAAATACATATCCCAAATGCTTTCTTCTATAAAGAGAAAGTTTCTTTTCATTCATTGACTCCATTAGCTCGCCATCAATTGAAATACTTCCCCCGTCTGCCTTTTCAATTCCACCTATGATATTAAGAAGTGTTGATTTACCTGAACCTGATGGTCCAAGTAACACACATATCTTCCCTTTTTCTATACCACAACTAATCCCCTTTAAAACCTGAGTTATGTTCTCCCCTGTTCCAAATGACTTTTTAATATCCTTTAGTTCCAGATACATATTCTTCTCCCTTCAAATTAAATATGTTTTTTAGATATATCTTTTGCAAATTAGATTGCCCTTTTAGAAATTATATATGTCTTACTCGTGTTAGTATTTACTAACTACATAAAATATAGCACCGTTATTATTTTTTGTCAAAAAAAATATCCCACAATTCTTTGTGCTATTTACACTTAGAATTGTGGGATATTCACAATCTTTTATTTTCCTATTTCAATGGCATATGCCGGTGTCTTATCACTGTTAAGTTTTGTATTTGAATAGATTGCTTTAATCTTGTAATAATACTTTTTATTCTTCTTAACCTTTGTGTCTATGTACTTAGGTTTAGTAGTTGTTGCAATTCTTGTATATGAGCTCCTAGTTGAAAGTCTTCTATATACATAATACTTAACAGCATTTGTATTTTTAGTCCATTTAACTGTAACACTATAGGATTTTTTCTTCTTTGTAATCTTCTTAGATTTCTTTGTAAGCTTAACACCTGTAGGTGTTTTTAATTTTACACGAACATAATGAACAACTTTAATGCCACTGGTTGTTGTTGCTGTAATTTTTGCAATTCCTACTTTTTTTGCGGTAATGTTCCCATTGCTGTTTACGCTTACAACGCTTGGCAAGTCACTTTTCCATGTTATCTTATCTGTTGTATCACTAGGTCCCATTTCTGTAGTATAGTGACCACTATAACCTTTTACTACTTTAAGGATTTTGTCTTCTTTAATAGTTAAAGATGTGGCAGGCTGCTTTACATCAATTGTTGAATAACAGATAAGACCACTATCTGTAGTTGCCATAACCTGATATTTTCCTGTTTTAAGAGCTGTAAATTCACCTGTCAACTTATTAATGGATACGCCTGCTAAATCAGTGCTATCCCATATAATGTTATTCTTATAATCTGTCAATGTTTCATTCTTAGCATTAGCTGTAAATGTTGCTGTAAGCTTTGAACTTTGACCTTTATTAATGGTTGTATAATGAGTGTTAATTAATAATCTGCCATCAGCAATCTGCTGCAAAATTAAAGCATCATCCATTGCTAACTTTGATATTAACTTGTCAGTGTCATATTCGCTTCCCGGCAAAAACTTATTTCCATAAGGACTCTTGTTAAACATTCTATAGTAAATTGTGCAGGCTGCCAAATAACTTCCTGCAACTGTAGGATGAAGATTATCTGTACGATACAAAGTTATGTCAGGATAATCAGCCATTACTCTCATAAAGTTTGTTCCTGATGCAGCAACAAGACCTTCATAGTTATTAGCTATTTTAAAGTTATTTCTTGTAAGAATCTGTTCAATCTGCAAATCAGTTAAATAAAAAGATGTTGAATTAACACTAAAAGTACTGCCGATATTATTAGGCTGTGTAGCATAAATAATCATCTTTGCACCTGCTTTTTTAATTAAAGAATGAAGAGTATTTACTGCTGACTCTGTTTTATACTCTTTTTCAACTAAAACAGCACGGTTCTCCTGTACAACAACATAATCCCATGTATTCTTTGTAAGAGCTTCGTATACCAGTGCTCCATATGTGTCTGTTGTGTCTGCAAACTGACTAAGTTTGTATCCTGCAGAAGTAATTGATGACACCTCACAATCAATGCCATCTGCCTTGGCTATTCCCTTAAAAATATTTGGCATATCGTTATAATATGTATGACTGTTTCCAATAAATAGTATCTTGTATGTCTTTGCTGTCTGTGCATATGCATTGTCTTTTATTGTTAAAGCACATAACATCAAAAGTACTAAAGCTGCCAATCCTTTACAAAATCCATACTTATTCTTCATCTTTACATAACTCCTCTCAACTGTTTTTCATCCCCTTAGTTTCACTATTTTTCTTTTAAACTGTACTAAATGCAGGCCAGAATTTAAGTAATAATGTACATACGATTGTCATTGATACAATAATAAATACTGTCATCTTCCAACCTTCCTTAAGCATATACTTAGGCTGTAATCCGTATCCAACAGGAATTGCTCTAATAGATGTTGGAAGCATATATGATAAGTTTACACCAACTGATGCAACATATACATATGGAATAGGATTCAGTCCCATACCTTTTACAATTGAGATTACAATAGGAATTGCAACTGCCGCTGTTGCAGTATTAGATGTTACGTCTGACATTAATAATGTAACTGTAACAATAACAAATACTGTTGTAAGACCACCTGTAAGTCCCATGCCTGATACTAATTCACCAATTCTTTCTGCTGCCCCTGATTCATTAATTAATGTACCAACTGCAAGACCCCCTGCGAAGATATAAATCATTTCCCAAATAATTTTTGTCTGAACTGACTTCCAAAGCATAAGCCTTTCTCCATCAGAACGTGTTATTAAAAATGATAAAATTGCACATATAATAAATACATATGCAGGCTTAAGTCCCGGCAATAAATTCTGATAGAACTGTCTTGTAAATGCCAATACTGTAGCAATTATAAATAAAGCCAAAGAGATTTTTTCCTCTATAGTTGTTGGTGGAAACTTCTTGTACTCTTTCTTAAAATACTCTCTTGAACCACCAAGGCTTTCTCCTTTTTTAACATCTCTTATCATAAATATAATATTTATTAATAAAAGAACAATCATAATAGGAAGGAATCTTACAACCCATGATGCATACATATATTCCTTACCTGTTAACTGTTGTAAATAATCAACTGTCACAAGATTCATTGCACCGCCAAGTGGTGATGTAAGTCCTCCAAGACCTGCACCATATGCAATATATAA
>UMBL01042264.1_pt1 | contig 158660 bp, 159 predicted proteins | sample 1963951 | NCBI WGS metagenome assembly UMBL01 (sample SAMEA4835940, study PRJEB28245) | human gut metagenome | biome: gut microbiome; material: fecal sample | place: Denmark | collected 2008 | reverse complement strand
CCCAATCCTTAGCAACTCTAATACCATTAAGTTCCTTCTGCTTAGCTGCCACAATCGCAATCTGATCAGGAGTCAAGTCCGCCGTCTTCAGTATGACTGTTGAGAAATTAGAAACAGCATTCATCTGAGAATAAATGTAGACTATCTTTAGCTCGTCCTCAGAATAATCAACAGCTTCATCAGGAACCGCATTAATAGCATTATTGTAGATAGTAGCTTCTGCTAATTTATTACCAAATTTATCTGTTTTCTTGTCATTAGGAAGATCATTAACCACACGCTTATAGTTAGCAGAATCAGCTAAATAAAATTCACGTTTCTGGCGATCTGTCACCTTAGTCTCTGTCAGTGTCACCAAAGTTGCCAATCTTTCCGCAACACTCTTCATGGTATCTGATGACACTAGATTACTACGCGTAAAGGTGATAACATCCTTACTCTGATTGGTCGTAAGAGCAATCCCCTTGGCATCAAAGATTTGCCCACGTTCGCTTGCAATCCTAACCGTATACTTGGAGTTATCCTCTAATTTTTTAGTATAAAAAGATTTGTTATAAACCTGCATATAGGTCAGACGCGCAAAAAGTAACAAAAAAAGAACAAAGACGACACCAAAAAGCAAGTAAACACGACGCGAGATGTTTACTGGCTTTCTAGGTTTATTCGCTCGTTTTTCTTTTCTCTTCTGACGCCATTTTTTCCATTTTTGACTATTTTTTTCCCAAAATGATGTCACTTTGTCTCCTCTATGTTCTTATAAGAATTTTATTATATTTTATCACAAATCATCTTCAGCAAACTTAAAAAAATATCGAAATTTAAAAAAAACTTGCCTCAATTTGAGACATGTTTTCAGATTTATAATGACAATTTTTTCATCCAGCTAGGAATAGCCTTGCTGATGCGAGTCGGCAAAACCACATAAGCATTTTCAGCGATATTATCCGCAATAGCTGAGTGGAGCCAGGTCGCAACGATGATCGCCTTGTAAGAGTCAGTTGAGGCAAATTGGGCAAGAAATCCAGCAACCATACCAGCCAAGGTATCTCCCATTCCACCCGTTGCCTGATAGGGCCCACCGACCTCTAAATAGGTTACTTCTGCTCCCTGATAAACAGCTGTCTTATGGCTCTTGGCAACTAGAATTGTTCCACTTTGGAACTTCTCTAAGGCTCTTTGAGTATTGGAAACCGACTGCTCTGAAATAGCTAAACCAGACAGTCTTTCCCATTCCTTTTGATGGGGAGTGAGTATAAGGTGACACTTTGGCAAGCTGCTCTGATTTTTCTTTGCCAAAAGGTTAAGAGCAGAACCATCAACAACCAAGTTCTGGTTTGACCTAATATTTGCCAAGACCAACTCCAAGGCCCAATCAGCTGTCTCCTCCTCACCTAGACCAGAGCCGATTAAAATAACATCTGCTGCTCTAAGGTTATCAAGAAATCTTTCAGTCTCCCTTAGGTCAAAGGCCATAGCTTCAGGAAGGTGAGCATGAAGAGCTATGATATTTTCACGATCTGTAGCAACTGTAACCAAGCCCGCACCACTGTTGACACAGGCAATAGCAGCCATAATGATGGCGCCACCATAAGGATAAAGTCCACCAACCAAAAGCACTCGACCATAAGAGCCCTTGTGAGACTCTCTCAATCTAGGTCTTATCACTTGCCTAACTAAGTCTTCATCAACTTTCATAAGCTATCCTTTCAAACTACGAAGAGCAGCTTGATAGGTCTGTTCCATCAGCATGGTAATAGTCATAGGTCCTACACCTCCTGGGACAGGCGTGATCATGCTAACCTTCTCTTTCACTTGATCAAAATCAACATCACCACAGAGTTTACCTTCTTCATCGCGGTTGATTCCCACATCAATGACAACAGCACCCTCTTTGACAAATTCTTCTGTTACAAATTTTGCACGGCCAATAGCCACTATCAAAACGTCGGCCTTGTTACAAACTTTAGCCAAATGTGGCGTGCGTGAGTGGGTCAAAGTAACTGTGGCATTTTTCTCCAAGAGAAGCTGTGCCATAGGCTTACCTACAATATTACTGCGTCCAATGATAACTGCTGTCTTACCTTCCAATTCAACATTGTACTCACGGAGAATTTCCATAATTCCCGCTGGTGTACAAGGCACCATTTGAGGACGTCCATTCCAGAGGTTCCCTGTATTCATAGGATGGAAACCATCCACATCCTTTTTAGGATCAATAGCCAAAAGGATACGCATTTCACTAATATGATTTGGCAATGGCAATTGAACCAAAATCCCATGGAAAAGCGGATCCTGATTGTACTTTTCAATGACCTCAATCAGTTCTTCCTCGCTGATACTCTCAGAAAGATTGACCGTCTTACTATGGAAGCCAGCTTTTTTAGCAGCTCGTTCCTTATTACGCACATAAACTTGACTGGCAGGGTTTTCTCCAACCATAATTACCACTAGTCCTGGAACAATCCATTCCTTTTCTTTTAGACGTGCTACCTTTTCTTGCAATTGCTCCTGCATGTTAACAGCTAGGGCCTTACCGTCCATTATAATCGCCATGGTGTTCTCCAATACATACTTTTTTTCAATTATACCATAAGAAGGCCTCTTTGTGACTTAATTTTCAAAATTTTCAAAAAGACATTTAAGATGAAACACAAAAAGCTGGGAACTTGTCCCAACTTCGTCTGATTATTCTTCATAATTAATTTACAAAACCATTTTGCTGACTCTACCCCTCAATAACTCTTAAGGTCTTTTGCTGGAATTTACCACTTTCATACATGTGATCTGCACCCGTTAGTTAAACAAGAACTGAGTCACGGTAGTTCTTAGCTGTTCTTCTAGCAATATTAGGATGAGTCATCTTATTCTTAGCCCCCGCAATCACAAGAACAAGACATGAAGTGTTACTAAAATCCACGTAAGCCGCCTTTCTCTTATCAAATCAATGAAGGGCCATCTGAGTGTAAACTTTACCCGACTCAGACACTAGTGTCGCAAAGACTTCTTCTTTCAAAGACTCCTCTTGCTCATTCATACAATACTTGAAAAAATTCTTTTTTATAAGGCGGAATGGCTTTTTTCCAAAAAAAACAACGTAAAAAGTGTTTGCCGAAACAAGCTAGCATGGTTGGATAAAAGGCAAAAATATTATCTATCAGAGCTGGTCACATGAAAATCATACCATCAATCTCTATCTTTTTAGCAGCCATTTGTGCCACTAGAAAACCTAAAGAGTGTCCCAAAAGAAGCAGTGGCTGATTTAAACTTTCAATCAAAGCCACCAAATCATCTCGATAATCCTGCAAAGTTACGGTACCAACTTTATTCAGACAGTCTTGATATGGTAAGTCATGGTAACGAAAGCTAGGTGTATGCACCGTATACTCCATCTGACGGAGACCTGTCGCAAATTCTCTCTAGATATTACCAGCACATTAGGTCTCATGAATTAGGACAATCTCTCTGTTTAAACCCATTTCTTTCATTTCGCCTTTATTAAGTCACGCTAGATTCTTTCAATGTCATCATATCATACTTTCTCTTAGGCAACCTTTATACATTCCTCACAATTGTAAGAAAAAATGACCCCTTATCCAAATTAGAGATCATTTTCTTATATTCCATTAGTGATTAGCTTTATGCATTTCTTCTTTGACCGGGCAAGAGCACTCACAATCTCCACAAGATCCTTTTCCTTTAATATAGTAACGAATACCTAAACCAGTCAAAGCGAAAATAATAAAAGCAATGATAAATGTAGACATAACAACTTCTCCTAACTATTAGCTTCTTGAAGATTTTCCAAGGTAATAATCTTATCCTTAATTTGACGCGGTTTACGAACAACGAAGTAAATCATAGTCACTAAAAATAAGACTGCTACAAGTGTCCAAAGCGATATTGGATTACCATAAAGGAGAACTTGACCAAATTGATATAAAATCAAGCTGACACAATAAGCCAAACCTGTTTGAAAACCAATAGCTCCAACCGTCCATCTCAGATTAGCCATTTCACGCTTAATAGCCCCGATAGCTGCAAAACATGGTGCACAAAGTAGGTTAAAAATCAAGAAAGAATAAGCAGCTAGAGCTGAATAATCTGCTTGCAGAGCCGTAGCCAAACCAGCTTCACTACTGTTATGATAGAGAATCCCGAAGGTGGCAACAACTGTCTCCTTGGCTGCTAAACCTGCGAGAGCAGCAACTGTTGCCTGCCAATTCCCAAAGCCAAGAGGCTCAAAAATCCAGGACAAGCCTTTACCCAAAGTTGCTAAGATACTCACTTCCGTATCAACGTTCTGTAACATAAAGTTGTAGTTGGACATGAACCAAATCAGGACAGTCAAACTGAAAATAATTGTTCCCGCACGTTTAACAAAACTCATGGCCTTACCAAAAGCATAACGTAAGACTGATAGGACTTTTGGCCAGTGGTAAGCAGGTAATTCCATGATAAAAGGACTTGTCAAACCACCTAAAAAACTAGTCTTTTTGAGAGCGATACCTGATAAGATGATGGTAGCTATCCCAATAAAATAGGTACTTGGTGCCACAAAAGAATTACCAGGGAAGAAGGCCCCTGCAATTAAAGCAATAATTTCCAACTTGGCCGAACAAGGCATGAAGGTTGCTGTCATAATGGTAATCCGACGATCCCTTTCATTTTCAATAGTCCGGCTAGACATAACTGCTGGAACACCGCATCCTGTTGAAATCAGCATGGGAATAAAGGATTTTCCAGATAGTCCAAAACGACGGAAAATACGATCCATAACAAAGGCTATACGACTCATATAACCAATATCTTCAAGCACACCTAAACAGATAAATAGCACGAAGATTTGAGGAAGGAAACCAAGTACCGTCCCAATCCCAGCTACAATACCATCAACAATCAGAGACTTAAGCCAATCCTGAACTTGGAGATAATCAAGACCAGAAGATACCAAATCAGGAACATACTTACCAAAGAGGACATCATTAGCCCAGTCTGTCCACATGGTTCCAACGGTCTGGATAGATAAGAAGTAGACCAAATACATGACTACTGAAAAAATTGGCAAAGCCAAAATACGATTGGTAACAATCCTATCAATCTTATCCGACAAGGTTAAAGCGAAATCTTCTGTATGACTCTCAGCCATCTGACAAACACGCTCGATAAAAGCATAGCGCTCGTTAATGACAATTGACTCCGCATCTTCTGTGAAAATTTCTTCAGTGATACGAATGATATCTTCGATTTCTTTTCGTTGGAATTGGGACAAGTCTAGCTCAGCCTCAACTAAAGAATCCTGTTCAAAGAGTTTAATGGCATAAAAACGCGCAGACCTTTGTGGCACCGAATTTCCCAAGACTTCTAAAATTTGCGAAATGGCAGCTTCCAACCTATCATCGTATATTGGAAAGGCAAGGTCACCAACCGTAGAAGTCGTTGTATGAGCTGCCTTTTTCACTACCTGATCCACACCAGTTTGTTTGAGGGCACTGGTGGCCACTACTGGCACACCTAGATGGTAAGACAATTTATCTACATTAATCTTTTTTCCCTGACCATCCAAAACGTCAATCATATTGAGGGCAATAGTGACTGGAATACCTGTCTCAATTAACTGCGTTGTAAGATAAAGGTTACGCTCCAAATTTGTCGCATCAACCACATTTAAAATGCTGTCAGCCCTTTGGCTTAACAAATAATCACGCGCCACCTTTTCTTCAGGACTGTAGGGTGACATTGAGTAAATTCCTGGCAAATCTTGGATTTCTAAATCCTTATTCTTTTTAACCAGACCACTCTTTCGCTCAACAGTAACCCCTGGCCAGTTCCCAACACGCTGATTATGTCCTGTTATTAGGTTGAATAAACTGGTTTTACCACTATTAGGATTACCTATTAATGCAATTTCTGTCATTTTTCCTCTTCCTCGTCCAACATGACCACACTAATCATTTGCGCTTCTGACTTGCGTAAGGTTAATTCATATCCTCTCAAACTAATCTCTAGGGGGTCTCCCAAAGGTGCTACTTTACGCAACAAAACACGTGTACGCTTTGTAATTCCCATATCCATAAGACGTCGTTTGGTTTCATTTGCTGAGAAGATATCCGTAACTATGGCAGAATGTCCGACTGGTAGTTCAGAAAGAGGGATTTTTTTCTGGTCCTCCTCTGCAGGAGCCAAATCAATTTTATCCAGAATCGAAGCATCAAAGGCTAAGCGACTACCTTTAACAATAATAATAGCGCTGTTCTTGGTCTTAGTTACAACCTCAATAGTTTCACCGGCAGCCAGCCCTAGGTTAGATAAATGCAAAAGACTATCCTTAGGGAGGTTAATGCCAAGAATTCGGTAAGGTGTTTTTAAGGCCGCATCATATATGAGCATCTTTCTTTACCTACTTAATTAGTTTTGATATGACATCATTATAGCATATTTATCCATCTTTTCCGTAATATTATCCTAAACAAGAATGATTCTAGAAAAGAAAAAACACAAACAGAAAAAGACTGGAAAGCTTCCAGTCTTCATAGACAATGTTTATATGCTTAATAGATATCTTACAAAACCTTACTCAAGAAATCCTTAGTACGCTCTTCCTTGGTATTGTCGAAAATTTCTCGTGGCGTGCCTTCTTCGACAATAACACCGCCATCCATAAAGATGACACGGTCAGCTACCTCATAGGCAAAGCCCATTTCGTGGGTAACGATTGCCATTGTCATCCCTGATTTAGCGAGGTCTTTCATAACTGCAAGAACTTCACCAACCATTTCTGGGTCAAGGGCTGATGTGGGTTCGTCAAACAAGAGAACGTCTGGATCCATAGCCAAACCACGAGCAATCGCAATACGTTGTTGCTGACCACCTGATAGACTCGTTGGGTAGGTATCTGCCTTATCTTTCAACCCAACCTTTTCTAAAAGCTCCATAGCCTTAGCTTCAGCATCAGCTTTAGAAACACCCTTAGTTTTAATCGGTGACAAAGTGATGTTTTCTTTAACCGTCATATTTGGGAAGAGGTTGAACTGTTGGAAAACCATTCCCATCTTTTCACGCATTTTGAAAATATCGTTGCTCTTGTCTGTAATATCTACACCTTCAAAGGAAATCACCCCTTTTGTAGGCGTTTCAAGTAAGTTCATTGAGCGTAGGAAAGTTGATTTACCAGATCCTGAAGGACCAATGATAACCACTACTTCACCTTTTTTAATATCTAAATCAATCCCTTTGAGAACTTTGTTTTTACCAAAATACTTGTGGAGATTTTTAATCTCAATAATTGTTTCTGCCATTATTTACGTCCCTTCCCAAGTCGTTTTTCCATTTGTTTCAAAAGTGCAGTCATAGCCGTTGTCACAATCAAATAATAGAAGGCTGCGAACAAGAGTGGTGTCAAAGTCAAGTAGGTTGTCGTTGCAACAGTTTGTGCACCATTCCACAACTCCATAACCCCGATAGTTTGCAAGAGTGAACTATCCTTGATAATAGTGACAAACTCATTACCCAAGGCAGGCAAGATATTTTTAATAGCTTGAGGCAAGACCACATAACGCATGGTATTCCATGGTCGGATACCAAGTGAGTAAGCTGCTTCAATCTGACCTTTAGGAATAGACTCAATACCTGCACGCACACTCTCAGAAATATAAGCACCACTGTTCAAAGAAAGGACGATAATACCTGGAACGATACGTGATAAATCAAGATTCAAAATCCCAAACTGAACAGTTGGAAGATTCATATGGATAAGGTTAAAAGCAATCATAATCTGTACAACCATAGGTGTTCCACGGAAAACCCAAACATAAAGGCTTACTAACCACTCCAATGGTTTGATTCCAGAACGTTTGGCCAAGGATACCAAGACACCAAGGATGGTTCCAAAGAAGACCACACAGACTGAAATCATAATTGTTACTAAGACACCATAGTTAAAGTAAGACCAAAACTGTGGTAGAAATGAAAAATTCATCAAGATACTCCTTACTAATATTCTTCAATATTATATCAGAAGACTGTATAATAATAAAGTATTTTTCTTATAAATGCGATATTTCGGTATAAAAAATAATGATTGACATAGCAATCAAAAACTCTACGAAAACTTTTGAAGTGACTCCATTTTTTTTGCAATTAAAACAAGCATAAACCGAAACTCTCGCCCTAAAAAAACACCTGAAACTATTGAGTCCCAGGCATTTTGAATTTTTGGACCCCTATCTGAGGATCCAAATTAATTATTAGTAAAGCAAATCGTAGATTTCCATTGCAATCAAGTCGATGCTATCAAATGAGTATGACTCGCGAGCTTCAACGTCACGCAATATGTACACTGGACCATTTTCAGGATCGTTACTAAATGATACTTCAGCAACAACTACTCCTTCACGTTCAAAATTACGTTTCGAATTACCACCATCAGCCGCCATCATTTCCAGACGGTTAATGATTCTCACCAAATGTGATTCCATGTTATCTCTCCTATAAATTGTGTATTTCCTACTTATTTTATCACACTTACGGGAAAAATGGGGGAATTTTAAATATTTTTCAAGGAATTGTACATAATAGCCTTGATTGAATGCATACGATTCTCAGCTTCTTGGAAGATGATTTCACTGTATTTATGAAATACTTCATCTGTAATTTCTAACTCAGCCAGACAATATTTATCATAAATTTCTTGTCCGATTTGAGTATTAAGATCATGAAATGCTGGGAGACAATGCATAACGATGACATCTGGATTTTCGACCTTAGCAAGTAAGCCTACGTTAATTTGATAAGGCAATAGTAAATCTATCCTTGATTTAAAATCTACCTCTTCGCCCATAGAAACCCAGACATCAGTATAGAGCATATCCACTCCTTTAACCTCTGAGATATCATCTGTAATGGTTAAGTTAGCCCCATTATTATGTTTCTGGGCTAGCTCTACAATATCAGCCTCTGGCTGAAGTATTTCTGGCGAAATAATCTTAACATTAACGCCCAAGATAGCCGATGTCACCAAGAGAGAATTAGCAATATTGTTACGACCATCTCCAATATAAGCAATGGTCAAGTCCTCTAGACTACCAAAGTGCTCCTTTAAGGTCATGAAATCCGCAATCATCTGAGTTGGATGCCAAGTATCTGTCAAACCGTTCCAAACCGGAACACCAGAGTACTTAGCCAAGTCCTCAACATCCTCTTGTTTAAAACCACGGTACTCGATTCCATCAAACATAGAACCAAGGACCTTGGCCGTATCAACAACCGATTCCTTCTTACCCAGCTGAATGTCTCCAGCACCAAGATAGGTTACATTCATTCCTAGATCCTGACCAGCCACAGTGAAGGCTGAACGGGTTCTTGTCGATGTTTTTTCAAAAATCAATGCAATATTTAAACTATCTAAATATTTATGCGGAATTCTGTTTTTCTTTAACTGTTTAAATTTTATAGATAAATCAATCAACTCCTCTAGTTCCTGTTTAGTAAAGTCGATTTCTTTCAAGAAGGATTTAGTTTGTGTCATAGGTATCTCTCTTTCATTCTGAATAATATAAAATATTATATTATATTTATGTATGTTTAACAAGTAATTTTGTATTAAAATTCATTTTTAGCAATCGTGTTCCTCAAGTACCAAAAATAGATGCTTTTTACTTGCAATATAACTACTGCATGCTATAATAGAATCATAGATTTGACCTTTTTTGACCAATATATTTTCAAATAAAGGTCTTTCCCAACTCAGATAGAAAGAGGTACTGATATGCTCTGCCAAAACTGTAACCTTAATGAAGCTAGTATCCATTTGTATACCAACGTAAATGGTAATCAGCAACAAGTTGACCTCTGTCAACATTGTTATAAAATCATAAAATCTGATCCAGAGAACCCCCTTAACCAATTCAATCAAGCAGGAGGTTCCAACTTCTTCGACGATTTCTTCAGTGACCTAAACAACTTCCGTTCTTCTAACGGAGACCTTCCTAATACACCTCCAACACAAGAGGGAGGTAACCGTGGAAACGGTGGTCCAGGCCGTCCTGGAGGACCACGTCAACAAGCCCCTCAACAACCTCAAGGCCTTCTCGAAGAATTTGGAATTAATATCACAGATATTGCTCGTCGTGGAGACATTGATCCTGTCATTGGTCGTGACGAAGAAATCATTCGCGTCATCGAAATTCTGAACCGCCGTACCAAGAACAATCCTGTTCTTATCGGTGAACCTGGTGTTGGTAAGACCGCAGTAGTCGAAGGACTTGCCCAAAAAATCGTTGATGGAGATGTGCCACAAAAACTCCAAAGCAAGCAAGTTATCCGTCTTGATGTTGTAAGCCTAGTTCAAGGGACTGGTATCCGCGGCCAGTTCGAAGAACGCATGCAAAAGCTCATGGAGGAAATCCGCCAACGTCAGGATGTTATCCTCTTTATTGATGAAATCCATGAAATTGTAGGAGCTGGTAATACTGGGGACGGCAATATGGATGCTGGAAACATCTTAAAACCTGCACTTGCCCGTGGAGAGCTTCAACTTGTTGGAGCAACAACACTCAACGAATACCGTATCATTGAGAAAGATGCGGCACTCGAACGTCGTATGCAACCTGTTAAGGTAGATGAGCCAACAGTTGAGGAAACAATCACAATTTTGCGTGGTATCCAGCCTAAATATCAAGACTACCACCATGTCAAATACACTGATGAAGCCATTACTGCAGCTGCAGAATTATCCAACCGCTACATTCAGGACCGTTTCTTGCCAGATAAGGCCATCGACCTTCTCGATGAATCTGGCTCTAAGATGAATTTAACCCTCAACTTTATCGATCCTAAGGACCTCGATAAACGTTTGATTGAAGCTGAGAATCTTAAAGCTCAGGCTACTCGTGACGAAGACTTTGAAAAAGCTGCTTATTTCCGTGACCAAATTGCTAAATACAAGGAAATGAAACAGCAAACCATCAAAGACCAAGATATGCCTATCATTACTGAAAAACATATCGAAGCCATTGTCGAGCAAAAAACCAATATTCCTATCGGTGATTTAAAAGAAAAAGAACAATCTCAACTTCTCAACCTCGCCGATGACCTTAAGGCGCATGTTATTGGCCAAGATGCCGCAGTTGATAAGATTGCCAAAGCTATCCGCCGTAATCGTGTTGGACTTGGTGCACCAAACCGCCCAATTGGTAGCTTCCTATTTGTAGGCCCTACAGGAGTCGGTAAAACTGAGCTCTCTAAACAGTTAGCCATCGAGCTCTTTGGTTCATCTGATAGTATGATTCGTTTTGACATGTCAGAATACATGGAAAAACACGCTGTTGCTAAATTGGTCGGTGCTCCTCCAGGCTATGTTGGTTACGACGAAGCTGGGCAATTAACCGAAAAGGTCCGCCGTAACCCTTATTCACTCATTCTCCTTGATGAGGTTGAAAAAGCTCACCCAGATGTGCTTCACATGTTCCTTCAGGTACTTGACGATGGTCGTCTGACTGATGGTCAAGGGAGAACTGTAAGTTTCAAAGATACCATCATCATCATGACTTCAAATGCTGGTACTGGTAAAGTGGAAGCAAGTGTAGGTTTTGGAGCTGCTCGTGAGAATCGTACCAATTCTGTTATCAACCACCTCGGAGATTTCTTCAGTCCTGAATTCATGAACCGTTTTGACGGTATTATCGAGTTCTCTGCCCTAAGCAAGGAAAATCTCCTTACTATCGTGGATCTTATGCTTGATGGCGTCAACCAACGCTTGGCAAACAACGGTATCCACCTCAGTGTGACTGATAAAGTTAAGGAAAAACTGGTTGACCTTGGTTATGATCCTAAGATGGGTGCTCGACCATTGCGTCGTACAATCCAAGACCACATCGAAGATGCCATTACAGACTTCTACCTTAAAAATCCAAATGAAAAAGATCTCAAGGCTGTAATGACTTCAAAGGGACACATCACCATTAAATCTGCTAAAAAAACTGAAAAAACTTCTCAGAAAACTGAAGCATTAAAAGAAGTCAACTAAGGAAAGAAACCAAGTCGAATGACTTGGTTTTTTATACTTTTACATTTTCTCTTTGTAAAATTATCCCTAATTCTGCCTAAATCAATAGGAAAATGAGGAGTTTTTTAGTATAATGTAGGAAAATAAACCTAAGGAGCAACTCATGAATCCAACATTTGGTGACAAGGTTGAGGAAGCTCATTATCAAACACGTTACGGTGTTTATGCTGTAATTCCTAACCAAGACAAGACAAAGATCATTTTAGTGCAGGCTCCTAATGAAGCTTGGTTTCTCCCAGGCGGAGAAATCGAAGCAGGTGAGAATCACTTTAGTGCCTTAAAACGCGAGTTAATTGAAGAAATTGGGTACACAGCCACTTTAGGTCAGTACTATGGACAAGCTGACGAATACTTTTATTCAAGCCATCGTGACACATACTACTACAATCCAGCCTACATTTATGAAGTTGTAGATTTTTCAGAGATTGGAAAGCCCCTTGAAGATTTCAACAACCTGGCATGGTTTCCAATTGATGAAGCAATTGCCAAGCTAAAACGTGGTAGCCATAAATGGGGAATCGAACAATGGAAAGAAAGCAATACACTAATTGCCAAATCCTAGGAGGAAACTATGAAACTCATTAATACAACCTGGACCCATCAAGAACTAGTAAACAATCAACTCGATAATACAGATGCCTTTCTTGTAGAGACATACTCTGCTGGAAATACAGATGTTGTCTTTACACAAGCACCGAAACATTACGAACTTCTAATCTCAAATAAACACCGTGCTGTTAAGGACAACGAATTAGAAGTTATCCGTGAATTCTTCCTCAAACGAAAAATTGACAAAGACATCGTTTTGATGGACAAACTAAGAACAGTACACACAGATAAATTAATTGAAATCTCATTCCCAACAACTGTATAAATTCAAAAAGAAGCCGTCGCCAACCGCCACAGCTTCTTTTTTATAAGACTTTAGAAGCTTGGTCCAAGACTTCCATAACCTGGCGGCTATGCTTCAACTGCTTGGCAACACTTTCAAAATCCATTGTCGCAATCATTTTTTCAAAAACTACAAATTCATCATACATACGATGGTTTGGGTTATTAAGATTAGTCACAATCTCTTCTTGACCATTAAGAGTAAGACCAATTTCAGGAAGGGTGTTGGTTACACCAAAAATGGTAATAGCTCCCTTATCACCTTGAATAGTTGAGCGAATTTCAGCACTACAGTCCTTTGCTCCAATGGCAGCAGCCTTAAAGTTACCATAGTCCAAAACTAAAATTCCTGAAGTATCTACTCCTCCTCTACATTCGGTAGATATTCCACACGATTAGGATTTCCAAAAAGACCAACAAGAAGGTGAATATTATAGATATTAAGATCTCTAAGCGGCTCCACCACCCATTTCAGGATTGAAGGCAGGAGCAATCTCTCCTTGCTTAAAGGCATCGTAACGTGACGAATATTGGGAATAATTGATGTTGACAATTTTGATATCACCAATTTCAGATAAGGAGTCCTTGATAACTTTAAAATTTTCCAAATATTGATTTGTTATTGCTTCTATCAAGAGAAGCTCTTTTTCTTAAGCAAGCTTAATCAGCTCTTCGAACTCTTCCAAATGCAGGGTAAAAGGTTTCTCACAGATGACATGCTTGCCAGCCAGAAGTGCTTGCTTGGCATAATCATAGTGAGTATGATTAGGTGTTCCAACATAAATGGTGTCAACATCTGGATTGGACAAGATGGCTTCATAATCACTTGTCGCCTGAGTTAGACCATATTGTTTGGCTAAAGTTTCAGCCTTATCAAGGATTGTGGTGTCGACATTATAGCCTTCAGCTCAATGTTCTCAATAGTCGTTAACACAGGAAGGACCTCTGTAACAATCATTCCTGTACCTAATAGTGCCAGTTTCATTAAACTACCTCCTTCTTTCTCTAAACGCTTTTATACATGGAGTAATTCCATAAACACAACTATAATGAAAGAGGACTCCCATAGAAGCCCTCCGAGACTTAGTTACGTCTAAGCAGTTTCTTAACTCCTTGAATGGCTTTATATTTTAGCGGTTGTGGATAATAACGGAAAGTTCCCATCTTACGAACGATATAACCATTAAAGTTTTGTTTAAATCGCAAAACCCCATCAGAACCATCAAAGATGCCCATGATACCAAGGAAATTATAGAAACCAATACCACGTTTAATAGCCTGTGTCATCACATACTCCTGCAAGAGTGCAGGTGCATAAAACTTATTAAATTCAGGGTAAGAGCCACTGAAAAGATAGACTGCCTCTTGAGGTGTGTAAACGAAAAGACTTCCGGCTAGAACAATGTCTTCCTGACCATACTTGTCAATAAAGGCAGTTGCTTCGCCCTTGCGAACATCAAAAGTCTCAAACTGACTTGATAGCTCCCTCAATTGGTTTTGTTTTTTCTCAGATTTTGGATTGGTCTCTAAATCAGCTTGCAATTTGACAATTCTAGCTCTCAACTTTGCCTGATTACTCTCTAAATGATCAAAGTAATCTTGAAAATTCAGGGTAGCTACCATAAAATCAGCATTATCACCAAAAGCATCATAAAAATCTTGATAATAATCTAAAGATTTGTCACTATACTCACGACGATCAGAGGTCGCTGAAGTGATTTCTTTAAAAATAGATAACTCATCGCGTTTCAATTTCTTCAGTTTAATACCGAATGTTTTGGCTTTTTTTACAAGAGGTTTCCCTTTTTTACTGAATGATTTGATGAGATCTTTTTCTTCAATTCCAGACAATTCTTTAACATAGTGCCAATCGGGCTCACCACCAGGATACCCTGTCTGCAAACCATCAAAACTATAACCTAGATCAGTCAATTGACTAATCAATTGCTTCTGCTCACTACTTATTGGTTCACCATTACTATCAAAGATTTGATAAGTATCATAAGGTTTGATTACCAGTTCAAGAGCACCATTTGCCTTAGCATAGTCCTTCAAACATTGGTAAAAGTCACTTAGATGAGCCACACTTGAGTGAATTGGTCCACAATTCACCTCCATACGAAGCCCACCGGTCATAGGCATACTATAGACAATCGCTGAAACTTCTATTTGGTTACCTTCTTTCCAGGCAACATAGCTAATACTAAATCCACGTTTCTCAAGAAGCTTAGCCATTTCTTCAGTTTGCATAAAAGAACGCTCAGAAACCTGTTGAGCATGTGTATTAAATTCTTCTTTAGTTACTTGAATAAAGCTCATTTTTTTCCTTCCTAAAATGGATACAGTAAATTACTAGTGAGATAAACAGCAAGAGAACAAGTATTGCCACTAACGGTAGTCGGATTGGACGACAATTAAGCAACAAATCCCCACTGACAGCATAAATAACGGAGAGTGGGGTCATTCCAATTAGTGGCGCTAAAATCCTTGTCCTTGTGGGTAATTTCATCTGAACATAAGCGTAATTGACCAAAGCTGATGGGATAAAAGGAATAGAGAATGCTAGGAAAATACCAATAAAGCGATGTTTAAAGTACTCATCATAGTTTAGGAGTTTCTCCATACGTTTAGACTTATCAAGTCTTCTTAAAATTTCAAATCTAGTCAAATTATCAAAAGTATTACCTATAATATTCAAGGGAATTGAAAGCAAAGGGGCATAAAGTAGCCCAACAAAAATACAAAAAATAGAACTTGAAACTCCAAAAATAGCTAATGACAGAATCATGAGACTAATAAGAACAAGTGCATTTAAAAAATTTGCCTGCTTAAAAACCAATTTTAAAAAGGTTTGATCATGATTAGCATTCCTCTATTTCTTGATTTTGGGGATAAAGTTATTTAAAAGAAGCCATAAGATTACCAGAATTAAACCTGCTATCCCTATAAAAATACCCTTTTTAGTCATTACATTTTCACAAATTTAATCACTCCTTTTATTATAACAAAAAAATACCTTCATTGATTTAGAAAGGCATCTTTTACTGTGATTACTTGTTAATCAAATTTTCTTGAGACTTGTTTTCCAAGGTACCATTTTTAAAGTTAAGAGTAAGGCTACCTGTTTTCCCTTTCTTAGTTAAAAGGTTAGATGACCAAAGTGCTTGTATCATTGTCGCATCAGAAGAAACAGCGATAGAATAAACATCTGGTACCCCAAGTATTTTGACCGCATTATCATAGCTAGTTCCATTTTTAAGATCTTCATACATTTTCAAAGTGATTTTAGAATCCCGAACGTAAGAAAAAGTTGAAATTGACTTAACAACGGTACTATTGTTAAAAAGTTTTGATGTAACAACAACATTATCATATTGCCAATTATAGACATCAAGTGTGGCGTCTCCTGCCTGCTCATGACTAGTTGATGTAGGCTCACCAAACCACCCCTTCAAACTATCAAGATTTGATCCCCCAGAAAACTCCTGAGAAGCATTTGCCATGATAATCTTATCAAAGTTCTGACGAACATTTCCATGCTTAACAGTTAAAATCTTTGATGCTTCATTATCCAAAGAACCTTTCGTCTCAGTCTTAGACGAAGAATTTCCGCAAGCAGCTAAGGAAACAAGTGAGACACCTAAAACGGTCAAAGACAAAAATTTTTTCATAATAAGTTACTAAACACAAATAAAAGGCTGACGCCTCAAGTTTTTATGGAGCCGGTGGGAGTCGAACCCACGTCCAAGCATCTGCCAACATATTCGTCTACGACCATAGGTTATGTCTTTCATTTAACAGATAGGCGACACATAACTCAAGCCTCCTATATGCGAGCCTATAAATCTCTTTTCGACCAGCTAGGCAATGATCGAACGTAGCTTATAAATCAATAAAACCTCTAAACAAACATAAGCAATCTGCTAGAAGTCACGCGAGCAGGTGTTTAGGCTGCTACAGCGTAAGAATTAGTATTTTTTGCAGTTATATTTAACTGAGCGTTAACGTCGCCACACGAGTCGCAGAATATGCCTCATAATGCCTGTCGAATCCGTAACGACCCCAATATGAGATATTGATTATTATAGCAAAATTTTTAATAAATAGCAAAAAATTACCAAGATATACACAAAAGTATAGACTATGTACGATTTATTAGCATCTAGCTTTCTACCCAATTTACAGAAATAGATAATTCGGTTATTATTACAAATTACTATTCATTGACTTTCTCCCTAAACTCTAAAGATACTATATATCAGTTACCTTTTCTAACATTCCCTGAATTTAAAGAGCACTCTTGATAGATTTAACAACTAAAAAACGCTGAAAGCACTACGCTCTCAACGTTTCCACTTTGCACCCTAAGGGAATCGAACCCCTATCTCAAGAACCGGAATCTTACGTGATATCCATTACACTAAGGGTGCTAACAGTATACTATTATAGCATACTATATAATATAAAAAAAGACATGTTTCCATGTCTCTTTATTATATTACAATTCGATATCTCCGAAAAGATCCGCCATTGAGAATCCAGATTGAGTTTCTGGAAGTTCGTAGTCACGTTTTTCTTGACGTTTTGGACGGCGTGGACGTGATTGACGCTTTTCGTTGTTTTCCCCTTCAGCGTTAGCTGGACGTTCTTCAAGAGCTTTGATAGAAAGTGATACACGTTCTGCATCAGCGTTTACTTCAAGAACTTTAACAGTAACGTCTTGACCTACTGAAAGAACATCTTTTGGATTTTCAACACGTTTGTGTGAAATTTGTGAGATGTGAACAAGTCCATCGATTCCTGGTAATACTTCAACGAAACCACCAAAGTCAGTCAAACGCTTAACTTTACCTTCGATTACATCACCAGCAGCAAGTTTTTGTTCAACACCATCCCATGGTCCAGGTGTTGTTGCTTTAAGTGAGAGTGATACACGTCCTGCTTCTTCGTCGATAGCAAGAACTTTAACTTCAATTTCATCACCAACAGATACAACTGATTTAGGTGAAACGTTACGTTCGTGAGACAATTCAGTCACGTGAACAAGTCCGTCTACACCACCAAGGTCAATGAAAGCACCGAAGCTTGTCAAACGAGCAACTTTACCAGTTACTACTGAACCAACTTCAAGTTTAGAGAAGACTTCTTTACGAGCTTCTATAGCTTCTGCTTCAACAACTTCACGACGTGAAAGGATGAAACGGTTTTCAGCTGGATCAACTTCTTTAATTTTAGCGTCAAATTCTTGACCTACGAATTGTTCAGTGTTACGAACAAAACGAGTATCAATCATTGAGGCTGGAATAAATCCACGGAGTCCTTCAAATTCAACTGAAAGTCCACCTTTAACAGCACGTGTTCCTTTAACAGTAACAACTTCTTCTTCACGACCAACAAGTTTATCCCAAGCTTTGCGAGCCTCCAAGCGTTTTTTAGATACAAGGTAAGTTACAGTATCAGTATCTTTACCAACAACTTGACGAAGAACAAGCACTTCAAGTGTTTCACCATCTTTAACAAGGTCGGCAACGTTTGCGTCACGGTCATTTGTCAATTCACGACGTGTCAAAACACCTTCGATACCTGTTCCTTCGATAACAACATTTGCTTGATCATTATCTACTGAGATAACTTCAGCTGTTACAACGTCACCTGTGCTAACTTCGCTAACACTATTTAGCAATTCTTCAAATTCGTTCATTCTAAAAAAATCCTCCAACAAGAGCCAGCCAATTCTGACCCTTGATAACAATATATTTTTCAAGGTACCCGCAAAGACAATTATTAACATAGACGGTGCCAATGCACCCGATACCATTGACTGGGGTAGCTGGATTCGAACCAACGCATGAGGGAGTCAAAGTCCCTTGCCTTACCGCTTGGCTATACCCCAATAACAAAATGCTATAAAAAAACATCTAAGCACTTGATATCGAATATTCCGATTCAGTTTCTTAGACATGGAGAGAGAGGGATTCGAACCCCCGAACCCGAAGGAGCGGATTTACAGTCCGCCGCGTTTAGCCTCTTCGCTATCTCTCCTTAAGAACAAGAAACAGTATAACACAGTTTCTTGATCAAAGCAAGCCTTTACTTTGGATTTTAATGATTAAGATTGTAGGCTTCGATAATGGCAGCTATTGCATCATCCATTTTCTTGTGGAAACCTGATACATTTTCTTTATCAACAACGGCAAACTTTCCATCGATTTCTACAATTTGTCCGATGACTTTCTTTCCAACAAGAAGCTCAAAACCTTCAATGGTTGCTTTGTTTACAATGACTTTGGCATCTTTGATTTGGATTTCAATTTTTTTGTCTTTTTTACTCATAGATCTATACCCGATACCTAAATCGAGCCATCCTTTCTTAGTGTATGTCCTTAATTTTACCGAAAAAGAGAAAAGCTTGCAAGGGCAAGCTTTAAAATAATCATTTATTTACTTGGAATTAGTCAACTTTGACAATCCATCCTTCTGGGGCCTCAACGTCACCAAATTGGATACCTGTTAACTCATCATAAAGTTTACGTGTTACAGGTCCGACTTCTGTTTCTGAATAGAAGACATGGAAGTCATCACCGTGTTGTACACCACCAATTGGTGTGATAACAGCAGCTGTACCACAGGCACCGGCTTCGACAAATTTATCCAACTCGGCAATCTTAACATCACCTTGAATAGCTTTCATACCAAAACGATTTTCAGCCAGGTAAAGCAATGAGAATTTCGTAATTGATGGCAAGATAGATGGGCTAAGCGGAGTAATGAACTCATTATCTGCTGTAATCCCAAAGAAGTTTGCAGAACCGACTTCTTCAATCTTAGTGTGGGTTGCTGGGTCAAGGTAGATAACATCAGAGAAATTAGAATCATGGGCAATTTTCCCTGGCAACATACTTGCCGCGTAGTTACCACCAACCTTAGCAGCACCTGTACCATGTGGTGCTGCACGGTCATATTCGTCCTGGATAAGGAAATTCGTTGGAGCCAATCCGCCTTTGAAGTAGTTCCCTACTGGCATAGCGAAAATTGTAAAGATATACTCATCTGCCGGGTGAACACCAATAATGTCTCCAACCCCAATCAAGAGTGGACGAAGATAAAGTGTTGCGCCAGTACCATATGGTGGGACGTATTCTTCATTAGCACGGACTACTTTTTTACAAGCATCTACAAATTTTTCCACTGGAACTTGTGGCATCAAAAGACGATCAGCAGTACGTTGTAGACGTTTGGCATTTTCATCTGGACGGAACAATTGAATAGAGCCATCTTTAGTGCGGTAAGCTTTGAGACCTTCAAAAGCTTCTTGACCATAGTGAAGGGCTGGAGATGATTCTGAAATGTGCAAGGTTGCATCCTCAGTCAATTGCCCCTCATCCCATTTACCATCTTTGTAATATGAAATATAACGGAATGGAAGTTTACGGTAATTAAATCCTAAATTTTCCCAGTCTAAATCAACTGTCATGTGTATGTCCTCTTTTCTGTTACTATGTGCTCTCTAGTATAGTCCTTTTCATTGAAAATTTCAATGTTATTTTGCAAAATTCTGACAATTATTTTATAAGAGTTATTTTGTCAGCCAAAGAAAAAACTCTGCCCTCTAGTAAGAGAACAAAGCTTTCTTAACTCTATTTTTTAAGAATTTTGGCTGAGAAGACTTCCTTATCTGCTAGTCCTTCAATGAAACTTCCGTTGCTAGTACGCTCTGACAGATTAAGAAGTGATAAATCAACCTCTGCAGTTTCACCTGTCGTAGCTATTACAAACAAAATCTGAGGAGTCTCTTCTACTGGTGTTGCTAGAAGATCTATCTCAGCTCCAGCATTTTCTGTAAAGACTGGGCCAGCTGTGAAGACACGGTGAGGCTTGGTCTTAAGCTCACGAAGAACCTGGAGACCTCGACCAGCTCGCTTAGCCCGTGGAATATCGGACGTCGCCACACGTTTGAGACTAGCTCGTTGTGTAAGTAAGTAGAAACTTTGCGTATTTGCCACAAAAACGGCTTGAACCTTGTCGTCATCCTTAAGATTGATTGCCTTAACACCTACTGCCTTAGCACCAACCACTGGAACTTCATCCGCATTGAAACGAAGGGCATATCCTTTTTGAGTGATAATCATGATATCATCCAATTGAATTGGAGTTACTGTGACGATCACATCACTTTCATCCTTGAGTTTACCATATTTAACTGACTTAGACTTATAGGTACGCCATGGCGTAAATTCCTTACGTTCGAAACGTTTAATTTGACCAAGCTTAGTGGTTGCCAGGTAAGTACCAGTTTCAAAATCATCCAGGATTTCTGCATAAAGCACTTCTTCATCTTTCGAAAAATTAGTTATAGTTTGTGATAAATGCTCTCCTAGATCCTTCCAACGAATATCTGGTAACTCATGTATTGGACGATAAATCACATTGGCCTGATTGGTAAAAATCAAGAGATGCTGTGTCGTCTTAGCCTGCTGAACCAGAATCAAATCATCATCATCACGTTTTCCAACTTCTTCAATCTTCGAAGCATTGAAAGATCGTGGGCTAGTACGTTTGACATAACCACTACGAGTGATGCTGACATAGGTTTCTTCTTCAACAATTAGACTTGCGGTATCAATTTCAATAGTCTTGGTTTCTGCTTGCAACTCTGAACGACGGTCATTTCCAAATTTCTTCTTAATATCACGAAGTTCACGTTTCATGACATTAAACAGGGTACGCTCATCACCAATGATGGCAGCCAAGGTCGCAATCTGTTCACGTAAATTGGCTTCCTCATTTTGGAGAGCGACGATATCCGTATTTGTTAAACGATAAAGTTGCAAGGTCACGATAGCTTCGGCTTGTTCTTCTGAAAAATCATAGCTGACTTTAAGATTTTCCTTGGCATCTGCCTTATTTTCAGAAGCTCTGATAAGGGAAATAACCTCATCCAAAATTGAGATAACACGAATCAACCCTTCAACAATATGAAGGCGTTTTTCAGCCTTTTCCTTATCAAATTTTGAACGAGCAATGATAATATCGCGACGGTGAGCAATGTAGCTAGACAAAATCTTTTGTAAGCCCACTTGACGTGGGGTGAAATGATCAATAGCCACCATATTGAAATTGTAGTTGACCTGCAGATCCGTATATTTCAAAAGGTAGTTAAGAATGGTTTGGCTGTCAGCATCCTTCTTAAGTTCGATAGCAATACGCAAGCCTGAACGGTCAGACTCATCACGAACTTCTGCAATGCCTGGAACCTTGTTATTGACTCGAATATCATCAATTTTTTTAACAAGAACTGCCTTATTAACATCGTAAGGAATTTCAGTAACAATAATCTGTTTCTTGCCACCTTTGAGTTGTTCAATTTCAGTACGCGAACGCACCACTACTCGGCCCTTACCAGTTTCGTAAGCCTTACGAATCTCATCTTTCCCCTGAATAATAGCACCTGTCGGGAAATCTGGTCCAGGCAAGAATTCCATCAACTTATCCAGTTTAGCAGATGGATGGTCAATCATATAAACAACGGCATCGATGACTTCTGCCAGATTATGTGGCGGAATGTCTGTAGCATAACCCGCAGAAATCCCTGTCGCACCATTGACCAAAAGGTTTGGAAAGGCTGCAGGTAAAACGGTTGGTTCCTTCTCTGTATCATCAAAGTTCCAAGCCCAAGGAACAGTGTTTTTATCGATATCTTGAAGAAGGTACCCAGCAATCTCTGACAAGCGTGCCTCGGTATAACGCATAGCCGCTGGTGGATCACCGTCCATAGAACCATTGTTACCGTGCATCTCAACTAGGATTTCACGATTCTTCCAGTCCTGGGACATACGCACCATGGCATCGTAAATAGAGCTATCACCATGTGGGTGGAAATTACCCATGATGTTACCAACAGACTTAGCCGATTTACGATAGCCTTTGTCATAGGTATTGCCATCCTTATTCATGGAATAAAGAATACGACGTTGAACGGGTTTCAGACCGTCACGAATGTCAGGTAGCGCACGCTCCTGAATGATGTATTTGGAGTAGCGTCCAAAACGCTCTCCCATGATGTCCTCAAGGGACATGTTTTGAATGTTAGACATAAGATACAAAGGGACGATTCGGCTTGCCGAAAATCTCTGTAGAAAAATAGGAAACCGATGCAAGGTTCGATGAAGCCAAGGCGATTTATCTACTTTTCCTAAGAAATTAGTCCCGTGTTCAGTTACATTCAGTAACCAAACGACCCTTTCTGTAAAGTTTAAAATACGTTGTTAAATGGTGGGGAAGGAATTTTCACACAGCATTTAGGGCGTGTTCAACTCCTTTCAAAGAATGTTGAGTGGTTTTCTATAGAAAAAGGAATTTAGTTACTGCAAGTAACCGAACAATCCTTTCTGTAGTTTAAAGTGTTTAAAATAGATTATTGAATCAGTGATTAGAGAGTTCCTCCTCAGCATAAGCCGTCATCTCTCATTCTCTTTATGATTGTAGGCAAACCCCATCTTTTTAGCCAATCATACTTCCCTGTAAAATCATCATGAGAAGCCTTACCTCTAAAAAACTTTCAGGATCTCCAAATTTAGATTCAATTACCTTAAGTATGCATAGACGAAATACTATCGGTGTATACAATCCTAAAAGTCTAATTTGTCGACGATTCATGATGATTACAAGAAAAATTGAGGACAAAAAACTAATAAAAGAAAACCTAAGTATAGATCCATTATTCATACTCCTTAAAACGCTGTCGTTTCTTCCAAGGTAAATTTAACATTATCCTCAATCCATTGACGGCGAGGAGCTGCCTTATCTCCCATTAGCACTGAGACGCGGCGTTCGGCACGCGCTAAATCGTCAATAGTCACTCGGATAAGAGTTCTGGTCTCTGGATTCATGGTTGTTTCCCAAAGCTGGTCAGCATTCATTTCACCAAGTCCTTTGTAACGTTGGAGAAGCGCACCTCTACCAAACTTTTGACGAAGTTCTTCAAGTTCCCCATCGGTCCAAGCATATTCGACAACTTCCTTCTTGCCTTTACCTTTAGACATCTTATAAAGAGGGGGCAAAGCAATATAAACGTGCCCTGTTTCAACCAATGGACGCATATAACGATAGAAGAAAGTAAGCAACAAGGTCTGGATGTGAGCTCCATCGGTATCAGCATCGGTCATGATGATAATCTTGTCATAGTTGATATCGTCAAGGTTAAAATCAGCTCCAACACCTGCACCAATAGTGTAAATCATGGTATTGATTTCTTCATTTTTGAGAATATCTGCCATTTTGGCTTTCTCTGTATTTAGGACCTTACCTCGTAAGGGCAGAATTGCCTGGAATTTACGATCACGGCCTTGTTTGGCTGATCCACCAGCAGAGTCCCCTTCGACCAGATAGAGCTCATTTTTCTTGGCATTTTTAGACTGGGCTGGCGTCAGTTTCCCTGACAAGAGTCCCTTATCTTTTTTATTTTTCTTTCCATTTCGGCTAGCATCACGAGCTTTTCTGGCAGCTTCACGGGCATCACGGGCCTTGATAGCCTTACGCACCAAGTTAGAAGCCAAATCTCCATTTTCCATAAGGAAATAAGTCAGATACTCTGAAACAATACCATCAACAATAGGACGAGCAAGTGGTGACCCCAACTTATCCTTGGTTTGCCCCTCAAACTGAAGGTGCTCTTCAGGAACTAGGAGCGAGATAACCGCTGACAAGCCCTCACGGTAATCCGACCCTTCAAGGTTCTTATCCTTTTCTTTGAGTAAGCCAGTCTTACGTGCATAATCGTTAAAGGCCTTGGTAATAGCAGATTTGAAGCCCGTCTCGTGAGTACCTCCGTCCTTAGTTCGGACATTATTAACAAAGGAAAGGATATTATCAGAGTAACCATCATTGTACTGAAGGGCTAATTCCAAGTGAAAATCTTGCTGATCTCCATCAATATAGATGACTGGTGTCAGCGTTTCCTTGTCTTCATTCAAGTAAGACACGAAGTCTTGGACTCCATTTTCATAATGGAATTCTTCGCGTACTTCTTCTTCACCACGCAAGTCTGTCAATGTCATTGTAACATTCTTAAGAAGGAAGGCTGATTCTTTGAGACGCTCTGAGATAGTATTAAATTTGAAGTCTGTCGTTGAAAAGATGCTAGCATCAGGCATGAAGGTTACTTTTGTCCCTGTCTTAGACTTAGGTGCCTTGCCAATCTTTTCGAGCCCTGTAACAGGGTGACCACCATTTTCAAAACGCTGGCGATAAACACTACCATCACGGGTAATCTCTACCTCAAGCCAGCTAGAAAGTGCATTTACAACTGATGATCCTACACCGTGAAGACCACCAGAAGTCTTATAACCACCTTGTCCAAATTTACCACCTGCGTGGAGGACTGTGAAAATAACTTCTACCGTTGGTTTACCCATGGCATGCATACCTGTCGGCATCCCACGTCCAGAGTCAGAAACGGAAACAGAACCATCCTTATTTAAGGTGACAGCAATGACATCACCAAAGCCTGAGAGAGCTTCATCGACCGCATTGTCGACAATCTCCCAAACCAAGTGATGAAGACCTGTCCCATCTGTTGAGCCAATGTACATCCCTGGGCGTTTGCGAACAGCATCTAACCCTTCCAGTACCTGAATGGCATCATCATTATAATTATTTACATTTATTTCTTTTTTAGCCAAGAGTGACCTCCAAAATTTTCATCCTTATTATTTTATAAGTTTTCAAAAGAATTTGCAAAGGAAATTGAGAAAGCTCATAGGGTATCTTTATGCTGACTAGCTTTGTCAATTACTAGGATGTATGCTATAATTATCTCATGAAAATCTTATTGTTAATCCTTATCGCCTACTTGCTAGGTTCCATTCAGACTGGTCTCTGGATTGGAAAAGTTTTCTTTCACACTAATCTTCGAGAGCATGGATCTGGAAATACTGGAACAACCAATACCTTCCGTGTTCTTGGTAAGACTGCTGGCACAATCACTTTCTTAGTGGACATGCTTAAAGGAACTTTGGCAGTGCTCTTACCTATTTGGCTGGGTGTCACGGAAGTGTCACCCCTAATCATTGGTTTCTTTGCAATTATCGGGCATGTTTTTCCATTATTTACGGGATTTAAGGGTGGAAAAGCCGTTGCGACAAGTGCTGGGGTGCTTCTTGGTTTTGTTCCCCTCTACTTTGTCTTCCTACTCCTGGTCTTTGCTTTAACGCTCTATTTAACCAGCATGATTTCATTTTCAAGTATCACTGCTGCAGTTGTTGGACTGATCACCTTGGCTACTTTTCCAGCCATCCACTTCTTGCTAGATGGCTATGACCCAATCTTTAGTGCTGTTCTTATCATCATAGCTTTAGTGATTATTTTCCGTCACACTGAAAATATAGCTCGTATCCGTAACCATCGAGAAAACCTGGTACCCTTTGGACTTAATTTAACTAAACAAAATCCAAATAAATAATTAATTACTATTGACCACTAGCCAAGCTAGTGGTTTTCTTGTTCTGCTAACCAACTGATGGCCTCAAAACAAATAATAAAGATCCAAAGTCTCTACCTCGGATCTTTTTAGGCTTAAGCTTTAAAGCTGACACCATTTTCTTTTAATTTTTTAACTGTCGCAGGTCCTACCCCCTTGAGCGCTAGGACTTCTTCTTCAGTCACAGTAGCAAAAGCCGCTACTGACGTCAAACCTTCATTGTAGAGGGTCTCTACAAGGTTCGAACGAAGACCGTCAACTTCTGGAAGTTCTGCAAAGGATTCAAGACTAAGATCTGTAGTTACCACTTCTTCCTTAGCAACTGTCTTAGATTCAGCAAGAGGTTGTGGTGCTACTGGTGGCACCGGTGGAACAGGGGCTTTAAGATTATTGAAAAGTCCTTGTTTTTTCAAACGGTGTTTAAAAGCTTTCTTTTTATTTTTTACTTTAGCCATGTCTAGTTTTCTCCTATTTTGACAAACGACTTTTTCTTATAAAGCACGGTTGTCATTTTTTTCATTCTCTATTAATAGTGACGTTCTCCGAACAGGCCATCTGGCATATCATGGAAACCTTTACCCGCACGATAATTGGTAAACTTACCAATTAGGAAATTGTAGGCATCTAATTTAGCCTCATAACGGAAACTTGCATCACGTGCACGCTCATCGCCATCTTCTTCCCAGATTTTCTTGCTAGCAGCCAAAGCCGTTTCGTTTACTTTAACTTGGGTAACAACCCATTCCTCAAAGTCTTTTAGAAATTCTTGTTCGTAGGTCATGTTTTCCTCTTCATTTTAAAAACCAGCTTAATGCTGGCTTCATTTTCTACTAATAGTGTGTAGAGCTAATAGCCTTACAATTTCTTATTATAACAAATAATTAGAAATTTGACTAGGTTCTAAATTCTTGATATAAGGCTTTAATGTCATTTGGACATGTTCGACAGCAACCACCCAAAATTTTCACGCCAAAATGAGCATGCCAATACTTGCTATGTTCAACTAGGGTTAAAGCGTCTTTATCTTTGGGTTTCCAAGTCTGACTGTCGCCATCATAAACTTCACCTGAATTGGGATAAGTAATGAGCGCCTTGCCAGCATTCTTAAGAAAAGCTAGAGCCTGGTTATACAGAAGAGGTGAACTACAGTTGATGCCTACAGCCAAGATTTGATTTGACTGAGAAACAAGCTTGGCCATTTCAGCTAGAGAAGTCCCATCACTGATAGCATCTGGAATCTGGACTGTAAAACTCATATAAGCTTCTGCTTCTGGAAACTCTTCAGCTAGAAGTTCAATTAAGGCTTGTGTTTCCAAACGATTTGGAATGGTTTCCAAAGCCAACAAATCCACACCTTGATCTAGGAGAATTTGAATCCTAAGGCGATGAAAATCCTTAAGCTCCTTGATAGTAATTTGACCATAATCACCACTATACTCAGAACCATTAGCCAAATAAGCCGCGTACGGACCAACATCTCCAGAAATCAAAGGATATGGTCGTTTTGCTTTCTCAGTCTCATCTAATGCTCCCCATACCTTATCACGTGCAGCCTTTGCTAACCGGACCGTCAGGGCAATAATCTGCTCCGCTGCTTTCTCGGTAAGTCCTGCCTCTACCAATCCAGGTAAGGTTGCCTGATAAGATGACGTGGTAATCAAGTCAGCCCCAGCAGCCACATAAGTTTCGTGAAGTTCTTGAATAACTTCTGACTTCTCAAGAAGGTACTTAGCTGACCAGAGCTTACCTGAAATATCATACCCCAGGGCTTCCATCTCTGTTCCTAGAGCCCCATGAAGAATGAGGAGAGAATTATTTTCCAAATAATCTTTAAATGTTGCCATAAAACTCCTCCTTACCATTTGTTAAAGCAAAGGTAGTGATAAAGGTAACAGAAAATCATGAAAGGAATACCGAAATAGAGTCCCGCACGTTGTGAACTATCCCAAGCAATCCCAAGCACAGAAATAGCCAACAGAACAATTGTGATATAAGGGAGGATTGGATTAAACGGTGTCTTATAGTCCAGTTCGTCTTCGGAATGTTCTAGCTTCCACTGTTTTCGGAAATTAATCTGTGCCATAGGAATAGAAAGCCAAACAACAACAACTGCAAAACCAGCAATTGATACTAGAGCTAGATAAACCGTATCCGCTGCATAGATACTTGAGAAGAGCGATAAAACTGCCCCAGCCATGGAAATCAAAAGGGCTGTCATTGGAACGCCATGCTTATTGATTGTCACTAGTTTTTTATTGAGCATTCCCTCATTGGCCAAAGACCAAAGCATACGGCTTGAAGCATAGAGCCCCGAATTCCCAGCCGAAAGAATAGCTGTCAGGATAACAAAATTCATAATGTCTGCCGCAAATGGAATCCCCATCTTGTCAAAGACATCAACGAAAGGAGCTGAGGATACCCCTGCTTCTTTCATTGGAAGAAGCGAAGCCAATACCACAATAGTCAAGACGAAGAAGATAACCAAACGTCCAATGGTTGTTTTAATAGCACGTGGAACAGCCTCTTTGGGATTATCTGTTTCACCAGCTGCAATACCGATTAATTCTGTTCCCGAAAAGGCATAATTAACCGCCAACATAACTGACACAATGGCAAGACCTCCATTGGGAAAGAGACCATTGGCCGTCAAATGCTTAAACATAATAGCTTCATGGTGACCTTCAAAACTCACCAAACCAAACATAGCTCCTAGACCTAGTATAATGAAAACCAAGATGGCGATGACTTTGATTGACGAGAAGACGGATTCTGCTTCCGCAAAAGATCTCACACTCAAAGCATTAATCCCCAAAATTACTAAGGCAAAGAAGGCTGCAAAAATCCAAGCCGGAACTGACGGAAACCAGCGTTGCATCAGCATGGCCGCACCTAGGAATTCTGTCCCCAAGGCAACCGTCCAACAAATCCAATAAAGCCAGGCTACAGTAAAACCTGTTCCAGGACTGATAAACTTAGTGGCATAGGTGTGAAAGGATCCCGTTACTGGCATAGCTACCGCTAACTCCCCCAACGAAAGCATAACCAAGTAAACGACAACAGCTCCCACAAGATAAGAGAGGATAGCACCAAGGGGACCTGCTTGTGCAATCGTATAGCCCGAGCTCAAGAAAAGACCAGTGCCGATAACACCACCCAGCGAGAGCATAAAGAGGTGGCGTGAGGTCATCTTCCGTTGAAACTGACCTTCATTTTCATAATTATGGTTTTCCATAGATTCCTCCAATAGATGTAATAAAACAAGCTTATCACAATAAAAGATCTTTGGATAATAGGTTGAAACTATCAAAGAGATAGAGAAAAACTATCACAAGAAAAAAACTCGGATTTCACCGAGCTTTTCTTACAATTCTGCCAAAATAGTATCCCATGCCTCGTCATAGCCATCACGTGTGACAGATGAAAAAACGATGAAATGGTCATTTTTGTCGAAATTGAGTTTTTTCTTAATGATCGATTCGTGCTTGTTCCATTTTCCACGAGGAATCTTATCAGCCTTAGTCGCTACAACAATAACTGGAATTTCATAATACTTTAGAAATTCATACATTTGAATATCGTCCTGAGTTGGCTCATGTCGGAGGTCAACCAAGCTAACAACGACACGAAGATTATCTCGAGTCACAAGGTACTCCTCAATCATTTTCCCCCATTTAGCACGTTCTTTTTTGGAAACACGGGCATAACCATAACCTGGAACATCCACAAAGCGTAACTTGTCGTCAATATTATAGAAATTGAGCAATTGTGTTTTTCCTGGTTTACCAGAAGTACGTGCTAGATTTTTACGACCAAGAAGTGTATTGATAAAGCTTGACTTACCAACATTCGATCGTCCTGCTAGGGCAACTTCAGGTAGGTCATCTTGTGGGTAGTGACTCTTATTTGCCGCACTGAGTAAAATCTCAGCATTGTGCGTATTTAGGACTTGTTCTTCAGTCATAGGTCCTCCTTATGCTGTTTCCAATACTGGAGCAGCTTTCCCATCAACAGCTTCTTTGGTGATACGAACCTTAGTGACATCTTCCAGACTAGGGATTTCAAACATAACATCCATCATGACTTCTTCAATGATAGAGCGAAGCCCACGCGCACCAGTCTTACGTTCAATTGCCTTACTTGCAATAGCCTCAAGGGCATCCTGGTCAAACTCAAGTTCAACCCCATCATAAGACAAAAGGGTTTGATACTGCTTCACCAAGGCATTCCTAGGCTCTGTCAAAATACGTACCAAGTCGTCAACCGTTAACTGTTCAAGGGCCGCAAGAACTGGCAAACGTCCGATAAATTCAGGGATAAGTCCAAATTTTTGGATATCTTCAGCCACAATTTCTTTCATGTATGATGATTCGTCATCAATTGCTTTATTATTTTGACCAAACCCAATGATTTTCTCACCAAGACGTTGCTTAACGATATCTTCGATACCATCAAAAGCACCACCCACGATAAAGAGAATGTTCTTAGTATCAATTTGAATCATCTCTTGATTAGGGTGTTTACGACCACCTTGAGGTGGAACGCTAGCCACTGTTCCCTCAATAATCTTCAAGAGAGCTTGTTGAACCCCTTCACCTGAAACATCACGAGTGATTGAAACATTCTCACCTTTTTTGGCAATCTTATCAATCTCGTCCACGTAGATAATCCCACGTTCCGCACGTTCAATATTAAAGTCTGCCGCTTGGATTAGTTTGAGGAGGATATTTTCCACATCCTCACCCACATAACCTGCCTCTGTCAATGATGTCGCATCCGCAATCGCGAAAGGAACATTCAAACTACGAGCCAAAGTCTGAGCTAAGTAAGTTTTCCCTGACCCTGTTGGTCCAATCATGAGGATATTTGATTTTTGCAAGTCCACATCATTATCTTCACGACTTTCTGTGAAGTTGATACGTTTATAGTGGTTGTAAACAGCTACTGCCAAGGCACGTTTGACACGATCTTGCCCCACGACATAGTTGTTCAAAATATCTAAAAGTTCTTTTGGCTTTGGCGTTTCAGCCAAGTCAGCTAAAACTTCTTCAGCCGTTTCCTCACGAATGATTTCTTGTGACAAGGCCACACATTCGTTACAGATAAAGACGCCATTACCGGCGATAATTTTCTTCACTTCTTCTTGGTTTTTGCCACAAAATGAACAATAAACCATCTCTTCATTACGATTTCCAGCCATTTATTCCTCACTCTTTTCTAAAATAGGGTGCCATAGAAGGCATGAATAGTATTGACAAGGTTAGTAAAAGCATTTAAAAAGAGAAAAACTGCTAACCCATAACGTTTCTTACGAAAGGCAGGAATTGCGGAAAGCACACAAAGCACTCCCAATAATGCAGTAAATAATCCAAAAACACTACGTTGCATGAACCTAGTCCCCTTCTTTTTCATAGCGACTTATACTAAAGTCATAGGCATTTTTTTCATTCTTGGGCACGCGGTCACGCGATACCTCTTTAAATGCCGTCGTATCTAGTTGTGGAAAATATGTGTCTCCCTCTAAATCAGCCTCAATAGTTGTTTTGATGAGCACATCATAATGTCCATCAAAAGCCTTGTAGACACCAGCACCACCAGCAATATAGAGATCCTTATCTTGCTGTTCAAACCAAGCTAAAGCTTCCTCAACACTCGTAACGGTCGTTACTTCCTCACAGTCGAAGTCCTTGTCTCGTGTTAGAATTAAGGTTTCACGTCCTGGGAGGCAACGACGGTTCATGCCATCAAAGGTCACACGTCCCATAAGAATTGCTGAACCCATGGTCGTTTTCTTGAAATGCGCCAGTTCAGCAGGTAAGTGCCACGGCATGGTGTGATTCTTCCCAATAACATGGTTACGAGCTTCCGCCCAAATAGCAATGATTTGTTTAGACACGGTATTTCCTTTTCTTTATAAGTTTATAATCCATTCTAACAAAAAAAGACAAAAAGAGCTTGGAAAAACTTTGCCAGCTCTTTATGGACTTAAATCATAAGCATGTATTAAATTGCTAAGTCAAATTTGAGTTGAGGTTTAACAGGATCATAGTCCACCAATTCAAAATCTTCTGGTTTGATATCAAAGAAATTAGTTTCATCAGGAACATTGAGGACCAAGCGTGGTTGACAATCAGACGGCTGACGCTTGAGGAGTTCCTCAGCTTGTTCAAATTGATTGTCATAGATATGGAGGTTGTTGATGAAATAAAAGAATTTACCAACTTTCCAACCAAAATGCTTGGCAATCATCATCTGAAGTGCCACATACTGCATAGCATTAATGTGATGGGCCACCAACATATCGTTTGAGCGCTGCGTCAAAGTGGCATCCAAATAAACGTCCTCACCCACACGACGAACATCAAACATGGTCTGGAAGGCACAAGGCTGAAGTCCAGCTGTCTCCTCGAAGGCCTCGTAATCCCAAAGGGAAATGACATTACGGCGATTCCAAGGATTGGCTTCTAACTGTGCTAACAAACGATTAATAATATCGTGCTTCTTAACGACTGCCCCATAACGCTGACCGATTGAACGCTTGTCCCCATTATTAGCAGGGACGCCTTCAACTTCCCAGTCATTCCAATAATGAACATTATACTTATCTTCAAGCACATCTAGGCTATTTGTCTGGTCTTGATAGATCCAGAACACTTCTTTGATGGCAGATTTGATAGCAATGGGACGCAGAGTCGTAATTGGAAACTCTCCCTTGCTCAAATCATATTCTGCAAAAGACCCTGTGATGTATTTGGAATTGGCTGTTGTGCCATCCTTGTATTTAGGACGTGCTTGCTCTGACCAAACTCCCTCTTCCATGATTTTAGTGATATTTTCTTTAAAAATAGTGTCTGCTTTCGTCATGATTTTCCTCTTTATTCCATTGAAAATAAAGTCTCACTTAATACTCGTAACATATAGATGGAAATAACTTTGCTTATCTAATTATAGCTGTAAATAATGTTGCTTTTCATTTTTATTTTACCTTATTCTGGTGCAAATGAGAACTAAAAGCTATGGGATTACCAAAACTACGTCTTTTGAAATCCTCTAGTTCCTATCAAAAAATAAAGTGTTACTAACTATCAGAGTTTTTTTCAAGGCGAAAGCTCTTTTTTATGGTAAAATCACTATAGATTAGTATCCTCTGGATACTTTACAATGAAGAATAAAAGGAAACATCATATGTCTATTGGAATTGACAAGATTGGGTTTGCGACCAGTCAATATGTTCTAAACATGGCGGATCTTGCTCTTGCTCGAGGGGTGGATCCTGAAAAATTCAGCAAGGGGCTGATGCTTGATGCAACCAGCATTACACCAATTACAGAAGATATCGTGACACTTGCATCTGACGCAGCCGCTGACATTTTAACTGACGACGACAAGAAGGCCATTGATATGGTCATTGTAGCTACTGAGTCTTCCATTGACCAATCAAAGGCTGCTGCAGTTTATGTCCATAGTCTTCTCAACATTCAACCATTTGCCCGTTCTTTTGAAATGAAGGAAGCTTGCTATGCAGCAACTGCTGGTCTTAACTACGCTAAATTGCACGTAGCAGCTCACCCGAATAGCAAGGTTCTGGTTATCGCTAGTGATATCGCCCGCTATGGTGTAGGATCCTCAGGTGAATCTACTCAGGGAGCTGGTGCCGTAGCCATGCTAGTCAGTCAGAATCCACGTATTTTAGAGCTTGCGGATGACAATGTGGCACAAACCCGTGATGTCATGGACTTCTGGCGTCCAAACTATAGTTCAACGCCATTTGTTCAAGGCATCTATTCAAACAAGCAGTACCTTGATAGTTTGAAGACAACTTGGGTAGCTTATCAAGAACGTCATCAAGTCGATTTTGCTGATTTTGCAGCTTTTTGCCTTCACCTTCCTTATCCTAAATTGGCTCTTAAGGGACTTAATAAGATTATTCCCAAAGATTTGAATCCAGAGAATAAAGAGCGTCTCACAAGTAACTTCGAAGCTTCTATTACCTATAGTCGACAAATCGGAAATATCTATACAGGATCACTTTATCTTGGACTTCTTTCTTTGCTTGAACAGTCACAAAATCTTAAAACAGGAGATAAGATAGGCTTCTTTTCTTATGGTTCTGGAGCCGTCTCTGAAATTTTCTCCGGTCGTTTAGTGGAAGGCTACAAAGACATGCTTCGTTCTGATCGTCTAGATATCTTTGCCCAACGCCATAACTTGAGCGTTGCTGACTATGAGCAACTTTTCTATGAAGAGGCTCAATTGGATGACACTGGCTCAACCCAATTCAATACTTATCAAACTGGACCTTTCCGTTTGACTGAAATCTCTGAACATCAACGTATCTATAAAGGAAATCAAAATGACTAAACTCTCTTGGACTGGTTTTTCCAAGAAGACATTGCAAGAACGCAAAGAGCATTTGAAAAATAATGCTCTTTTGTCTCAGGAAAATCAAGACCTTCTGGATAATGACCAACAGCTTACTCTTGAAACAGCTAATCAAATGGCTGAAAATGTCATTGGTCGCTTTACACTTCCCTTCGCCATTTGCCCAGATGTATTGGTAGATGGCGTTACCTATCAGGTTCCCATGGTTACCGAGGAACCTTCAGTTGTGGCTGCTGCTTCCTATGCTAGCAAGCTCATCAAGCGTTCTGGTGGCTTTACAACCAAGATTCATGACCGGCAGATGATTGGGCAAGTAGCCCTCTTTGATATCCCTGATAAAGCCACTGCGGCAAGTAAGATTCAAGCAGCTAGTCAGGAACTTATAGATATCGCCAAAGAAGCTTACCCTTCTATTGTTAAGCGTGGGGGTGGTCCTCGCAAGCTCTGGACTGAAACCAAGGGAGATTTCCTCATTGTCTACTTGGCAGTTGATACTCAAGAAGCCATGGGTGCCAATATGGTCAACACCATGATGGAAGCCCTGGTACCAGAATTAGAAAATCTCTCGGAAGGTCAAAGCCTCATGGCCATTCTCTCAAACCTAGCTACCGAAAGTCTTGTCACAGCTACCTGTCGTCTTAACACACGCTTTCTCAGTCGTAACAAGGCAGAGGCCCATAATTTTGCTAAAAAAATGGAACTGGCTAGCCAATTGGCCCAGGTCGACCCTTACCGAGCAGCTACCCATAATAAGGGAATTTTCAATGGTATCGACGCCCTAGTTATCGCGACTGGCAATGATTGGCGAGCAGTTGAGGCTGGGTGCCACGCCTATGCTAGCAAAGACGGAAGCTATCGTGGCCTATCGACATGGACCTATAATCAAGAAACTAAGGAACTGGTGGGAGAATTAACCCTACCAATGCCAATCGCGACCCGAGGTGGTTCTATTGGACTTAATCCGAGTGTATCAATCGCCCACGACTTGCTCAACCATCCAGATGCTAGAACCCTAGCAGGTATCATCGTCTCTCTTGGTTTGGTACAAAATCTTGCTGCTCTTAAAGCACTTACCTCAACAGGTATCCAAGCAGGACATATGAAACTTCAGGCTAAATCTCTAGCTCTACTAGCTGGTGCTAGTCCCGAAGAGATGCCTCACGTTTTGTCTGAGCTTCTCAAGGCCAAACATATGAATCAGGAAACTGCCCAAGCGATTTTGGAAAAACTCAGAAATCCTTAAAAAGAATACCGTAGCAGTTTAAAATATTACTTACCTTTTTAAGACTAAAAGAAAAAAAGATGTTGGAACCTCTTATTCCGTCATCTTTTTTCTTGTCTTTTAAGTTCTGACTTTACTTGAATTTCTATAATGTTATAATCTAGTTATGAAAACTAGATAAAGAGGTTTTTGTAATTTGACAACACAACAATACCCTCTCTGGGAAGAATTACCAGAGATTGAACTCTATTTGGATCAGGTTTTGCTCTATGTCAATCAGGTCACCCAAAGCACTCTGGGACCAAACGAAAAGGGGCTAACTGCCTCTATGGTCAATAATTATGTCAAACATGGCCATATCGCAAAATCTATCAAGAAAAATATAATGCTGCTCAGGTAGCTAGACTTATTGTCATTACTAGTCTGAAGACCGTCTTTGAGATTTCAGAGATTGCCAAAACCTTAGAAATCCTACGACCAGATGCCGAAAGTCAAAAGAGCTACTACAATGACTTTATAGCCTGTATGAATGGTCAGTTTCCCCAAGAAGTTCCGCAAGTCATACTCTCATTCTGTCAGACGCTTCAATGCTACCGAGCTACCCATCAACTTTTAAACGACCTTGAAGGAGGAAACAATGTCTAATACTGCTACTTTTAACACTTCTCAAAACCTCAAACTCAGTAAAAAACTTAGCTTTGGTGAGGAAGTGGCAAACAGCGTGACACACGCTGTCGGCGCCATTGCCATGCTGGTCTTATTGCCAATTACTGCCGTTCATGCTAACAACGGCTACGGCATGACTGCTGCTGTCGGTATGTCCGTTTTTGTCATCAGCCTCTTCCTCATGTTCTTGAGCTCAGCTATCTATCATGCTATGGATTACAACTCACCTCACAAGATGGTTTTGAGAATTATTGATCACAGTATGATTTATATCGCCATTGCTGGAAGCTACACCCCTGTTGCACTCTCACTGGTTGGCGGATGGCTAGGCTATAGCATCATCATCCTCCAATGGGGAACAACGATTTTTGGGATTCTCTATAAAATCTTTGCTAAAAAAATCAATGAAAAATTCTCCCTCTTCCTCTATCTGATGATGGGATGGTTGGTTATCTTCATTATTCCAGCTATCGTCACTAAGACAGGGCCTGCCTTTTGGGGACTCATGCTTGCTGGAGGATTGTCATACACGGTTGGGGCAGCTTTTTATGCTAATAAAAAAACATACTTCCACATGATTTGGCACCTCTTCATCATGCTGGCTTCAACTCTCCAATATATGGGGATTGTCTACTTCATGCTTCCTTAAAGCCCATACTAGACTTCAAGGTGTTATGGTATAATAAGGAAATACGGAGGTAAATCATATAAAAAAGAACTCAGACGAGATTCAAACAACAAAATCATCGCCGGTGTTTGTTCTGGTATCGCCAATTATCTTGACATTGACCCTGTCATTATTCGCCTTATCTGGGCTGTAGCGATTTTCTTATTGGGAATAGGTTTTCCATTCTACATCATTTGTTAGATTGTTATCCCAGAAGAAAGCGAGTGGTAAGTTATAATTGAATATAAAAAAATAAGCCAGACCTGAATTTCTTACAGATCTGGCTCTTTCTTTATTTTTTCAAACGGAAAATCAAATAGCTGACATTAACAAGTAGTAAAACACTCCAAAGAATGAGGAAAGGGATATTTCCTCGGACAGCATTGTGCCAAATACCTAGGGCATATAAGGCCATAAAGACTAGCGATCCTAGAACCGCTGTTCCTTCTTTATTGTTTTGTGGTTGATTAGACATATAAACCTCTTTTATTGCTTTGTATAAAACGGCTTGACACCATAAACCATGGCGAGAAAAGCTCTGGCTTGGCGTTTGACATCATTAGCCAAAGATCTATGGGACTGGGCATAGATACCATTTGGATTGTAAAAAGACTTGTCAAAATGCTCAGGCTCTTTTTGACCCCACTTCCTCCTCAATTTGTTGGGTGATCGAAACCCCTTAGTCATCCGATTACGAAAGGCCGGATCGTTTAGTTGGACTGGCTCCACATCCAGTTGCCAATGGCGCTTGAAATTACCATAGTTGAAACTAGCACCATTTACCACACCACTCTCAGTTACCTTCTCCGCATCGACCTCATTGAGAAAATTTCCCTGACTATCCAAAATAAACTCTATGCGATTATAAAGGAGAATCTTGAGATTAACACTGGGAGTTTCATCTGGATAAATCACCTTGCCATCACGGATAGCAATCTTTTGGTGCAGACGTCCCTGATCAAACATGGTGAAAGGTTTCCATCTGAGATAGACAGCTAAAGCTGCCTTGTCTGTCATCCCTGTTCTTTTATAATGTGTCCTCACATACTGGGCCTGTTGACTCGAAATCAGGTAACGTAGCTGATGGATTTGTCGCTCTACAAGGCCTTCCTGAGACAAGCTATCACCAGGAAAAGCTAAATCTACCAAGCTGACAATATCCTTCCAGAAGACATCATGAGGCGCCAAATCAAGGTCAAAATAGGATAATAACCGCTGAGTTTGCTCAATCTCCCCAGATAGATCCTCTGGCATCTCTATATAAGCAAGCAATAACTTCAGTACCTGCAATGGCTGGTATTCCTTTTGCCATTCCTTCCATAAGCTAGAAAAGGCTTTTGATCCTATGAGCATCTCATCTCTCCTCAATCATTTAATCAGTTGTCTCTTGTATGAATTCCTCTATGCTTCTAATCACCTCTTTGGTCTGATAGTGATAGAAATAATGAGGAGAATCATAATAAGTGACTTCCATATTTTTCTGACCCTTCGCAAAACTAGTCGCATAATGTCGCCACTGCTCCTGACCGAAACCTGTCCCTTTTCCATTAGACACCATGAGTAGCACGGGCATTTGAGATTTAATACTAGTAGAGTTCACCTTTTTATCATTCTCTTTCGCATATAGGCTCTCATTTAACATAGCTTGCGACAAGAGTTGTCTGTAAGCTATTTCTTGATAAAGACGGCGGTCACTATCACTTAGGTTCTCATTGGGCATATATAATTGTCTCGGCAGTAATCTTAACAGACCTAATTGACTTTTCCAACGAGCTAGACGTAACATCTGAGGGTGCCTCTTCAACTGGAAATAACTTTCTGGAAATGCCCACTCAAGACAAACCACAGCTTTCACTTCACTTGGGTAGTTTTCTTGCCAAAGAAGCGTCTCTAAGGAGGCCATCGAATGAGAAAGAATAATATATGGACATGATACTTGTGACTTGGCTAGGGATTGACGTGTCTCTGAAAGGATCACAGATACATCTCTTGACTTAGACGTGTCCTCACTGTAACCATAGTCAGCTCTTTCAACAACAACTATTTTGTACTCCTTTGAGAACCCATCATACACATCTTTAAAATCTAGGATTGGTGAAGCCGTTCCAGCACCAGAGAGAAAAACTAGGGTTTGTGACCCCTGACCCTTTACAAAGACGCTAATTTTGTATCCATTGACAGCTACCATTTGCCCTACAGGGTTAAGAGAAGCATTCTCTCTTTGCAAGGCTAACCTATGATAAGTAAAGCTAGCCAGTAACAAGACTAGAACTACTCCCAGCAGAAATAAAAGTCTATTTATAAAAACATGCATGGTTTATCCTACTAAAAAGTCAGCTAGCTTAGCTAACCGACTTTCTGATTTATTCGGCATCTGGGCGTGATTTGCGAGCGATATCAGCAAGGATATTTTCTACAAATTCTGACACAGTCTCAGTGTGTGTTTGTTTTTGACCATAACGACGAACGTTAACAGTTCCGTCTTTCATTTCCTTGTCACCAACAATCAATTGGTAAGGAATTTTTTGCGTTTGAGAAGCACGAATCTTAAACTGCATTTTTTCATTACGTTCATCAACTTCGGCACGAACACCACGATCACGAAGTTTCTTAGCCACTTCCCATGCGTAGTCCACGTGTTTTTCGTTAGATACTGGGATAAGGGTTACTTGGTGAGGGGCAAGCCATGTTGGGAAGGCCCCCTTGTAGTTCTCAATCAAGATTGCAGTAAAGCGTTCCATAGTTGAGATAACCCCACGGTGAATCATCACTGGACGGTGTTCTTCACCGTCAGCTCCGATGTAGTGAAGGTCAAAACGTTCTGGAAGCAAGAAGTCCAACTGGATGGTAGAAAGAGTTTCTTCCTTACCAAGAGCAGTCTTAACTTGGATATCCAATTTTGGTCCATAAAAGGCTGCTTCACCTTCAGCTTCGTAGTATTCAACACCCATGTCATCAACAGCTGCTTTCAACATGCGTTGAGCATTTTCCCACATTTCATCATTGTCAAAGTACTTGTGCTTATCTGCAGGGTCACGATAAGACAAACGGAAACGGTAATCAGTCAAGTTGAAATCTTCATAAACATCAATGATCAATTGAAGAATTTTCTTGAATTCTTCTTCGATTTGTTCTGGAGCAACGAAAGTATGTCCATCGTTCAGTGACATCTCACGTACACGTTGAAGACCTGTAAGGGCACCTGATTTTTCGTAACGGTGCATCATACCGATCTCAGCGATACGGATTGGCAATTCACGATAAGAGTGAACATGGTGTTTGTAGACTTCGATATGGTGTGGACAGTTCATTGGACGAAGGACAAATTCTTCCCCATCTCCCATATCCATTGGAGGGAACATGTCTTCACGGTAATGATCCCAGTGACCTGAAGTTTTATAAAGTTCAACTGACGCAATTGGTGGAGTGTAAACGTGTTGGTAGCCCGCAGCGACTTCCTTATCTACAATGTAGCGTTCCAACTCACGACGGATTGTGGCACCATTTGGCAACCAGAAGGGAAGCCCTTGACCGACTTCTTGAGAAATCATGAACAAATCAAGTTCTTTACCAAGTTTACGGTGGTCACGTTCTTTAGCTTCTTCAAGGCGTTTAAGGTAAGCCTTGAGATCTTTTTTATCGAACCAGGCTGTACCATAGATACGTTGCATCATCGCATTATCACTATTTCCACGCCAGTAAGCACCAGCAACATTCAAAAGATGGAAGATTTGGATACGACCAGTTGATGGCACGTGCGGACCACGACAAAGGTCAACGTATTCGCCTTGACGATAAATAGTCAAACCACCATCATCTTCTGAGTGTTCTTCAATCAATTCCAATTTATATGGATCGTTCTTGAAGATTTCACGTGCCTCGTCTTTAGTCACTTCTTCACGGATTGATGGGAAGTTTTCTTTAACGATTTTCTTCATTTCTTCTTCGATACGAGGAAGGTCTTCGTTAGAGATTTGGCCAGCTTGATTGTCTGTATCGTAGTAGAATCCATCTTCGATAGCTGGACCTACACCCAAATGAATATCTGGGAAGAGACGGCGAGCTGCTTGAGCAAACAAGTGTGCCGCTGAGTGACGCAAGATTGGAAGGGCATCTTCGTGATCTGGTGTCACGATTTCGATGCTTCCATCTTCAGTGATTACACGAGTTGTGTCAATCAATTTACCGTTAAATTTACCAGCAAGAGCTTTTTTCGCCAAAGAATTACTGATAGATTGTGCAATTTCAAAGGTTGTCACGCCAGATTCGAATTCACGAACAGCGCCATCTGGGAAAGTAATGTTAATCATAATTTTCTCCTTTTATTATTTCATAGTTTCTAAGCATTGACTTTTGACTATCAGACTACTTCCTAGTCTTAATGTTCAACTGTTTTTCTTTATCAGAGAGGAAGTTTTCCATTTCCGTCAGAATATCTACATCCAAACGTTGAGAAAGTTCTACTAGCCACCAGATATTTTCTGAAAGTTTTTGTTCCAGTGTGTGGGGTATTTCATCATAGTAGCGTCTCCTTGCTTTGTCATCACTAGTCGTAGGAAATTTCCAATATCATTAGATAAAGCCAAGAGGTCCTCTTCTACCGTCCACTTGGAATCATGATACTTAACTTCCAAATTGTGATAAGCTTGTCGGATTGCCCAACTACGGTCCACTAATTCTTGCAAGTCCATAGTTAGTCTCCTCACAAAAAAATTGCAACATCCAAAAAGGACGTCGCAACGTGGTTCCACCTTAGTTCGTGTACGACAAAAAATAAGTCTGTCTTACACCTCTGATTGGCTCTAACGTGGCCACCGTTTTATGTTTGCATAAAAAGTTAATCGAGTAGTCCCAACCATGTCCTCTGCGTGATTTCCAGCACCGCACGCTCTCTGAAAGATTTCCCATGATTGATATGTCTCTATGCGTTATTATAGCATGAAACAGTAATTTTTCAAGCTAATTTTCTCTTTTATTAATCAATCTAAGATTTTATCTGACTAGGAAAATATGATAGCTTTCCTAATCCAAAAATTTTTTAATATTTCTGATTTTCTTGACCTGTTTGGCAGATCCTTTGATAATCCGAACAGATCCATTGACAGGCAAGGTAATAGCCTTAGTTGGCAAATGAGTCACCATACGGGTCAATCGTTTCATAGTGCTATCTTCACCATTAAGATCATTATGGAAATCCTTAGAAATCGTAAGGTCCAAGTAATACTCATAGACACGTTTTCCAAAGTTTTCCGCAGAAATTTCATAGAGCTTCTCAGCCCACTTAGTTTCATCTTTTTCTGGCGTTACTATAGCCGCTTCCAAAATTGCCCCTGCTAAATCATTATCATGATAATACAGTATTCCAAACATCTTGTCAGTGATGATATTGTCCAAATAAGTATTTCCATGAGCAATGATAGGTGTACCGCTTGCCAAGGCCTCCAAATAAGTCAACCCTTGAGTCTCACTGGTTGATGCCGAGATAAAGAAATCAGCAGCCTTATAGTAAAGAGCTGTTTCGCCAGGTGCAATCATACCAGTGAAAACTACCTTATCCTCAATACCAAGTTTCTTAGCTTGGGACTTCAAGTGTGGTAGATAAGGTCCATCGCCAGCAACAACTAACCGAACTTTGTCCTCTTCCTCTAAAACCGAAGGTAGAGCCGCCATAACTGCTTGGATATTTTTCTCATAAGAGACACGAGACAAGCTCAACAACATGGTTTCATCTGAGGAAATACCAAGCTTGGCTCTCAAGTCCGACACATCTTCCTCAGTAATCTCTGGACGCTGGAATTTCTCAAGTTCAATACCTGTTGGAATGACCCTTTTCTCAGCAGCAACCTTATACTTGAGCAAAAGGTCATAAACAATCTCACTCGGGCAGATAACCCCATCCAAGTCACTCATAAAACCACGAACAATGTACTTAACCATACTCGGTCGAATAACCATACCTTTGGCAATATAGCGGACATAGTCTTCATACTGGGTGTGATAGGTGTGTACAACAGGTATCTTAAGTTCATGCGCAATGGCAATCCCTAGAAGCCCCAAGGAGAACTCTGTCTGCGTATGAATAATATCTAGCTTGTACTGTTTTGCAATCTCTAAAGCCTTAGAAAAGCCACGATAAGCCACTCGACGATCCTTAAAAGCAAAGAAGGGCACACTAGGAATACGAATAATCTGCCAGTCTTCATAGCGATCAACATCTCTATCAGTCGTAGTAAAAATAAAGACATTATGCCCCATTTTTTCCAACTGCGTCTTCAGTGTGCGAATACTAGTCGCAACACCAGATACCTGTGGAAAATAGGTATCCGTAAACAATCCGATACGCATTTAAATCTCCAATACTTCTTTGTAGGCTTTAGCAAGTTTTTGGGCGACATCATCAATCGAGCGACTTTCCGCAACCTTGTATCCTGCTTCACGCTTGTCCACTTTACCATCGATAATATCTTGTAAGGCCACTACAAATTCATCCACATTGTGACCAAATGAAGCAGATTTCTCATCAATCCAACCCTCATAAACAGGGATATCACGTAAGACTACATGTTGGTGACTAGCAAGGGCTTCAAGTACTACAATTCCTTCTGTCTCTTCATAAGATGGGAAAAAGAAGGCGTTGGCACCACTCATAGCTCCCTGGAAGACATCTCCCGTGAAATAACCTGGGAAGCTGACATTATCAGGATGCTTACCATTGACAATGTCTCGAATCTTTTTAGGAATTAGCCATTTACTAATACTGCCTAGCCAAATGAAACGAACATGTGGCATCTTCTCAGCAACCTTGACAAAATCTTCAATTCCCTTACGTTGGAAGTAAAGACCCGCACAAATAACCACTGGTTGTCCTTCCTCGATACCAAAGTAATCTCGGAAAACTTCTTCCTTGCGTGGGTCCTTGCCGTATTTTTTCAGATCAATCCCATTTGAAACAGCAATGATTGGTGTGGTCACCCCATAAGATTGAATCAATTTTTTAGAATACTCAGATGGCGTAATCACGTAATCAGCCTTTTGATACATATGGGCCAAATATTTCCCAAAAAGTGACGCCATGAAGTTAGAACCAATGAATGAATTTTCAAAGTCTTCACGTGTCGAATGACCATGCATGATGACCTTCTTACCACGACGTTTTGCTGCATGCAACAACATCAAACTGCGTGGTCCATAAGTATTGATATGAACAACATCATAATCACCCAAGATGTCTGTTGTATAGGGAATCCCCGCCAAGTCCAAGGCACGCATCTGATGGTGAAGAGCCCGTCCGATTCCTGATTTTTCAAGAATCGATTTTCCTTCAAGATAAAGTAGAACTTTCATACTCATAATTATAGCTTAATTTGTTCGAAATTTCATCTTGCAGTTAACTTTATCTTGATTTCTCATTTAATGAGATAGGGTAGAAAAGCACAAAAAAGATCGAGTACTCTCGATATTTTAGGTCATCGTCTTAAACGTTTTTACGGCGACGATGGCTATATGCTACACCCATGACTGCTACCACTCCTAGTGATAGCAAATCAGTATCATTAGTTTGATTAGTCTCTGGAAGTTGAGGACCTGATTTCTCAGAGGATACAACTGGCTTAGCTGATTTTGGTGTCACCGGTGGAGTAGGCGGAGTTGGTGTTGTTCGAGGTTTTAGTAGAATGAAACTATTGTTGAATTCCATATTCAAAGGAAGGAGAACCGCTGCTACAAGCAGATTATCCTTTTCACCGACAGTCTTATTAACAGTCACTTAGACTTTTCTAAAACGGTCTTTAAGGACAAATTGGAATTGATCTGCTTTTAGATCTTGCATAACACCTGTCTTAGTTAATTCCTTGCTGAACTGAATAGTGGCTTTAGCTGGAGTCGCAAACTTATTGTTAAAGATACCTACCGTCTTCTGGGTTGGAAACCTTGGCAACCAATTTAACTTGGTTATCGACAGTTTCACGAACAAGCTGAATAGTGATATTGGCTTCTATCTTATCATATACCACATCTTCATCATTTCCTGGAACTTCAGTCACGCGATAATGATAGATGCTTGGCTTGCTAAGTGAGAAATCTGAAAAGACAATTTTACTCTTGGCATCATTAGTGGTTTCCCCTAACTCAACAGGATTGGCACCATCAGTAACATCAAGGAGTTTGAATGTAAACTCTCTATCTTTGAGGTCTCCACCTGTCAATTCCTTTTCAAGTTCAAAATTGAAATGAGTAAGATTATCCCCGATGGCATCTCCACGACCTCCATCCAAGCGAATGGTTGACTTATAAGAATTAGAAATAACATCAGCATGAAGCTTAATACGGTTAACAGGGTTGTGTGATTCTTCAACAGGTTGTGTCAAACGGGTTTGATATCAAACATAGACCATGCGGTCTAACTGATTAAGTTTAAGATCAAAATGGGAGTCGTCATAAGAGAAACTCTTAATCAGGTCTATAGCAGTTCCCTTGTCAATTCAAGGATCTGCTAAATCAATGTAGCGAAGCTGTAGAGAACCATCCAAAAACCGAAGAGTCAGACTCTGCTTGTCTTGGCTTCACCATTTAGAGATGACCTCTTCCCATGGAGGAGGTGACTGCACTTTACCCACTGTAACTTGAATGATACGTCCCACAAAATCAAGAGTAATATGCTCCCTTTCTTCTACTTCATCAGAATATAAGGTATCCAACTCCCAAATCATAAGCTTATTGTTTAGATGGATCTTGAAATAATTATTAAAAGTCGTTGTGATACGATTCTTTTCAGAATTTATCTATTCAAGACCCACAATTTCATTTTTAGGATTATAGACATTGATCTCGTAGCTAGTAGGGAAACGCAGCCTTAAATCACAGAATAGATTATTCATGATTCTATCTTCCTATTTTTGTAATCCTTTTCAACAAGAGTTACACGCTATTTTCAGAACTTTGCAAGTAAATAGATAGTGCAATCTAAAAAAAACCTATATTATAGACTTTATGGTCAGACCCCTCTTTTAACATTGTTTCACTTCCTCATTTTTTGCCATAATTTTAATTGTGATTCTATTTTAAAAATGCCGAAATTCAAGTTATTGCTTTCAAAGATTGGAAGATTATATGAATGTATAGTAGAAAAAAACTGCCATCCTCTTAAGAATGACAGTAGCTTTTAACCTTATTAAGAAGGTGGACCTTAACACTCATTTATACTACTTAAGCAAGTTCTTTGAGAAACTCCACTAGGATCGCAGCTGATTGTTTACCCGCCTGAATAATAAATTCGTCAAAGGTAATATTAGCGTCATGAGCTGCTGTATCACTCATAGCACGGACAACGATGAAAGGCTTCTTCACACTTTGTGCAGCTTGAGCAATGGCTGCTCCTTCCATTTCCACGGCTAAGACTTCTGGAAAGTGCCCTTTAATAGCGTCAATCTTATCCTGACCTGCAATAAAGCTATCACCAGTCGCAATAAGACCAATTTTAGAGTCGATAGAGGCTTGAGCCAAAACCTTTTCAAAAGTCTCTACAAAGCTAGGGTCACTTTCAAAGTAAAGCGGCTGCATAGACATTTGACCATAATCATAGCCAAAAGCTGTCAAATCAACATCGTGGTAGACTAATCTTGATGCCACAACAACGTCCCCAATCTTAAGTTCAGGCGCTACGGCTCCTGCAGAGCCAGTGTTAATTAGAGCATCAACCTCAAAGTGGTCTGCCAGAACAGCCACAGACATGGCTGACATGACCTTCCCTACACCTGATTGCACCAAAACAACATCATGTTTACCCAATCGTCCTGTATAGTAGATATTGCCTAAAACAATTTCTTCAACCTTATTTTCCAATTGCTCCACTAGAAGCACTAATTCCTGCTCCATGGCAGCGATAATTCCGATTTTCATATAGTTCCTTTTTTACTTGTAATCTTAACAGAGATCAGCAAATACATCTATCCAACTCACAGACTTTTTAGAAATAAAAGACAGCAACAATGAGAATAATTAAGAGGACGACAATCCAAAAGAGAATGCGATTAAGCTTGTGCTGAAATTGATTACGTTTAGCATTCTCAACCCGGCGGCTCTTGTATGCAGAGGGCTGATAATTAGCCTCATAGTCCTCATCATAGAACTCTTCCTCGTAATCCTGATAATAAGGATGATCCTCTAAGTCAATTTCCCCACGCTTGGCTTGCTCAATGACATCGTCAGTCAAAAGTGGCTTACTCATAACTTATTTTCCTCCAAAATGAAGTGCATAGTACTGGAGAGCAATGATGGTTTTAGCATCCTGAATAGCACCTGAAGCTACGAGTTCCATACACTCCTCATAAGTCAACTCATAGATTTCAAGAAACTCATCTTCGTCAAGCGGACGTGGATTTTCAACAGGCTGGAGGTTTGTAGCCACATAGAGTTTAATTTTTTCATTACAGAAACCAATGGATGTGTAAAACTCATGAATCAATTTAAGTTCGCCCCTATACTGAGTTTCCTCTTCAAGTTCACGCGCTGCTGCAGCCATCTCATCGCCAGCCTCACCGACTTCCAGTTTACCCGCAGGAATCTCGTAGGAAACCGCCTCAATTGCCTTACGGTATTGCTTGACAATAATAATTTTCCCTTCAGGGGTAATAGCTAAAACGGCCACTGCTCCCTTGTGGAAAATCAGTTCACGGCCAGCTGTCTTACCGTCTGGTAAGAGAACTTCATCCACTGCAACTTCAAAAATATGTCCCTTAAATTTTAACTCACGTTTGAGTGTTTTTTCTTCAAACTCCATGACTTGACTCCTTCAATCTATAAGCCCAATCTAATTCATCTCCTCAATAGAACCAAGACTTAGATGAGCTTAAGCCTACTTTTGTTGGCTTGGGTGGTGAGGTTTCTTAATAGCGTAGCCTTCTTTATTGACCTGACGGCTGCGTCCAATGGCTACGCTGTCAGCTGGGACATTATCCGTAATGGTTGAACCAGCTGCTGTAAGTGCATTGTCCCCAATTTCAAGCGGTGCAATCAAGGTTGAATTGCTTCCGATAAAGGCGTTGTTAGCAATTTGTGTCTTGAATTTATGTTGGCCATCATAGTTTACAGTGATCGTCCCTGCACCAAAGTTAACGTCAGAACCAACTTCCGCATTACCAATGTAGGTCAAGTGACCGGCCTTAGTATTTTCACCGATAGTAGACCCCTTAACCTCGACGAAGTTACCAATATGAACGCCTTCTTTGAGCATTGAATCCGGACGAATATGGGCAAATGGACCAACTGTAGCACCTTTTTCAACCACTGAATGCTCAATCATTGAGTTAGTGATAACAGTATTGGCACCGATAGTTGAATCAACAATATAAGTTCCATTAGTCAACACCGACTCTGCTCCGACTTTAGTTTGTCCTTTAAGAGTAACATTAGCTTCAATCACAACGTCCGGTGCAATTTCCACATCTACATCAATGTATGTCGCATTTGGATTTTGGAAAGTAACACCATTAATCATGTGAGTCTTGTTAATACGACGACGCATAACATCTTCTGCCGTAGCTAGGGCAACACGGTCGTTAACTCCAAGACTTTCTTCAAAGTCACGAAGGGTATACGCACCTACCTTTTCACCATTTTCACGGAAAATAGAGATGACATCTGTCAAATAGTATTCCCCTTGAGCATTGTTAGTATTAATATTTTTAAGTGCTTCGAAGAGACGTTTATTGTCAAAGACATAAGTCCCTGTATTAATTTCTTTAACCTGTTGTTCAAACTCATTTGCATCTTTTTGCTCAACAATCTTAGTGACTTCACCATTTTCATTACGGATGATACGGCCATAACCAAATGGATTGTCCGCAGTTGCAGTCAAGATAGTGGCAACATTTTTATGATTAACGTGGAAATCAATAAGGTTTTTAAGGCTTTCACCAGTAATCAAAGGCGTGTCACCGGCGATAACAAGCGTTTGCCCTTCAAGTCCAGCCAACTCTTCTTCAGCCATCATTACTGCGTGACCAGTCCCCAACTGTTCAGTTTGCATAGTGAAGGCAGATTGACCATCCAAAACCTCACGAACAAGCTCAGCCTTATGACCAATAACAGTAACATTTTTAGCTGGTTCGATAACTGAAACTGCACGGAAAACATGCTCAAGCATAGTGATGCCTGAAACCTTGTGTAATACTTTTGGAAGATCTGATTTCATGCGAGTTCCTTTACCCGCAGCAAGGATAATAGCGTAATTACTCATTTTCTTTTTTCCTTCTTAATATTTTTTTGTAATGATTTCTTTCGTGGCGATCTTAACCTTGAACCCCAATTCTCAGGACCTTATCCTCCCACTGGGATGGCCAACTCAAGAAAGGAGAGATTGAAAAAGCACAATTTCTCATTTATGAGAAAATATATCTTTCAGAATAACCATTTTTAACGGCGTCTGATTATCTATAATCGCCCTATTATACCATAAATAAGAGAGTTTTGGCAGAATGGACGGTATTGAAAAAAGAGCTGACGCTCTTTTTAGAATAATCTTTTTTGAGACTTTCCTGAAGTGAGTGCGGACGTCAGTGATCTTCTTCGAAGCTCCATGACTAATTTTTGAGCCCCTTCACTTTTTAATTTCTAGGCTCAGGCTAAAACAGTTCCCCAAACTGTTTTATTCTCAAAAATTCCGAGTTCTTGAAACACTAGTGTTTCAAGAACTTTTCTCACAGCGGAAAGTCTCATTAAATGCTCCTTTAAATCAAGTCTAAACAAGATTAGAGTTACTTATCCTTTACCGAGGTTAAAGTGATATCACCTTTATGACTTCTCTTGTTTGACATAAGTCCCTTGTAACTTTCCATATAAGATGTAATCTACAGATTTGAGCTCATCAACAGTGCAACAATCAAGGGCACACATGATGAGACGAAGGTCATCCTTCCAGCCATTGACGATAGCCACAACCTTATCCACAGGATAACGTTCCACCAATTCAAGAACTGTTCGTGAGAGGCCTACACCTTTTGCTCCTAAGACCAGACATTTAACCATATCAAGTGGATTGCGCACGCCACCAGAGGCTAGGATTTCCACCTCCTCACGAAGGTCTTGGGCTTGCAAAAGGGTCTGAACCGTACTTTGTCCCCAGTCATTTAGGTAATCACAGTTACCACCTCGACTATTTTCAATATTGGCAAAGCTAGTTCCACCACGACCTGAGATATCCACAGTCTTGATGCCCTGAGACATGGCGTAGCGAATGGTTTTCTCATCCATACCAAAGCCAACCTCCTTAAGCACAAGAGGAACCTCTATTTTCTGTGCATAAGCCACCACATTTTCCTTCCAAGTGTGGAAAATACGTTCTCCCTCAGGCATGAGAAGCTCCTGCATAAGATTAACATGGAGCTGTAAAAAGACTGGATCCATAGCTTCCACCGTCTTAATCCCCAGGTCCACAGACTTATCAACACCGATATTGGTCGCAAGGTCTAAGTCTGGAAACTCATTACGATAGTCAAAGGATTCTGGTGCCTCTCCTTTTAGAGCAGCACTATAGGAACCCGTCACCATGAGAATACCTGTTCGGCTGGCCACCTCAGCTAGTTTTCGATTAACAGCCCCACCTTTGGCAGATCCACCTGTCATGGCATTGATATAAAAGGGGAATTTCCAATCTCGTCCAGCAAAATGTGTGGACAAGTCAATCTGATCTAAATCATAAGTCGGTAGAGACTTGTGGATAAGTTCCATATCGTCAAAACTATTGTAGGGCGACTGGTACTTGAGGGCATAACGGATGTGATCGTCTTTACGATTTGTCATAGGTTATTTCTTTACTTTCTTGCGTGGATTATATTCTACTAAGCTGACCCTAAATCTCATACAAGAGCTCTATGCCTGCCTGTTGCCAGCGCTCAACTAGGATATCTCTGCTAGCTTGATCAAAGGTAAAGGCGATACCGCAGTCACCACCTCCAGCTCCAGAGGACTTGGCAATAGCATCAAGCCCTTGTTCAGCTTCTTTGAGTTTTTTCAACTTGTCCACATAGATATCTGGACTCAATGATTCTAACTGGTCGCTTACTGTTTGAAGGCTTCTCTTAAGCAAATTCTTATTTCCTGTTTCCAGTGCCTTGATGGCATCTTGGACGGCAACTTCTGTTTCACTTAAATACTTGCTTGATATGCGAGATTTGACCATTTTAACCATGTCTTTTGAGATAGCAGATTGCTTGGTCCACCCCACTAAGAAGCGAGCTTTTAGTACTGACACTACTGGACTGATACGGTAACCCCAGTCTATTTCCAAAAGTTCGGATAGAGTCATTTGATCTATAAGCTCTGCTATTTTTGCACGGTCAAAGGAGCGATAGGAAACCAGATCCTCGTATACGATACAAGCTAAATCTCCCATAGAACCATTGTCTCCTTGTTTGAGGAGGGTGTAACTAGCTAATTTAAAGAGAATGTCTTTGGATAAGTCTTTCTGAAGCGATGCTGCCAAGGCCTTAAGGGTCAATACTACAACTGAACCTGATGAGCCAATGCCAAATTTAACCCCATCTCGTTCCAACTTTCCAGTGATTGAAAGGTCCAGAGCAGGCAAGTTCTCACCACAATAGGCCTCAAAAGTATTCAAGGCCTCTTGAATGAGGGCGTAATTTACGTCTGGCTCACGGTCCACACTGTAGTCAAACATGTCTGAGGTCAACTGGGTAGTTTGGGCTTTCTTGATCTCTGCTAACATAAAAATAGGAATAAATTGAATTAGGGCTGTCTGCCCCGGTGTTAAGACTGAATATTCTCCAGCAATGTAGAGTTTCCCACCTGTTTTTACTGTGACCTGATTGACCGACTGCTTAAGCATCTGGCAACTCCTTGGTGCGTGAAACGATGACCTGATAATCCTTGCGTAAGTGTTCTGCTAGGCGGTCAAGGTCTTCTTCCATACAGAGCACCTTGACATTTGGTCCTGCATCCATAGTGAAATAACATTGCTCACCAGAGGCACGGAGGGCCTTAACCTTGTCCATAGCCTGATAAGAGGCTTCCGTTAGATATGAAAATGGAGGGTTAGCCGTACTTGTTGTTTGGTGCATACGAAGGGCATTAGCTTCAGTGAGCTCACCGACCGCTTGGAAATCATTTGCTTTGAGATAGGCCAACATATCCTTATAATCTAGCTCAGACTGTCTGATCCACTCTGGGAAAGAAGTCGATGTTTCGGTACACAATTTCATACCGTCTCGGCTAGATACGGGTTTCTTTTGATCTGTCAAAACCAACATAATCATGGCCAATTTGAGATCTGTTTCAACTGGATAAACCTCACCACTATCCTTATCCCAAGCTGCCAGTGGCCCAAAGAAAGAACGTGATGATGAGCCTGAAGCAAACTTGGCAATCTGAGCCAATTCAGACTGCGTTTTTCCTACTTGGAAGAGCTCGTTAGCGGCCTTGACCAAAGCTGAAAGGCCTGAGGAACTTGATGATAGGCCTGCTGCTGTTGGCATATTGTTCCATGTTTCGATTTTGACAGGCTGATTTGGATCAGTACGGAAGATATCTAAAACCTTGCTGGCCTTAGTCGTCTCTTTTTCTCCTTGGAGCTCGTCACCGATATACATGACATCACTGGTCGCATCCTTAGGCAGAAAAGACAACTTGGTTTCCGTATACATATTTTCCAAAGTCAGTGAGATACTACTGGTTGAAGGAATCATACGATCCGCATCCGCCTTACCCCAGTATTTGACAATAGCAATATTTGCGTACGATTTGACGCTTACAGGCTTTCTATCCACGTGTTTACGGCTCCTTTTTCTTGAAGTTTTTTAGCAATCGTTCGGGCTTGGTCTTTAGTACTTGTCAGAGCAATAATACAGCCACCAAGCCCTCCGCCTGACATCTTGGCTCCCAGTGCACCATGCTCCAGAGCAGTTGCTACTAGAAGATCCGACAAATCACAAGACACCCCTAAAGATTTAAGGTGATTATGGGCTTGAGACATGAGCTGACCAAGAAGCTTTTGATCCTTGGCTTTGAGGGCCCGTTCTGCCTTCTGACTTAATTCTCCCAGTTGGTTGAGATCTGACAAGGCATCTAAACCATTAGCTTCAACCTTTTCCACAGCTTCACGGGTGTTTCCATGGATGCCCGTATCAGCAATAACCAGATAGGCACCTAGATTGACCTCAATTTCCTCGAAACCAATATTACGAGTAAAACTGATTGCATGGTCACTCAAACAGGTCTTTGCATCTAAACCACTAGGTTTACTATGGGCAATGGTCTCCGCCTGATGAACTAGCATTTCCAAGGTCTCCTGGCTAAGCTCCTGATCAAAATAATCAAAGACCGCTCGAATTGCCGCAATGGCTACAGCCGCAGACGACCCCATGCCACGCTTTTCAGGGACACTAGACTTAATAGCATAGCTGATAGGCTGATTCTTGATTTCCAGATAATTAAGCGCTGAAAAAATCGCTGTCGTCAAGGGATCTTGAGCCTTGAGCATCAAAGGAGTCTCAGCCGCCTGAATCTGACAGACAACCTCAATATCCTTAAGAGGGAGAGCAAGGGCAGGATGACCATAAACGACCGAGTGCTCCCCCATCAAAATAATCTTACTGTGAGCCTTGCCCACTCCTACTTTCTTAGTCATAAGCTACACACACTCACAGACAAATTTTCAGGCGAGTGTCTTTCTATATTTTTCATACAGATTCTAGTGGTGACTCAAGGTCAATAAACCTCCCTGAGTGGATTAAGAGCACCAATCTAAGGAATTTTCCTATGTCACTTCTATCTTATCATCAAAGCGCAAAAAAAGCGACATCTAATCTAGAGTGTCGCTTTGCATTAGAGACATGGTCCTAAATTGATATTTCTATCTTAAACTAGTACAATGCCAATGAGGTTAAAAAATGATTGATGTCGAAAAACTAATTAAACAGAACTCCGAACTAATGGCACTATTAAAGATTATCCACTCTTTCCAACTTAATGACTGTTGGCTTTGTGCTGGAACTTTACGCAATTATATTTGGGACTACTTAAGCACCGGAAATACATCTTCAAATATCAATTTCTCAGATATCGATGTCATTTTCTTTGATAAAAACATATCATATGAGCAAACTGTTGAAATAGAAAATCAAATAAAGAAAAAATATCCTGAATACAATTGGGAAATAAAAAATCAGTATTATATGAATATACATAGTCCTAATACTGAAAAGTATGTCAGCTCTACCGATGCTGTTTCAAAATTTCCCGAAAAATGTACTGCCATAGCTGCTAGACTAAATGACAATCAGGAACTAGAAGTATTTATTCCTTTTGGAACAAACGATTTGATTAACTTCAGAGTATCACCCACACCGCATTACTTTTCAGACAAGGACCGACAAATGATCTATAACGAGAGAGTAAAAAAGAAAAATTGAAACATATTCTGGCCAAACATTTCTATAGAATTTATCAAATAGATTAAACTATGATTTAAGATTTACTTTTTACAAGACTTTCCGCTGTGAGAAAAGTTCCTGAAGCATAATAGTTTCAGGAACTCGGAATTTTTGAGAGTAAAACAGTTCGGGAAACTGTTTTAGCCTGAGCCTAGAAATTAAAAAGTGAAGGGGCTCAAAAATTAGTCATGGAACTTCGAAGAAGGTCGCTGACGACCGAAATCACCTAAGGAAAGTCTTAAAAAATTTTTCTTCTATATTAAAAAAGAGCCTCACGGCTCTTTTCATGTTAAATCGCAAACAAATCGTTTAGGTTCTCAGCCATAGTTGGGTGAGTGAAGATTTGTTTAGCCAAATCTGTGTATGGAATATGATGGTTCATAGCAAGGGTAATTAGATTGATAATTTCATGAGATTCTTGACCAAAGAGAGTCACACCCAAGATTTCCTTAGTTTCAGGATTTACCACAGCTTTGAAGGCACCGCGCAAATCGCCATTAACATGGCCACGAGGCATGCCAGCAACTGGAAGTTCCTTGACAGCAACCGGTCCACCTGCTGCTCTGGCTTGATCTTCAGTAAGACCAACTTGTGCCAAAGGTGGATTGAGGAACAAAGCAGTTGGAACAGCTCCACGTGTTTCAAGGTTATAGCTACCATCACCAGTTAGGTAATTAAAGACAATGCGGAAATCATCTAGTGAGATATAAGTGAATTGAAGTCCACCATTAACATCACCCACTGCAAATACACCAGGAACGCTTGTTTCCAAATGCTTATTAACCTGAATACCGCCACGTTCTGTCAAGACAATATCTGTATTTTCCAAGTGAAGGGGTTCAATATTAGGCTTGCGTCCTGTCGCATAGAGGAGCGCATCAAAACGGAAGTCCCCTTTGTCAGTAACAACGACAACTTCATCACCGTCATTCTTAACTTCAGATGTTCTAACACCTTGCTCAAAGACAATGCCGTCCTCTTCCATGTATTGCTTGGCCAACTTAGCAATAGATGGCTCTACACGTGGCAAGAAGCTAGTCGCTGCATCCAAGACAGTCACTTGACTACCCAAACGGTTATAAAGGCCAGCAAATTCAAGACCGATATTACCACCACCTAGGATACCCAAGCGTTTTGGCAAAGCTTCAAGAGTTTGAATACCAGTTGAGTCGTAAACATGCTTAGTTGTTGTCAAGCCAGGAATAGGCAAGACATTAGACACAGCGCCTGTATTGATAACAATAGTCTCAGCTGTAAGCTCTTGACGGTCATCACCAGCCACCACTTCAATGACCTTATTTGACACAAAATGTGCCTCTGCATCAATGACATCAACGCCATTGTCTGCCAACATTTTATAATTCTTAGCATTAAGACGACTAGTCACTGCACCACGTTCTTTCATGGTGTCGTCAAATGACCAGCCCTTCTCAGCCGCAACAATCATAGTCTTAGTTGGGATACACGCAATATTAATGCAAGTACCACCATACATAGCTTTACTGCGCTCGATGACAGCAACTTTCTTACCAGCCGCATTCATCTTAGCAGCCAACGTTTTACCGGCTTTACCAAAACCGATAACAATCAAATCATAGTTTACCATTTCTGTATCCCCCTATATACTGCCATTCTATCATTTAATTTTTCAGACTGCCAATATCTGAACTTGAAAATAAAAAAGCTACAGCTTTTGATATAACCGATTTCATATCTTATGTTAATGGAGATATATGCACCCTTTGAAAATTATGTGGTAAAAAACTAAAAAAACGAAGAACACAACATTTTTTCTAAAGAGTTGTCCACAGTTTCTCCAAAAAGCTTCGAAAGAAATATTTGCTACTATCTTCGAGCAAGTATCACATGGTAAATCATTTCAAGCAGCGCTGGCTGCCACACCTACTGTAATTAGAAGCTTGGTCAATGATACATCGATTTTTACACCAAAATAAAAAACGACAAGCTAAGAGAAAATAATTTCTGTGAGAACACGAATATGATTGGCTATGGTAAAACCTCTTTATGAGCGCATTTTTTAAGTAAAAACAGAAAGAGTCATAGGTGCTCATTACTAATGTTGAGATGTCTGCTCATTATAGCATAAAACAATACCTAGATTAGAAAAAATAAGCAGATTTAAGCTTTATAGACACTTGACGATCAACTACCAAACACACGATTACCTCTTATCCTAACTAAAAAAGTCACACCAATTCATGGCGCGACTTATCTTTCATTCTGATAGAATTATAAACTTATAGTCACTCGTCAATAGCTGTACAGCTTCTATTCAATCCTTCTGGAACAGGTTGGCTAGTAATGTGAACTTGATAAGTCGTTACACCTTGGCGAAGGCCTTCGTCATTTTCAATAGCCTGTTTAAAGCCTACTCCTGCAAGAGCTTCGATATAAGGAAGGGTAACATTGGTAAGAGCAATGGTTGATGTACGTGCTACTGCAACTGGAATATTAGCAACAGCATAGTGAAGGACACCGTGTGTTTCATAAACAGGCTTATCGTGACTTGTCACACGATTCACAGTCTCAACAACCCCACCTTGGTCAACGGCAACGTTAACAATAACAGAACTTGGACGCATTTGTTTCGATTAATACTACGTGTCCCTTAGCCAAAAGACTTTGGACACCTGCAGGTGTAAGAGCTACACGGTTTTTGTTATTTTTGATTTCTTTTGGAATACCAATTAACATATTTTCTCCTCATTCGGAGGTCATAAGGTAAAGGATTGTGAAAATCGCTTAACCACTTCCTATCTATCTTTCTGTAATGATAGCGCTTTTATTTTAACTAAAATCAAGAGAAAAAAATCTCCGCTATTTTAAGACCTTAGAATCATACTCCCCTAACTATCTAAACAATTCACAAAAGAACCCAACCAATCGGCTGGGCTCTTAAGTTGTAAACTAAATGATCAAAAGAGTATTTTTTCTTATGCACATCCTTCTTTTTATTTTCAAAAGCAGCACCAATTTAAAATCCTTAAGCTTCATGGAAAACTCTTAATAAAATAATCAAAGAGTCCTTGGTCTGCTAATTGCTTATGACCCAAGAGAAACTCTGGATGATTGGACTTCTTTCCGCAACAGTTTTTGCATTACTAGTGATTCCAATTAAGGGAATAGTCAGTCGTCTTGCTCCTTAAAATAATCAAGGAGGAAAAGAGCGTTTTCCACATAGTAATTAACGGCTACAGGCAAGGCTTCATCTTTCACAAGGAAATCATCATGATGCCAGCCTGGGGCATCCTCCTCACCATTAGTGCCGACAAAGGCAAAGACTCCTGGTATTTCCTTTTGATAAGCCGCAAAGTCTTCTCCGCCTGTTGATGGCAGCGTTTCAATCACTTCTGCGAAGGCTTTAGAATTTTCAAAGATGAGCGGTGTGAGAGTCTGGTCATTGTAGGTCACGTAAGGTGAATTACCCCAAGTAATGTCAACTTGAGCACCAAACTGATCCGCTGTCGCCTGAACAACTTTTTCAAAGCGAGCAATGACATCTTCCCGAACCTTAGGCTCGAAAGTCCGAATCGTTCCTTCGAAGAAGCCGGCTGCTGGAAGAACATTCCAGGTATTTCCAACTTCGATATGAGTAACTGACAATACAGCTGACTCAAAGGGAGATACCGTCCGAGCCACAATTTGCTGTAAATTATTAATGATAGTCGTAGTAACCAAGACCGTATCCACACCCAAATCAGGACGGGCTGCATGGGACGAAACACCCTTGACATCAACCCTAAACTGCTCCACGCCTGCCAAAATAGCACCTGAACGAAGGCCAATCTGACCAGGTTTCAAGTGAGGATTATTGTGATAACCGATGATAGCTGACACACCCTCAATACCGCCCGCTTCAATGACCTGATAGGCCCCTTGGAAATTTTCCTCAGCCGGTTGAAAAATTAATCGAACAGTCCCCTTAAGCTCTGCTTCTCTTTCTTTTAAAAGCTGAGCAGCACCAAGCAGAGAGGTCTGGTGAAAATCATGACCACAAGCATGCATGGCACCATTGTCGCTAGCATAAGGAAGTCCTGTCTTTTCCTTAATAGGTAGGGCATCAATATCAGCACGCAAGGCAATAATCGGATGACCTGACCCAATCTCAGCGATGAGTCCTGTCTTCAAGGGATAATCTAAAGGCTCAACACCTAGATTTTTCAAATAAGCTTTCAAAAAGACTGTCGTCTCATGCTCCTCCTCAGAAACCTCTGGATGTTGGTGAATCTGATGACGCGTCTTTGCTAAATGATCGTAAAATACTTCTGTCATAATGAACCTCCCTCTCTGATCAGTTTTGGATTGTCAATCCATTTGTGAAACTCTCAATCAAATTGATTCCATCATACCACCAGAAGCGATACTTGAGAAATAAAAAATATTTATAGTATTCCATAAGTATTTCTTATACCTCTAAAAAATACTGTCATTATAGGTGTTGTTGTATTAAGACTAGCGATAAGATAGTCTTATCAGCTGATTGAAAGTTCCTATCGCACCTTAGCTACTAACCCAAATAAGTACGCAAGATTGTTTTTTCCGCTTCAGTCAAGGTTCGGTAGGAACCTACTGCCATCCCTTCATCAAGTTTAAACTCTCCGAAAGAGATACGCTTGAGATAGGTCACCTTGACCCCATAAGCCAAAAACATCTTTTTTACTTGATGAAACTTACCTTCTGAAATCGTGACTCGAGCGCAACTTTTATCACTTGCAGAACTTAAAACTTCCAGCTGAGCTGATTTACAAACAGTCCCATCCTCAAAGACTACACCAGACTCAAAAAATGCAGGTGCATCAGGCCCCAGAATATCATTAACCTCAACATAATATGTCTTAGCCACATGATAGCGTGGGTGAAGCATGGCAAAGCCCAAGGGACCATTATTGGTAATCAACACCAAACCTTCCGTATCTCTATCCAAACGTCCCACAGGATAAAGGCCCTCTCGCCGATCCTCAGGCCTAATCAAATCAATAACTGTTTGGTGTTCCTTGTCCTTTCTAGCTGACACCACTCCTGACGGCTTATTCATAAGGTAGTAGACTTCTGGCGCATGCTCCAGTTCCTTACCAGAAACCATGATGGTTTGAAGACTAGCATCCACATTAAGATTATCTCGATCCGCCAGGACACCATCTACATATACCTGACGACTACGAATGAGCTTCTTGACCTGATTGCGAGAACCATAGCCCGACTGTCCTAATAATTTATCTAAACGCATAGCCCTATTGTACCATGGATAAGTCTGGTCTAGTAGACAAAAAAAGCCTACCTAAAAGGTAGACTCATACTACTAACAATTACACATTCACATGGAAGACTTGCCCAACTACATAGGTCACGAGCATGGTCAAGAGTCCTACTGCCAAGTTTCGCAACATCGCTTGTTTAACAGGTGCTTTCCCAAGTTTAGCACTAACATAGCCAGTCAAGATTAAGGTCAGTGCAACCACAACCGCTGTTATAGGAATACGGTAAGGGTCTGGGAAAAGCAGGATAGCTAGCGTTGGAGGCAAAGATCCCAATGAAAAGGACAGAAAACTAGATATGGCAGCATGCCATGGATTGGTGATTTCTTCCATATCCACCCCATATTTTTCCTCAACTAAGACCTTGATAGGATTTTTACTGAAGGCTTGATTGACCTTAACTTCCGCTTCTGTTTCGCAATCCCCTTGACTGAGGAAGGTTTGATATAAACTTTCTCTAGCTGACTCAGGTGAGCGATCCAAAAGGGCTTGTTCCTTAGCGACAGCCGCTTCTTCGGTATCTTTTTGCGTTGACACACTGACATATTCACCACCTGCCATCGAAAAGGCACCGGCAAAAATCGCTGACAAGGCTGAAATCAAGATAAACCAGATGTTAGATGTCGCACTAGCCACACCGATAACCACTCCCGCAATGGAAATGATGCCATCATTGGCACCCAAAACGCCAGCTCTCAAAATATTTAAACGTTTTGCAAAATTCTTATCTTCCAATTGTTCGCTCCTTATTTAGAATCATTATAAAAAAGCATTATAATAGTTATTTAGATTGATTACAAATAATAAATCTAAAAAGTAGAATTTTTAAGGTTTAATCCAGTCACACGCAAACTCCAAAGCTAATAAAGCTACCTTGTCCTTTTCATCCAAGTCCATATGATTCATCAAGTTACGGGCGTCCCAATTACCTTCAGAAAGGTGGTCCGCAGCATAGAAGAAGTGGCAGATGTCAACACCTCTAAACTTTGCTAAAGCTGCAACAGCAGAACACTCCATATCCACACAAATGGCTCCTGCTGACTTTCTAGCTTTGAGTTTACCATTCGTCTCACGGTAAATGCCATCAGTTGTCCAAACCTTGCCTTCCTTATGAGAAATCTGACGTTCATTGAGATAGGAACGAAAATGGTCTAAAACACCCACATTTACCGCAATCTCATCGCTGGCTTCCACATAGTGAAAACTCGTCCCTTCATCTCTAAGGGCATGACTAGGAATAATAATAGAAGTCTCTTTAATATCTTCATCAAGCACCCCACAAGTACCAAAAAGTACAAGTTTATCAGCTCCCAAGGCAAAAATATCCTCTAAAATACCCACACAGGCAGAGGCGCCTACAGGTGCATTAAAAATGGCCAACTCATTATCATCAATAACAAGCTTATAAATCGGAATAGCCACATTCGCCATGGATGTCTCATAGATAAGTTCATGGGGAAACATCTCAAGCATTCGTTGAAAGGTAAAACGAGAAAAACAGGATACAGCTATTTTAGGAAAACCTTCAAGAGGCTCATGTAAGGCCTCGGGATTGATAATCGCTTGTCTATTCGCATCAAATTCAGTTAGTAGCATACGTGACCTCCTTAGTTTTAGGAACCATTATAACACAAAAAAATCAGACCAAAAAGAATGGTCTGATTCTCTCACTATTTATTCTTCATTCTCCAAATCGTCTAGTTGTTTTTCAAGACGTCTTCTCTCAAATCTTCCCAATGCAGCGAGAGCCCAATTCACTAAAAAGACAAAGGGAACATATATGGTATAAGTAATTGGCCAAGCCATGAGATATCTAGGATCCAAGGGATTATTATGATAGACATCATGGTTGTACCGATAGTTAGCTGACATTATCATAAGGGTGATAAGCCCAGTCACTAGTAAACAACCTAAGACTGTTATACTCGAACTACCAAAAGCATTTACATCAAGACGCTCAGCTCTATAAATAGACCAAATACTACTTATCAACAATGGATAAAGTAAGTAATCAGCAGAGATGACACCATTGTTAAAGAGGGAGCCATAAACTAAGCATACAAGCGTCCCTACAATCATTATGTAAAAACATTCAGCAGCAACCTTATTATTTAGAACTGCTTCGTCGCGTTCGTCTGTAACCTTATTAGCAACCGATTTAAATTTCATCATATTTACTTCTTTTCTAAATCTCCCAAAACAGTTGATCCAAAGTCCTATCCAGTGTTTTACAAATAGCAATGCATAAGGCTAGGCTGGGATTGTACTTTCCAGCTTCAATCAATCCGATGGTTTGTCTTATTGAACCTACCGCTTCAGCCAAGTCACCCTGAGTCATATCATGCTCTGCTTGTGCTACTTTTAAGCGTAAATTCTTTGCCACATGACCCCTCCTTCTCAGCATATCTGATATTCTCTCCGAAATCGATTGTGATTACCATCTCTTTTCATTGATATTACACACTATATGTTTCTATTTGCAATACAAATCTGACATTATTTTAGAAATAATTTGCAAAATAAAAAGCCGAGATTTCTCCCAGCTTCTTCAATATTTAAACTTAGGCAGGTGTTACATCCAAGCTCTCACCAATTGCCGCAAGGCGTTCAACAACCTCTTCTTGGCTCAAATCATTTTCAGAGACATAACGGTTGCGTGGATGAACACGGCATTCGTGTGAGCAGCCACGGAGGTATTTGTCTTCATTTTCTTCTGAAGTAAGGATACGGCGATTACAGAATGGGTTGCCACAGTTGACATAGCGTTCACAAGGTGTGCCATCGAACCAGTCCTTACCGACAACGATAGGATCTACATGGTTGACATCAACGGCAATACGCTCGTCAAAAACATACAACTTACCATCCCAAAGTTCCCCTTGAACCTCTGGGTCTTTTCCGTAAGTCACGATACCACCATGCAATTGGCCAACATCTTTATAGCCTTCACGGACCAACCAACCTGAGAATTTCTCACAGCGGACACCACCAGTACAGTAAACAACCACGCGCTTATCCATGAACTCTTCTTTATGGTCGCGGACCCATTGTGGCAATTCACGGAAGTTGCGAATGTCAGGACGAATGGCTCCACGGAAGTGACCAAGGTCATATTCATAGTCGTTACGTGTATCAAGGACAACAGTATCCTCATCCAAAAGAGCGTCTTTAAACTCTTTGGGTGACAAGTAAGCACCTGTAGTTTCAAGTGGATTGATGTCGCTATCAAAGTTATTATCCTCTAAGCCAAGGTGAACAATCTCCTTCTTGTAGCGAACAAACATCTTCTTGAAAGCTTGTTTTTCTTCCTCATCAATCTTGAACCAAAGGTCCTCCATCCCTGGAAGGCTATGAACGTAGTCTATGTATTTTTGAGTGGTTTCATAGTCTCCAGAAACCGTTCCATTAATCCCCTCGTCAGCGACCAAGATACGACCTTTTAGACCGATTGACTTACAAAAAGCCAAGTGGTCAGCCGCAAATTGCTCAGCGTTTTCGATGGGAACGTATTTATAATAAAGCAATACTCGAATAGGTTTTGCCATTGTACTTCCTCTTTCTTTATGAAATATCTATATTTGTTGTTTGATAATAAAATCAACTTAACTATTATACCGCTATCAAAGAGGACTAGGCAATTGATTTGTTTGGAGGAGAATTGTCACAAAAGAAAAAGGCTGAGTACCAGATGTCTAAACCTGAGTTTCGTAAGATTGTTTTCCATAAGATAGTATTACAACTCTTTCTGTAGTGTCCCTAAGATAAGCAGTTGTGTCAGAAAAATCCAGAAAATAAGAACTCCTATATCTACAAGCGAAACAGTTCCATGTCTATAAAAGCTAGCTCTAAGAAGATTCGCAGAAGGGACAAATGGAAGTAGAAAATAAAGTTGATCTAACCAATCTGGAAGACGACCTGCCGGATACATGATTGGTGAAAACATAAGACCAATCATTAAAATAAGCTGAGACATTAGCGTGACAATATTTTGGGAAAATATATAAGCAATTGAAAATCCTAGACTAATCATTGTTAGGCAAATAAGTAACATCACAAAAACAGACAAAATTGACAAATTTAATTGGACAGAAAAGCGAAGACAGCCTAATAAAAAAGTGAAGAATACACCTGGTAAAATAGCAATTAACCATATACATAGGTCAGCTAAAGAAATTAGAATTCTAGGAATAGGTAAAGCTCGAATATAGTCCACATGACCTTCTGACTTGGCATTGGCTATAACAGGAGATGAAATCGTACAGCCAATAGAAATAACTCCCATTAAAACTGATCCAGAGGCAAGATAGTAAGCAGTTGTTGTGTCCATCTTACCAATTACCAACGGATACCCAAAAAGAAGTGAAACGGACAAAAGCACTTGAGCTAGTGTGAATAGAATGAATAGATTTTTTTGTCGAAGATAGTTCCAACGAAGTAAGTAAAAAAATTGAGTCATATCAGTTAACAAGCTCCTCTTTATAAATATCGGAAATAGATAATGTTTTCATCTTAACTGAAAGGTTTGAAATAAGCCCTTTTTCTATACCTTCCTTAACTTGAATGAGTATTCGGGTTAATTCACTTTCTTCAATTTCCATCTGACAAACACAACCATTGACCATCGTAAAATGTTCGAATAGACTTAAAAATTCTTTACTAACAAAATTGAAAGAAATTTGATAATGATTTTTATAAGACATTTGGTGTACTGGACCAGATTTTAATAATTTACCATGGTTAAAAAGAGCAAAATTATCCGCATATTTTTCAACTTCTAGTAGATTGTGGGTAACAATGATAATAGTGTGTCCTTTATAAGCCAGTTTTTGTAATAATCGCCACTGTTTTTCACGACGTACAGGATCAACATCGTTGGTTGGTTCGTCAAGAAGCATGATATCAGCAGAGCCAATTAATGCCATGGCAAAAGATGTAAGCCGTTTTAAGCCTCCTGAAAGATTCTTCCCTTTTTTATCACGGTATTCTACTATTTCCAGATCTGCTAGAAGGTGCTCAATTTCTTTTTGGAGTTCTGAGGTACTTAACCCTCTCATTCTTCCAATCATCTCTAAATTTTGCTCAACAGTTAACTTTTCAAGAGGTGCATACTGTTGTGACATATAACTCATCATTGTTCGAGCTTGTTTACGGTTATGTATAAAAGAAATATCTCCGTAGTGAACATCTCCCTGATCAGGCTTAATAAAACCAATCATTTGCTTTAAAAGAGTTGATTTACCAGCACCATTATGTCCTATAAGAGCTGTGATTTTTGCAGCTTCTAGCTCTAAGAAGATATGGTTATTAGCAAAATGTTGTTTATCAAATGATTTTGTTAAATTTTCAATGGTGAGCGTTTCAAAAGTCATAATTTTATTTCTCCGTATTGAGAAAAGATTTCCCAATTTTCCTCCTTACCGTTACCACATGTAGGACACTCATCAGGATAATGTCCCCAAGGTTTGTGTGTGAACGACGATCCGTTTTCATAATTAATCTCGTATTGGCGATTAAGACTCATTGGTTCTGCATATTTAGTTATTAATCGAACAGCCTCATCAACAATAGCAGATGTCAATTGAAACATAGCCGGACCATAAGCAATTGTAGGAATTTTCTTAGTAACAGTACGAATACCCCGAAATTGTTCCAAGAATAGACTATCAATTTTCGTGTAATGAATGTTTAAACAATCAAAACATCCTGTTTGATGGGGTACTACAGAATAAACACGTCCGCGACTAACTTGACTTGCACCAAAAACACACGGAATATTTTTTGTAACTACAGCTTTATTTACAATACGCTGAATATCATATTGTGGTTCATCAATAACACAAATAACAATGTCAACATTGTCTAATAATGGCAACAAGTCGTTTACACATGTTATACGTAAATTATGAGTTTCAACTTCGATATCAGAATTCATTTTTGACACTTCTTGATGGGCAATCTGTGTTTTAAGAGCCCCTACGTCTTCCTCCTTATATAAAAATTGCCTACCTAGATTACTTTTTTCAATGATATCAAAGTCCACAATTTTTATTTTTTTAGGTCCCAGACCAGATAGCAAAGTTAGTATATTGGACCCTCCTCCGCCAAGTCCTAATAAAAGAACTGTCGTTTCATTAAGTCTCTTTTGAATATCTATACTATCTTTAAAACTATTTAAATAGCGACTAAAATAGTAGATATTTGAATGATATCTTTCCTTAATACAATTTATTGTAGCACCTTCTTCAATAACCCCCTCCTTATCCAATAGTTCAATAGCACCTATTATATCTTGTTCCGTCAAATCTGGATACTTAGTTAACATAATATCTACAACGTCATTAATAGTCCTTCCATCTAAAATATTAACTAAACTCCACATTTTATCGTCCTCATCACTGATTTCAGTAGTTATACCAATTTGGGAGCCTACCCTAAACAAATTATCGTGAAGTTTATAAATAGGATATATTTCTTTTATTCTTGGACAATGGAATTTCATTTTTTCCTCACTATTTTTCAAAAAGAAAGAAAGACGGGGTGATTCTATAATTTCCCCTCGCCTTATTGTAGTAATTCTATCAAAAATTTTCCGTGATAGAATCGAAGGTAACATTTGCTTATATGTTTATTTAACATTTTTAAGCAATTAAATAATACCCCAGCTAATTTCGGTTTGAGCTACGGCCTTACGTACTTGAATGTTTTTCATTTGGAATTCTCCTTGCATCTTTAATAAGAATATTGTATGCTAAACTTACATTTTTCTTACAATTATGTCATAATTGACCATTTTAACGTTATAACTAACATACAGAAATGAGTGAGGAGGTTTTCAATGTTAAAAGTTGCTATTTGTGATGACTCTGATAGAGATGCTAGCCAATTAGAACATTATTTACTTTCTTATGATAAATTTCCTCTAGAAACAAAACTTTATACAAATCCACAAAAACTCTTAAATCAGCGGACGCCAGACATCCACTGTGTCTTTTTGGATATCAATATGCCAGGAATCAATGGAATTGACGTAGCACAAAAGATTAGAAAATTTAATCCTTTCATTCCTATTATTTTTGTGACAAGTTATCGTGATTATATGGAACAAGTCTTCGAAGTTCAGACTTTTGACTATATCGTAAAACCGATAGAACCTCAAAAGTTAATGAAAGTATTGGATCGTATTTTGCGTTTTTTGGATATGGGCCAAGCACTTTTTACCTTCTCATTTGGTAAACACAATTATTCTGTCCCTTCGAGCGATATTGTATTTTTTGAGAAAGATAAACGTTCAGTATTTATATACACAAAGACAGGTACCTACAAGTCTCTACTAAAAACAAAAGAGATTTTGGAAAAACTCCCTAATTATTTTATTCAAATTCATGCTTCCTATATTTTAAACCCCAAATACATCAAAGACTTTGATTCAAAAACAGTTACTATTTTACTAAATGGGACTGAAGAACACCTACTCCCAATTAGTAGAAAGTTTCAGTTTTCTTTTAAAGAAAAGTATTACAGCTATCTAAGTGAAAGGCATTTTTAATGTTAGTAGGATTACGAATAATCAGTATCTTGTACGATTTATTTCTAGCAAGTATGTTATTTTATAGACCATTGTCTAAAATCAATATGAAAAAGAAGCCTTTAGTAGCCCTCTTTTTCATATTGATTTTTCATGGGGAACTCGTGTTCCTATTCTCTGAAAGTCGTATTTTTTTGGTCAGTAATCTCCTTCTAAACATTTTAGAATACTATCTAATCGGTCTCAATTTTGATTATCCTATTCGCCAGTCTTCCTTTTGGATTCTTTTACAAACTAGTCTAAGTTTGTTAGCAGGAGCTGTCCTAAACCAAGGAATCCAACTAATTTTACCTTTAGGGGAACTATCAAAAAATTTAGAAGCTATTAGTTTGTATCTCGGAATAAGTTTCTTCTTATCTACAGGAATAACTCTTATCTTACGAAAGCTTCTCCTATCCCATCAAAGGCTTCGTATTGCTACTTCTAAGGGAAACTGGCTTTATCAGTTTATCGTGCCTCTTTTATCTATTTTCTTTGCTTTTACAATATCTGCCATTCAAGGAGGGGTATTTGGAGCAGATTACCTGTCAATCATTTCTCTCTCATCTCTCATTGTATTAACTCTCTCCTCTCTTTATTTTAATCTGTACCTTGCTCGTCAACAGCAGCAATATTACCAAAACCAATTGGAAAAAGAACAATTACAGTTCCAAGTTCAAGAAATACAACAATCTCAAGAAGAATATCAACGTCTCCAAAGCCTTCGGCATGACTTAAAAAATAAACATTTAACTCTTTTATCGCTTTTAGAGAAAAATCCTGAAGAGGCAAAAGATTATCTTTATTCATTAACAGATAGTATAGTAGGTGAACAAACTTTCTACTCTAAAAATCAAACTATTAATTTTTTACTTAATCAAAAACTACATCATTTAAAAGATGAGATAGAAATGGAAATTGATTGCTTTGTACCACAAGAATTATCTATTCAACCAGATATTTTAGCTGTTATATTAGGAAACTGCCTAGACAATAGTATTACAGCTTGTCTCAGACTACCAAATAAAGAAAGAAACTTATCACTTAATATCCGATACTTTCAACAAAATCTTTTTATCAATATTAGAAATAATTTTGATGAGAAAGAAAAATCTACTCGTAAATCCCGTCAAAAAGATGGCTGGGGGTTGCGAAATATTGATGCTCTTGTTCAAGAATATCAAGGTAATATCAAACACTTTATAAAAGATGGACAATATCAAATAGAGATTTTATTACCAATAAAAATAGGGACTATTCCGACTAAAGAATTTTAGGTAATTGATGAAAAATGAGTAATAATTAGGTAACGTAAATATTTGAAGTCAAAATCTATATTATGTTTATTCATTAATAAACAGGTGGAGTAGCACTAGCTCAACCTGTTTTTTTCTATAACTTTCTGATTACCTAACTCGCATCTGCTCGACTCATGTTTTCTCCTACAATTTCGCAGCAGCTGCTTGATCCAAGATAAGAGTCACGTCTGGATGATGTTGTAAGACACTAGCTGGCACTTCCTCTGTCACCGGCCCCTTAAGCATCTTGAAAATGGCATCTGCCTTCTTGTCACCATAGGCAAACAAGATTATCTTCTTGGCAGCCATAATAGAAGCAATTCCCATTGAAATAGCCTTTGTAGGGACTTGGCCTCGACTGGCAAAGAAACGGCTATTAGCTTCAATGGTGCTATCCGTCAAGTCGACCACATGGGTTTGACTATCAAAAGGCGTACCTGGCTCATTAAAACCAATATGCCCATTACTTCCGATTCCTAAGATTTGCAGATCAATGACATGGTGTGCCAAGACGTCATCATAATCCTTAGCCGCCTTCTCCAAATCTTCAGCCATACCGTCAGGTAAGAAGCTCTCCTTAAATGGCTTGGTATCAAAGAGTTGAGCCTTCATAAAGGCATGATAGCTCTGATCATGCTCTGGTGATAGTCCGACGTATTCATCCAAATTGATGCTATAAAATTCCGAAAAATCCACGTCACTCTCAACCATCTCTTGGTAAAGGGCGATAGGGGAACTACCTGTCGCCAATCCAAATGTTTGAGCACCCGCTGCAAGGCTCTCTTTTAGAAGTTCAAAGGCAACTTTGCCTCCCTCAACTTGATTCTTAACTAAAATCTTTTTCATTCTATTCACCTCAATATTGGTATATACCATTTTCTTTATTATCTCTTTTTTAACCTTCCTGTCAAGCGTTTTCACTTGATAAGTTTAATGACTGTCGCCCTATATCGTGCTATAATAAAAAGGCTGAAAATTTTTAAACGAGGAAACAAATGAATACAAACGATTTTGATTTTGAACTACCAGAAGAACTAATTGCCCAAACCCCATTGGAACAACGTGACGCCTCTAAACTCTTAGTCATTGATCCTGTAACTAGGGAAATGACTGATACCCACTTCGACCACATCATTGACCAGCTTAACCCTGGAGATGCCTTAGTCATGAACAATACGCGCGTGCTTCCTGCCCGCCTCTATGGTGAAAAAACTGATACACACGGCCATGTAGAATTTCTCCTTTTGAAAAATACCCAAGGTGACCAATGGGAAGTTTTGGCCAAACCAGCCAAACGCCTTAAAGTAGGTGCTAAAGTCAGTTTTGGTGATGGTCGCTTGACTGCCACTGTCACTGAAGAACTGGATCACGGCGGACGTATCGTAGAATTTAGCTACAACGGTATCTTCCTTGAGGTTTTGGAAAGCTTAGGCGAGATGCCACTGCCACCTTATATCCATGAAAAATTGGAAGACCGCGATCGTTATCAAACGGTCTATGCCAAGGAAAATGGCTCTGCCGCTGCTCCAACAGCTGGACTCCATTTCACACCTGAGTTACTTCAAAAAATTGAAGCTAAAGGCGTAAAATTGGTCTACCTCACCCTCCACGTTGGACTGGGAACCTTCCGACCTGTTTCTGTTGATAATGTCGACGAGCATGAAATGCACTCAGAATTTTACACCCTCAGCCAAGAAGCGGCCGATACCCTCAATAGTGTCAAAGCTGCTGGAGGTCGCATTGTTGCAGTAGGGACAACCTCAATCCGAACACTGGAAACAATCGGAAATAAATATGATGGCCAACTCCAAGCCGACTCGGGCTGGACCAATATCTTTATCAAACCAGGTTATCAATTCACAGTCGTGGATGCCTTTTCAACCAACTTCCACCTTCCAAAGTCAACCTTGGTGATGTTGGTTTCAGCCTTTGCTGGTCGTGAATTCGTCCTAGAAGCCTACAAACACGCCATCCAAGAACGCTACCGCTTCTTCAGTTTCGGAGATGCCATGTTCGTAACACGACCTTCGGAAAAATAAATAGTGATGTTGAGACTTCTCTTACAGGGGAAGTCTCTCTTACTGCACATCACATTCAGAAAAAATCCACCAGTTATGAACTGATGGATTATTTTGTTTATTTCTCTGCAAATTGACTATTATACAAATCGTAATAGAAACCTTTATCTGCAAGGAGGGATTCATGGTTCCCTTGTTCGATGATTTGTCCATCTTTAAGGACCAAAATCTTGTCTGCTTCTTGGATTGTTGATAAACGGTGAGCGATGACAAAACTTGTTCGACCTTGCATAAGTGTCTTCATGGCTTTTTGAATCAAGAGTTCCAGACGGGTATCAACTGATGAGGTTGCCTCGTCCAAAATCAAGATTTTAGGGTCAGCCAAAAGTGCACGGGCTATGGTCAAAAGTTGCTTTTGTCCCAGTGAAATGTTACTTGATTCCTGGTTTATTTCCATGTTGTAGCCACCAGGCAGCGTACGGATAAAGTGATCCACATTGGCAGCCTTCGCTGCTTCAACAATTTCTTCATCAGTTGCCTCAAGATTACCAAAACGAAGATTTTCCTTGATAGTTCCTTCAAAGAGCCAAGCATCCTGAAGCACCATACCAAACTGTTTACGATAATCTTTACGCGACAAGTTGCGTATATCATGACCATCAACCGAGATAGAACCTGCAGTAACATCATAGAAACGCATGAGAAGATTGATAATAGTTGATTTTCCAGCACCGGTAGGACCGACAATAGCCACCATTTCACCAGGATTAACCTCAAGATTAAAGTCACGAATCAAAGGTTTATCAGCTACATACTGGAAGTCCACATGATTAAAGATAACTTGACCAGTTAAATCTCCTTCAAGCACCTCAGTAGCATCATTAGCCTCGTCTGGTTCATCCATCAGTTGGAAAATACGGTCCAAGGAAGATTTAGCACTCTGCAATTGTCCAGCCAACTGAGTCAAGTTCTGAATAGGTTGATTAATCTGCCAAACGTACTGAACGAAAGCCTGCATATTACCAATCGTCAAGCGACCAGCCAAGACTTGCAAACCACCTAGGACGGCAATAATTAGATAGGTCAAGTCAGATAAACCATTAAGGAAAGGCATCATGAGGCCTGAAATGAAATTGGCCTTAAAACCTACCTTTTGAAGATCTTCCGTAATTTCTTTAAAGTCGTCTAAAGATCTACCCTCACGTCCAAAAAGTTTAATCACATTGAAACCAGTCAGATTTTCCTGAACAAAACCGTTAAGAGTACCTAGGGCATCAGCCTGCTGCTTAAAGTAAGGTTGAGACTTACTCATAATGAAGCGAGCACCAAAGTAAGAAATCGGAATAGTGATAACAACCACAGCTCCCAACTGAAGATTAAGGTAAAGCACTGTCCCAATAACCAAGGCTAGAGTAAAGATGGCGTTGACAACCTGCAAGAATGACTGCTGCAAGGCATTTGAAACTGTCTCGACGTCACTAGTAAAGCGACCCAAAAGGTCTCCAAATTGTTGCTTATCAAAGTATGACACTGAGGTACGATTGATTTTCTCAATCATCTCATTTCGCATATCCTGAACCGTTGCTTGCACGGCATTGGTCATAAAATAGTTGGAATAGTAAGAAGCCAACTCATAGATGAGACCACGCAAGAGGTAAAAGACCAAAACTAAACCAACGTAGGACACGTTGATATGAGCACCTGCTACCCCCTTAATGATGTCCAGTGTGTTTTTAGTCAGTTCCGTAATGGCTAAACCAATGACCACCGGCTCAATAACACTCATGATGACACTAATAATTTTCAGGAAAATAGCTAAGTAAAGTGGGAAACGATAAACCTGCAAGTATGACCAAAGGCGGCCAAAACTTGAGGAATGAGTTGTTTTCTTTTTATTATCCTTCATTTTGACCTCCTTCTAGTCTTCTGTAAGACTCTTTTGATTCAATTGTGAATTAGCAATCTCACGGTAAATCTCATTACTTTCCATGAGCTCTTCGTGACGGCCACGACCAACAATTTCACCCTTATCAAGAACGATAATCTGATCTGCATCCATAATGGTTCCCACACGTTGAGCCACGATCAAGACCGTCGCATCCTGAGTCACTTCTTTTAGACGACGGCGCAAAGTCGCATCAGTCTTGTAGTCCAAGGCAGAGAAGGAATCATCAAAGATATAGAGATCAGGACGTTTAACCACCGCACGTGCAATTGACAAACGCTGCTTCTGTCCCCCAGAAAGGTTGCTACCACCCTCAGCCAAGTGAGAATCATAGCGTTCTTCCTTGCTTTCAATAAATTCCTTAGCCTGAGCCACGTCCGTAGCTTGATTCAATTCTTCATGACTAGCATTTTCCTTACCATAACGGATATTTTCACCGATAGTTCCAGTAAAGAGTAGAGCTTTTTGTGGAATAAAGCCAATCTTACGACGAAGAGCCTTAAGATTGTAGTCACGTACATCCACACCATCCACAAGAATACGTCCAAGTGTGACATCATAAAAGCGTGGAATCAACTGTACAAGTGATGATTTTCCTGAGCCCGTAGACCCAATAAAGGCAATAGTTTCACCTGCCTTAGCCTTAAAAGAAATATTGTGTAGAACAGGACTCTCAGTTTCACCAGGATAGGCAAAGGTCACATTATCAAATTCCAAATATCCCTTAGTATCAGTCTCTGTCACCCCATCTTCATTTGGGTTGATAGAAATAGGCATATCCATAATTTCCTGCAGACGTTCACTAGATACCGCTGTACGAGGATACATAGTAAAGAGATTAGCTAGAAAGAGGAAGGATAATAGTGCATGGAAACTGTACTCAATGAAGGCAACCAAGTCCCCGATTGCCAGAGTTCCAGAACCTAATGGATTTAGGGCAAACCAAACAATAGCCACAATCATAGCGATGATAATTTGTACAAAAAGTGGCTCTGTTAAACCAGTCAATTTAAAGAGCTTGCTTGAATTATCCGCATAGACAGCATTTTCAGAGGCAAACTTCTTCTCTTGGAAATCTTCTCTAGCGAAAGCACGGATGACACGAAGTCCAGTCAGATTTTCACGAGCATACTGGTTAATCTTGTCGAGAGTTGCCTGTTGCTTTTCAGAAAGCGGACGCGTTTTTACCGCCACATACCAGACAACTACAGCTAGTAAAGGCAAGGAGATTGCCACAATCCAAGCCAAAGATGGACTTGTCGTCAAAATCAAAAAGACACTGGAAACCATCATCAAAGGAGTGATAACACCCACCTTGAGGACTTGATCTGCAAACTGCATGAGAACAAAAGCATCCGACGTGATACGAGTCACCAAAGAAGATACCCCAATTTGTTCGTACTCATGGTGTGAATACTCCTGAAGTTTGGCGTAGATATCATTACGCATGACCTGCACCATAGTAGTCGTCAACTTACCAACCGCATAGGCCAAAAGCACACGACCAACAATACCAGTTAAGACCACACCAAACATGACCCAAGCATAGGTATAAAGCTTGTCAGCATCCCCACGGTTAATTCCCTCATCAATCATTCTAGCAAGAACCGTCGGCATACCCAGGTTAGCAATAACAAATAAAATGGCTGCTGTAAAATTCATCGCTAGCCACTTAGGGTAACGCCTGAGATAAGACCAAATATAAGACATAAATTTTCCCCCCTTTTCTTCTTCATTTAGCTATACTTTTAGGTTCACAAGAATCGATACTAACTTCCGAAACCTTAAAAAGCACATAAAAAGGGCGTGACAAGCACGCAAATTACCTACATTCTAACAAATGAAAATATTAAAAGCAATAGAAAAAAGCAGGACTTACACCCTGGTTTTCTTTATTAAGCGACTTGAGTCGTCACCTTATTATTTTAAGAGTAACTGAAGCAGACTGATTCTAATTACTGATATTGCTGAATTTATTTAATGAATTTACATTTTGACAATTTTTTGGAAGGATACTAAATAATATTTGATTGTAAAATATTTTGAGTGATCTTTCCAGAATCCCGATTACATCATTATGATACCAAAGACTATAAGCATTTAAGTCACTGATTTATCAGTGTGACCTGGTCTATGTGAAACATATAGGGGACACATCTTAGGAACATTAAGAAGATAAGATGAATGACTATAACTCAAACCTTTTCTAGGAATCCTTGGAACATCCACAATCTCAGCCTGTCGTTTAATAATACGGCAAATAATTGATTTAAATAAGGGATTGCCAAATCGAGCTAAAACATAATCATCTTCGTCATTTTACACTTGAACTCACGCCAATTAGTTAATACTTCTAAAGTTACATCGTCTAAATCAATTTTACGCAATCCAGCAACCATCTTTGCTTGCTACTTAGAATACTAATTTCCATATTCAACTTTTTAAAGTGTTTCATAGGCGTTGAGAAGCTTTTTATAAGGTTTATAGCCATACCAATTACACTCAATATATGATATTTATTATAATAAATTAAGAATTCAATTTTCAGTTTAGTTTCCTGAAGAGATTATATATTTTTGTATTTTTACCAAAAATAAATTAGTATAATTTTATTTCAATTAAACTACATATACTTCCTTTAGTTCAATGTGCACATATTCCTTTCATAGATAAAGTAAAAAAACTATCATACTCGTTTGGATCCATAATGACCTAGTCTATTCATATACACTTTAATTGTTTCAAGCAAAAAATAATAAATCAAAAAATCGTTCATATTTCAATCTCATAGTAAAGGATATGATAAAAAAGCAGTCTAAAATAGAAAAACAAAAAAACTACCAAAAATAAATTTGGCAGTTTTTGAGTAGGGAACCTATTAATTCAAACAGTTTCTCATAATCGCTTATCGCAATAAAAACCGGTATAGTAGGATTCCGCAATTAAATAGCTATATGACTATTATTTAAGAGTAACTGAAGCTCCAGCTTCTTCAAGTTTAGCTTTGATTTCTTCAGCTTCAGCTGCAGCAACACCTTCTTTAATAACTGATGGTGCACCATCAACGATAGCTTTAGCTTCTTTAAGACCTTCGCCTGTGATTTCACGTACAACTTTGATAACGCCAACTTTTTTGTCGCCTGCAGATGTCAATTCAACGTCGAATGAATCTTTAGCAGCACCAGCGTCAGCAGCACCATCTGCAGCAGCAGCTACAGGAGCAGCAGCAGTTACGCCAAACTCTTCTTCGATAGCTTTTACAAGGTCGTTCAATTCAAGGATTGAAGCTTCTTTAATTTCAGCAATAATGTTTTCAATGTTCAATGCCATTATGATTTCCTCCAAATGTGTTTTTTAATATAGTATTTTAAACGTAGCTTAGGCTACGAGTTGTGAAGATGGGCTTACGCAGCACCGTCTTCTTTGCTTTCTGCAACAGCTTTGACAGCGTATGCAACGTTGCGCACTGGCGCTTGAAGTACAGAAAGGAGCATAGAAAGCATACCTTCTTTGTTTGGAAGTGATGCAAGAGCGTTGATTTCTTCGACTGAAGTAATCGCACCGTCAACAACACCACCTTTGATTTCAAGAGCTTCAGCGCCTTTAGCAAATTCGCTAATAACTTTTGCTGGTGCGATAACATCTTCGTTCGAGAATGCTACTGCAGATGGACCAACGAAAAGTTTTTTAAGGTCTTCAAGACCTGCTTTTTCAGCTGCACGGCTCAAGATAGAGTTTTTGATAACTTTAAATTCAACGCCTGATTCACGAAGATTACGACGAAGAACTGTATCTTGGTCAACTGTAAGTCCACGAGAGTCAACAACAACGATAGATGCTGCTGCTTTCATTTTATCAGCGACAATAGCAACTTGTTCAGCTTTCTTAGCAATAATAGCTTCACTCATTAGTAGTTTTACCTCCGTTTTTATTTTTGGGCTAGGCACAAAAAAACCGTACCTAAACCTAGACACGAAAGTACAATACGTCACAAAAAAATAGTTACGTTTTGTGCCTCGGTTGGATGTTTACGAGTCTAGCTCCCCAACTGTCTTAGGTCAGTTTTTTTCAAACCTTATATAGAATACCATTATCTGAATCAGACGTCAAGAGAAAAATACAACTTTTTTGGATTTTTTCTCTATCTTTTTTGAACATCATAAAGCCTCTCAAAATCCAAAGATTCAAGAGATCTTTTCTAATCATATCTAAGAGCTTCGAAAGGATCGAGTTTTGATGCCTTATTTGCCGGCAGGAGACCAAAAATGATTCCTATAGCTTCTGAGAAGGCTATGCTTCCCATGGCTACACCAAGAGAAACCGTCGCTTTAAGGTCCATGGCATTCCCAATTGTTCCAACTACAAGGGCCACAAAACCTAGACCAATCAGGCCATCCAGGATGGTAAGGACCATCGATTCAATCAAAAACGAGTCAAGATTTTACGACATGTGGCGCCTAAAGCCTTACGAAGACCAATCTCTCGTGTCCGCTCAGTTACCGAAACCAACATGATATTCATAACACCGATTCCGCCAACTAATAATGAAATCCCAGCAATAGCTCCGACAACGGTGGTAATGGTTCCAAAGATCGTGTTCACCTGATCTAGAGCCGAACTCATATCTGCTGACTTGTACTCTCTATTGTCACCTTGGGACAAGTGGGTCAAGCGTTTAGCGACATCCTTAGCGACACTGCTACTATTTTTCACATCGGTCACATGGAAACAAATCTGACCATTAGGATCAGTATTATTCTCAGCTGCTAACTGGATATTGGCCACAAGAGCTGTCCCAATTTCACCAGAGGAACCAATCGCTGTGTCAGTGTTTCTTATAGACACCAATCACACGACAATCATTGTTCCCAATAGTAACCACTTGGTTAAGGGCATCCTCATTGGTCTCAAAGAGTTTTTTAGCCACCATCTAATCAATGACAATAACTCGTGAAAAGTTTTTATAATCATTGTCTTGCAAGGAACGTCCTGTCAACATCTCTAACTTTTTAGCTTTAAAGTAGCCCTGACTGGCACCTGTGATATTAACATTCTTTACGGTCTTTTTTTGGAGGGAAATAGAGGAAGTTAGGCTGTTAGTCACAAAATAACTATCAATACCAGGCGTCTGCCTAGCCACTTGCTCTAGCCAAACTTCTTTAACCAGTTTGGTAGGTTTTGCCAAATCTGCATAAGCAGGATCTAGCTCCTCAGCCTTCAGTGTCTCGCCATCCTTAAAGGATTTTTCAGCCTTGGTAATAACTTTTTTGAACTTCTTTCAGCCCTGATGCAATTTTTTGTTGCTTGGCATCGGCATTACCAAGTTTGACCCTAACTTGCTTGATTTTCTGAGTCTCATCATCGTAAAGCCAGACATAGTTGTCAGTTCCTTTCTTGCTCACAGCAGTTACAGGAACCAACAAGACATCATCATTTGTCACTTTAAGATATACATTAAAACCTTGCTTAAGTTTGCCGATGGAGCTAGTCAATTGAACCTTATATTCATACTGGGAACCCGACTGACCTGAATTGCCAGATGTCCCATCTGACTGACTGGCATTTTGCTTAGGATAATTGGAAACGTAGCTGACTTTACCTGTCCAAGTTTGATCTGGGTATACTTTGGAAGCAATCTTGACCTTTTGACCTACTGAAATATTTGGAATGTCATATTCTGTTAAGGTCCCTTGAATCTCAAATTGGCCTTCACTTGCACACGAACTAGAGTTTAGCTCTCTTTTGAAATAGGGCCCACAGAGTCCGCAACCTCTACGACTGTTCCATTAACATCTGAAACAATGATGGTTTGGTTGAGGACATCTTGCGCCTTTTCTAGATCTGATGCTGCATTAGCAACGGCATCATTATAACCTTGCAAGGTTTTGTAATTACTTGCCTCAGTTTGCTGACGCTGTTGAGGTCTGACTGTAGGCGTTGAATCATCCTCATACGAATCACTATTTGTTTGCGTTGAAACCAAAGGAACTGTTCCATACTGTTGGAAAAAATTTCAGTCACGATCTTGCCATATTATAAGCACGACTATCTATATCATAGGCTGCTTAGGCTGATGTGCTGTCATATTGGATCAATTGCTGAGCAACACTAATTTTCTCACCAACATAGACTGTCACAGATGCATTTCGTCCAATAGTATTGTCAAAATAAACGTACTGTTCCGATTTTGCCCTCACCATACCAATTAGAAGAGCGGACTAGGCAAGTTGTTCCTTTTTTACCTTCAATAATCCAAACTCTTTTTGATTTTTTAATAACTTTGGACTGATTTTCTTTCACATAAGTCTCTCATTCTGATTGTGTTCTATAGATATAGAAATTGTGATGTTTTTAATATTCCGTGTCAATGAGTTCCATCACACCATAGTGCAACTTTTGATTGGGACGAACCTGACGTTCAAAACCAAGTTCCTCAAAAACAGAGTCACGAAAATGTGCCTTGATGATAATTCGTTCTCGGCCAACACGTTTAGCCTCATCGAGCCATTCTCGCGTTAAGCGACTGCCATTGGCCAGAGGTTTGATAGCATTTAGATTTTCTGATTCCTTTATGGTCTCTGAAAACATAGGATCAGCATAGATAATATCAAAAGAATGATCAGTCTGAGATTTTAAAAAGGTTAAACTATCACTCTTAACAGCCTTAATAGACCGCATGGCCTTTTCAATCTGCTTATTATCCGTCTGATAAGTTGCCAGACCACGAGAAACCACCTGAAAAATCACTTCTTGACTCTCAAGGGCTGTCACTCTATTTCCCACTGCTGCCATCACTAGACTATCTGAAGCCAACCCCATGGTCGTGTCAAGAATAGACTTGGGAGATTGCCCCAAAAGACTAATTAAAGTATCATGTGGAGCCTTAAGCCGAAGGACAGCCGTATCTGGATGAAAGGTCAACTCACTGGCATCTGCATTGACAAAAGACAATCTGTCCTTATATAGAAGATAAAAGGGGCCAAATCGTTCCAGACATTTGGATAAAGACAACTTGCGTCGTGGCTGATAGTCAGCTCCTAGTTCGCTAGCTAATTCTTGAGCACGTGCAATTAAGGACTCGTTTTCACGTAAAGATGTCGTAATAATCATGTTTCTAGTATAGCAGAATCTTAGGAAACAAAACTATAGCCTAAGCTTTCATTTTTAACTTCTTAGCTTACATTCGTGTAAGAAAAAAGCCCCAGAAAAGCTGAGACTCAATATTGTGTTTAGATAGCTTCTGTTGTAAAGCTGCGGCTTTCAAGCACACGCACCATAGCATCTGCTGTATCAAGGGCTGTGAAGAGTGGAATTCCTGCTTCAATAGCTGAACTACGGATAGCTGCTCCATCTTCGTCATAAGTACGTTTGTTACCAACTGTATTGATAATAGCTTGTGCTTTACCTGTACGAACGAGGGCTGGAATGTCATTGTCATCGTTTTCACCCAACTTGTTAACAAGCGTTGCGTGAACCCCATGTTCATTCAAGAACTTAGCTGTTCCTTCAGTTGCGTAGATACCATAACCGATAGCATCGAAACGACGAGCCAAGTCAAGGGCTTCTTCTTTGGTATCGTCATGAATAGTAAAGATGACGTTACCAAAGGTTGGCAAGTGGAGGTAAGATGCTTCAAAGGCTTTATAGAGCGCTTTTTCAAGAGTCACATCTGTACCCATAACTTCACCAGTTGATTTCATTTCAGGTCCAAGGAGACTATCTACCTGAGCCAATTTTGTGAATGAAAAGACTGGTGCTTTGACATGGACATGGTTACTTTCTGGATAAAGACCATCTTTGTAACCTTGCTCAGCCAATGATTTACCAAGAATCAAGTTTGTAGCAACTTGAGCCATTGGGATATCAGTCACCTTAGACAAGAATGGTACTGTACGGCTGGCACGTGGGTTAACCTCGATAACATAGACCGTTTCGTCCTTAATAACGAACTGGATGTTCATCATACCGATACAGTTAAGACCGATAGCCAAACGCTTCGTGTAATCAGCGATAGTCTCTTGGATTTTCTTAGAAAGAGTTTGTGGTGGGTAAACCGCCATTGAGTCCCCTGAGTGAACCCCCGCACGTTCGATGTGTTCCATAATACCTGGAATTAAGACATCCTTACCATCAGAGATGGCATCCACTTCACACTCACGTCCTATGATATAGCTATCAACAAGGACTGGGTGGTCTGGACTAGCCTTAACGGCTGTGCGCATGTAAGAACGAAGGTCATCTTCATTTTCAACGATTTCCATAGCACGTCCACCCAAAACGTATGATGGACGAACAAGAACTGGGAAACCAATCTTACGAGCCGCTTCAACTGCTTCTTCTTCATTTGTCGCTGTTTGTCCTGGTGGTTGTGGAATGTCAAGATCTTTAAGAGCCTGTTCGAAGAGGTCACGGTCTTCTGCACGGTCAAGGTCAGCAACCTGTGTACCCAAGATTTTCACACCTGCTTTAGACAATGGCTCTGCCAAGTTGATGGCTGTTTGTCCACCAAACTGAACCACCACACCCTTAGGTTGTTCCAATTCAATAACGTTCATCACGTCTTCGAAGGTCAATGGTTCAAAGTAGAGTTTGTCTGACACTGAGAAGTCTGTTGAAACTGTCTCAGGGTTAGAGTTCATGATGATGGCTTCGTAGCCAGCAGCTTGGATAGCTTTTACAGAGTGAACTGTCGCATAGTCGAACTCAACCCCTTGTCCGATACGGATAGGACCTGAACCAAGAACGATGACCGATTCTTTATCAGATTTGATTGACTCATTTTCCCACTCGTAAGTTGAGTAAAAATATGGTGTTGATGATTCAAACTCAGCCGCACAAGTATCAACCATCTTGTAAACAGGAACAATGTTATTTTCCAAACGTGTCGCACGTACTTGGTTAGCTGTTTGATTCCAAAGATCAGCAATCTTACGATCAGAGAAACCGTTACGTTTAGCTTCTTTCAAAACATCAACATCGCCTACGTGAGTAGCCAATTCTTGTTCCAATTCGAAGATGTGGAGCAATTTATCAAGGAAAAAGATATCAATCTTAGTCAACTCTGATAATTCTTCAATAGTGTAACCACGACGAATGGCCTCAGAAATATAGAAGAGGCGGTCGTCTTGAGCTTTAACAACTTTTTCAACCAAGGCATCGTCTGTTACTTCGGCAAGCTCAGACATTTCATTGTGGTAAACTCCGATTTCAAGTGAACGGCATGCTTTAAGAAGTGACTCTTCAATGTTACGACCGATAGCCATAACTTCACCTGTCGCTTTCATCTGAGTACCGAGACGACGTTCACCGTGTTCAAATTTATCAAATGGGAAACGTGGAATCTTAGCAACCACATAGTCAAGGGCTGGTTCAAACATGGCATAAGTTGTACCAGTGACTGGGTTAATCATTTCATCAAGTGTCAAACCAACAGCAATCTTAGCTGCCAATTTAGCGATTGGATAACCAGTGGCCTTTGAGGCAAGGGCTGATGAACGTGATACACGAGGGTTTACTTCGATAACATAGTACTTGAAGCTATGTGGGTCAAGCGCCAACTGGACGTTACAGCCACCCTCAATTTTAAGGGCACGGATAATCTTCAAGCTGGCATCACGAAGCATTTGGTTTTCAATATCTGATAAGGTTTGCGTTGGGGCAAATACGATTGAGTCCCCTGTGTGGATACCAACTGGGTCAAAGTTTTCCATGTTACATACCACAAGAGCATTGTCTTCGGCATCACGCATAACTTCGTATTCGATTTCTTTGAAACCAGCGATCGAACGCTCAATCAAACATTGGGTTACTGGTGACAATTTCAATCCATTTTCAGCAATTTCACGGAGTTCTTCTTCGTTAGCACACATACCACCACCAGTACCACCAAGGGTAAAGGCTGGACGAACGATAACTGGGTAGCCAATCTCTGTCGCAAAGGCAACTGCTTCTTCAACCGTATTTACAATTTCTGATTCTGGAATTGGTTGTTCCAACTCTTCCATCAATTGTTTGAAAAGGTCACGGTCTTCGGCTTGGTCAATGGCAGACAATTTTGTTCCCAAAAGCTCTACTCCAAGCTCATCAAGAATACCAGCTTTTGACAATTCCATGGCCATATTCAAACCAGTCTGTCCACCAAGTGTTGGCAAGAGGGCATCAGGACGCTCTTTACGAAGAATACGTGTGACAAACTCAAGCGTAATAGGTTCAATGTAAACCTTGTCTGCGATTTCCTTATCAGTCATGATAGTCGCAGGGTTAGAGTTAACAAGAACAACACTGTAGCCTTCTTCTTTCAAAGCCAAGCAAGCTTGCGTACCAGCGTAGTCGAACTCAGCAGCCTGACCAATGATAATAGGACCAGACCCGATAACCATAATTTTTTTAATATCAGAACGTTTAGGCATATTTAAGATACAAAGGACGACCAGAAAGCGCTAGGATTTTAGGCAATCGTTGCAGGATGCCCGCATCCAAAACGATTGTTCTAAATTCCGAGCTTTCCGTCCGTATTCAGTTTAAGATAATATTTTTAACATGACGCTTTTAACTTGATAAGGAATCTGTAACTCCTTGTAATCAAAGCAAGCATCACTAAAATTGAAAACAATACAGTTTAATTAGTCTCTTTAACTGAATACAAGTCCTTAATTCTCCTTTCTATTTGACAACTCTCTGGTTGTCATTAAATAAGGTAGTAGACTGGGGAAAACAAGGGTCACACCCCATTATAGTCACTAGACAGTTGCAATTAACGACGTGCATTTTCAGCTTGGAAAGCATCAATCAATTCTAAGAACTCATCAAAGAGATAGCTCGCATCGTGTGGACCAGGCGCTGCATCTGGGTGGAATTGCACTGAGAAGGCAGGGAAGTCACGGTGACGAACACCTTCAACTGATTTATCGTTAATCTCTTCGTGCGTTACCATGAGGCACTCTGGAAGTGTGTCACGGTCAATGGCATAACCATGGTTTTGGCTGGTGAAATCAACACGACCAGTCGCAATTTCACGAACCGCATGGTTAAATCCACGGTGACCAAACTTCATCTTGTAGGCCTTGGCACCATTCGCCAAACTAAACAACTGGTGACCCATACAAATACCAAAAATTGGGATTTTGCCTTGGATGCCACGAATCATATCAAGTGCATGAGGCACATCTTCAGGGTTACCTGGACCATTAGATAACATCACACCATCTGGATTGAGATGGAGAATTTCTTCAGCTGTGATGTCATGAGGAACAACCGTCACATTACAATCACGTTTTGAGAATTCACGTAAGATTGAGTGCTTCAGACCAAAGTCAACCAAAACAATATTTTTACCAATACCAGGTGCTGGGTAGGCTGTCTTAGTCGATACCTGCTCAATATTGTTGGTTGGCAAAACAGTAGCACGCAATTGATCTTGCAAGTGCTCAATGCTGTCTCCAGGTTTAGCCAAAGTCGCCTTCATGGTACCATGTTGACGGATAATCTTAGTCAAAGCACGTGTATCAATACCAGAAACACCCGGGATGTTTTTAGCTTTCAAAAACTCATCCAAGGTCATTTGGTTACGCCAATTGCTGGCACGACGGCTAGCCTCTGAAACAACCACTCCCTTAGTTGTTGGCGTGATTGACTCATAGTCATCACGGTTAACCCCATAGTTTCCAACCAGTGGATAAGTAAAAGTCAAAATTTGACCGTTGTAAGACTGGTCAGTGATAGATTCTTGATAACCCGTCATACCAGTATTAAAGACGATTTCACCCGTCACATCCACATCAGCACCGAAGGCCTGACCTTCAAAAATAGTGCCGTCTTCTAAAATAAGTAAACGTTTTGCCATTATAGTAAATTGTTCCTTTCACTTAGAACAAGGCCCGTCTCAAGTCTAAAGCAAACAACAATAATGCAGCTGAGCCAAAAAGTAATTCGTTTGCATAAGGCTTAGGGCGTGTTCTTTTTCGTCTGATTCTCTCAGGAATCTGTTAACGTTGTTTACGCTTTGCCATTTAAAATAGCTTCGATAATCGCCATACGGACAAAGACTCCATTTTGCATCTGAGTAACGATACGTGCCTTAGGTGCCTCAACCAAGCTGTCAGCAATTTCCACATCACGATTAACCGGAGCTGGGTGCATAATGATTGCTTGATCTGCTAACTTGGCATAACGTTCTTCAGTCAAACCATAGAGAGTATGGTACTCTTCTTTTGAAAATCCTTTGTCATTCCTATGACGTTCGTGCTGAACACGAAGCAACATGAGTACATTCAAGTCCTCAATGACGTCGTCAATGGCCACATGCTGACCATAAACATCAAACTCACTTGAATACCACTCTGTAGGGCCAGCAAAATAAATCTGTGCTCCCAAACGCTTGAGAATTCGCATATTTGACTTAGCTACACGCGAATGCGTAATATCGCCTGCAATACAAATCTTTAGATTTCCAAAAGTTCCGAACTCTTCATAAATTGTCATCAAATCAAGCAAACACTGACTTGGGTGTTGCCCAGAACCGTCACCACCATTAACAATAGAAGTCTGAATAGTCCTACTGTCAATCAACTGCTTGTAGTAATCGACTTCCGAGTGGCGAACCACACAGATATCAACACCCAAAGCAGACATCGTCAAAATCGTATCATAGAGGGTTTCACCCTTATTTACTGAGCTAGTCCCAGCATCAAACTCAATCACGTCCAATCCAAGTTTTTTCTCAGCTACTTCAAAGGACTTATGTGTTCGTGTTGAATTTTCAAAAAAGAGATTGGCAGCGAAATACTGTCGATCCAGCTGGAAATCAGCTCTACCGTTTTTAAAATCTCCACCTCGACGAATCATGCCCAAGACCTCTTCATTCGTGAGGGTTTCCATAGTCACCAAATGTTTTAGTGACACTTTCCCATCTGCAATCGCCATAGTTTTTCCTTTTTTAATGATTGATTAGTTCTTGCTACCTTTATTAGGATCTGGCAAGATTTGGTAAAGCAATATTCCAAGAATGGTTGAGCTTGCCACACCCGTGATTTGAAAACCACCAAGATCAATCATCAAACCACCAATACCAGATACCAAGATAACACTAGCAATCAAGATATTCTTTTTATTATCAAAATCAATCTTATGTTCAACTAAAATTTTCAAACCGCTAGCAGCGATAACCCCAAAGAGGGCAATTGAAATTCCACCCAAAACAGCTGTTGGTATGGAACTCAAGAGAGCAGACACCTTACCAATAAAACTCATCAAGACCGCAATCACTGCTGCACCCGCAATAACGTAAACTGAGTAGACCTTACTGAGGGCCATAACTCCAATATTTTCACCATAAGAAGTTACTGGCGGAGCTCCAAAGAAACCAGCGATAATCTGTGCCAAACCATCACCTGTTAGAGTACGATCAAGACCTGGATCTTTAAAGTAATCACGTCCAGTTAAACTATTCAAAACCATAACATGCCCAAAGTGTTCGGTCATTGTCACAAAGGCAATCGGAGCCATTGTCAAAATCGCACTTGGATAGAGTTTGAAGTCATAATTCACAAACGGAATGTCAAAACTTGGAACTTGGAACCAATGAGCAGCCGCAACTTTTGAAAATTGGACAAACTCATGGCCCGTTAACCAACCAAGAACCACTGAGAAAATGTAACCCACGATTAAACCAAGTAAAATTGGGATAACACCGATGATTTTCTTACCATACATATTAAAGAGGATGACGGAAAAGAGAGTTACCATAGAAATCACAAGACTAAAGATACTATAGGTATCATTAACCATTGTCGCATCCTTGACTGCATTTGCCGCAAGACTCAAACCGATTACGATGATAATTGGACCAACCACAATTGGCGGTAGGACTCTATCAATCCAAGCATTCCCCACATACTTAATAACCAAGGCAACAATCAAGTAGACCAAACCTCCATCCATGGCACCTTGAGCCACCGCTCCGATACCGTCAGTCTTCATAAGCATTTGCATAGCCGCAATATAGGCAAAACTAGACCCCATGTAAGCTGGAATCTTGTACTTAGTCACCGTCAAGTGAGCCAAAGTTCCCAAACCAGATGAGAAAAGAGCAATAGCGGGATCAATCCCAACCAAAATCGGTACAAGAACCGTCGCACCAAACATTGCAAACAAGTGCTGGAATGACAAACCCACCAATAAACCAACTTTAGGCATATCATTCACATCATATTTTACGTTATTCACGATATCAAAATACTCCTTAAAAACACGATACAAAGCCCGTCTAAAACCTAAAGCAAAAATAGGAAATACGATGACGGAGCCGATGGCTCCAAAGATTATTTATCTTTTTTACACAAGGCTTAGGGCGTGTTCAATTAACAAGACACTAAGGGACGTTTTGGCTAAGCCAAACATTTCTGTAGAAAAATAGAAAGTCGACAATGCACTCCAAAGTGTGCTAGGGGTAGGGGACTTATCTTTTTCCTAAGAAATGAGTCCCGTGTTTATTTAAACCAACATCTCAACTCTCCCACCACAGCGAAAGAATCATTGTAGGATCGTAAACTCACCTATCTAAAGACTAAAATCTAGTTTGGATCAATAATGTTGACACTATCCTTACCATCAACTTCTGTCACCAATACTTCAATTTCTTCTGACTGACTTGTTGGGATATTTTTACCAACATAGTCCGCACGGATTGGCAATTCACGGTGACCACGGTCAACCAAGACAGCCAATCCAACACGCGCTGGACGTCCATGACTAACGATATTATCAATCGCAGCACGGATAGTACGACCTGTGTAGAGCACATCATCTACAAGGATAACATCCGTACCATCAATTTCGATAGGAATAAGGGATGTGTCCTGTTCAGATTTAACATCATCACGGTAAGCCTTAGTATCAAGCTCAATCAATGGTACATCAAGGTTTTCCAATTGTTTCAAGCGCTCTTGAATACGCTGAGCAATGTAAACACCACGTGTCTTAATACCAGCCAAGACAATCTTGTCGAGATTCTTGTTTCGCTCAATAATCTCATAAGTGATACGTGTAATGGCACGTTTCATGGTTACGTCATCGACGATTTCTTTTTTCTTCATAAAAAAACCTTTCTAAATACAAAAAATCCCCTTGAAACAAGGAGATACACAAAAACATGGCACAGTTCACCTGCGCACTTCTCATAGCTCCTTGCCTGCCTCTCTGGACAGTAATTAAAGGACTTATTTAATTAGGTAGATTATAGCAAATTTCAGACTCTTTTACAAGAAAAAAAAAAAAAAACGGACACTCTCTCACAAGAAAGAACATCCGTTGGATGACTATTAAGCTTTCCTCAATTTCTCCAAGGTCTCCTTGAAAATAATGGGTTCTTCTGCGTTAAATTCGACCAATTTGCCTGTCGTAGGATGCGTGAAACCAAGGGTCTTAGCATGTAGAAATTGTCCATGGCCCTTGAGGGTCTTGCGTGGCCCATAAAGAGGATCTCCCGCCACCGGGTGACCAATATACGCCATGTGCACACGAATCTGGTGGGTACGACCTGTTTCCAGCTGCAACTCTACCAACGTATAGTTGCCAAAACGTTCAAGAACGGTGAAGCGTGTTACTGCAGGCTTTCCCTTAGCTGTTACTGCCTGTTTCTTACGGTCTTTGTCCGAACGCCCAATCGGAGCCTCAATCACACCTCTATCGTTAGGCAGATTGCCATGCACGATAGCCACATACTTGCGAAGCGACTTCTTATCCTTAAGCTCAGCTGCCAAAGCATTGTGGGCCTTATCATTCTTAGCAATCATAAGGAGACCAGACGTGTCCTTATCGATACGGTGAACAATCCCAGGACGAACCACGCCATTGATAGATGAAAGGTCCTTGACATGGTACATAAGAGCATTGACCAAGGTGCCAGATGTGTGGCCAGCTGATGGATGGACCACCATACCTTGAGGTTTGTTGACCACTGCCACATCCGCATCCTCGTAGATAATATCCAAAGGAATATCTTCAGCCTTGTATTCCAAGACCTCTTCTTCAGGCAATACATAGGTGATAACATCACCCTCTTTTACCACATACTTAGCCTTGGCCGACTTACCATTGACTAATACTGTTCCAGCCTTAATCGCTTCATTGGCCTGACTACGTGACAATTCTGTCAAATCGGCCAAAGACTTGTCCAGACGGTTTCCCGCCTCTTTAATGATGACTTCCATTTTCTTCTTTCCATAAGATTAAAATCAAGAGCAGCACGCCCACCGTTAGATAGGAGTCTGCCACGTTAAATATTGCAAAATCGATAAAATCAAGCTGAACCATATCAACCACGTAACCCAAATGCACACGGTCGATAAAGTTGCCAATACCACCTGAGATAATCAAAATCAAAGATAGAACCAACCAAAGACTCTTCTGGTAATTCTTAACCAGATAGAACAGAGCCGCACCAATCACTAGAACCGTCAAAATTACAAAGAAATATTTCTGATTCTGTAGAATCGAAAAAGCAGCACCACGGTTCTGTAGATAGGTCAAGCTGAAAACGCCAGGAATAGCCTTAATAACTTGGTTGAGGGAAATATTTGCCACAACCCAATGCTTGACCCACTGATCCAAACCAATCAAAGCCAGAATAGCCACAGGAATCGCAACTTTACGCATAAGTCCTCCTATGGTTTATAAGTATCAAAGTAGTCAAACATAACATTGACAAACTTGAGAGCACACGACGACAAGTTAATTCCTTTACGGCGAACATAAACCATCTTGTTATCCAAATTATCCTCAAGTGGAATAACTGTAATACCGTTTACACTTTGAGCATCAAGGAAACCAGAACCCGTCGCATAAGCATCCGTACGCTCCAAGATACCATTCAAAGTCGCACGATCTGTCACGTTAAACATAAGAGACGAATCTGATGTATCCACAAAGTTTTCAGAATAGTACAGGTACTCGTCCTTCTCCTGAGTAAAACGTACGGTAGGTAGGTGTGCCAAATCCTCCATTACTAAACTCTCTTTATGAGCCAGTGGATGGCCCTTACGAAGATAAATATGAGTCTTAAATGGAATTAAATCAATAGACTCAAGCCCAAGCTTATCCATATTTTGTTGGATACCCTTACTATTTTGACGATTCAAATAGATAATTCCAATCTCACTTTGCCCCTTGGCTACTTCATCCAAAATTTGAACGGTCGTAGACTCAAAGATACGTAAATCCTTGTAATCAGGGTAACGTTCCGAAAAAGTTGTAATCAAAGGTGGCAAAAAATCATAGTGCTGACTGGAAATCGAAAACTGATTGCCCTTCTCAGAAGCATTAAGATAGCGATTTTCAAAACTATCAAAACTTCGAACCACCTCAAGCGCGCGTTCATAAAAGGTCATGCCCTGACTGGTCAAGACTGCCCCCGTCGTTGTACGGGTGAAAATTTTAAAATTTAACTCCTGCTCCAAATCCTTGATAGCCACTGATAGACTAGGCTGACTCACAAAGAGCTTGCTGGCCGCCTCACGAAAGGTTCCGCTGTTGGCAATGGCTACGACATAACGTAGTTGTTGTATGTTCATATGTGACACTTCTTTCTTGAAAAATCAATCAGTTTTATTATACCAGATTTTATCCTCTTTTGTTGATAGTAAAAAGCCCAGGCAACCCTGAGCTTGAATTAATTAAAAAGTAGTCTTATTCGTCTGATTTGTCTGTCAAGAAGTACTCGTTTTCACGTTTGTCATAGTCGAAAGTTAAGTGAACGGTCTTAAGTTTACCACTGTCTGGACTATAATCGTAGAAACTAAGCGATACTTTTTGTGTGAGGTCTCCTTCATTAGTCTGAGTCAGCTCATGCGTACTAAAGCTGACCTCAGAGTGGTTTGAGACAACATCTGAAAGACGTGTTCCCTTAAGCAAATCTGCTTGAGTACCAACAGTTAACTTATCAAAATCCTCTTTTGTCCAGTCGCTTTGATAGTCACTAACTTCCTTAACCTTATCTCATAGTCGAAGTCTGCGGAAGCATGCGCTAGGATGTAAACACCATCTTTAGACTTAAAGGTCAAAATGTATCACCATCTTCTGTAGTGTCAAATAACAAGTAAACAGTCTTAAGTTTACCATCTTCAGATTTAAAGTCGTTATAAAAAACGGTCAATTCTTTCTTGAACTCATCTTCACGAACTATTGAGATGGTGTAATCAGCGTCTGAAGCTTTAGGGTAATCCTTAAGGATACCTTCGAGTTTTGTTCCGTTTGATGGGTTGCTGTAATCTCCCTTATTAAGAGCATCAAACTGTTCTTTCGTCCAGTCAGATTTGTAAGAGTCATCAGTTTGTACAGCATCTGTAGGGAAGTTTCCTGAAGCATGTGACAAGATAAAGGTACCATCATACTGTTTCTTAAAGGTTAGGTAGACACTTTCGCTATAGTCTTTGCCAGAATAAGTCATGTTCAAGTCATCACCTGACATTTGAGCATCTGATGGTTTACAGTAAGTCTTCATAATTGACTTAGCAGAGTCTTTTCCAACTTTCAACTTCTTGAATTTAGATTCATTCCAGTCAAGTTTAGCATTTTTGTCAATGTAATCGTTGACGTCAGTGCTATCACCTTTTGAGTCTGATTTTGAATCGCTGTCATCATTTTTTTGTCATCATCATCTTTATCAGCAACTTTTGATGTCTTGCTTGAGCTTGTGCTATCACTAGAGTTTTGAGATATTTGGAAAATCAAACCACCAATAGACACAAAGATCATAAGACCAGCAACACCTATTGCGATGATCGAGAGCAATTTCTTGCTTGATTTAAGGCTGAAGACAAGCGAAACGACTGCTACAGTAACTGTAAGGACTGTCAAAATGATGAAGAGCCAAGTAGGACTGACAAACCATGCCAAGATGGAAAAAATTACTGCAAGAGCAATCGCAACGATTGGCAAGATAAGGTTGAAGAGTGGTTTATCCGCTGAGCTATCTACTGAATTAGGTACAGTTCCGAATCCTTAAGCTGTAGGGATATATCCCTTTTCAAACATGCTTGAATCAAATTGTGGTATTAGTTGTTGCGCAGGTGCTTCTGAGAAGGCTGCCGTTGCAAATGGTGATTCACTGCTTGCTTGTTCTGTGACAGCACCTTCAGCTGTTTCAGCAACATCAGCTTGTTCTGCTGGCACTTCTTCAGCGACAGGTTCATTAGCTGGTTCTTGTACAGATGCTACTTGAGCAGTCAAAGCGCTAGTGTCAAAGTCAGCTGCTTTAGCGTCCAAAATTCTTGGGGGATAGGTTTACGCCCATGTACCGACTCAAAGAGTTCAGCTCATTCTGCTTTAGTTGACATAAAGATCTCCTTTTTTCAAGAAATCTAAACAAGACATTCCTTCAAATTAGTGAAGTTTTCTATAGTAAGGATTTAGACAACTATCTCCGATCAAGGTTGGTGCAAATGTCCCTTAAAAAAAGGCTGACCTCACTTTACACCTTGAGGCAACCTCTCCCTATATCTAGTCCCATGTTCAATTTATTGTTGATAATTTCATTCTAGCATAATTAAATACCTCTGTTAACCGTTTCCCAAGAGGTTTTTTTCTGCTAAAATAGTAGTTATAATGCACCAAAGGAGTTATATATGAAAAACATTAAAAAGTACATTCCATTAATTATTATACTTGTTATCGCCGGACTAGGATTTGTCTACCGTGAGAATATTTCTCGTGCTGTTCGTGGAGATGCTTACGTGGATAACAAGATATTCACTAAACAATTAGAAAAAGCTCAAAAATCCGGAAAAGAGGCTTTTCCACAGTTGACAGACAAAGTCGGCAAGGACGAAGCTGAAGTTATCCTCCATACTTCAAAAGGTGATATCACTGTTAAACTCTTCCCTACGCTTGCTCCTAAGGCTTCTGAAAACTTCTTGAAGCACGCCAAGGATAAGTACTACGATGGTCTTACCTTCCACCGTGTTATCAAGGACTTCATGATTCAAAGTGGTGATCCTAAGGGAGATGGTACCGGTGGAGAATCTATATGGAAGAAAGGTTTCGCTGTTGAGCCTACACCATTCCTCTACAACATTCGTGGCGCACTTGCTATGGCTAATACAGGTGCCAAAGATTCAAACGGCAGCCAATTCTTCATCGTTCAAAACAAGGATGACCAAAGTAAGCAACTAGGAAACGCAGGCTATCCAAAACCTATCATTGACGCCTATAAAAAAGGTGGTTACCCTGCTGGTGATACGAAATATACCGTCTTTGGACAAGTCATCAAAGGCATGGATGTCGTTGATACTATTGCTAACCTTGAAGTTGATGACAATAACAAACCAAAAGAAAATCTAACTGTTAATTCAGTCGAAGTAATTAAAGACTACAAATTCAAATAAAAATAAATCCGAGAATCAGCTTCTCGGATTTATTTTTATTTAACAGCAGCGAGGAGATAATCACCAGCGTTAACGCTGGCTTCTTTAGTAGTTAAGACACCACCGAAGTCAGTAGTGTTTGTCACAATGACCGTGTGATGACTGGTAATTTAGCGTCTCGGATAGTTGCTAGGTCAAATTCTATAAGTTTTTGGCCTGCTTCTCCGATATCCCCGGCTTCTACATAGGTCTTGAAACCTTTACCAGCAAATGAAACAGTATCCATACCAATATGGATGAGAAGCTCTGCACCATTTTCAGTTGTTAAATCAATAGCATGCCCAGTAGGAAAGACTAAATTAACGGTTGCCTTAGCTGGTGCAACAACTATACCATCAGTAGGATCAATAGCAATCCCCTTACCCATAGCTCCTGATGCAAAGACTTGGTCAGGTACACGGTTAAGCGGTACAATATTCCCGATAAGCGGACTAGCAATGATTTCTTGTTGAATTTCTTTAGGAACAGGTGCAGCTTCATCAGCTTTTCCCTCAGCCTTAGCTACTTCACCGCCACTATTATAGATTTGGTACTCGTACAAAGAGTTGGATGAGGAAGGCGAGAAACACCGCCAAGGACAGCAATAAGAATCGCAAAGATAACTTTAGTAGGCTACCGTCCGAGCCAATAAGGATTGGGAAGACAAAGACACCCAGACCACCAGTTGAATACATCTTAATATCTAGGGCTATCATGGCAGCTCCCATCAATTTAGAAACGCCACATGAAATGTAGAATGGTGTTTTCATTGGCAGTGTCACACCATAGATAGCTGGTTCTGTAACCCCAAAAATAGATGAAACAAACGCTGGCATAGAGATGGTGCGGACTTTTTCTTCTTTTGTCTTAAGCATAATAGCTCCCAATACACCTGTTTGCGTAAAACATGGCAAAAGTGCTGCTGAAAGAATACTTGAACTACCGTTTGTTGCCACGTCTGAGATTGCAAGAGGAATAAGTGCCCAGTGCATTCCGAACATAACCAAGACTTGCCACAAAATACCAAGTACAAGACCAAAGACAATCGGATTGAAGTTCATGATTGCTTGAAAAAGATTTGTCAATCCATCAGACAAAGTATTGGCAACTGGTCCCACCACCAAGAATGTTAATGGAACGGTAATGAGTAATGTAAAAAGAGGTACTACGAAGACTTTAATCACATCTGGTGTCATCTTGGTAAAGAATTTTTGAATGTATGAAGCCACCCAAATTGCTAAGATAGAAGGCATCACAGTTGAAAGGTAACCTCCTGCAGGAAGTGCAAAAGGAATTACTCCTAGAACATGCCCTTGATCAGCCTTTTGAAGAGCAGTGTGACTAGTGTAGCAAGATCAGGATAAACAAGTGCTCCTGCAATCGCAAAAGCTGTAAACTCATTAACCTTGAAACGACGGGCAGATGTTAATGCAATCAAGATTGGCAAGAATTGGAAGACACTATCTCCTGCTGCATTCAAGATAACATACATAGGACTCGTTGTAGCTGACAAGCCACATGCTGCCATGATAGCAACTATACCTTTGATAATCCCTGCTGCAGCCAAAGGCCCAAGGAAAGGTTGAAAAATACTTGAGACTAGAGATACAAAGCGGTCAAAGAGATTTCCCTTTGGTGCATCACCTTCATCAAGATCCAGACTACCACCTGCTGGTAGACCGCCAACTTGAAGAATCTCCGCATAAACATCAGGGACATGGTTACCGATAACCACCTGATATTGACCTCATGCCTTCACAACAGTAACGACACCATCACGATTCTTAAGATAGTTATCATCTGCTTTAGACTTATCTTTCAAATCAAAGCGCAAACGTGTCACACAGTGTTTCAAGCTATTGATATTTTCTTTACCATCAACGTGTTTGAGAATGTCCTCAGCTAATTCAGTATATTTAGCCATAAGGGCTCCTTTTTTTCTAGGATTTTAGTTGCTTTGAGGCTTTTTCAACAAAAAAACTAAATAAATACCAAGAACCAATTGGGTTGAGTATGCACTACTCCCATTAGTTTTTCGTATTTATCTAGGTTTTGCCTGCTGACCAGTAACAATCCTTTTGCTATGGTTCTATAATATCAGAGTTAAAATAATTTGCAAACCCTTACAAAATTGTTTTTTGTTTTTGGATGTAAAATCTTGACCAATACTTTAAGTCGTGATAAACTATTGTTAGTTTATAAACTAACAGAAAGAGAGTTATACGATGAAAACAAGAGCAATTATTGAATTTAAAGACACTTACGCTAGCATGGAATGTCAGGAACTTGGTTACCAAACCAAGGAAACCGCCTTGGCGATTATTTCACCTACTGGACAAATTCTATCAAGTACACCGCTTTTCAGAAAGGCATATGGTTCTAACACTGCTCACATCGACCAACTTCCTTTCACCATAGATACCCTCAATATTACAGCTAAAGGACTTAGTGAAAAAGCTAGAGCTAATTTAGAGGATTGGATTGCCCATACTATTATTCTTCCAATGGACTATGATAAGTACTTTACTAAACATCAAGCATTGCTACATCTCTTAGCAGAGTCGCCTATCGTTGAGTCTGTTCAATCCTTAACTTATAAGACTGTTAAGATATATTTTTCAGAAGCACTTAACGACGAACACATTCGCCAACTTCAAGGCTTTATTCTTTCTCAGGCAGGTATCTACAGCTACATTGGTACTTCTACGGTATCAGATCGAAATGCTTATCAAGCACTTGAATGGGCCAAACTAGATATAAATAGGCGTGCACACAACAATCACAAGCCTGCTATTTTTCACCGCAGCAAAAGCCTCTTAGGTGATTTTCTTCAACATGGAAACCAAGAAAGCATTGCATAATTTATAACCAGAACACCTTGTGTCCTTTTTTTGCAATAAAAAACTCACCAGAAAGGTGAGTTAGGTTGGTTTATTTACTATATTTTAAGTTACTATAGATACCAAATACCACAATCCAGATCACTGATCCAATAGCTCCAACAACAGTTGACTTTTGCAAGAAGAGACAAACAAAGACGAAGACAAAAAATGCAATAGTCAAAGGATTAAGAATTTTATAGGCTGGCATAAGGAAGCCATCTGCCATAAATTCTTGAGATTTACGGTACTTGAGATGAGCAAGCATGGTCAAGATGTAGATAGCAATGTAAACACCTGATGACGATGCGGTAATCAAAGCAAAGGCATCAGACACACCAGGTAAGACATTGATAAAGGCTGAGATACATACCACAATAGCTGATACAATGATGGCATGAGAAGGAATACCATTACGTGCCAAGGTATCAAGCTTCAAAGATTTCATAACCTTGCTGTTTGGTGTTTCCTTAGCGATTTGAAAAAGGTGACGACCAGTTGAATAAAGTGTTGAGTTCAAAGATGAGGCTGCTGCTGTCAAGACAACAAAGTTAATGAGAGCTGCTGCCCACTTGATACCAGCCATTTGGAAGACCATTACAAACGGTGACTCATTAACTGGGAGCTTCTGCCACGGAAAGATAGCCATAATGGCAATGAGCGCTCCCACATAGAAGATTGCAATACGAACCGGAATTTCCTTGATTGCCTTTGGCAACACCTTACGAGGATTTGCTGTCTCAGATGTTGTAATTCCTACAAACTCAATAGCTTGGTAGGCAAAGAAAACCATCTGGAAGGCCATGGCAAAGCTTACCCAACCTTTAGGAAACATTTGAAAGCCTTGTGTAATGTTAATAAGGCTCGCATGTCCAGCTGGCGTTTCAAAGTTAGTTGCTACCATAAAGATCCCTGTAGCTATCAAGGCAAGAATGGTGATAATCTTGATCATCCCAAACCAAAACTCAACTTCCCCGAAAATCTTAACCGCAATCAAATTTACCGAACTCAAGATAAATAGGAAGACAATCTGAATTTGCCAGGCAGGCCAACTTGGAAACCAAAACTGCACATAGTTCGCAACGGCTGTAATTTCTGCCATACCAAGAAATACCAACGATACCCAGTAAGACCACCCTGAGAAAAATCCCCAGCCTTTACCAAGGTATTTCGTAATAAAGTTAATAAAGGTATGTTGATCCGGATCCATGTAGAGCATCTCACCGATAGCTCGCATCATGAGGTACATGAGGACACCTGTCAGCATATAAACTAGGATGATTGAAGGTCCTGTTAGGGAAATGGAACGCCCTGCCCCAAGAAAGAGACCTGTACCGATTGTACCAGCGATGGCAATCAGCTGAACGTGTCTGTTTTGAAGACCTCGTACCATACCATTTTTAGTCTGGTTATCGTCGTCGTTATGATGTTGCTTTTGTGACATTTTTTTCACTCCAATTCTATTTAATACGACTCAGAGAGCCCAGCTATTTTTAATATAACTTGTATTGTACCATTTTTGAAACAATTGGTCAATATTGTGTATATAATTCAGAATATTTTAATTTAAAAAATAGGAGCTCGGACTAAATTCAAGCCCCTATTTTAAATTATTATGATTCAGGATCATCTAGGCTACGCCCATGTAGACCTTTTTCACGTTGGACTTGACGTAGTTTTTCGGGTGTCACATCATTTCCTTCTTCATCCACAATTTTGATTCCTTCAATGTGGTGACGAACAGCACGACGATAACCCGCAATATATTCCTCACGAAGCTTTGCTTGCTCTACTGCTTCTTCTGGTGTCAAGCCTTCTGTTTTTTTCTTTTTTGCAAGCTCATTGATTCGAGCTATTTTTTTAGAATCCATTTACTCTTACCTCTATTTTGTATTCAATTGGTTAAAGGCTGCAACAGTTTTAGCTTTAGCCACAAGAGCAGAAAGAAGAGCCAAACGGTTATTTTTAACAGCCACATCATCTGCCATAACCATCGTATTGTCAAAGAAAGCATCAATGACTGGGCTAAGAACAAAGAGTTGAGCCAATTTGTCGCTAGCTGAACCTGTCAATTCAAGACTTTCTGCTGCTTGAGCCAAGGCTTTTTCTTGATCATTTTCAAAGAGACTAGCATCGACTGCTACTGAAGTATCTGCTTTTTCTGCCAAGTTGAAGGCACGAGAGAGTGACTCAACAGCTGCCTTGTAACCATCCGTCTTAGCAGCTTCTGAAAGAGCTTCAGCTGCTTCAAGCATATCTGCTACTACAAAGTTTGAACCAGAAAGAACAGCTTCTTTGATATCTTTTGGTGTGCTACCCATCATCTTGTCCACACGGGCCTTGATAAATCTAATAACTTCTGCTTGATTGTCATATGAGAGACTATCAAATGAAAGTCCGTAAAGACTGTCAATCAACTCATCCATAGGAATGTGCCAACCAAAGGCATCCAAGATACGAACAATCCCTTGTGTTGCACGGCGAAGCGCATAAGGGTCATTGGAACCTGATGGAATCAAACCGACTGAGAAGAAGGAAAGGAGGGTATCCAATTTATCCGCAAGGGCAAGGATAGCACCAACTTTCGTTTCAGGAAGGGCTCCGTCTGCTGAATCAGGAAGGTAGTGCTCACGGATAGCTGTCGCTACTGCCTCATCTTCACCAGCAAGGAGGGCATATTTTTCACCCATAATCCCTTGAAGCTCATCAAACTCACCAACCATACCAGTCAAGAGGTCAAATTTGTAGATTTCTGCTGCACGCGCTACTGCTGCCTTTTCCTCAGCAGTCAAACCTGCTTTCTCAGCCAATGAAGCCGCAATGACACCAGCACGTGCCATATGTTCTGAAAGAGAGCCAATCTTTTCATGGAAAGTGACGTTTGCCAATTTAGCAACGAGATCTTCAATCTTGAGTTTTTGGTCTTCACGCCAGAAGAATTCACCATCTTCGAGACGCGCCACCAAGACTTTCTCATTTCCTCGAACGACATTTTCCAAGTGCTCAGCGTTCCCATTACGAACTGAGATAAAGTTTGGTTTAAGCCTACCATCAAGATCACGCACCACAAAGTAACGTTGATGGGTCTCCATTGATGTCACCAAAACGTCTTCTGGAACGTCCAAATATTTAGTATCAAAACCTCCCATGAAGGTAGTTGGGTATTCGACCAAGTTCAAAACTTCGTTCAAAAGACCTTCTTCGATTTGGACTTGAACACCTTGTTCTGCTTCGATAGCTTTGATTTGCTCACGAATCATGTTTTCACGCTCTTTACTATCTGCAATCACGTAAACGGTACGAAGGTCTTCTTCATAAGAATCCGCATTGGTGATTTCCACTTCGTGCCCGAGGAAACGGTGCCCACGACTAACACGACCTGACTTAATACCCAAAAAGTCTAATTCAAGGGCTTCATCCCCCAAAAGAACGATCAATGTGTGAACAGGGCGAATATATTCAAAGCTGTTGTTAGCCCAGTGCATGCTGACGGGGAAGGTCAATGAAGCAAGTACTTCTGGGATACCAGCCAATACTTCTTTGGCAGATTTTCCAGCTTCATGTTTCGTCACATAGACATATTCTTCCCCTTTGACTTCACGGAATTCAATATCGTCAACCGTCAAGCCTTTCCCACGAACAAATCCTTGGGCAGCTTTTGAGAAGTTTCCATCAGCATCCAAGGCAATTTTCTTAGAAGGTCCTTTAAAATCTTCTGTCAAATCGGTTTGTTGATCAGCCAAACCAAGTACACGAACTGCTAAACGGCGAGGTGTTGAGAAGGTTTGAATGCTTTCATATGAAAGGCGATTTTCACCCAAGAAAGCTGCCATTTTCTCACCCAGTTGTTTTTCACTTGGTGTGACTACGTAGGCTGGCAACTCTTCAAGTCCTAGTTCTACTAATAAGTTTTTTGTCATGTTTTTTCCTTTACATCTTCTTCTTTTTGATAGGCACCTTAAGATACTGGGGACGTTGCTAACCAACTTTGTGAGGGGCTGTAGGGAAATCCTATGTCTACTTGCCATAGATTTCCAACAGTCTCATCAAAGTGGATTTAATCAACTGATTTTGAACTTGAGGTTTCAAAAATCTCCACCAGGCAGTACGGCGGCACCTCTATCCCTTTAGCAAGCCTTTAACTTGCCTCTGGGTACCATATGGGCTCACTCTGTTCGCCCTTTTCCTTTCCTGTAACTCTCTTTATTCTTCCTCTTCTGCGAGGAGTTTTTTGCGTGTGGCTTCGTCGAGAAGTGGGTAACCAAGTTTTTTACGTTCTGCAACGAAGGTCTTGGCTACAACACGCGCCAAGTTACGGATGCGAGCGATATAGCCAGCACGTTCTGTAACAGAAACAGCACCACGAGCATCAAGCAAGTTAAAAGTGTGTGAACATTTCAATACGTAGTCGTAGGCTGGGTGAACAAGACCCAATTCCAAAGCACGTCCTGCTTCTTTTTCAAATTTTTCAAAGTTTTCAAGAAGCATATCTTGGTCTGAGACTTCAAAGCTGTATTTTGAGTGCTCATATTCTGGTTGAAGGAAGATTTCTCCGTATTTAACACCTGGAGCCCACTCAATATCGTAAACAGAGTCTACTTCTTGGATGTAAGAAGCCAAACGTTCCAATCCATAAGTGACCTCAGCGGTAACAGGTCCAGTTGCCAAGCCACCAACTTGTTGGAAGTAGGTAAACTGAGTAATTTCCATACCGTCAAGCCAAACTTCCCAACCAAGACCAGCTGAACCAGTTGATGGGTTTTCCCAGTTGTCTTCAACGAAACGAACATCGTGTTCCAATGGGTTGATGCCTAATTTTTCCAATGACTCCAAATAAAGTTCTTGAATGTTTGATGGTGATGGTTTCATGACCACTTGGAATTGGTGGTGTTGGTAGAGACGATTTGGGTTTTCCCCGTAGCGACCGTCTGCTGGACGACGAGATGGCTCAACATAAGCCGCATTCCATGGTTCCGGACCAATGGCACGAAGGAAGGTGTAGGGACTCATCGTACCCGCACCCTTTTCATTATCATAAGCCTGCATGAGCATACAACCCTGGTCATTCCAGTATTGTTGCAAAGTAAGGATGATCTCCTGGAAAGTCAATTTTTTAGACATGATTTACTCCTTTATCTTTGAGACTCAGGATGCAAAAAGAACCATGTCTCTTGCTCCTAAGTCGTTCAACCTAGGGGCGTCAGAAACGCGGTTCCACCCTAATTTATTACTTCATTTTATCTGTTTGTACTCAGCTCTTCGCTGAGAGAAAGCGCCGTTGCCTACTTTGTTCTACTTGGCTTTCACTATCCCAAGCTCGCTAGAAAAACGCCATAAGCTCTTCTTTCTTATCAGTATTATAGCAAAAATAGAGAAACTTGTAAAATAAAATTCTAACCCTTCTTACCGAGTCCCATTTCCTGACGGACATGTGCATGGGTATCTTCATGGAGAATATCATTATCAATAATCGAAGCTTCTCGAAGTTGTTTTGCCTTTTCCTTATCCTGAGATGTTAAATCTTGTTCAGAATCATAAGCTTTCTCGACAATACCTAAAAGATGATTTCGAATTTCTTTTTCCTTGCGAATTCCGCCTTTTTTTGCGGTAGCTAGCTACAACTAGGACAACCAACATCAACAACCCCAGATAACCAATAATGGGATACATAACTGCCACCAGTTGACGGAAACCCATAAAGGATATAGCAAAACCAGCCAGGGCAAAGGCAGCCACTAAGAACTTGTATCATTTATCACTTCCCGCTGAGAAGCGTTTTCCAAGGGCATAGTAAAGACTAAAGACGGTATTGAAAATCATACCAAAAATCATAAAGGCGTAGAGTTGTCGCAAAGATAGGGTTCACTTCCTTAGCAATAGCCAACATAGGAACATCCAATCTAGCAATTTTATCACTGTTAGCAAAGAGAATCAAGGTCGTGATGAAGAAAATCACACCAACCATGAAGCCTCCCCATGCTCCGCTCTTTTCAGCTTCATCAATTTTGAGAATAGAGCCTCCCATAACAAAGGCCATCGCTATAGCCGATATGACACAAACAGAAAAATAATTGATCACAGACATCCAAACGCTTGGGAAGGGTGATTGAATGGTTTGAGACACCTTATTCATCTCTACAAAATCCCAGTTACGCCCTAGAAACATTGGTCACGAAAATCATGGCAATTATAATCAAAATCAGAGGGGTAAAGACTCCAATAACACCGATGATTTTCTTGAAATCTAATAAACTAACAAAGATAGTCAAGGCTGTACAGAGGAAGACGCCTACCCAAATCGGCATACCAAACTGCTGATTTAAATTAGCCCCTGCACCTGCCGTCATAACAAAACCAAAAAGAAAGCATGTGATAATCAGAGCAATGTCCAGAATACAGAATACGATAAATAACGGGATGGCTAATCTCAGCCAGAACGACTGAATGGTCATCAGAACGGTAATAACTTCCTAGAGAAATCATCAAATGGCCAAAACCAACATGTAGAACGCCAAGGACAATAACACCTATCAACCCCCAGACTCCAAAACTGACAAAATACTGCAAGAGGTCCTGTCCAGAAGATACTTCTGCACAAATCATTACACCGATATAAGCCAGGGCAATGCTCCAAATACGTTTTGACATATTACCTCCTATAAAATAAAAGCTATTTCCATTTTACACCTTTACTGTTATAATTCTGTAAAAAACAAAAAAGTACTTAAATAAGAAAGCACTGCTTATAGTATTACTTCTCCCAACCTTTACACCCATCAATATAGGTTGCTTGTAACTCCAAGGAATCATCTAAGACGATGAAATCGGCTGGGAGACCAGCTTTAAGGCTGCCACAAATATTTTCTAGTCCAACCGATTTAGCAGGAATACTAGTTGCCATTTGTAAGGCTTGAGCAACCGTCACGAGTCCCCAATCAACCACATGTTTGACACCGTCTTTGAGTTGTAGGATAGAGCCAGCTAGGTTACCACCTTTCTTAAGACGAGCGGTACCATTTTTCACAATAACAGGGAGCTCACCTAGCATATAGTCACCATCAGGACAACCTCCCGCTGACATACAATCTGTAATAAGGGTAACTCCTTGAGGCGTTTTTTGCTTGATGAGTACCTTACAAGCTGCAGGAACCACGTGATGACCATCCGCAATCAGTTCACCAATCGTCTCAGGAGTATCAAAGGCTGCACCAACCATACCAGGCTCACGGTGACTAAAGCCACGCATTCCATTGTAGACGTGAACCCAGACTGAAGCACCAGCTTCCACTGCTGCCATGGCTTCTTCATAAGTAGCATTGGAGTGTCCTAAAGCAATCGTTACACCTTGTTTAGTCGCTTCTTTAATAAAGTCAGCCATTCCTTCACGCTCGGGAGCCAGGGCTAATTTGATTAACTTTCCTTGAGCCGCTTCTTGCCAGGCTTGCAACTGTTCGATACTTGGGTTGCCCATGTATTTAGGATTTTGCGCTCCCTTATAGATCTCAGTGAAATACGGTCCTTCAAAGAAGAGTCCCTGGATTTTAGCACCAGGCTCCTTACCAGCCGTCTCTGCTGTTGTCTGACAGATAGCTTTTAGCTCTTCAAATGGCGCTGTCAATGCTGTCGGTAAGAAAGAAGTCACACCTGCTGAAAGCAAGGCTTGACTCATGCCTAGAAGACTTTCCTCAGAATTATCCATAACATCGTACCCCGCAAAGCCATGAATGTGAGTGTCCACAAGGCCAGGAGCAATCTGATAATCACTGTAATCTAGCACTTCTGCACCCTCTGGTACATATTCTGTCCACTTACCAAAACGACCATCTGTGACCGCCAAGTAGCCACCTTCTTTGACCTTATGATCAAAATAAAAACGTTTGGCTGAAATATAATAAGTCATAGGACTACCTCTCATCAATTTTCTATGTTCTCAATACGCCTTCATTATATCAGAAAAGCCGAGAAAAGTTCTCGACTTTCGATATTAAATCACACCTTCTGTAACCTTTTCAACAAGGTTGATGGCATAGTCTGCGATACGTGTGTAATATGAGAGGTAATCAACATAGTTGATACCTGCCTGCGCAGTACATTCACCATTATTAAGACGTTTGGTATGAATCATACACAATTGTTTTTCAAATTTTTTCAACTCTTCATGACGAAGGATAACTTGACCTGCAAGCACTTTGTCATCATCCACAACAACACGAATACTATCAAGATCAATACGGTGCGTGCGATTATAAACATCCTCAAGCTCAGCCTTAGCAGTCCCAGAGAATTCAATTCCTTTATTATGAATATGTTGTGAAAGGTTGGCACTTGCAACTGCCAGGTTACCAATACGCTCCAAGTCACGAACAGAATCTAAAACACTTGCCAAAATTTCGTTTTCATAAACACTAAGCAATTCGTTAGAGATTTCAATCAAGTAAGTTGTTAACTCTTCATCAATACTGTTAACAGCTGTTTCATACTTCTCTACCTTGTCAAAGTATTTCTCATCACCTTTATCAAAGAAAGCGTACGAATCCTCCAAAGATTGAATGGCATATGATGCTAAGTGAACCAACTCTTTCTTAGCATTACCAAGGGCAATGGCTGGTGCTTGTGTGATAAGCAAACGATTCAAGTAAAGCGCTTCGTACTTGTTAACTTCATCCTCACCAGGAATAATTTTAGTTAACGGATAGATATCATCGAAATAAATCCTTCTTTCTTGTGATATAAGAAAGGAAAAAATTGGAAGTTGCATCATGACAATCTTACCTTCTAGCACAAGTACTCTCAGCCATTGGAACCCTCTGTGTTGCCATATCCTCTTTTGCAAAATCAAAAAATAAGATGCTCGTCTGGCAAATTACCGACTACATTTTCACTGCCGCTGCTAACCTCTTATTGGGTGGCTATACCAGTGCCTTAACCATTAGTATTTCCATCATCAGAAATCGTTTGATGATCAAAAAGAAAATGACCAAGACTATTTTGTCCATCCTCATTATTCTTCGAACCATCGTAGGATCCTTATCTCAATCAACTTGGGGTTATTGGCTATTTGCCAATCATCTCTTCAGTCTCTTATAGTCTATCAATTGCTATCACACGAAACCTCCAGTAGCTTCGTTGGGTCATTATTGAGAATATGTTACTCTGGCTAATTTACGATTTGACCATTAAGGCTTACCCCGCTGCCATCATAGATATCACCATTACACTAACCACTCTCATTGCCATTATCCGAAATCGAAAGACCTTTAGCAATTAAAAGCTAAAGGTCTTTTTCTTATAAAGCCCAGGTGCGAATGGCGTAGGCTACACCTGCCTGATCATTTGTCAAGGTCACATATTTACTCAAAGACTTGATGTCATCACTAGCATTTCCCATGGCAACACTTTGACCTACAAACTGTAGCATTTCAAGGTCATTGGCAGCATCACCCAAAGCCATGATTTGATCCCGGTTAATGTCAAGCTTTTCAGCTAAATGTTTAAGCCCGCTAGCCTTAGTTGCCCCCTGTGGCATGACTTCAAAAATATATTCTTGACTACGAACTGTGCTATAGCTCTGATCAAGTCTATCTTGCACAGCATTTTGGAAGGCGTCCAAAGGTTCAGATTCAGCCATATACATAGCTTGGAAAATCACTTGCCCTTCCTCAAAGATTTCTTCCAAACTCCTAGCTTTCGCTTCTGTAAAAACAGTCCCAGCATCATAAGCTACTAGCTCAGGTACCTCATTACCCACAACATAATAACTTTTTTCACCAGTAAAGGTTAGAGCCACCCCTGGGAAATCTTCACAAGCCTGCAAGAGTTCTTCCATTTCAGAGCGAGATAAACTTTCAGATTCAAGCAAGGTCCAATTTTTAGTTTCATAAGTTGAACAACCATTGTTCATGATAATGAACTCTTCTTCACTAAGACCCAATTTTTCAAAATGGGGAACAATGCCTGAACGTGGGCGACCTGTACATAGTACGATTTTAATACCTGCTGCAGTCGCCTCTTGAATAGCCTTGATGTTCTCTTCAGGTATCTCTTTTTGGCTATTTAAGAGGGTCCCGTCCATGTCAATTGCAATGAGTTTCACTTGGTTCTGGTTCATATTTTTCTTATCCTTCTTAACCCTAATATGTGTCATAAATAGTTAACTGATATTGTTCAATGATGCTGTTCAACTTATCACCATAGGTCGTGTCGGTGGCATAAACACCTGTTAGGGCTGCAGTCGCATCTTTGTAACTTCTCGTTTTGGAGCGGTGTACTCCGACATAGTAGCTACCCTCAAGAAACTCCACATAGTCCTGTAGAGAATTTTCCACAGAACCATAGGAACGAAAGGCAGCATCGATATGGTAGGGATTTCCCTTACCATCATCCTCCCAGGTCGGTAAGGTTACACTTTGACCATTGTATTCTCCTTTAATTCCAAAGAAATTGTAAAGTGGCTTTTGACTTAATTGTGATTGTCCAGAGTCAGATTCTAGAATAGCCTGAGCTATCATGACAGATGCATAAAGATCATTTCTAGCTGCCAAATAGCGCGACGTCTCACCAATCTCAGCAATAAAAGCAACCGTCGTCTCATCCGTAGGCGTCATATTTTTTTCCATAGTCAATCTTGGAAAATTTAAACTAGCTAAGAGGCCCAATAAAGAAAATAGGCCAATAAAAATCAGACTCCACTTTTGGAAAAATTTAGGAAAAAGCAAGACAGACTTCTTTTTCTTTTTAGATTTCTTAGGTCTAGCTTTCGACTTAGTTTTCTTTTTTCCTTTCGCCAATCAGTCACCCCCTCAAACATACTAACTCCTGTAAGTATATCAAAATTCACTAAAAAAGACACAAACCAACTGGTTTAAGTCCTAATTCAATATGACATTAAATAGCGTCTCCGCCCCGTTCGCCAGTACGAATACGAATGACATCATCAATAGGAACAATAAAAATCTTCCCATCACCGACTTCGCCTGTCGCCACAGCGCTACGGATAGTATCCACAACCTCATCAACTGCCAGATCCTTGACTACTATTTCCACCTTAACCTTAGCCAATAAGGTCGGAACAATCCGTTGACCACGGACAAACTCCGCAAAGCCACGTTGGGTCCCATGACCCAAGACCTGACTCACAGTCATTCCCTTAGTCAAACTATTACCAGTCAAGGTATTTTTCAAATCTTCCAATTTATCCGAACGAATAATCGCTTCGATTTTTTTCATCAGTATCCTCCTACGAATCCATACCCATAAAGGTTGGGTAGGCTGTTTCCTTGTGTTCACAGTCATCAAGACCAATAGCCTCATCACGGTCACTGACACGCAAAGGTATATAGTGGCCAATTACTTTTATGATACCATAGGTTACCAGCCCCGACCAAGTAACTGTGAAAACAATGGCTAGAACTGTCACTACAAACAAACGAGCATTTCCATAGATAAGCCCAAAATTAGCCTTATCTAGGGCTAGATTTGGTGTTGTAAAAACAGCTGTACACAAACCACCAAAGATTCCTCCGACACCATGGCAACCAAAAACATCCAAAGCATCATCATAGTTAGTGCGTTTTTTCAAGACAGAAATGGCATAGAAACAAACCGGACTAACCATGGCTCCAATTAGAATGGAACTCCAGATGGAAACGAAGCCAGCCCCAGGCGTGATGGCAACAAGCCCGGCTACTAAACCGGTCGAAGCACCGACCAAAGTTGGATGACCTGTCACATATTTTTCAAGAGCTAGCCACGAAAACATGGCAGCTGCTGCAGAAAAATGCGTAGTCACAAGAGCATGAACTGCTAATCCATTGGGCGCTAGGGCAGAACCTGCATTAAAACCAAACCAACCAAACCACAGAAGACTCGCTCCCAATAGAACAAAAGGAACATTATGAGGACGGTGCTCTAAAATCCCATAGTCACGACGTTTTCCAACAACAATTGCCAAAACCAAAGCCGAAACACCTGAAGTAATGTGGACCACATCACCACCCGCAAAGTCAATCGTCCCCCACTTGACAAGAATTCCGTCTCCCCATACCATATGTGCAAAAGGATAATAGACCAAAAGTAACCAAAAGACTATGAAAATAACTAAAGGAGTAAAGCGCATACGTCCTACTACTGAACCTGTCAAAATCGCCACACAGATAATGGAAAACATCATCTGAAAAGCCGAAAATAAGAGATCAGTAATAGCTAGACCACGACTTGAAGTCGTTTCAGAGACTCCATGTAAAAAGAGATGACTAATATTCCCAAAGAAATAGCCTTGACCACCAAAAGAAAGTGAATAACCAGCAACAACCCACAAGAGAGAGGCAATTGCTAAGGGAAGAACAGACATCATCATGGTATTAATGACATTTTTTCGACGCCCCAGACCACCATAGAAGAAGGCCAAAGCTGGTGTCATCAAGCACACCATGGCTGAACATATCAATATAAAGGCAGTACTACCTGTATCCATAAAACCACTCCAATCAAAAGAAATTATTTTTATGTTAAATAATATCACACAAAAAAAAATCCCACAAGCTTATTTATGGAATTTTTTGATAATTTTTTATTTTCTAACATCTTATGTTACCATAAAAAAAGAGCTTCTTACACTCCATGAAAAAGGTTATAAAGCTCTTGTCTATTTATTTTCCGTTCTTTAGCAATGGTTTTTATAGCCTGATTAGGCTTCATGCCAGAAGCAATTAAACCTTCAACAGCCTCGATTGGAGCAACATCTGATGTTAGATATCCTTCCCTATCATTTTCAGAAGCCCCAGCTACAATCAGTAAACATTCACCCTTGAGTGGATTACTAGCAATATAATCCAAAATTTCTAAAATAGTTCCTCGTTGGTACTCTTCGTAAAGCTTGGTCAGTTCTCTAACTAGTGTCACTTGGCGATTGCCATAGATCTCATGCATATTTTCAAGGGTATCTGCCACACGATAAGGCGACTCATAAAAAATCTGTGTCTCAGGATAAGACAGCTTTTCCTTGAAAAAATCAATCTGCTGACCTTTTTTACGGGGGAGGAAACCATAAAAAATATGAGGTTGAGGCGCTAGACCACTAGCAATCAAAGCAGTAATACCAGCTGATGCGCCAGGTAGGGCTACTACAGGAATATCCTCAGCAATGGCGGCTTTGACCAGATCATGACCAGGATCCGAAATAGAAGGCATACCCGCATCAGAAACCTGAGCCAAAGAAAGGCCTGACTTCAAACGTTCCAGTAAATCTGGAATTTTCTCGTAAGCATTGTGCTCATGAAAAGAATACTGCTTGGTTTCAATTTCAAAATGTTTGAGCAAGAGACCCGTATTACGCGTGTCCTCCGCACAAATAAGATCCACCTCTTTCAAGATTTGCACACTGCGAAAAGTCATATCCTGCAAATTCCCAATAGGTGTGGGAATCAAATAAAGGGTACCGTAGTTAGATTGTCCCTTAAAACTCTTTTGAACCTGCATGCTTAATCTCCGTACAACAATTCTGCACAGAATCCACAAGCTTCATTATTATCACGACGTTGACCATAAAAATCTGGGCAAATGTGGAATCCATCATCATAAATAGCCTCGAGGTTCACCTTGCCATGAGACATTTTAGTCCCTGTCTCCTCTTGAACCACTTGACTCAAGTGCTCACGTAACTTGTCGTTCTCCAACTTGAGAGCCGTATTTTCCTCGAAAATCCCTGAGAAGTTCGCCTTAATCGCTTCTACCTCTGCCAACATTGACATCAAATTTTGTGATAATTCTTCGAATTTATCATACAATTCACGCTTTTCCATTTAGCTGAACTTCCTCCACTCCATAAGTTAGGGGAGCTCCCCCTTTTTCAAACATAACTTTAACAGTCCCTGCAATCACATCAATAGCAATGACTTGACCTCTACCTTCCTTGGTCTCAATCTCTTCACCCAAGTCAGGATAACGAGCCTTACTGTCTCGGTAAAAATCATCTTCATAACTGAGACAACACATGAGACGTCCACAGACACCGTTCATCTTACCAGAATTCAAGGACAAACTTTGATTTTTAGCCATCTTAATCGATACCGGTGGGAATTCGCCCAAAAAACTAGAACAACACAGTGCACGTCCACAAGGACCTAAACCACCATAAATTTTTGATTCCTCACGACTGGAAATTTGACGTAACTCAATTCGCGTCTTAAAATAAGCCGCCAAATCCTCGAGCAATTGACGAAAATCTACCCGCTTTTCAGCCACGAAACTGATAAGCACATAAGAGCTATTTAGAGGAAAGACTATGTCCACCACTTTCATATCTAGCTGATTTTGAGCAATTAAATCAGCCACTACTCCCATACTCTGTTCAGCCTTTAAAAGATTTTCATCATATCTAGCGAAATCTCTCTCACTAGCCAAGCCTTCGACCCGATTCAAATCCACAGGTAAACTAACCTCTGGAAAAACAGTATTTTCCATAACAACCTGGGCTAAACGCTTATCTTTTTTCTCCAAAACGACTACAAAGTCACCTTTGGTGTAATTTTTATCAGGAACAACGTATTCTACCGCTCCATTTTCTTCAAATTTGATGCCAATGACTTCTGTCATGATAATACCAAATACTCCATCGCATTTTGAAAGCTGACATTAGCAAGCCACATTTCACGTGCCTTAAAAACTAAATCTAACCATCGTCGTGCTTGTGGATTTTGTATCTCCTTTCCCAATTGATAAGTTAAAAAAGCCCATACCATCTCTTGTTCTGATTTTTCACTACACTGGACGGCCAACTTTGCAACATCCAAATAAAGAAGGTCGTGATTAGCCAGCAAGGATTGTTCAAAACGCTCCACTATATCGATGACATCAAGAACCTTTTTATCTTTAGACAAACTCAAAGCTTGCGTTTCATCCTTAGCAAAATCCGCTAAAACTTTGGCCTGTGTCAGCAACAAACCTTCTCTCTGGAGTAAGTCTTCTAAATAGGCCTTGTTCTTAGGAAAATAAAAGAGTTGCGCTCGACTTTTTATCGTAGGCAAGATACGACTATCATCAGCTGTTAACAGAAAAATATAAATCTGACTCTGAGGTTCTTCGATAAACTTCAAGAGACTATTGGCCGCATTAACATGCATTTTATCTGCATCACGAATGATAAACACTTGAGCGTGGCCCTCGAAACTCGATTGGCTAAACTCTCTTGTCAGTTGACGAATAATATCTGTTTTTATAATCTGTCCTTGCGGTTCAACCAATTTAACATCTGAAAAATCTCCCTGTGCAATCAAACGACACGGACGACAGTGACTACAAGGAAGACCATCCTCAGGAGTCAAGCAAAAGCGACTCTGCGCTAGCCAAATAGCCATGTCGAGACTTCCAAAATCACCCGAGAATAAATAAGCATGACTCAAACGATTTTCTCTGATAATTTGTGAAAACTTTTCAAAAAGTTTTCTTTGACATTCAGCTAACTTCATCTTGCTCCTTATAAATAACTTTTAATAATTTCCCAGGTATCCTCTACAACTTCTTCCAAAGTTTGCGAGGCGTCGATTCTCTTAATACGTTCTGGCTCAGCTTCAGCTAAATCTAAGTACCCTTGACGTACACGTTGGTGCATATCAAGTTTTTCTAAATCCAAACGATTGACTTCTCGCTCACCGTTTGCCGCAATACGAGCTAAACCAGTTTCAGAATCCACATCAAACAACAAGGTCAAATCAGGTTTATGACCATCCGTCGCATAATTATTTAACCAAGCAACTTCATCTTGATCAAGCCCTCGGCCTGCTCCTTGATAGGCTACCGAGGAATCAATAAAGCGATCCATGATAACCATATTGCCATTTTCAAGTTCTGGTAAAACTTTTTCAACCAAATGTTGGCGACGAGCAGCAATATAGAGCAAAAGTTCTGTTTTAGCATCCATAGCCGTATTATCTATATCCAGAATAACTTCACGGATTTGCTCTGCAATAGCCACGCCACCCGGCTCACGTGTCGTTATGACCTGAGCTGGATAAACCTCTCTTAAACGTGGCAAAAGCACCTTCAAAACTGAAGTTTTTCCAGCCCCATCTGGTCCTTCGATTGAGATTAGTAACCCTTTAGACATGATATTTCCTTTGTTGTTTATTCACCTTCTATTTTATCAAATTTTAGGCTAAATGAACAATCTCAGAAAGCATATAGCCTATGGTAAAAGAGTGTACATCTTAGCATGTCATCAAAACCACAAAACGTTTCAAAACTCTATTTATATAAACCACATATTTATCTTATTAGGTTTAGTTTTTTAGACATATGTTTACAAACAAAAAAGTTCGAGAACAGTTCTCGAACTTTTTATTCATTATTTAACGAAGTCAAGCAATGCCAAGAAACTTTCAGGTTCAAGTGATGCACCACCTACAAGAGCTCCGTCAACATCTGGACAAGCCATGTATTCAGCAACGTTTTCAGGTTTAACTGAACCACCGTATAGAACACGTACTTTGTCAGCGACTTCTTGACCGAAGTCAGCTGCCACAACATCACGCACAACTTTACACATTTTTTGTGCATCGTCTTGTGAAGCTGATTTACCGGTACCGATAGCCCAGATTGGTTCGTACGCAATAACTGATGAAGCTACTTGCTCAGGAGTCAATCCAGCTAAAGCAGCTGAAACTTGAGCACCTACGAATTCTGCTGCTTTACCAGCTTCGTAAGTTTCAAGGGATTCACCACAACAGATGATTGGAATCATACCGTTAGCAAAGATTGCTTTAGCTTTTTTATTGATGTCTTCATCGGTTTCGTGGAAGTAGTCACGACGTTCTGAGTGACCGATAACAACATAGTCAGTACCGATTTCTTTCAAAACTTGTGGGCTAGTTTCACCAGTGAAAGCACCTGAATTTTCAAAGTAAGTGTTTTGTGCAGCAACTTTAAGGTTTGAACCTTTAGCAGCAGCAATAACAGTTGTCAAATCAACTGCAGGAACCGCAATACCAGCTTCAACAAGGTCAGCTGAAGGCAATTTTGACGCTACAGCTTCAACAAATGCTTTTGCTTCTTCTGGGTTTTTGTTCATTTTCCAGTTACCAGCGATAAATGGTTTACGTGACATTTCACATACCTCTTCTTTTTTTATTTACTCGTTTATTTTATCACAAATCCCTTACTATTACTAGGTTTTTAGGAAAATTCCGAAAACTCGACTTGCTTTATTAAGATTGTTCTCTATAAAAGCTAACTTTAGTCAACTAAATGCAAACAAAGAAGACTCTCAGATATTTAAAGACCAAAAAGAGCCGAGTAAACTCGACTCTCTCAATTATTGTCTGACTAATAATTGTATTGGGAACTTAATATTAATTAAGCTTCGATTTCAGTTACGATACCTGAACCAACAGTACGTCCACCTTCACGGATAGAGAATGTTGTACCTTTTTCAACGGCAATTGGGTGGATCAACTCAACGTCGATAGTCACGTTATCACCAGGCATAACCATTTCAGTACCTGCAGGAAGTTCGATTGAACCTGTTACGTCAGTTGTACGGAAGTAGAACTGTGGACGGTAGTTATTGAAGAATGGAGTGTGACGTCCACCTTCTTCTTTAGTAAGGATGTAAACTTCACCTTTGAATTTAGTGTGTGGCTTGATTGAACCAGGCGCAGCCAATACTTGACCACGTTCGATTTCATCACGTTGGATACCACGAAGAAGGACACCGACGTTATCACCGGCAATACCTTCATCAAGTTGTTTACGGAACATTTCTACACCAGTAACAACTGCTTTTTGGCTTTCTTCTTTAAGACCAACAATTTCAACTTCGTCATTAACACGAACAACACCACGGTCAATACGTCCTGACGCAACAGTACCACGACCAGTGATTGAGAATACATCTTCGACCGGAAGCAACAATGGTTTGTCAGTGTCGCGTTCTGGTTCTGGAATGTATTCGTCAACAGTATTCATCAAGTCCATGATGATGTCTTCATATTTAGAATCACCTTCAAGAGCTTTAAGAGCTGAACCTTGGATAACTGGAATGTCATCACCTGGGAAATCGTATTCTGAAAGAAGGTCACGGATTTCCATTTCAACTAATTCAAGCAATTCTTCATCGTCAACCAAGTCAACTTTGTTCATGAAGACGATAAGGTGTTTAACACCAACCTGACGTGAAAGAAGGATGTGCTCACGAGTTTGTGGCATTGGTCCGTCAGTAGATGCAACTACAAGGATCGCACCGTCCATTTGAGCGGCACCAGTGATCATGTTTTTAACGTAGTCCGCGTGTCCTGGCGCATCGATGTGAGCGTAGTGACGTTTTTCAGTTTCGTATTCAACGTGTGCAGTGTTGATTGTGATACCGCGTTCACGTTCTTCTGGAGCAGCGTCGATTGAAGCGTAGTCTTTTGGTGTGTTAACTGCGCTAGGAAGACGACGAGCCAATACAGTTGTGATTGCAGCTGTCAAAGTAGTTTTACCGTGGTCAACGTGTCCGATTGTACCAATGTTAACGTGTGGTTTACTACGATCGTATTTTTCTTTTGCCATTTAGGAAAAGCCTCCAATAAAATATATTTTATAGATAGACAGTAGGCAATACAGTCTAACTTTACTCTACTATTCTATCAAAATGTCATAGAATTGCAAGTATTTTATATAGTTTTCAGTTTTTCTTTATAGTAATCACAAATATTTCTTTCAATAATACTCTTTCTACTACTTTTATAATCTTTTCATTCTATCCAAACCATGACTACACTCCAAAAGACAAAAAGAAGTCGTATGCTAACGACTTCTTCTCAAAGGTACAATTTTTTCATTTTGATTTTCAAGTTCTTGAGTCTGAGACAACCCTTCCTCAATAGCCTGAACAATATTATCTCGTTTTTCATTAGCAGCAATGTTCAAGACAAAAGCAATACCAACGGAAGTTACCAGAAGAGAGTTACCACCTTGTGAAAGGAAAGGGAAGGTAACCCCTGTCGATGGAATCAAACCTGAGATTCCACCGATATTAACAAAAACTTGCATAAGCATGAGAGCCCCCACACCAAGTGCCATCATAGAGTTAAATGGATTTCTAGCTTTTACTCCTACAATCATAATACGAAGAATAAGGAAAAAGAGAAGGGCAAGAATCAAACCTGCTCCAATGAGACCTAACTCTTCAATAACAATTGAAAACACAAAGTCTGTCGTTGCTTCTGGGAGATAACCGGTTTTCTCAATCGAATTTCCGAGACCAAGACCAAACCACCCCCCATTACTCATAGCATAGTAAGAATGAGATAACTGAAGTCCTGAATCTGTTAAATCCTTAAAAGGATTAAAATAAGCTGCAAAACGCTTGGCAACATATCCAAAGACAGGTACCTTAGCCATGTTTTGTACTCCAACCAAAGCAATCAATCCAAGAAAAGCAGACGACAGCCCTACAATACCAGCAAACAGTGCCGTGAACCAGCGATAACCAACACCAGAAATTGAAAACATGACAACCGTTGTCAATACGATGATAGCCGCATTTCCCAAGTCTGGTTGGATGGCAACTAAGCCAATCATTACCAGCAAATAGTAACGCCAGTCATTAAATTCTTCTTTAGTCCTCGGTATCCACCTATTTTTAGTTAAAGCCTGATAATCATAATGTTCTATAGCAGACTGTTGTTTTGAGAAGGTGTGCGCCAAATACCAAACAACAATAACCTTAAGATATTCCGCTGGTTGGAAAGATAAGGGACCCAGTACAATCCATCCATTCGCTCCATTAATTTCTTTAGTGAAAAATTTCGCAACAACCAAAAGTATAATTTCGACAATTATTACAGCTCCTAAGACCTTATCTTTTCTAAGGAAATTCAATTTCAATCGATAAATAAAAAAGATAAATAATAAGGATACTAGCCAGAAGGCACCTTGGTTCATAACTGATGCGAAAGGATTGGCTCCAAAAGTTACTAAACGAGCACTCGTTGTTGAATAAACCACAATCAAACCAACCACTGATAAAATTAAATAAGGTATCAAAATGGTATAGTCCAAAAGATGTTTCTTTTCAATTTTCATATCTAAAAAACTCATACTTTCTATTACGTTACCCTACATTTCATAAAAAACATAAAGCTAACAGCTTATATTATAACACTTTGATATCTTAAACTAAAGTAAAATCTAAATTAACCGTTTTCATTTTTAAAACTTTTATTTAATCTTTTATACTCAAATTAATTTGTAAACTAGCTTTCTGTGGTAATATTGCTAGTTCTCATATTTTCTTTAAGGATAAATAAAAAAACGAGACTTAGGTCCCGTTTTTTTTATCTTATTTTTGTACCGACATTGATACGATTAAGTGCTCGACGGAGAGCAATCTGAGCACGTTGAACATCATCATTACGATCAGATTTTGTTGCTTCTTCCAAGACACGTTTTGTTTCTTCTTCCAAGACACGTTCGGCACGTTGCTTGGCACGTTCGGCACGAGAAACGTCAATGTCGCGATCACGTTCTGCTGAATTGGCAATGATAGTAATGAAATCATCTTTAACTTCGATGATACCACCGTTTACGGCAATCCAATCGACGTGACTCTCGTCATCCACACGACGAACCTTGAGCTCATCCACTTCAAGTGGAGCAATCAAGTTAATATGGCCTGGCAAAATACCAATTTGACCATCTTTAGTAACCGCGTGGATAAAGCTGGCATGGTGGTCATATTTAAGACCATCTGGAGTTACCACTTGTACGGTCATTTGTGCCATATCTTCACCTCATTAGTAGCCCATAGCTTTAGCTTTAGCTACTACATCCTCAATTGGCCCTACGCTACGAAAGGCATCTTCAGGAAGATTGTCATATTTACCTTCAAGGATTTCTTTAAAGCCACGAACAGTTTCAGCAACTGGAACATAAGAACCTGGTTGACCTGTAAACTGTTCAGCAACATTGAAGTTTTGTGACAAGAAGAATTGGATACGACGAGCACGTCCAACCAATGTTTTATCTTCGTCCGACAATTCATCCATACCAAGGATAGCGATAATATCTTGCAATTCACGGTATCGTTGAAGTACTCGTTGAACTTCAGTCGCAACAGCATAGTGTTCTTCACCAACAATTTCAGGTGAAAGGGCACGTGAGCTTGATGCCAATGGGTCAACAGCTGGATAAATACCCATTTGTGTCAACTTACGTTCAAGGTTAGTTGTTGAATCCAAGTGAGCGAATGCTGTTGCTGGCGCTGGGTCAGTGTAGTCATCGGCCGGGACATAGATAGCTTGGATTGAGGTAACAGAACCTTTTTTAGTTGATGTGATACGTTCTTGCAATTGACCCATTTCAGTTGCCAATGTAGGTTGATAACCAACGGCTGATGGCATACGACCAAGAAGGGCTGATACTTCAGAACCTGCTTGAGTGAAACGGAAGATGTTATCAATGAAGAGAAGCACGTCTTGTCCTTCAACATCACGGAAATATTCAGCGATAGTCAAACCAGTAAGGGCAACACGCATACGTGCTCCAGGTGGTTCATTCATTTGACCAAAGACCATGGCTGTTTTTTCGATAACGCCAGATTCCTTCATTTCCCAGTAAAGGTCATTACCTTCACGTGAACGTTCCCCAACACCCGTAAACACGGAAATGCCACCGTGTTCTTGAGCAATGTTGTGGATCAGCTCTTGAATAAGGACAGTCTTACCAACACCGGCACCACCGAAAAGTCCGACTTTACCACCTTTAAGATAAGGGGCAAGCAAGTCGATAACTTTAATCCCTGTTTCAAGGATTTCAGTACTTGTTGACAATTCATCGAAGGTAGGTGCTTTTTTATGAATTGGTTCACGCTCTGCATCATCTGCAAAAGGTGCTTCCATGTCAATGGTATCTCCAAGCACGTTAAAGACACGTCCAAGAGTTTCTTTACCAACAGGAACACTGATTGGACGACCTGTGTCCAGAACTTCTAGCCCACGAGTCAATCCATCAGTAGATTCCATGGCAATGGTACGAACCACACCTTCTCCAAGTTCAAGAGCTACTTCGAGCACGATACGTCTAGACTTTTCTTCATCAGTGTAAACGACCAATGCATTGTTAATCTCAGGAAGTTTATCGCCAGTTGCAAACGCTACGTCTACAACAGGACCAACAACCTGAGCAATTTTGCCTGAGCTCATTGTTTTCTCCTTATGATAGTTTTCTGGATGACAATCATCCCTTTTTATTGTATGTCAAATCAAGACAAATCTCTAGCTATTCAAGTGCACTAGCACCGCCAACAATCTCAGTGATTTCCTGAGTAATGGCTGCTTGACGTGCACGGTTGTATTGAATTGTTAAATCGTTAATTATTTTCTTAGCATTATCAGTGGCAGTCTGCATTGCGGTCATACCAGCAGCATGCTCAGCTGTTTTGGCATCTACGATAGCACCGTAGATAAGACTCTCAGCATATTGTGGCAAGAGTTGATCCAAAATAGTATCACGATCTGGTTCCAATTCAAACTTGGTCAATACATGGCCTTCAGATTCATTAGGATCAAAATCAGCAATTGGAAGCATTTTTTCAACACGAACTTCACGAGACAAACTATTAATATGATGATTGTAACACACATAAAGTTCATCAAAAAGCTCATTTTGATACATTCCTACAGCTTTAGAAATGATTTTCCCGACTTGATCGAAACTAGGTTGATCTTCAAGGCCACGAAGTTCAAAAGCAACATTCATGTTACGAGCTTTGAAGAAATCTGAACCTGTTCCACCAATAGAGATGATAGCATATTCATCTTCAGAATCATGGTCACGTTTAATCATATCCAAGACAGCTTTAAGAATGGTTGAATTATATCCTCCAACTAATCCCTTATCTGAAGTAATGACAATATACCCTGACTTACGAACTGGACGTGCATCCAACATCGGATTTGAAGAACCGTTAACCAATTCTGAATGTAGAAGATCTGTTGTGATCTGTCTAATTTTTGAGGCATAGATTTGGAAATCTTTAGCAGCCTGCTCAGAACGTGTCAATTTAGAAGCAGAAACCATTTGCATGGCTCCTGTAATATGACTCGTTTGCTTAATTGAAGCAATTTTTGCTTTGATTTCTCTTAGAGAGCCTGCCATATGCTGTCCTCCCTATCTCTATTTGTATTCCGATTGATCTTTGAAAGCTTGGATAGCTTCATTAAGCACAGCTTCTTCAGGAAGATCCTTAGTTGAACGGATTGTTTCAAAGATATCCTCATGATGGCTATCAAAGTAGTCATAGAGGGCTTCTTCAAAATCCAAGATTTGATCAACCGGAACACTGTCCAAGAAGCCATGTGTCAAAGCGTAAAGAATAAGAACTTGTTTTTCAACCGGAAGTGGTTTATGAAGTGGTTGTTTAAGCACTTCAACTGTACGACGTCCACGATTAAGTTTAGCTTGTGTTGCGGCATCCAAATCAGAACCGAATTGTGTAAAGGCTTCAAGTTCACGGTAAGAAGCCAAGTCAAGACGAAGGGTACCAGCAACTTTCTTCATTGCTTTGATTTGTGCTGAACCACCAACACGTGATACTGAAGAACCAGCATCAATCGCAGGACGAATACCTGAGTTGAAAAGATTTTCTTGCAAGAAGATTTGTCCATCTGTGATAGAAATAACGTTTGTCGCAATATAAGCTGAGATATCTCCTGCTTGTGTTTGGATGATTGGCAAGGCAGTAATTGAACCGCCACCAAGATCATCTGAAAGCTTAGCTGAACGTTCCAAAAGACGTGAGTGGAGATAGAATACATCCCCTGGGTAGGCTTCACGACCTGGTGGACGACGGAGAAGCAATGAAAGTTCACGGTAAGCCACGGCTTGCTTAGACAAATCATCATAAACAATCAAGACATGTTTTCCGTTATACATGAACTCTTCAGCCATTGCAACACCAGCGTAAGGCGCGATGTAAAGCAATGGTGATGGTTGTGATGCTGAGGCAGTCACAACGATTGTGTAATCAAGAGCACCATGTTTACGAAGTGATTCAACTTGTGTACGGACAGTTGATTCTTTTTGACCAATAGCAACATAGATACAAATCACATCTTGTCCTTTTTGGTTCAAAATTGCATCAATCGCAACAGATGTTTTACCTGTTTGACGGTCACCGATGATTAACTCACGTTGACCACGTCCAATTGGAACCAAAGCATCAACCGCTTTAAGACCAGTTTGGAGTGGTTCAGAAACTGATTTACGTTGCATAACGCCTGGTGCAGGTGCTTCAACTGGACGAGTTGCAGTTGTCTTGATATCTCCAAGACCATCAATTGGTTGACCAAGTGGGTTTACGACACGACCAATAAGAGCTTCACCTACTGGCACTTCCATGATTTTACCAGTACGTTTAACCTCATCACCTTCACGAATTGTATAAAAATCTCCAAGAATAATGATACCAACGTCATTAGACTCAAGGTTTTGAGCCATACCGAAGACACCATTTGAAAATTCGAGAAGTTCTCCACTCATGGCATTATCAAGTCCACGAGCACGGGCAATACCATCACCGATATAAGTGACTACACCAGTTTCTGTGACGTCAAAATTTGGCTGGAAGTTTTCAATTTGCTTTTTAATTAAAGCGCTAATTTCTTGTGCATTAATTGCCAAAAGTCACACCACTTTCTATTTCAAATTCATTTTAAATGCTTGTAATTGACTACGAATTGACGTGTCAACAAACTTATTCTTTGCTTTGATGACGAATCCTCCAATGAGTTCCTCATCAATTTTTTCTACTAAACGACGTGTCTTAATCTCAAATTTTTGTGAAACTATCGTCAAAAGTCTAGTTTTTTGTTCTTCAGACAAGTAACTTGCTGATGTCACAGTGACATCGTAAGTGTTGTCTTCTTGATCAAAGAGCTCAAGGACCAATTTCAAGACATCATAAAGAATGTTAGCTCGGTCATTGAGTGAAATTACCTCAAGAAAATTGTTCATGTATACTGAACAAGACTCTTGAAAGAAACTTAAACTTTCTTTTTTAGCCTCGCTTGTCACATTTACTTGAGACAAGAAGGTTTTTAGATTTGTTTCAGCAAAAACTGTTAGGATTTGCCTTACTTCTTCTTGGATTGTTGACACGGCGTCTTGTTCAAAAGCGACTTCTACCAGACTTCTGGCATACTGCTCAACAAGAGCTTGTGTTTTCTTATCCATTAAGCATCTCCTAATTGATCAAGATAGCTATCAATCAAGTCAGATTGCGCTTTTGCATCAAGGTTTTGTTTCATGACTTTTTCTGCCAAAAGGACAGTCAAGTCAGCAACCTCACCTTTAACGCCAGCAAGTGCTTCCACCCAGCTTTGGGCGATATCTTGATTTGCTTTCTCTTTCAAGCGTTTAGCTTCATCATATGCTTCTGCAATGATTTTTGACTCTTTAGTTTTACCAGTTTTCTTGGCCTCATCAATAATCTGAGTTGCTTCTGTGCGAGCGGCAGCTAACTCCTCTTGACGTTTTTGTACCAAGATTTCTGCTTCTTGACGAGCATTTTCAGCACTATCAATATCTGTGGCAATTTTCTTTTCACGAGCGACAAAGATTCCTGTAATTTGATCCCATGCGAATTTACGAATGAGGTAATACAAGAGAAAAACTGAGCCGAGCGTAATAATGATATTACCAAGTGTCGTACTATTAATCAGTAATGACATTTCATTTCTCCCTTTCTTAATTATTCTTCGTTGACTTTATCACCAATGTAGTTAGAACTTAGGATAATAAAGACATAGGCTTGAATGAACCCAATAAAAGCTGAAAAGGCAACCCAGACAAGGTTCAAAGCAAAAGACATAGGTGCTGCAAAAACAGACCATTTCACTAATTGAAGAATCAAGTCAATTAGTACCTCACCAGAATAAATGTTACCAAACAAACGCAAGGCCAATGATGCAAGGTTGGTAAATTGTTCCAAAATATTCATTGGGAGCATAGCTGGGTATGGTGAAAGGTAACCTTTGAGATAGCCTTTAAACCCTTTTTTACGAATCCCCTCAATATGACTAACGAGGGTAATAATCAAAGAAAGAGTGATAGTAACACCGAAATTCGATGTTGGAGAAGACCAAAAATTGTAATGCTCACTTTTAACAGATACAAGCAAACCTAAGTTGTTTGCTGTAAACACAAAGGTGAAAATTACAAACAAGAGCAAACTATAATTTTTTGTGAATTTTCCAAGACTTTGAGAAATGGTATTGTTCACAAATTCATAGATGAACTCGAGTACATTTTGTTTTCCCTTTGGTTTAATGGTCATATCACGACTTGACCAAAAAACCACTCCAAAAACGATAATTACTGTCAAGAGAGACATGGCAAGGATCGTCAAGTCAAAATCAATCCCAAATAATGAGACGGTTGGATTACTTGTAGTTTCCACTGCTCATCCCTCCTCCATCTTTTTTATTTGTCTATTAGACAATGTAGCTAAGGGCAAACAATACGAAGAAAGTACCTTCGATGAAGGCAACACCAGTAAACATCAATGTTTGAAGTTTACTAAACATCTCAGGTTGGCGAGCTGCAGCCTTAGCGATATTGGCAACGAGGATACCCTCACCAATAGATACACCCATAACGGCCAAACCGAGGCCTAAGATAGTTAAATTCATAGTAGAATTCTCCTTTTAATTATTTTTACCATGCTATTTTAGTCCTATTTTCCACGAAAGTCAACGAATTGACGGTTTTTTGGACACTTTTCACTGACTTTTCCTAACATTTTCATTCTTTTTGTATAAGCGTTTACTTTCAATAAAAGACACGGCATTTTACCGTGTCTCTTTGTTCTATTTCACCAATTTCTTCATCTCATCAATACGCACTACTATCGCATCGTATTTAGCTTGGTAATCTTTTTGTTTGTCGCGTTCTTTTTGGACGACTTCTGGTTTGGCATTGGCTACGAAGCGCTCATTAGAGAGTTTCTTACCAACCATGTCAAGTTCTTTTTGCCATTTGGCCAATTCTTTTTCAAGACGAGCCAACTCTTCTTCGACGTTGAGAAGGTCTGCGAGTGGCAAGTAAATTTCTGCGCCTGTGATGATGCTTGACATAACCAAGTCAGGTACTTCGACATCTGCTGCAATTTCCAAGTGTTCTGGATTTGTGAAGCGTTTGATGTAATTGATGTTGTCATTAAAGAAGGCATCGAGCTTGCTGTCGCTAGTCTTAATCAAGATGGTGATCGGCTTGCTTGGCGCTACGTTAACTTCTGCACGTGAGTTACGAACTGATCGAATCACGTCTTTAAGGGCCTCAACGCCAGCTGCCGCTTCTTCATTTTCAAATTCTGGACAAACCACTGGGTATTCAGCTGTGACGATAGAGCCTTCTGAGATTTGACCAAAGATTTCCTCTGTCACGAATGGCATGATTGGGTGAAGGAGACGCAAGATTTGGTCCAAAGTGTAAAGTAGGACAGAACGAGTGATAACTTTCTCGTCCTCGTTATCGCTGTAAAGCACTTCCTTAGTCAACTCAATATACCAGTCCGCAAACTCATCCCAGATAAAGTTGTAAAGGATGTGTCCAGCCACACCGAATTCAAACTTGTCAAAGTTTTCAGTAACTTTTCTGATAGTTTCGTTGAGATTGTGGAGAATCCAACGGTCTGTGACATTACCTGCTTGACCAGCAGCCACTTTAGCTACATTTTCACGCGCCACATCCAAGGTCAACCCTTCATTGTTCATAAGGATGTAACGAGAGATGTTCCAAATCTTGTTAATGAAGTTCCAAGAAGCATCCATTTTCTCGTAGGAGAAGCGCACGTCTTGACCTGGTGCAGAACCGTTTGAAAGGAACCAACGAAGGGCATCAGCACCGTATTTTTCGATAACATCCATTGGGTCAATACCGTTACCAAGGGACTTAGACATCTTACGTCCTTGCTCGTCACGGATAAGACCGTGGATAAGGACATTCTTAAATGGTTGGCGACCTGTGAATTCCAATGATTGAAAGATCATACGAGACACCCAGAAGAAGATGATGTCATAACCAGTGACAAGTGTTGAGGTTGGGAAGTAACGTTTGAAGTCTTCTGAGTCGACATCAGGCCAGCCCATAGTTGAGAATGGCCAGAGGGCAGAACTGAACCAAGTATCCAAGACATCTTCGTCTTGTTTCCAGCCGTCACCTTCTGGTGCTTCTTCGCCAACGTATATTTCACCTTCAGCATTATACCAAGCAGGGATTTGGTGACCCCACCAAAGCTGACGAGAGATAACCCAGTCGTGGACATTTTCCATCCATTGAAGGAAGGTATCATTGAAACGAGGTGGATAGAAATCAACCTTATCGTCTGTATCTTGGTTAGCGATGGCATTTTTAGCCAGTTGGTCCATCTTAACGAACCATTGTGTAGACAAACGTGGTTCAACAGGCACACCTGTACGTTCTGAGTGACCAACTGAGTGAGTCATCTTTTCGATTTCGACAAGGGCACCGATTTCTTCCAATTTCTTAACAACGGCCTTACGTGCTTCAAAGCGGTCCATACCGTTGAATTCGCCAGCCAATTCATTCATGGTGCCATCATCATTCATGACATTGACTTGTGGCAAGTTATGGCGTTGACCAACTAAGAAGTCGTTAGGGTCATGAGCAGGAGTGATTTTAACCACACCAGTACCAAATTCAGGGTCTGCGTGTTCATCGCCAACGATTGGGATTGGCTTGTTCAAAATTGGCAAGATAACATTTTTACCAATCAAGTCTTTATAACGATCATCATTTGGGTTAACAGCTACGGCAGTATCCCCAAACATGGTTTCAGGACGAGTTGTTGCCACTTCCAGGGCACGTGAACCGTCTTCTAACATGTAGTTCATGTGGTAGAAGGCACCTTCCACATCCTTGTGAATGACCTCAATATCAGAAAGGGCTGTGCGGGCTTTTGGATCCCAGTTGATGATAAACTCACCACGGTAAATCCAACCTTTTTTGTAAAGCTCTACAAAGACCTTGCGAACGGCTTTTGACAACCCCTCGTCAAGGGTGAAACGCTCACGAGAGTAGTCTACAGAGAGGCCCATCTTACCCCATTGTTCCTTGATAGTTGCCGCATACTCGTCTTTCCATTCCCAGACTTTATCAAGGAATTTTTCACGACCAAGGTCATATCGAGAAATGCCACTTTCGGCCAAACGAGCTTCAACCTTAGCTTGAGTGGCAATTCCAGCGTGGTCCATACCAGGAAGCCAAAGCGTATCAAAACCTTGCATACGTTTTTGACGGATAATGATATCCTGCAAAGTTGTATCCCAAGCGTGACCCAAGTGAAGTTTTCCGGTTACGTTTGGTGGTGGAATGACGATGGAATAAGGCTTAGCCTTTTTATCGCCTGAAGGCTTGAAAACATCTTCATCAAGCCATTTTTGGTAACGACCAGCCTCAACCTCAGCTGGATTGTATTTAGGTGAAAGTTCTTTAGACATGTGTGTGTCCTTTCTAGTTATTTCTATTTTTAATGTTGGTCTTAGACTTCCCATTCACTCTTCAGCAATCCATATATCAGACTGTCACAACGGTTGCCCTGGGCATCTTTGCGATCCCTTATGCAAGCTTCATGGGTGAAACCAAGCTTCTCTGCGACTCGTTGACTTTGGATATTGTCCCCAAACAGGTCAGTTCAATCTTGTGAAGGCCCAACTCCTTAAAAGTTAGGTCAATCAAAGCACGCACGGCTTCTGGACACATAACCTTGACCCCAATAGTCTGGGTGCAAAGTATAGCCAATCTCCAGCACATCATCGTCGTGGCGATGATTGAAATCAACAGAGCCAATAACTGTATCGGTCCCTTTAACCACAATACCATAGTCTGCTAAGAGATTGTCTTTTCGATTACGCTCAGGAAGGATATGCTCTAGATAATAAATCTCATCTTCCAAGGTATGGACAGGTTGAAATCCTGCTGGATAGGGGACTTCTGGTAAACTAGCGTAGGCATAGATATCCGCAGCATCTGCCACTTTGCGGACTCGTAAAACGAGACGCTCCGTCTCAATTCAATCAGGTGGTAATACTGCTCTTGTCATCTTTCTTCCTCGCTTTCTTGATGAAGCTTCCCATGGGTTCAACTCGGTTATCCAGATAGCGATAGACACGCTTATGACCATCACCCATAAAGTAAGTCGGTGCAAAGCGATCATTTTTAAAAGGACCCCTGCCATCTAGCAAATCAGAATCAGCAAGGCGATCTAAAATCTTAGCAAAGATATGGCAGGTACCATCTTCCTCAATAATTCTGTCGACCTTACAATCCAGAACGACTGGGCAGGCATCCAAGATAGGTGCTTATGTCAGTTTAGAAGGTCGGAAATCTAAGCAGAGTTCAGCAATCTTTTCACGGTGACTAATAAATCCAGCCTGCTCCATCTGAAGTATGAAACTTTCATCAGGAATATTCACAGTGAACTTCTGATAATGTTTAATCTGGTCTGCTGCATTTTCCTTGCTACCTACCCCGAAGACAAGCCAATCTCCTAAACTGTAGGAAGAACTACAGGTCGTCACATTATAACCATAGGTCTGATCCTGATAACCCAAGATAAAAATAGGAAAACCATAATACAATTTACTAGTCTCAAAAGATTGCTTCATGACAACCTCCTTTGATAGCAATGTTGACCTCGCTTTCGCTCCGTCTGCACCAATATCTTTAAATTCACCTGCGACCTTCGGTCTTTGTTCTTTAAAAGCTATAAAAAACCCCTGTCATAAACATGACAGGGACGAATATGTATCCGCGGTACCACCCAGTTTTGAGTGGCAACCACTCACACCTCTCTTTATTCAATTTGACCATCAGCAACCAGCTTTGACATTTGTGCGGATTTCTCAGTACCACCGCTTCCTGTGACAAATGGGCTTCAAAGCACCTCTGAATAGTCTTATTCTATCACATTTTTAATCTCAAGACAAATGAAATTGTGGGGACCTGAATTTGCAAATAAGTTAGACTACCGATTTTACCTTAAAAGATGAATCCATTTCCTCATTATATTCTCATTAGAAAAGTCCTGTCTCTCGATAAGGATCTCATCTTAATTTTCTTCCTTAGCTCTTTCTTCTTTGAGCCATTTTTCATAGCTTTCAAGTAGATTTATAGCCATTTGGGTTGCCAAGGCAACTGAGAAGGCTTCCGTACCTTCGGTTGTTTCATTTTGGACTTCCAATTTACTTTCTTCGTAAATGTCTTTGAGAGTCTTATTGCTAAGCGTATCTTTAAATGCTTGGAATTCTTTCATGGTCAAATTTTCCTTTATTCTACGGTACTCTCTAAAATTGCTGTTATCGTTTTCACTTTAAGTTTACAACATTTCAGAGAAATTGCAAGGATTCTCCTTAATAAATAAGGAGAACTTTCCCACTATCTACGGATCTATTGCGCAGCTGCAGTAGCTTCTGTGAGATACTCTGTCGTATAGACTACAATAGCTCCTGAATCAGCATTTACCGCGTATTTATAACGTAGTCCACTAGCAGCATAATCAAAACTGATATTGTAGACTTTACCGTTTCCTTCGGTCTTCAACTCCGTTTTCAAGTTTGTTACAGAGCCTTCATCTAGGCCAGCATGATTAAGAGCTGTCGTTTGTGCAGTTTCTTTGGACACTGCCGTCTCGTCCTTACTTTCGCTAGATTGAGTCTCGTCTTTAGGCTCTCCACCTTTTTGAGCACCGTCAACATCTTTAGACATTGAATGGTCACTCTTATATTTCAAAATAGACCCTGACAGACCGTCAATCGTATACTCAAAATGATTGTCTGACGTTGTGAAACTAATCTCATAATTTCCATAAAATCCAGAACGTGATTTTGAGACTGTTGATTGAGATATCTCAGAAGTTTTGACACCTGCATTTTTGTAAGCAATGTCTGCAGCATCTTGTTCTGACAAGCGATAACCTGAGCCGTTAAAAACAAACAAGGCTGCAGCGATGGCAACTGGAATAGCGAGCAGAAGCAGATACCTCACTAGCTTTTTCATTTTTCGCATAAAATTCTCCTCTATTTTAATCTAATACTACTATTATATCTTAAAGTTCTAAAATTGTCAGATAAACTTGGCTCATTTTTAGGTCGGCATTATAAAAAGTTCCCGATAGCTATCAGGAACTTCTACGAAATGTTACTATTTGGCCAGTTACAAAGACTAGTATGGCCATCCAGATAAAGAAGAAGCCTTTCAGCTCTCCAAAGCTGACCGTCTCACCAAAAATGAGGATGGCTACGAGAAGTTGAATCGTAGGACTAAGATACTGGATGAAACCAATAAGGTTAAGCGGTGCCCTTTTGACTGCCTCTGAGAAGCAAAGCAATGGAACGGCCGTCACCACACCGGATATGGCTAGGAGAAACATTTCCATGCTCGAATAGGAAGAAAATGATTCTGGAGAAAAGAAAACGAGATAGATAGCTACAAAAGGTAGTAGCAAGCCACTTTCTACTAGCATGGCTACGTCACTGGAAATCCTAACCCCTTTTTTGATTAGACTATAGAAACCAAAGCTCAGAGCTAACCCCAATGAAACCATGGGAAGTTTTCCTGTATTGGCAATAAGAACCAGTACTCCTATAAAGGCCAATACTACTGCTGCCCACATGGTCCTACTCAATGATTCACGAAGAAAAATGAGGGCAAACAGGATAGAAACAATAGGCAAAATGTAATAGCCCAGGCTAGCCTGCGTCGCTTGACCATGACCCACAGCATAGATATAAATCAACCAGTTAGCTGCTATGAAAAAACTAGCAAGTAGCATACGAAGCAAGGCTTTCTTATCTTGCCAAAGTTCTACAAGCTCCTTTTTGAAACGTGTATTTTGCTTAGCGACTAGGGCGTAAGTCAGCATAGTCACCACTGTAAAAACAATCCGCCACGAGAAGGTGTTGTAAGCCGAAACACCTGCTAAAAGCTTCCAAAAAAGGGATAGAAATCCCCATTGAATATAGGTGGCTAGACCAAAGAGTAGCCCTTGATTTTTTCTAGTCAACGACAACACCTCCTTTATCCACAGATAGGATGAGGGTTTCACCATCTAAACCAAGACCATCGATAGCCGTTTTTAGAGCCTCAGCTTGATCATTTGGTGTCAAGGTCATAACTGTTGGGCCAGCGCCTGAAAGATAGGTCGCATAAGCACCGTATTGACCTGACAATTCCTTAATAGTCGCAAATTCTTTAACCAATTTTTGACGGTAGCGTTCGTGGAACATGTCTCCTTGGATGGCACGTCCCGCTTTAACCAAATCCCCTGAAAAAAGAGCCGCAATGGCAACGTTGGCAATAGATGATGCAGCTACAGCATCTTTGTAAGACAAATCACTTGGAAGAACGCCACGTGATTCAGACGTCTTAAGTTCATAGCTCGGAATAAAGGCGATAAAGGCACACTCTGGAAACTCTGTAACGATGCTATTAACATGTTCATCCACATAAGAGGCTACAACGAGATTTCCAAAGATAGCTGGGGCAACATTGTCTGGGTGACCTTCAATCTTGGTTGCAATATCAAGTTTATCGTCATCTGAGAGCTTCAAATCTGCCAATTGATTGGCTAACTCAATCCCTGCGACAATAACTGAGCTAGAAGAACCAAGCCCACGCGCCAAGGGAATATCTGATGTCATAACCAGTTTATGGGGTTGCAAATCAGACTTAACTTGCAAGGCTGTTGAAATGAGGAGGTTATTTTCATCGGAAGGAATATCTCCCAAATCATGTTCAATAAACCATACATCTGCTGGTTCAAGCACCTCAATTGTCAAATATTTAGAGACGGCAACACCCACAGAATCAAAACCTGGACCAATATTGGCAGATGTTGCTGGAACAGTAATTTTCATAATAACACACCAAAAGGAGGAAAGCTATTAGCGACTTTTCTCCTTGAATACCTTTCTTATACGCACCAGTATGGGCTTATCAATTAGTTAGACAAAACTTTCAATGTATTGACAACTGTGAAATCTTCTGCTGCTTCAAGTTTTTCAGTAACAGCTTTGAGTTGTGTCTTAGACATAGCATGTGTAATCACAACGATACGAGCTGTTGTGCCATTTGCTTTTTGTTGCAAGACTTGTTCAAATGAAATATCTTCTGAGTTGAAGATTTCAGACAAGTGAAGGATTTTACCTTTTTCATCTGGCGTATCAAGGGCAAAGTAGTAATTGCTCTTAACGTCCGCTGGATTAGCCAATGGCAAGTCACGATGGAACTCATTAAATGGTTTACCCACATTGCCATCTGAAAGACGACGAGCAATACGGATAATGTCTGCCAAAACAGATGTTGCTGTTGGTTTTTGACCAGCACCTGGACCGTAATACATAGATTCACCGATACCGATAGATTCAACAAAGACTGCATTCATAACATCGTTGACGCTAGCAAGTGGGTGATTTTTTGGCAAGAATGTTGGTGATACTTCTGCTGAGATACCTGATTCCACTTCACGCACATCACCAACCAATTTGATAACATAACCCAATTCTTGAGCAACAGCCACATCGTCTGTAGAGATGTTCGTAATGCCTTTGTGAGAAACGTCGTCAAAATCAATTGTAGCACCAAAACCAAATTGGCTAAGGATAACAGCTTTATAAGCGGCGTCATACCCTTCAACGTCGTTGGTTGGATCACTTTCAGCATAACCAAGTTCTTGAGCAGTCTTGAGGGCGTCCTCATATGACCAACCTTCATCAACCATCTTAGTCATCATAAAGTTAGATGTACCGTTAAGCACACCAAGGATACGAGTCACCTTGTCAGATGTCAAAGAGTTAGCCAAAGTACGCAAAATTGGAATACCACCGGCAACAGCAGCTTCATAGTAGAAAGCCACACCCTTATCTTGAGCAAGAGCAATTAACTCTTTTCCATGAGTAGCAATCAAGTCCTTATTGGCAGAGACAACGTTTTTACCTGCTTCAAGCGCTTTTGTGATGAAGGTACGAGCTGGCTCGATACGTCCCATCAATTCTACAACGATTTGAATCTCTTCATCGTTAAGGATTTCGTCAACATTTGTGACAAAATTGTAGTCGTTTCCGGCAGCGATAAGACGATCTTTTTCCTCGTCATCTTTAACCAAAACTTTGGCAATTTCAAGTTGGTCACGTGAAGCTGCAAAAACCTTTTCACCATTTTCCTTCAAGAGAAAAGGAATACCGCTAGCTACTGTACCAAAGCCAAGCAATCCAATTTTAATAGACATTTATGATCTCTCCTTAAAAACATACATTTTTTTAATTGTACCATATTTCTATCGTAATTGACAGAATATTTCTGCCATTTAAGGAGACAAGTATTCTTTTTTTTACTGAAAATTCTGTGCATTTTCACCCCATTTTTGTTAGAATAATAGCTTGACCTATTTGAAAGGGGATACAATGACTTCTCAAAAGAAAAAACAAGTCAAGTTAAAAGAAAAAAATTGAAACTACTTCTGCTTGTCCTAAACCTCGTCCTTCTTGGTCTATTGGCCGTTTTTATGCTAAACCGACCAAATCAGTCGACAAGCAACAAACAACAGAATCAGACCAGTCAATCTAAGAGTACAGCTAAGTGGAAAACCTATGATGACCCTGTTCAAATCCCTATCCTCATGTACCATGCTGTTCACGTTATGGATCCATCTGAGGCCTCTAACGCTAACCTCATTGTTGCTCCGGACAATTTTGAAGCGCAAATTAAGGCCATGGTAGATGCAGGATACTACTTTCTAACGCCTGAAGAAGCCTACAAAGCCTTCTCTGAAAATGCCCTACCTACTAAGAAGGTTGTCTGGCTGACCTTTGACGATGGTAACGAAGACTTCTATACAATTGCCTACCCGATTCTCAAAAAATACAAGGCGAAGGCAACCAATAATATAATCACTGGCTTTGTTAAGAAAGGGAACGTTGGAAATCTGACCGTTAAACAGATGAAGGAAATGATGGCACACGGCATGAGCTTCCAATCTCATACGGTCAATCACCCTGATTTGTCTGTCACTGACAAGGCGACGCAAAAGGATGAATTAACGAATTCTATTGACTTTCTTGAGGACAAACTCAACACCAAGGTCAACACCATTGCTTATCCATCAGGTCGCTACAATCAAACAACACTGGACCTAGCTAAGAAAACTTACAAGTTAGGACCGACAACTAACGAAGGATTAGCGAGTGCCAATGATGGCCTTCTCTCACTTAATCGTGTCCTTATTCTGCCAACAACAACAGCTAAAGGACTTCTAAGCAAGATTACTACTGACAATAAGTAAAAGAAATCACTTGACTGTAAATCAAGTGATTTCTTCTTGTCTAGTCAAATATTTCTGATAGGATAGCCACACCTTTTTCGATTTCAGCATCACTTAGAGTGATTGGAGGCAGAAGACGGATAACATTTGTCCCTGCAGTTAAGACAATTAATCCCTTATCTCTAGCAGCTTGTACCAGTTCACTTAGATTTCCAGTAGTCTCAATTCCAATCATGTAGCCCAATCCACGCACAGTGGTCACTGTCTCTTTATCAGACAAGACCTCTTGCAATTTAACTTGTAGCTTGTTCCCATTTTCAAGGGCAGTATCCAGAAAACCTGGAGTCAACATGACTTCAAGCGTAGCCTTGGCCGCTGCCATAGATAGTTTATTGCCACCAAAAGTAGAGCCGTGACTTCCGTAAGAGAAAGCCCCTCCAAGAGATGACTTAGCAAGCATGGCACCAACTGGTACACCATTTGCCAAACCTTTGGCCAGGGTAAAGATGTCTGGCTCAATATCGTAATGTTCATAAGCAAAGAGCTTACCAGTACGACCAATACCAGTCTGAACTTCGTCTACGATGAGATAAATACCAGTTTCCTGACAGTAATCAGACAAAGCCTTGACAAAGGCCTTGTCCGCTGGTTGAACACCTGATTCTCCTTGAACCAACTCAAGCATAATGGCCGACGTTTCTTTATTGGCTAGAGCCTTAACACTGTCCATGTCGTTAAAAATGGCATAGCTAAAGTGGGGCACGCCTTCACCAAAACCTTGTTTGATTTTATCCTGACCAGTGGCAGACATGGATCCGAAGGTTCGACCGTGGAAGGAATTTTGGAAGGTAATGATTTCTTGTTTACCCGATGCCTTACGGGCGATTTTTATGGCTGCCTCATTGGCTTCTGCACCACTGTTACAGAAAAAGGCCAGATAGTCCTTGTCACCAGTTAAAAGACCGGCAACATCTTCTTGCAACTGATTGTAATAAAGGTTAGGCTGGTGCAAAATCTTGCCTACCTGATCTGTTAGAGCTTGATTGACACGGGGATGATAGCCAAGATTAGTCACCCCGATACCAGATGAAAAATCCAAATAGGTCTTGCCAGTGGTATCTGTCAAATAATTGCCTTGAGCCGAAGCAAAATCAATCGCTGCCCGTTTATAATTTGAAAATAATTTTGTCATCGTTTACTCCTTGATTATTGTACCATCTGTCAGGTTATCACCAATAATGACCTGATCAACACCAGATTCAACCGTCTGAACAGCGCTTTGAATTTTAGGAATCATGCCTCCAGTAATCACACCTGAATCTATTTTTTTCTGAACATCTACAATATTCAAATGATTCAAAACCTGTCCATTCTCTAAAACACCCTTGACATCTGTCATGAGAATAAGCTTTTTGGCTCCTAGACTAATAGCCACCGCTCTTGCAAGGTAATCGGCGTTGATATTCAGCAAATCACCCTGCTCACTGTAACCTAAGCTAGGAATCAATGGTATCTTGCCTTGAGATAGAAGTGCCACTAGGGTCCGATTAGTAATAGACTTGACCTCTCCCACGTAACCATAGATCTCTTGATCTAAAAAATCAGCATGAACAAGATCTGGCAGCTCATCTACAACCTGATAGATTGGAAAACCCGCTTGTGTCAACTGACCCGCCAAGTTTTTCCCAACTATGTCAACCAAGGCTTCTTTAATTAAGACCATATCTGACTGACTCGTCACACGTAGACTATTGACCTTGTGAATTGTGATGTCATGTTCCTCCATGAGTTGATTGATAGCAAAGCCACCCCCATGGACGATGATTATTTTTTGACCAGCCTGCTGCCATTCTGACAGTTTAGCCAGTATCTCAGGAGTTAGCTGTTTACTGGCTAATCCACCAATCTTAATTACAATATATTCGGTAGTCATTAGTTAACTCCTTTGTCATAAATAGTCTAGGTGTGGTAGAGAGCGTTAATTTTAACGTAATCGTAAGAGAGGTCACAACCCCATGCCGTCCCTTTTTCTTGACCCGAATGAAGGTCTACTGTTATGGTCACTTCATTCCCGTGCATGATGTCTTTCATTTCTTCATCATCAAAAGTCACAGGACTAGAGGCTAGCATGACTGGCAGACCGCCAATCATGATATCAACATTGTCCACAGGCACATCCACACCGGCATAGCCAACAGCAGCTAAAATACGCCCCCAGTTAGGATCTTCACCAAAGATGGCTGTTTTGACCAGACTTGAACCGACTACAGATTTTGCCATCATACGGGCATCAAGGGCATTAGGAGCATTGACCACATCAACCTGGATGAGCTTATTGGCGCCTTCACCATCCTTGGCAATCTTCTTAGCCAGTTCTTGCATCACGAAATTAAGCATTTTCGAAAATTTATCGAACTCTGGTGTATCTGGCAGAATCTCATCATTGAGCGCGCAACCATTGGACATGACAAGAACCATATCATTGGTCGAAGTATCCCCATCAACCGTAATCTGATTAAAGGTCTTTTCAACATTTTGGCTCAAGGCCAATTGAAGAGTATCGCTAGAAATATTAGCATCACAAGTAATAAACCCAAGCATTGTCGCCATATTAGGGTGAATCATACCTGAGCCCTTAGCAACACCAGCCATAGTGACTACATCACGTCCAAAAGTCTCCGTCACAGCAATAGTCTTAGTCGCTGTATCTGTCGTCAAAATCGCCTTGGCAAAATCATTCGCGTTTCCATTTACCACCAACTTGGAAAGACCATTTTTCAAGGTATCCATTGGTAGCAACTCACCGATAATACCTGTAGAAGCCACACCAATCATATCAGGTTCAACACCTAGCTTTTCAGCTGTCCACTCCTGCATGGTGTATGCATCTTCTAAGCCTTGGGTCCCTGTACAAGAATTGGCTACACCTGAGTTAACGACAATAGCCCTCATTTTACCAGCTTTTTTCACCGAGGTCTTGGTTACAATCAGAGGAGCTGCAATAACCTTGTTGGTCGTGTAAACACCTGCAACACTAGCTGGCTTTTCAGAGACAATCCAACCAAAATCCATCTTTCTCTTTTTAAATCCTGCATGTAGCCCATCTGCTGAGAATCCTAGCGGGCTAGCAATTGTTCCATCTATGACTTTCATATTTTTTCTCCTAACTCTAAGCTTACATCTACAAGTATGACGGTGTCATATGTAAACCTTCCGTCTCATCCCACCCCTGCATGAGGTTGAGATTTTGCACTGCCTGTCCAGATGCTCCTTTTAGCAGATTATCAATGACTGAAATAACTGTCATAACATTGGTTTTCTCATTATAGGCAAAGCCGATGTCTGTAAAATTCGATCCAATGACATTATGTAGTTCTGGTAAGTTTTCTTGTACACGTACAAAAGGTTTATCATCATAGGCTTTTGCAAAAGCTGAAGCGATATCAGAGACAGCTACGTCCTTCTTCAATTTGCAATAAACTGTGGCCATGATTCCACGATTAACCGGTAAAAGCGACGTTGAAAACTGAATCTCCGGCATATCAGCATCAAAAGCCTGCAAAGTTTGTACAATCTCTGGAATATGCTGATGATGATTGAGCTTATAAGTCATGTAATTATCGTGAACATTAACAAAATGACTAGACTCACTCAAAGCTTTACCCGCACCAGTTAAACCAGACTTGGCATCTACAATGATACTATCAGTCTCAATAAGACCGGCTGCCACCAAAGGAATCAGGGCTAACTCTGTCGCTGTCGCATAGCATCCAGGATTGGCAATAAATTTCTTACCCTTAACATCTGTATATTCTGACAATGCATATGTAAATTTATTCAAAATCATTTTCTTGGCAGGTGATTTTTTATACCATTCTTGATAAACATCTGCTGGCAAGCGATGATCACCAGACAAATCAATAATAGGAAAATCAGCCTGAACAAATTCCTCTGCTAGCGAACTAGCAACTCCAGAAGGTGTAGCAAAGAAGACTAAGTCTGCCTTTTCTATAATCTCTTGCGCATCAAAATCTTCTATTTTTAAATCACAAACACCTGCCAAATAGGGGTACACATCAGACAATCGTCGGCCCACTTCCTTGGTTGCGTGAATAGAAACAAGTTCTACTTTTTTATGATTATTCAAAATTTTAACTAACTCTAAACCAATATAACCAGTGATACCAACGATTGAAACTTTCATTTACGCACTCCTTTTTGAATAAATATGTGATTAGTTTATTGTGTTTTTATTCATTTGTCAAGAGGGGAATGCAAAAATATGAAAAAAACAAGCAATATTTTTTAACTGCTTGTTTTCATAATTGCTATCTAGTTATTAAATAAATGTAGGTCGGCAATACGATTGACAGCTTCGACCAGACGCTCCGGCTCTACCAAAAGCCCGATACGAACATAAGCATCACCTGCTGGTCCAAACCCTTTTCCTGGTGCCACAGCAACATGGGCCTTCTCAAGCAAAAGATCTGCAAAACTTTCACTGGTATAGCCCTTAGGTACAGGCATCCAAGCATAAAAGGAACCTCTGGATGGAAAGGCTTGCCAGCCAATATTAGCAGCTGCCTGAACAAAAGCATCTCGACGGCTATCATAAACCGCATTTAGTTGGGCCACTGCCTCTTCAGATTTAGGATCTAAGAGGGCTGTAATCCCAGCTTCCTGCAAAGCGGGAAAAATCCCCACAAAAAGATGGTCTTGAATCAGATTCAAGGCTTCAATCATTTCAGCATTTCCACCCGCAAATGCCAAACGCCAACCTGCCATATTAAAGGTTTTTGAGAAAGTATAAAACTCAATGCCTACATCCTTGGCACCAGGAGTTGCCAAAAAACTAGGATTCTCATAACCCTGATAGCCCAAAGCCCCATAAGCCAGATCACTCACCACCCCTACCTCGTAGGTCTTAGCCCAGGCAACCAATTTTTCATAAAAAACCTTTGTCGCTACAGCCCCCGTAGGATTATTAGGGTAATTGATATAGATAAACTTAGCACGGCGAGCTGTCCCCTCAGGAATAGCTTCCAAATCTGGCAAAAAATCATTTTCAGCCGTCAAAGGAAAAGTTTCATAGGCTACACGACCCAGACTCACTCCCGACAAGTAATCAGGATAACCTGGATCAGGTAAGAGCAGGAGCTCACCAGGATTCATCAAAGCTAGGGGCAATTCCACAAGACCAATCTTAGCCCCACCCATGACACAAATTTCACGCTCCGAATCCAAATCAACCCCATAATGGTTCTTGTAAAAACTAGCAGCTGCTTCCTTAAAAGGACGATTGCCACGAAACTGCGAATACTTGTGATTGGCAGGATTTTTCGCTGAGACACGCAAGGCCTCAACAATATGGTCATAGGTCGGTTGGTCGGGATTTCCCTGACCAAGATTGATAATATCTGCTCCTTCTGCCACCTTGGCATTCACCTTAGCAACTAACCCTGCAAAAAACTGTTCTGGCAATTCTTTCAATAAATCCGATTCTTCAAATAACATAAAATCTCCTTAATAATACAAGTCCGTGCGACGGTCCTCAAAAACGGGAATTTGACCTCGCACTCGGTCCACCTCTTCAAGATTAATCTCAGCCGTAAAAATGCCCTCCTCATGTTCCTTAGCCTGCAAGACTACATTTCCTAGTGGATCTATAATCATAGAATGCCCTGAAAAGACATCATCTGGATCTGGTCCTGCTCCGACACGGTTAACGGCTACCACAAAGGCTTGATTTTCAACCGCACGCGCCTTTAATAAAATCTCCCATTGCTGCACTCGAGGTTCTGGCCACTGCGCTACCACAAAAAGCACCTTGGCCCCTTGTGCCATCTGTGTTCGCACCCACTCAGGAAAACGAATATCATAACAAATGACACTTGCCGCTATCACACCATCAAGCTCAAAAATAGACTCCGCAGCCCCAGCAGACATATACCGGTCCTCTGCCATAAGACCAAAGAGATGGACCTTACTGTAGATATTGATTAGGTCCCCAGACTTGTTGTAAACATAAGTCGTATTGTAGAATTTTCCGTCTCTCTCAATAGCAACAGACCCTCCAAGAATAGCAACAGCATGTTCTCTGGCAAACTGAGACAAGAATTCTTGAGATTCCAAACCTTCCTTATCTGCAAGCCCATCCAGTTCATCTAAAGCGTAGCCTGTATTCCACATTTCAGGAAGTACAATGACATCGGGATTAGCAACAAGTGCTCTTTCCAACATCTCTTTCACGTGCTTTTTATTTTCCACAGGCTGTCCGTGGGCAACATCCATCTGTACCAATGCAATTTTCATAGTAACCTCGATTCTATGTTAACCATTATAGCACTCCAAAAGACATCACAAAAATTGAAAAATTCAATCATCTGATAAAGAGAGGCTATCAAAAAAGGCTGGACACATTGTCTAACCAGATTCTTTATCTCATTAAGCAATATTGACGTAACGACGAGCACCACTCATTGTCATGTATGAGAGCCATGTGCGGCCATCGGCTGTCAAAACCTTATCATAGATGACATGGTCTCCCTTACCAAAAACAAAAGTGGGTTTGAGGTCTTCTTTTGGTTCCTTCTTAATATCTGTATCGCGTGTAAAGTAGAAAGTTCCTGTCGCTGGGATGTTCAAAGCACCTGTTGTGGCCTGAGCGTCATTAGAAGGATTCCCATTCCCATTACCACTATTACCGTCACCACTACCAGCTTCCACCGGTTTCACTGGAGCATAACAACGCACACCAGAGTATGATTTGTAGCTAATCCATTGGTAGCCGTCATCTGTCACGACTTGGTCGTAAAAGACGCTGTCCCCTGGATTCACATAGAATTCAGCCTTAGCAGAAACCTTCGGTTGATTCTTTATTTCTGTACGCTCCTTGTAGACATAAGTTCCTTGGCTTAGAAGGCCGCTTGCTGTAGTTGTATCCGGTTGGCTCACCAAACTAGTATTGACAGCTGCTCTCGTTAAGGCAGATACATCAAAGTTAGTGACTGTTTCAGATGAAGTATTTGTACCACTTGCTGCTTCTGAGCTGGCAACTGTTGATTCAGATGTTTTATATGCTGCTTGTGAGATACTAGCACTCACTTCACTTGTAGCCTCGCTAGTAGCAGATTCACTAGCGGTTTGGCTAGTTGTTGAGACTTGGCTTGCTTTATTACTTGATGCTACTTCATCTGTTGCTACGCCACTGAAAACATCAGTCGCTGTCATAGCATCACTATCTGAAGTCGCACGCAAAATGGTATCTGAGGTTGTTGCTACTTCGTGGTGTTCGTCAGCCAAAGCTTAGCTCGCAAAGACCAAACTAGCTCCTAAAAGAACTGACGCAGCCCCAAAAGAATATTTACGAATTGAAAAACGTTGTTGTTCGTGTAAAAATTTTTCTCGTTTCATATCAATTATTATCCCTATCAAATTGATGTTACAGGTTGATTGTAACGCTAGGTAACAAACATTACAAGTGTTTTACAAAATATTACTAAATATTTCTCACTTGCCCACTAGTATACCAATTTTTTTGACTTGTTCTCACTTAAATCATAAACTATCCGATTTTCGTCATAATCGACAAAAATGACCGACTTATATTTATATATTCGTTATTTTCAAAAAATCAAAAGTAAAAAGATTGCTAAACAAATAGCAATCTTTTTCGTACTAGTTAAAGAGAGTGATGTTACAACTCTTAAGAAATATCCACCATATAGCGTCTTAAACCGCTATAGGTTACATAAGACAACCAGGTGTGGCCATCAGCTGTTAGGACCTTGTCATAGCGAACGGACATGACCTTATCATAGTAGGCTAACTCTGGGCTAGCAACACTTGGTTGAGCCTTAATAGAGCTAGGTTTTGTAAAGGTATAGGTTCCAGTTATCGCTAGGCTTGGGCTTGCTGATTGAGCAACTACTGTTGCCTTACCATCAATAGCAATGTAACGGCGGTTACCTCCACGACTAACATATGAGAGCCATGTATGACCATCTGCAGTCACCACTTTGTCATAGTTAACAGACATACCAGCATCATAGTAGGCCAACTCTGGGCTTACGACACTTGGTTCTGCTTTAATAATAGAACGTTCTTTGAAGGTATAAGTTCCTGAGTCAGGAAGGCTATGGCCAGTAGTTATATGAGTTTCTTCAACCTTGGCAGGAACTGTGTAAGTTGTGCCACCCACACCAACTAATTTACCATTAGTTTCAACAAAGTAAAGATGTACATTGTAGAGACCACGTTCATTCTTGTGGTCACTTAGACCGACATTAACCTTGTAGTTACGATTATTAAGACGAGTCGCATTGTACCAAATGATGTCATCTTGGCCATTCCTTTCAGACCAGATTGGAACAGACACTCCTACGACACCGTTTTGATCTGATACATTACTGATAACCACGCTAAAGTCACCATTATCATGACTTTCAATAGCCATGTCGCCTCTTGGTTTAGCCAGAGACTCTACGACAACACCTAGGTCGACATAACGACGAGTACCATTGTATGACACATAAGAAATCCATTGGTGATTGTCTCTCTTCAAGACCTTGTCATAGATAACATGGTCGCCTGAACTAAAGACAAAAGTAGGTTTGATATCCATGACTGGAGCTGTACGAATTTCAGTTGTACGACGGAAATAAAACGTACCGTTTGATGGGATATCAAGAAAAACATCAGCAGTCACTAGACCATCTGCACCAGGATGACTAGCATTAGTTGAGACAGTCCGAAGACTAGTATCGACAGCTTCACGGTCAGTAGGTCTAGCTTCAGCAACTTCTGAAGTCGCTGAACGGTCAATTTCACTTGCCACTTCTGAACTAGCCACTGACGTCGCTTCAGAACGTGGGCTAGCCACCTCTGATTTAGAAACAGAAGCAACTTCACTGCTGGTAAGATTAGGTCTTGGTGCTTCCGATTTTGACACAGGTTCATTGAGAACATCGGTAACAGCTTCCTAAGTTGCCTGCTCAAATTGTGGTGCTTCAGAATTATTTACAATAACTTCATAGTCCTTGCTGGAACTTAAGCTATTGGCTTGTTCCTGAGCCAAAACATGTCCACCAATCATCAAACTTGCACCAATCAAGACTGATGTAGCTCCAAAAGAATATTTACGTATTGAGTAACGTTGACGTTCCTTAAAAACATATGCCTTTCTCTTTTTGATCACTCTCACTTTCTAGGCTGTTTGATAAAAAATAGGAACCGTTTTCACACTTTTGTTATACCCCTTTGAAATATTTTTTTACAATTATTTCAATATTATTACTAATTTTTTTAAGAAAAAAGATAGGATTTTCATCCTACCTTTTAAGTTTCTTTTATTGTATCACATCTTAAAACTGTTCTGCTACTGCTGAGAGAAGATCTTGGATACTGTTAGCATCGCTACCACCGGCCATAGCCATATCTGGTTTACCACCACCACGACCTGATACGATTGGTGCAAGAACCTTGATAAGATTACCTGCGTGAACGTTTTCAGACTTACTTGCTACAAGGACATTAACTTTTTCTCTGATGTGAGCCGCAAGGACAAGAACATCTGAGTAGTCTGCTTGTTTCCATTGGTCAGCAAAAGTACGAAGGGCACCAGCATCAGAAACTTCTACTTGGCTAGCAATGTAACGAACACCGTTAGCTTCTTTAACATCTTTGAAGACGTCACCAGCGGCAGCGGCAGCTGCTTTTTCTTTAAGAGTAGCATTTTCTTTTTGAAGGGCATGCAATTGCTCTTGAAGGCTAGCAACCTTGTTAGGCACTTCTTTCAATTGTGGAGCCTTAAGTGTTGCTGCGATTGATTTGAGGGCATCTTCTTCTTCACGATAAGCAAGGTAAGCTTCACGTGATGTAACTGCCAAGATACGACGTGTTCCTGAACCGATACCTTCTTCTTTAATAATCTTGAACATACCGATTTCAGCTGTGTTGGCAACGTGAGTACCACCACAAAGCTCAACAGAGTAGTCACCGATTGAAACGACACGAACACGCTTACCATATTTTTCACCAAAGAGGGCCATAGCTCCCATTGACTTAGCAGTGTCAATATCTGTTTCAATAGTTGTTACTGGAGTTGCTTTCCAGATTTCTTCGTTGACCTGTTCTTCGATAGCACGTAATTCTTCTGGAGTTACCGCCTCAAAGTGAGTGAAGTCGAAACGCAAGAATTCTTGCTCGTTAAGAGAACCGGCTTGGACTGCGTGATTACCAACGATGTTGTGAAGGGCAGCATGCAAGAGGTGAGTTGCTGTGTGGTTTTTCATAACACGGTGACGACGTGAGTGGTCAATTTCAAGTTTGTAGTTAGCTCCAACAACAAGTTCACCTTCAACCTCAACAGTATGAAGAGCTTGTCCATTTGGTGCACGTTGAACATCAACAACACGCGCAACAGTAGTACCCGCTGCATCTGAAATAGTACCGTGGTCTGCTACTTGTCCACCCATTTCAGCGTAGAATGGTGTTTGTTCAAAGACAAGAAGAGCCTGGCCAGAATTTACACTATCATGACGAGCATCATCAGCAACGATTACGCTCAAACGACTTTCTGCAGTTTCCGCTTCATACAAGAACTCAGATGGTTCAGTGATGTTAGCAAGAGTTTCATTTTGCATACCCATAGACCCACCTTTAACCACGCTAGCACGCGCACGGTCTTGTTGTTCTTTCATGGCAGCTTTGAAACCTTCATGGTCAATCTTGAAGCCTTCGTCTTCAGCTAATTCTTCTGTCAATTCCACTGGGAATCCGTAAGTATCGTAAAGTTTAAAGATATCTTTACCTTCAAGCGTATCTTTACCAGATTTCTTAAGGTTAGCAAGAAGTTCATCAAGCATGCTTGAACCTGCATCGATAGTACGTGCAAAGGTTTCTTCTTCACGTTTAACAATTTTCTCGATAAAGTCTTTCTTCTCAAGAACTTCTGGGTAATAGCTTTCCATGATTTGACCAACAGTTGGGACAAGTTTATACAAGAAAGCATCAGAAATACCAAGACGACGACCGTGCATTACGGCACGACGGAGAAGACGACGAAGAACATAACCACGGCCTTCATTACCTGGAAGAGCTCCATCACCGATAGCAAAGGCCAATGAACGTATGTGGTCTGCGATAACTTTGAAGCTCAATGTTTCACCATCTGGATCATAAGCTTTACCAGACATTTTTTCAATTTCACGAATAATAGGCATGAAAAGGTCTGTTTCAAAGTTTGTTTTAGCCCCTTGCATTACAGCTGCAAGACGTTCAAGACCTGCACCCGTATCAATGTTTTTACTAGGAAGCTCTTTGTATTCTGAACGTGGAACAGCTGGATCTGCATTAAATTGTGACAAAACGATGTTCCAAATTTCAATGTAACGGTCGTTTTCAATATCCTCTTCAAGCAAGCGAATACCAATATTGTCAGGGTCAAATTCTTCTCCACGATCAAAGAAGATCTCAGTATCTGGTCCAGAAGGACCTGCACCGATTTCCCAGAAATTATCTTCGATTGGAATTAAGTGACTTGGCTCAACTCCACAAGCAATCCAACGGTTGTATGAATCTTTATCATCCGGGTAATAAGTCATGTAAAGTTTGTCTTTTGGAAGATCAAACCACTCTGGGCTTGTCAAAAGCTCATAACCCCACTCGATAGCCTCATCACGGAAGTAATCACCAACTGAGAAGTTACCAAGCATTTCAAACATCGTGTGGTGACGAGCCGTCTTACCAACGTTTTCGATATCATTGGTACGGATAGCCTTTTGTGAGTTGGTGATACGTGGATTTTCAGGAATCACAGAGCCATCAAAGTATTTCTTCAAAGTGGCAACCCCTGAGTTAATCCAAAGAAGAGTTGGGTCGTTAACTGGAACCAAGTTAGCTGATGGTTCAACAGCATGACCTTTTGATTTCCAGAAATCAAGCCACATTTGGCGAATTTGTGCTGAAGTAAGTTGTTTCATTATTTCTCCTTAATTATTTCTTAATTTATACCAATTAGAAAATACTAAAAGAATAAAAGACAAAACCACTAAACGAAGGGCGACGTGAACCGCGGTACCACCTTCATTCAATGACCTTGTCATTCTTATTTTTCTTAAATTTTAAACTTTGAGTAGCAAGTAATCTCATCCGTCCATGGCTCGCAGCGACCGCCACTTTTCTGTATCCGAATCAATGATTACCTTTCTCAAAGGGAAGACTCAGAGTTTCCTAACATTAAAACTCTTTGTTACTTTCCATTTTAACGTGTTTTAGGTCTTAGGTCAAGTTGATAACAACATTATCAACTTTATCTTATGATTTATTTGCTAGAGCTTGATGTTGAACTTGATGAAGCTCCAGAACCAGTCACATACTGGTCAAGAATTGCACTAAAGGATTTATCTACAACCTTAACATTGTATTTTTTAAGAACCTTGGCAATTACTGAGTTAGTGAAATTAGTATCAGCTTTCTTACCATTGATGATAACCTTAGTCAAATCATCTTTATAGTTTTTCCAATCTGCATTTTTCTCAGATTTTGAAACAGTTTTGACGACGTAGTAAGTTGCAGCACCAGTTGAGCTATTTGAAACAGTCACTACATCAGAAACGGCATTAGCATCTTGCTTGAAAGCCGCTGTCAAAACATCTGTTGGGAAGTCTTGAGAAGCCGAGTTAACTGTCTTAGAAGTTACTTTCAAGCTGTTATCCTTAGCAACTTTCGAGAAGTCTGCTCCTTCTGCTTTAGCTTCAGAGGCTACTTTATCTGCCACAGCTTTATCAGTAGTTGAAACTACTTGCACCTCTGTATTTGGTGTGTAATTATCATAAGCAGCCTTGTAATTTGCTTCCGTCAAATCTTTTTGTGCAGCTTGGTTAACAGCGTACTCAACCAATTTCTGTGTACGGATTTGAGTACGGTATGACTCTTCTGTCTGACCATAGGCTGCAAGCACTTGTGAAAATTGGTCTCCGTATTGTTCTGAAGCTTGTTTATAGGCTTTATCAACATCTTCTTTGCTGACCTTGCTACCGTATTCTTTTTCAAGAACCTTTTGCAACGTTGCACTCAAAACACTTTGTTGTGTTTGGTTGCTACCTTTAAGTGAATTAAAGACATCCCCAACAGTAACAGTATCACCTTTCATAGATACTAAGATTGTTTCTTCAGTCGTTTTGTTTCCCAGAGAAACATACATAGCACCAGCACCAACAAGAGCTGAAACAGCTACAAGGGCAAGACCTCGGAGGAAGGGAGCACCTGAACTTGTTTTAACAGCATCACGAGTTTTCTTAGTTTTAGCACGTTTAGCTTTTTCTTTCGCTTTTTCACTGGCGAGGGCAATGCTTTCCTCTTGTTCTGTATCTTTATCTGCTACAACCTCTTCAACAGTTTCTTCTGTTGACTCAAGGTTTTCATTTTCTTTAGCCATTTTATCTACTCCTTAAATTGTCAAAATCTCCATTATTATACCACACTTACTTAAATAATGCTTAATCTGGCAAAATAACATTTTCAGAGTTTTTCCGAATCATAAGAAGTCCATCACTCATAGGTATCAAACTAGCAGTCAAATCAGGGTTATCTAAAGTCGCATCAAAAAGGCGATGCAAGCCACGATAGATAGTTCGCTGACCACGACGAACCTCCATGATGTCTTTGGCAATATCCCCACCTTGGAAAATATCATCAAAAACAATGACACCACCAACTGTAAGACGTTTTAAGATTTCAGGCAGAAAGACGATATATTTAGACTTGGCTGAGTCCATAAAGACAAAATCATAATCTGTGTCTAAGTCTTGCAATACCTCGGCAGCATCTCCTTCGACCAAGGTAATTTGTTTGCGACTGTCATACTTAGCTAGATTTTCCTTGGCAAAGCCAATCATTTCTTCATTACGATCAACTGTCGTAATCTGAGCATCAGGTGCATATTCAGCCATAAGAAGGGCTGAAAAACCAATAGCTGTTCCTACCTCAAGAATTTTCTTAGGCTGTAAGGTCTGCAACAAAAATCGGAAATATGCAACAACCTCGTGTTGGATAATCGGAATATTCTCCTTACGAGCAAAGACCTCCAGTTCAGCCAAGTGCCCTGTACTCTCCTTAAGATGCGTTCGCATGTAGTCCACGATATCCTTGTTTACTATAGGACGACGCATGTTGTGATTTGCATTTTTACTATATGATTTAACCATGTGTTTTATTATATAAAAAATCCCTGGCGAGTGCTAGAGATTTAGATTAATAGAAACATCTTTTTTGACATTCCCAGTCAATAAATTGTAAAAACCTACATTTTAGACAGCCACTCTTAAACCTAAAAAAGAACCACTCTTTTCCAGAATGATTCTCTCAATATAGTATACTGACTTCTTTTTAAGAAAGATGAACACCTTTTTCAACCAAGGCTTCCAATTCAACTAAGCGGTCTTCGAAAACCTTGAAAGCTGCATCCAAGTAGTCAGTGTTGGTCATGTCAACACCAGCTTTCTTGATGACTTCCAAAGGATAGTCTGAGCTACCTGCCTTAAGGTACGTAAGGTAAGCTTCTTTATCTTCTTCATTACCGTGAACAATCTTTTCTGCCAAGTAGCTTGCTGCTGCAAATCCTGTAGCATATTGATAAACATAGTAATTCATGTAGAAATGCGGAATACGTTCCCACTCAAACTGAATTTCATAGTTATCTTCAGCTTTAAGGTTATAGTATTTCTCATTGAGGTCTGCATAAAGCTTATTCATGAAGTCTGCTGTCAAGATTTGACCCGATGCATCCGCTTCATGGATAGCATGCTCAAACTCGGCAAATTGCGTTTGACGGAAGACGGTTCCCTTAAATCCATCTAAATAGTGGTTAAGGATAGCAAAACGTGTCTTATCATCGTTAACTTCTTTAAGAAGTGTTTCTGTCAAGATATTTTCATTAGTTGTAGACGCAATTTCAGCCAAGAAGATTGGGTAATCTCCGTAAACATATGGTTGTGTCTGACGTGTGAAAGTTGAATGCAAACTGTGGCCAGTCTCGTGAACCAAGGTAAAGAGATTGTCCAAAGTGTCTTGCCAGTTCAAAAGCATGAAAGCATTGGTATCATAGGCACCACCTGAGTAGGCACCTGAACGTTTCCCTTTGTTAGGGTGAACATCAATCCAACGTTCCGTAAAGGCTGCATGAACCCCTTTACTATACTCCTCACCAAAGATAGCCAAGACTTCCTCTGCTTTCTTGAGGGCTTCTTCATAAGTAAGAGCAGTCTCTGTCTCAGAAAGTGGTGCATAAACATCATACATCTTAAGCTTATCAAGTTCCAATACCTTCTTACGCAAATCAAGGTAACGGTGCAAGAGTGGCAAATGCTTATTCACTGATTCTAAGAGTGAGTCGTAAACACTTTCTGGAATAAAGTTAGCTGCAAGTGCTGCATGACGTGCCGAATTATAGTGACGAACTTTAGCCATATAATTGTGAACCTTGACAACGCCTTGAAGTGTTTGTGCATAGGTATGTTGGAACTGCTCATAAGTTCTATACATAGCTTCATAGGCTCCCTTACGGACTTCACGATTCTTAGATTCCATGAGGGTGGTAAAGTTACCATGTGTCAACTCAATCACATCCCCTTGACCATCCGATACCCATGGAAAGAGGATATCAGCATTATCCAAGACGTTGAAGGTATCCGTTGGACCGTTAAAAATATCACCAGCTGCTGCCAAGAGTTCTTCTGCTTCTTGAGAAAGAACGTGGTCTTTGTTTGCCAAAAGACGTTCGAAATAGTGGTCATAAAGTCCAAGACCTGGCTCTTGTTCTTTGAAGGATACTAATTTTTCAGCTTCCAAAGCCATAAATTCAGGCTCAAAGTAGGCAAAGGCTTCACTCAACTGTGAGTATAGGTTTGAGGCTTTGGCATTGTACTCTTGGTAAAGACCTACCGTTGTATCTTGGTCATTTTTCATTGACGCATAAACGTAGATTTTTTCCAAACGACGCATCAAACTCATATAAAGTTCTGTTGCCTCAAGCAAATTCTTGGCTGAGTCCAAGAGGTGACCAGCAAAGGAACTAGCCTTCTTCAAATCCTGAACAATGCTTTCATATTCAGTCTCCCAATCAGCGTCTGTCGCAAAAATGGTGGTCAAATCCCATGTATATTTTTCTTCTAAATGACAACGATTGTCTGACATAATATTCTCCTTAATTGTGTCTATAATCTACTATTTTAGCATAAAAGTTGGGAGGGCACAGGGTTTGCTTGTAAGAAAAATCCCTTTTTCGATAATACTGCATGAAAAGCTTTTCAAAACCATCAATAGATAATCTAATTTGGACAAATCCATGCTTAGACTCAGGAAACCGCACTTGTGGAAAAAAATCCTGATCGGACAAACTTAACAAATTCATCCCCTTAAGATAAGCCTCCTCCTGTCTTCTCATCCATCTTGGATTTTTCCCCATTAATTCCCGTTGAATAACATGTGAGACTTTCTTTCGCTGAGTCACTTGATAAGTCTCCACCTTTCTGGCCTGATAAGGAAAACGTAATATGGTCATGAGATTTTCTATTAAAGACCAGGTCTTAGTTAAGTAATAAACTCTCCCAAAAATATCCTCATAGATGAGATACTTAAGTCTAATCTCTTCCCTCCCCCAATCAAGTTCCCAAAGGTGGAAACCTATCTTAGTTGTAAAATAAAGAAAATCACGCTGTAGATCTGTTAAACGCTGTCCCAACCACAGTTCTTGCCCCAAAAGCCATCGTACCTCGTAACCTATTTGATGGTAAGCTAAAGTCCGCTCTCTTAAACGTTTCTGTGATAAACGAGAACACTGGACTTCCAAGGCTAAGGAATCTCCAACGAATAAATCCGCAATCTGACCTAACTCAGGCAGAACCTTTTCAATACAAACTCTTTCACCATGATTGTCCAGGGATTGATACACAGTGGCTTTTAGGGATAAATGTTGGGCCGATTCATTTTCTGAGAAAAACTGACAATCCTGCAAAGATTTATGGGCAAAATGCGGGCATATCACCTTTCCCTGTCTCAACAATACAATTCCTTGACAGCCAGGGCACCTATAAGTTTCCTCACGATTCAACCCATTTTCAAGAGCCGAAACCAAGAGCCCTTTCTGATTTTTAGCGATTAACATGACTCCCTCCTTTATACACTCTATTATGTATTCGCAAAAAATGTCATAAAATGAAAAAAAGCATCTAGATTTCTCTAGATGCATCCCCTATTCAAATTAAAACTTGCTCCCTGCTGTATGGAAACATAGGTTCATAGGTGTATTACCTACTTTAAGATACAAGTGCCGATCAATCCATTTGAACTCTTTTCAATTTCTAGAGGTAAATCCCCAATCTACCCTGAAATTAAAACTCGAAAACAGTCTCTATCCCACACGACCATTGAAAATAGTCAATGTAGCATAGACAGATGCTCTCACAAACATCTAGTCAAATTCCATCTCTAAAACACCATTCCAATATGCTTCTTACCCTCTAGTTCCTAATTCTCATCAAGGACTTACTTCCTTTAGTCAATAACAAGATAAAACAATTTTTAGATTTGGATAATCACCATCCAAAATCCTTATTTACTAACATTGAACCACAATTTCCCTAGGTGCAGTTCAATACCAACAAACGCAAAACCGTGTTGGTACAAAATGGTTTCTATCAAAGAGTATCTTGTGATTGATAGTCAGTCAATCTAAAAAGCTTTCCCTCTAGCTTTTGTGCAAATCGTCACGCTGCGTACAAAATACTATTTTCTAGAAGAGTATCAGCTAAAATAGCTACTCTCAAAACATACCACCTGTTAAGAAAAGATTTAGTCCGCCTTCTGATAGATCTATTTGCAGGTACTGCTTTATTTTCTTTCCATCTCCATTTAAAAAAGTACTCTCCCTTAAACTCGCCTTCCAAAATGGGATTAGATCTCCAAAACATGTGTTAGAAGTCGTCTTCTTATCATCCTGATTTTTTGGATTGGCTCGTCTAGAAAATCTCACCCACCAACCTTTAGACGCAACCCTTGTTCAAGTTTACTATGCCTCAGCTATCGGTATATTCTTTTCCGCTATTTATCTACGTACTGGCATCCTCTGATGGACTATTGTTCTGCACTTTTTGGTTATTTTTACTAGTTTCCTTCTGTCACAAGCGACACAGGCTGCTCCAGCTACAAGTATCTGGTATTTCATTCTCTGGTTACTACTGATTACCATAGTACTCTGCCTCATTCGTCCTAAAAAATTGGAAGCCATTAGACGTCTTAGCAACTGACACTTTATACAACATTCCATCAGTACTCCTATAAGACCTGACTTTATAAAAATTTCATATCAGGTCTTCATCTATTCCTATCAGGATTTTACTGATATTAGACTTCTCATTTTGTTATAATATAGGTCACAATCATATTTTAAAAAGGGGTTGCTTATGAATTTTCAACAATGTCGCTATGTTCATACTATCTCTGAAACAGGCTCATTTAGTAAGGCTGCTAAGAAGCTTTTTTTGACCCAACCCAATCTTTCAGCATCCATTCGTGATTTAGAGGAAGAACTGGGAGTTCTACTCTTTGAGCGCTCCAATACGGGAGCCAAACTGACTGATGATGGCCATGATTTTCTAAAATACGCCAAACGTATCCTTAGGGAGCTGGATCTACTAAAAGGACGCTATCACAAGTCCTTTAAGAAATCGTTCACCATTGCCAGTCACCACTATGATTTTTTGTCACTTCCCATGGCTCATATTGCCAAACGTTTCCGTAGTGATTATCAAGAATTTCAATTAATCGAAACAACAACTAGAAAGATTCTCAAGAGCGTAGAGAGTTTCGAAAGTGACTTGGGGATTATTTATCTCAATGAAGATAACGTCCACATCCTAGAGCGCAGTTTCAAACACATGGATTTGACTTTCACCCCACTTGGAGACTTTGAAACCAAGATTTTCTTGGGACGTCAACATCCCTTGGCCAAGAAAAAATCTCTAAATCTCAAGGATTTAGAGGGATATCCACAAGTCCGTTTTCGTCAGGAAAGCTCTGGAATTCATCTCACCGAGGATCCGCTAGAAGTCCTGCCTGACCAGCAAGTTATCTACAGTAATGACCGAGGCAGTGTCATGAATCTGCTATGTTCCTCTGATAGTTATGCTTCTGGCCTTGGTATTGTTAACAGTTTTATCAAGGACCAGATTGTCCTAATCCCACTTAAGGATAGTCCCAAGCACACTTTGGGTTTTGTAACCAACAATAAACAAAAACAATCTACAATTATTCAAGCATTTATCGAAGAAATTCGAGATAGCTTACTACCCCACCACTAAGGAGACTTTGATGCTATTAGTAAACTAAACAGATACCCTAATGCCTATGGACCTGATGGAAACGTAGAACAAATTAAACATTTATTGAAATATAGTGTATAAAAAAACGAGTTCGACTGAACTCGTTTTAATGTTAAAAATATCTCTTTTCATTACTCTTAGGTGAGTAGGGGTATACAACGAAATCAAAATAAGGAATGGAACGGAAGGCTTATCATTCAAAATCAATTCGTTTTCCCACTCCCACTTAAGGAAATACTATAAAACAGAATTACTGTTAGCCAATAACACTTCCATTTGGAACAGATGGATCTACTGTCAAGACAGTGAGTTTACCGTCATGTTCAGCAGAAAGAATCATACCTTGGCTGACATATTTCTTCATCATCTTACGTGGTTTAAGGTTCGCCACGACTTGAAGTTTCTTGCCGACCAATTCTTGTTCGTTTGGATAGAATTTAGCGATACCTGAGAGGATTTGACGGTCTTCACCGTCACCAGCATCAAGACGGAAACGGAGCAATTTGTCTGAACCTTCGACTTTTTCTACTTCTTTAACTTCAGCAACACGGATTTCAACCTTGTCAAAGTCTTCAAATTTGATTTGGTCTTTTTCAGATTTAAGTTCGACTTCTTCTGGGTTCCATTCTTTTTCTTGTGGTTTGCCTGCGTTCATTTGAGATTGGATGTAGGCAATTTCTTCGTCCATGTCAAGACGTGGAAAGATTGGAGTTCCTTTTGAAATAACTGTAACATTTTCTGGGAAACCTGAAAGTTCAAGATTTTCAAGGTCAAATACCACTGGCAATCCGAGCTGTTCCATGATGGCATTTGAAGTGCTCATCATGAACGGTTGGATCAGGTGGGCTACCACACGAAGGCTAGCTGCCAAGTGAGCCATCACTGCTCTCAATTGTTCCTCGTCACCATCTTCTTTCGCAAGTACCCAAGGGGCTGTTTCGTCAATGTACTTATTGGTACGTGAGATGATATTCCACACAGCATCTAGGGCGCGTGGAAAGTCCACAGCATTCATTTGTTTGTGGAACTCTTCGATATTTTCGGCCACAACCTTAGCCAAATCAGCATCATAGTCTGTAACATTCTCAATATAGGCAGGTACTTGACCATCGAAATACTTGTTAATCATGGCAACTGTACGATTAAGAAGGTTTCCGAGGTCATTAGCCAACTCATAGTTGATACGGGCCAGATAGTCTTCTGGCGTGAAAGTACCATCTGAACCGACTGGAAGACTACGCATGAGGTAGTAACGAAGGGGATCAAGACCGAATCGCTCTACCAACATTTCTGGATAGATGACATTACCTTTAGACTTAGACATCTTACCGTCTTTCATGACAAACCAACCATGAGCAACAAGACGTGTAGGCAATGGTAAATCAAGTGCCATCAAGATGATTGGCCAGTAGATTGAGTGGAAACGAAGGATGTCCTTACCAATCATGTGGATGATTTCGTGGTTTTTATCATTTTGCCAGAAAAGGTCAAAATTACCATGCTCATTCTGGCCATAACCGAGGGCAGTAATATAGTTGATAAGGGCATCAATCCACACATAAACCACATGTTTTGGATCTGATGGTACTTTAACTCCCCAAGTGAAGGTTGTACGTGATACCGCCAAATCTTCCAAGCCTGGCTCAATGAAGTTTTTAAGCATTTCATTCATACGACCATCAGGTTGGATAAATTCTGGGTGTTCTTTATAGAAGGCCGTCAAACGGTCTGCGTAGTTGCTGAGTTTAAAGAAATAGGATTCTTCAGACACTAGCTCCACTTCATGTCCTGATGGAGCCACACCACCAATGACATTGCCCTCTTCATCACGATAAACTTCTGCCAACTGACTTTCAGTGAAGAATTCTTCGTCTGAAACTGAGTACCAACCAGAGTATTCACCAAGGTAGATATCACCTTTTTCCAAGAGACGCTCGAAAACTTGAGCAACAACTTTTTCATGGTAATCGTCAGTCGTACGAATGAATTTATCGTATGAGATATCCAAAAGTTGCCAGAGATCCTTAACACCAACAGCCATACTATCCACATACTCTTGTGGTGTGATTCCTGCTTCTTCAGCCCTTTGTTGAATCTTTTGGCCGTGTTCATCAAGCCCAGTAAGGTAGAAGACATCATAGTTCATCATACGTTTGTAACGTGCCAAGACGTCACAAGCAATGGTTGTATAGGCAGAACCAATATGCAATTTACCAGATGGGTAGTAGATAGGTGTTGTGATGTAGAATGTTTTTGTCATTTTAATTTCCTTTCATGTGTTAACAAATGGGCTAACACTGATGATATAACATCTTATTATAGCACGTTTTGGACACTAAAAAAACCAGACTAGCTGATTTTTGCTCTTTTAATATTCACCTAGGAATGAAAGAATTTTTTATCGTCCCTAACATTACGCTCATAGTCGTAATCCAGTTTTTTCTCTTCTTTTGTTAGACGTTTAAAGATTTTTCTTCTGAAAGTTTGCCTTTTTTATCATAGGTAAGGACATTGATTTTATCGTCATTAACCTTATAGTGAACTGTCTCTTTATGAAATTCCTTATAAGACTTAATATAAACTTTTTTACTATCGTCGATATCAGATTTAGTGGTATGTTCGTCCACCTTATAATGATTATCTACAGCTTTCTCAACGACTTTTGTATAATCGACCAAAGATATTGTTAGTTCGAGCGTTATAGACCAGTTGTCAAAACGGAAAGCTTTTTCAGTATCACAATCCAAGTTAACCTCACCAGCCAAGGTATATTCATAAAATTTCAACTGATTGCCTTTAACTTTAACAAAATCACCGTCTTTTAACTTACTTTTCTCATAGAATTTCATACCATCAATCATCTTTTTTTGTCCTTATCATAATATCGATAATTTTCTTCTAAGATTTCACCTCCCTCTAGGTAGATATAAGCATAACCACCAAAAGAAAGTGAAATTATTACATCTGCTCCAATAACAGAAGCAATAACGACTGTAACTTTCTTAGATAAGTCTTTTTTAGATGCCACAACTGGTGTCACTTGTTCAGTTACTGGCTCACTCACCTGAACTTGTGGCTGACTATTTTCTGACACAGGCTCTGAGGCTATAAATTCGCCGTTCGCTTTAGCTTGTTGAATTTCTTCTTCGGTTAGTTTGCGATTATTGATTGTTTTGAAATAATCTAACCACTCATTTTTTGTTCATAAAAGTCCCCTTTTTATTGATCTTTCCATTCTACAAGAAAAGAGACTTTTAAGCTATTTGACTATTTTCATACAAAGAAAAGCAATACCAGATTAGAAACTCAAGTCTCTTTCTAATACCACTTTACTTATTTATGAAATTAACTGATTAGATTTTATCAATTCCTTTTTTTGCTACTATCGCTATCGTTAGAGCCTGATTCAGAATCACTGCCATAACCATAATCAAAGTGATCCTTGTAGTTATCATATTGATCACTATATTTTTTCAAATCTTTCTTATAATCTTTGATGGCATCCTTATAGTCATCCCAGCGCTCCTCAGCGTCTCACTTACTCATACGTTTATAAGTAACACGTGATTGAAGTTTTCCATCCTTGTCATAAATAGACAGAGTATACTCGTTTCCTGTTTTGACGTAAGTACGTTTTTCTTTTAGAGATTTCTTATATGATTTTACAGATTCTTCAGCAGCTTCTTTAGCAGCATCTTTAGTGTAGAATGAATAATCCTTAGACAGTTTCTTCACGAAATCTTTGGTAGTAGATTCAAACTCTTCAACCGTTAAAACCTCTGTCTGAGTCTTGTTCCATGGATCAAACTTCTGAGGGATATCACTTTCATACTCTAACAAGCTAACGTAAGATGATTTATTGTCTTCAAGATAAGTATAGTATCTAGAATTATTATTTTTAACTTCTACAAAAGAGTAAAAGTAAACATCATCAAAAGCGTCTACCATCTTATCTTTATCATCATTACGTTAAGAATAGGCTACTACCTCGTATGTTCCATCCGCAATCTTACCTGATTAGTAACGCCATATTGAGTAACCATCAACGATAAGTAAAATCGCTGTCAAGGATCCTAAGACTGATACCAAAATAATCTTAGTTTTCTTAAACATAGCTCTTTTAGGGAACACTACTTGTTGGAAAGTTGCTGCTGTTTGGGCAAACTGAGGCTATTGTGTCATAGCAATCACAAGTTAAGCTGGCTTAGTCGGGCCTTTGTTCCCTAACTTGTTCATTTGAGCTTAAAATGTTAGGTCGCTCAAGTATAAACTCGCCAGTTGCTTGAGCTTGATATAACTCTGCCGGAGTTGGTTTACGACCGTTGACTAATTCAAAGTACTCAATCCACTCTTGCTGGTTTATAATAATCTCCTTTTTTATTGGTCTACTGTTTTATTGTACTAAAATAAATGACCAAATAGTATTTGACAATTATAAAAAGACTGTAAGTCTTTTTATAATTTTTTAGACAATGATTCTACACAGTAAAGAACTACTAGGTCAGTTTACTTATCAACGCCAGCTGAGATAATCACTTTCAGTTCGCCAATCAAATCTATACTCTAGTACAAATTTATATGCATTTTCATAACCCAAATGAAGGTCATCAGCTTCACTCGAATCCAAACGCTCAAAAACTCTTCAAGAAGAAATATTGGCATCCATATCATAAACATTTATTACGAAGCCGTTAGATCTTTTCTCATAAGTCTTTTTCTCAAGATTCTTTTAGTGAAACAAAAGGTTCCCCATCCTCATAAGAAAGAGAATAAAATTGAGATTTCATATTCTCAACAACTATAAACTCTTTATGTAAGGTATCATTATCTCTTCTCCCCCGCTTAGTCCAATTTACCAACTCATCTGAATATGCCAAAGTAGCTTCCTATTTTACCATCTGATAGGTACCGTCTATAATATGGTTCTCTTGATACTTCCAAAACCTTCCACCTCTAATAGCTATTAAGACTATCACCATAAGACCTAGAACCAAAATAATAGCAACCTTTCATTTTGGGCTTTAGTCATACTTCTTTCCTCTAAATTAGCCTATTCTTTAGTACTATTTTAGAAAAAAATAGAGAGAAAATCTGTTACTTGACTAGAAAAGCAAAAGAGGTAGAAAACACTTACTCTCAAACCTCTTTTCATCTATTTACTTTTTAACATCCTCAGCACCAATGACTGGGTATTCGGTCAATCCTGATGCTACTTCTTCAGCCTGGTCTGATTCCTCTGATTTTTCCTCAAGATTAAACTTAGGTGCATCTTTTTCATAAGCATTAATGATATCGGCAACAACTGGATGACGTACGACATCACTAGCAGAGAAATGGACAAAATCAATAGCCTTGATTCCCTTCAATTTCTCCATGGCATCGACAAGACCAGACTTAACACGACGTGGAAGGTCAATCTGACTCATATCTCCATTGACAATCATCTTAGAATTAAAACCAAGACGGGTCAAGAACATCTTCATCTGCATGATGGTTGTATTTTGCGCTTCATCAAGGATTACAAAGGCATCTTCGAGGGTACGACCACGCATATAAGCAAGAGGGGCAATCTCAATAATTTCACGTTCCATGAGGCGAGTCGTCTGCTCTTTGCCAAGAATTTGATAAAGGGCATCATAGACGGGACGAAGGTAAGGATCTACCTTTTCCTTGAGATCGCCAGGCAAAAAGCCAAGACTTTCACCTGCCTCAACCGCCGGACGTGTTAAAACAATACGTTTAACCTGACCACGTTTAAGAGCTGTGACTGCAAGAGTGACCGCTAAAAAGGTTTTACCTGTACCAGCTGGACCAATCCCAAAGACCACATCATGGCTTTTAATACTATCAACATAAACCTTTTGCCCCAAGGTCTTCACTCGAATAGGCTTACCACTGTTGTCCTTGATAATCTCTTCTTCATATAAAGCGACAAACTTGTCAATCGAACCATCTTGAGCCATGGTTAAGGCCGCGACAACATCTGAAGTGTTAACTAGCATTCCTCGTTCCACTAAAACAAGGAGAGCTTGAATGGTCAAGCGGGCAAATTCGACACTTTCTTCGTCATCCCCAAGGATTTGCACACGCTCTGTTCGAGCATGTATGATAACATTTAGGTTTTCTTCAATGAGTTTTAAATGACGCTCATTGGTTCCAAAAAGCGACAAGACATCATCTGGGTGATTTAGGGTAATTTCAACAGAATACTCTTGCAAATAGAGTTCCTCTTTCTTAAGTATTTTTATCCATTATATCAAAAAAATCACGCCAGGCGTGACTTTTTGTAATTCTTAATTATGCATTGAACGATACGTGAACGTGGTCATAGTGGTTTTCAGTAATGCTACCACGATCAGGCATTTGGTTCCAAGTATTGGCTGGTCCATAGATATTATCTACTGGTGCGTAGAAATGTTGTCTGTAGATGACATATGAGATACCTGCATTTGCGATATTGTCTACAGCATATTGAGCGACTTGATTACCAACTTCTGAACCAACTGGTACCATAACGTCAACGGCACGTCCTTTACCATGGTCTTGTGGGTCACCTTCACGGTAACCACCGATATTAGTAAGACCAAATTTTGCTGCTACATCTTGACGGAAAGCTTCAGCCTGTGGTTGAAGATTTGGATCCGTTGGAAGTGTATTTGTTGATGCAGGTTGTGTTGCTGGTGTCTCTGAAGTTGCTGGGGCTTCTAAAGCCACTTCTGATGTCACTGCTGGTTGTTTTGCTGGCGCTTCTGATGTTGCTGGTGCCTCTGATGCAGCTTCTGATG